>OFHB01001896.1_pt1 | contig 11516 bp, 5 predicted proteins | sample 1521881 | NCBI WGS metagenome assembly OFHB01 (sample SAMEA3504090, study PRJEB24116) | mouse gut metagenome | biome: mouse gut; feature: mouse-associated habitat; material: faeces | place: Denmark | collected 2011
TTTCTGGTTCTCTCTAATGGATATTCTCTTCCAGCCAAAGTTCTTCCTCCTTAAAAATTAGAAACTAGAATCTGTAATGTGCAAAAGCCTTATTTGCCTCTGCCATCTTATGCATGTCTTCTTTTCTTTTTACAGCAGCGCCTGTATTGTTTGACGCGTCAAGAATTTCATTCGCAAGTCTTTCTTCCATCGTCTTCTCGCCTCTTTTGCGTGCAAAGAATACCAACCAGCGAAGCCCTAAAGTCTGACGACGCTCTGGCTTTACCTCAAGAGGTACCTGATAGGTTGCCCCTCCGATACGTCTTGCCTTACACTCAAGCAAAGGCATAATATTATTCATAGCCTCTTCAAATACATCTACAGCCGGCTTTTGTGCTTTATCTTCTACTCTGGCAAATGCTCCATATACGATTTTCTGTGCTACGCCTTTCTTACCATCTAACATGACATTATTGATAAGCTTCGTAACCACCTTATTTCCGTAAATAGGATCTGCTAATACATCTCTTTTTTGAATATGTCCTTTACGTGGCACGGTTCTTCCCTCCTTAATAATTGACAGCAAAATCCACTGTCTGATTAAATCAACGGTACTCACATTATAAAACTTTGTGTTCGCGCGGTTTTCTATTTTAATAAGGTATTAAATCAGAATCCCAACACTAATTAGTTTTTTGTGGTACATGGTAAATCATATGCATCTTATGCAGTACCAAACTCCTGTGAATTTCTGTATCTGCACAAATTTGCCGCATGAAAATCAAAGATTCTCACACTATTTACCCGCTTTCGGTCTCTTAGCTCCATATTTAGAGCGAGCCTGCCTTCTGTTCGCAACGCCTGCTGTATCAAGAGTACCTCTGATAATATGGTATCTTGTACCAGGTAAGTCCTTTACACGTCCTCCTCTAATCAGAACGACGCTATGCTCCTGCAAATTATGTCCTTCACCTGGAATATAGCTTGTAACTTCCATACCATTTGAAAGACGAACTCTGGCAATTTTTCTAAGTGCTGAATTCGGCTTCTTTGGTGTAGCGGTCTTAACCGCTGTACAAACGCCTCTCTTCTGAGGTGCTGATGTGTCAGTTGCTTTCTTCCTTAAAGAGTTGTACCCTCTCTGAAGTGCTGGTGCAGTAGACTTCTTAACTGTTTCCTGACGTCCTTTTCTTACTAATTGGTTAAATGTTGGCATTCCTTTTCACCTCCTATATAATCATAACTAAATGCCTATCTTTTATACGCATGCTAGATTATTATACTTTTAGCATTTGCGAATGTCAATCATTTTTTTATTTTTCTCAAAAAAAAGTATTGGATTTTTTGGCTGTTCATCAATGAATAGACTCTTTTTTAACTGCTATGCGTCTCTAAAAACAAAAATCCACTTCCATATATAGAAAGTAGATTTTTGTTTTATCTTTTCGTTTCCTATTTTATTATACCAATGCTTGCCGCTTATTCGTCAAAACAATCGCGTATCAATCGGTCAGCACCCCAGGTACCAGTGCTTCTTCCATCTCATCATCCACTACAATCTCTTCTTCTGCGTCAAAATCTATATCATCCTCAAAGTCAAGTGTGGATTCAAGGTCAATGTCTGTATTCAGCTTAACATTTCTATACCGTCTCAATCCTGTACCTGCTGGAATCAGCTTACCAATGATAACATTTTCCTTCAAACCAATCAATGGGTCAATCTTGCCCTTGATAGCAGCTTCTGTAAGAACCTTTGTTGTTTCCTGGAAAGAAGCTGCTGAGAGGAATGAACTTGTCGCAAGCGCTGCTTTTGTGATACCAAGAATCACATCTTTGGATTCTGCTGGCTGTTTGCCTTCCGCAAAAAGCTGTTCATTGATATCTTCAAGTTCAAGCGCATCTACCAGTGTCCCTGGCAAAAAGTCTGTATCACCGCTTGTCTCAATACGCTTCTTTTTCAGCATCTGACGAACAATAACCTCTATATGCTTATCCGCAATATCAACACCCTGCAAGCGATAAACTCTCTGTACTTCACGAAGCAAATAGTTCTGAACTGCACCAATTTTCTTAATTTCCAACAAATCATGTGGATTAATACTTCCTTCTGTCAGTTCGTCGCCAGCTTCTAGTTCTGCACCATCAGAAATCTTAATACGTGAACCATATGGTATAAGGTACGTCTTTTCGTTGATACCATCTGAAACAATAATCTCACGTTTTTTCTTTGTATCCTTGATCGTTGCCTTGCCGCCAAATTCTGCGATAATCGCAAGACCCTTCGGCTTTCTTGCCTCAAACAATTCCTCAACACGCGGAAGACCTTGGGTAATATCATCACCCGCAACACCGCCGCTGTGGAAGGTTCTCATTGTCAACTGTGTACCAGGTTCACCAATAGACTGTGCTGCAATAATACCTACCGCCTCGCCAATCTGTACCGCTTCTCCTGTTGCCATATTCGCGCCATAGCATTTTGCGCAAATACCAATGTGCGATTTGCAGCAAAGAATATTTCTGATTTTAACCTTTTCAATAGGTTCACCTTTTTCGTCCACTCCCTTGCTGAGAACTCTGGCTGCCCGGCTTGGCGTAATCATATGATTCTTCTTTACAAGAATATTTCCATCCCTGTCCTTAATATCTTCACAAGAATATCTTCCTGTAATTCTGTCCTTCAGGCTTTCTATGGTTTCTTTTCCATCCATAAACGCCGCCACTTCCATACCTGGTATGAAACCTTTGTCTTCGCAGCAATCAATCTCGCGAATAATCAATTCCTGGCAAACGTCAACCATTCGACGGGTAAGATACCCAGAGTCAGCAGTACGAAGCGCTGTATCGGACATTCCTTTTCGCGCACCATGCGCAGACATAAAGTACTCCAATACGTCAAGTCCTTCTCGGAAATTAGACTTGATTGGCAGCTCAATTGTACGTCCCGTTGTATCTGCCATCAGTCCACGCATACCTGCAAGCTGTTTAATCTGCTGATTGGAACCACGGGCACCGGAATCTGCCATCATAAATATATTGTTGTACTTGTCAAGACCACCGATAAGCTTATCGGTAAGCGCATCGTCTGTTTCTTTCCAAGTCTCCACCACTGCCTTATAACGTTCTTCATCTGTCATCAGGCCACGTCTGAAATTCATTGTAATACGGTCTACCGTTTTTTGTGCCGCTTCAAGCATTTGCGCTTTTTCCGCTGGCACTGTCATATCAGAGATAGAAACTGTCATAGCCGCACGTGTTGAATATTTATATCCCATCGCCTTGATGCTGTCCAAAACCTCGGCGGTCTTGGTTGCACCATGAATGTTAATAACTTTTTCAAGAATCTGCTTTAACCCTTTTTTGCCCACATGAAAATCTACTTCTGGAAGCAGCAAGTTTTCTTCTTTACTTCTGTCTACAAACTCCAAGTCTTGGGGAAGAATTTCATTAAAAATAAAACGTCCCAATGTAGACTCCACAATGCCTGAAACAGTCTCTCCGTCTGGCATGGTCTTATCCACTCTCACCTTGATTCTGGAATGAAGTGTACATGCTTTATTTTCATATGCAAGAATGGCTTCATTGATATTTTTGAAATATTTTCCCTCTCCAAGTGCACCAGGTCTTTCCTGCGTCAAATAGTAAATACCAAGCACCATATCCTGTGAAGGAACCGCAACTGGACCGCCGTCTGAGGGCTTTAACAGATTGTTTGGTGAAAGAAGCAAAAATCTGCATTCTGCCTGTGCCTCCACTGACAATGGAAGATGCACAGCCATCTGATCTCCATCAAAATCGGCATTGAATGCTGTACAAACCAATGGATGCAGTTTGATCGCCTTACCTTCAACAAGAATTGGCTCAAATGCCTGAATTCCAAGTCTGTGAAGCGTTGGTGCACGGTTCAGCATAACAGGATGTTCTTTTATGACTTCCTCAAGAACATCCCACACTGCCTGATCTAGTTTTTCGACAAGTTTTTTGGCATGTTTGATATTCTGTGAAATCTGTCTGGATACGAGCTCTTTCATAACAAATGGCTTGAAAAGCTCTATCGCCATCTCTTTTGGTAAACCGCACTGATAAATCTTGAGTTCTGGACCTACGACAATAACCGAACGTCCAGAATAATCGACACGTTTGCCAAGCAGGTTCTGGCGGAATCGTCCACCTTTTCCCTTGAGCATATCAGACAGTGATTTCAATGCCCTGTTACCAGGACCCGTTACAGGCCGTCCACGTCTGCCGTTATCTATCAGCGCATCTACTGCCTCCTGAAGCATTCTCTTTTCATTGCGGACAATAATATCTGGCGCTCCTAGCTCAAGAAGTCTCTTTAAGCGGTTATTTCTGTTTATAATTCTTCTGTATAAATCATTCAAATCAGATGTTGCAAATCTACCGCCGTCAAGCTGAACCATTGGTCGCAAATCAGGTGGCAGAACTGGAATTGCATCCATAATCATCCACTCTGGCCTGTTGCCCGAAGCTCTAAACGACTCCACAACTTCCAATCTCTTTATAATTTTTGCACGTTTCTGTCCTTTGGTATTCTCGCTGTTTAACTCTGCTGAAAGTTCTTCGCAGTCCTTTTCCAAATCAATTGCCTCTAAAAGCTCTTTGATTGCCTCAGCTCCCATACCTACTCGAAAACTATTTCTGCCCCATTTTTCTACATTGTCCTGGTATTCTTTCTCTGACAACACCTGTTTGTATTCAAGGTCTGTATCTCTTGGATCCAATACAATATATGAGGCAAAATACAACACTTTTTCAAGGACTCTTGGCGTAAGGTCAAGAATCAGTCCCATTCGGCTTGGAATCCCTTTAAAATACCAGATATGCGACACAGGAGCAGCAAGCTCAATATGTCCCATACGTTCTCTGCGGACACTTGATTTTGTAACCTCTACACCACAGCGGTCACAAATAACGCCTTTATATCGAATCTTTTTATATTTTCCACAGTGACATTCCCAGTCCTTGCTGGGTCCAAAAATTTTTTCACAATAAAGACCATCCCGCTCAGGCTTTAACGTTCTGTAATTGATGGTTTCCGGTTTTGTTACCTCGCCCTTTGACCACTCTCTGATCTTCTCAGGAGAAGCCAGACCAATTTTGATAGCATCAAACGATATAGACTGGCTCTGTTCATTTTTATTCTCAGACATATTGGTACTCCTTCCAGATTTTTGTCTACCATTTTCACATTTATTCCTTGTCAGCACACGAACTATGCAGACTTACCAAATTGTTACTCAAAGTCATCATCAAAGCCGTCATCATCTCCTTCGAAATCATCATCAAAATCATCCTCGTCATCAAAGTCATCTTCCGCGTCGATCAAATCACCGCTTTCAGCATCAAATTCTTTCTGCTGGTATCCCTCAAGATTTTCTCTGTTATCATACTTGGTGTCGCCTTCCATTTCAACACGGAAATCGTTGTCCGTATATTCAACAGACTCTTTGAGTTCAACTTCATTGCGGTCCTCATCATACACTTTGACATCCAGTCCAAGTGACTGAAGCTCTTTGAGCAATACCTTGAATGATTCCGGAATTCCTGGCTCAGGAATATTTTCTCCTTTGATGATAGCTTCATATGTCTTGACACGTCCAACAACGTCATCTGATTTCACTGTCAGAATTTCCTGCAATGTGTGTGATGCACCATAAGCCTCAAGCGCCCAAACTTCCATCTCACCAAAACGCTGTCCACCAAACTGCGCCTTACCGCCAAGCGGCTGCTGCGTAACCATACCATAAGGGCCTGTTGAACGTGCATGAATCTTGTCATCTACCAAATGATGGAGTTTCAGATAATGCATATGGCCAATTGTAACAGGACTGTCAAAATACTCTCCTGTACGGCCATCTCTAAGCCTTACTTTTCCATCTCTTGAAATCGGCACTCCCTTCCAAAGGTTTCTGTGTGCTCTGTTTTCAGATAAATAATCCAATACTTCTGGCAGCAATTCCTGCTTATACTTTGTCTCAAATTCTTCCCATTCAAGATTTACATAGTCATTTGCAAGCTCTAAAGTATCCATAATATCCATCTCGTTCGCGCCATCAAACACAGGCGTTGATACATTGAACCCTAGCGCCTTTGCTGCCAGAGAGAGGTGGATTTCAAGCACCTGTCCAATATTCATACGCGAAGGCACGCCTAATGGATTCAGCACAATATCAAGCGGACGTCCATTTGGCAGATATGGCATATCTTCAACTGGAAGCACGCGGGAAACAACACCCTTATTTCCATGTCGTCCAGCCATCTTATCACCGACAGAAATTTTTCTCTTCTGTGCAATATAAATACGCACTGTCTGGTTCACACCGGGAGCAAGTTCTGTATCGCCATTTGCACGCGAAAACACTTTTGCATCAACGACTACACCGTACTCACCATGTGGTACTTTCAAAGAAGTATCTCTTACTTCCCTTGCCTTCTCACCAAAGATCGCTCTCAGAAGTCTTTCCTCGGCTGTAAGTTCTGTCTCTCCTTTGGGTGTAACCTTGCCGACAAGAATATCGCCTGCGCGAACCTCAGCGCCAATTCGAATAATGCCTCTGTCATCCAAATCCTTGAGTGCATCGTCTCCGACACCAGGTACATCTCTTGTAATCTCTTCCGGCCCCAACTTGGTATCACGGGCATCTGTCTCGTATTCTTCTATATGAATGGAGGTATACACATCCTCCATAACAAGTCTTTCACTTAAAAGTACCGCGTCCTCATAATTATAGCCTTCCCATGTCATGAAACCAATCAATGGATTTTTTCCAAGACCCAGTTCTCCGCCATTCGTAGATGCTCCGTCAGCAATTACCTGTCCCGCTTCTACATGATCTCCTTTAAATACAATCGGTTTCTGATTATAACAGTTTGATTGGTTGCTTCGCTCAAACTTATGAAGCTTAAACTCCGCTTTTTCTCCATCGTCATAAGTTATTCGGATAAGCTTAGAGGACACATAACTGATAGTACCTGGCTTTTTGGCTACCACGCACACACCAGAGTCAACTGCTGCTTTTACTTCAATACCAGTTCCTACTACTGGCGCTTCTGTAAAGAGCAGAGGAACTGCCTGACGCTGCATGTTCGATCCCATCAATGCACGGTTGGCATCGTCATTCTGAAGAAACGGAATCAAAGCTGTCGCCACAGAAAATACCATTTTAGGGGAAACGTCCATGTAGTCAAACATGGTCTTTGGATACTCTTGTGTCTCATCCAAGTAACGACCCGAAACGGAATTTCGGACAAAATATCCTTTTTCATCAAGCTGCTCATTCGCCTGTGCTACATGATAATTATCCTCCTCGTCCGCAGTCATGTAGATTACCTCGTTTGTAACACGCGGATTTTTCGGATCTGTCTTGTCAATCTTTCTATAAGGAGCTTCAATAAAGCCATATTCATTAATTCTTGCATAAGATGCAAGCGAGTTAATCAAACCGATATTCGGACCTTCTGGTGTCTCAATCGGGCACATTCTGCCATAGTGAGAATAGTGTACATCTCGAACCTCAAATCCGGCACGGTCTCTTGAAAGTCCGCCTGGTCCCAATGCAGAAAGACGTCTCTTGTGTGTCAGCTCACCAAGCGGGTTATTCTGGTCCATAAACTGTGACAACTGTGAAGAACCAAAAAACTCTTTGATGGCAGCCTGTACAGGTTTTATATTAATCAATGCCTGCGGTGATACATCATCCGAATCATGTGTCGTCATTCTCTCACGAACAACACGTTCCATTCTTGAAAGTCCAATACGATACTGGTTCTGCAAAAGCTCTCCGACAGCTCTGATACGTCTGTTTCCCAAATGATCAATATCATCGCTGTTTCCAAGTCCATATTCCAAATGCATATTATAATTAATCGAAGCTAAAATATCTTCTTTTGTAATGTGCTTAGGAATCAACTCATGTACATTTCCTGTAATCGCATCTGCCAATTCTTCTGGGTTTTCCGAATATTCTTCCAATATCTGACGAAGAACCGGAAAATAAACTTGCTCCGTAATTCCAAGACTTCTAGGGTCACAATCGACAAAGTTTGTGATATCAACCATCATATTAGACAGAACTTTTACAATTCTCTCCTCTGTTTGAATCCACACAAACGGGACAGCAGCATTTTGAATTTCTTCAGCCATCTCCATTGTAACCTTATCACCTTTCTGTCCAAGAATCTCCCCGCTAAACGGATCGACTACATCTTCCGCCAGAATCTGATTTTTAATTCTATTTTTTAAAGAAAGTTTTTTGTTAAATTTATATCTGCCAACCTTTGCAAGGTCATATCTTTTGGGGTCAAAAAACATGGCAGTTACAAGGTTTTCTGCACTGTCCAAACTAAATGGTTCACCAGGTCGAATCTTGCTGTATAATTCCTTTAAGCCTTCCTGGTAATTTTCTGCTGTGTCTTTGGTAAAACTTGCCTGGATTTTCGGTTCTTCACCAAATAATTCAAGGATTTCTTCGTTTGTACCCACTCCCAATGCACGAATAAATACGGTAATAGGAACCTTCCTGGTTCTGTCTACACGAACATAAAAAACATCATTGGAGTCTGTCTCATACTCAAGCCATGCACCACGGTTCGGAATCACCGTACAAGAAAACAGCCTCTTACCAATTTTATCATGGGCAATACCATAGTAGATACCGGGGGAACGCACTAACTGGCTGACAATAACACGTTCTGCGCCATTAATCACAAAGGTGCCTGTTTCTGTCATCAACGGGAAATTCCCCATAAAAATCTCATGTTCGCTGATTTCTTCCTTTTCCTTATTGTGAAGACGAACTTTAATCTTTACAGGAGCCTCATAGGTTAAATCTCTTTCCTTGCACTCCTCGATTGTATGTTTGATCTCGTCTTCTGCCAAAACGTAATCTACAAATTCCAGACTTAAACGCCCGCTATAATCGGTAATCGGAGAAATATCCGCTAAAGCTTCCCTAAAACCTTCTTCAAGGAACCATTTGTACGAATCTTTCTGGACTTCGATAAGATTGGGCATGCTTAGAACCTCTTCTTGTCTCTGGTAACTCATACGCATTGTCTTACCGGAAACCACTGGACGTATTCTGTTCTTTTCCATGACATTTCACCCCGTTCTTCATGATATACATCTAAAAATGCAATTGTATCCACTCATAAACGCTCTATTTCCATTCCTTTAAATGGACACAATTTTTCACAATAGTGCACTCTACATATTATCACAAGTCTTTTTTGAAGTCAATGAAAATAAATGAAACATTACCAAAATTTAATTACCTTGAGAAAAAACAACTTGAAATGATTGGTATGTTCAATACAATGAAAAATATTGATAGTGAAAATACATCCTGAATATGCTACAATAAATAAAATCCTCCACATTAATCTATATAAGGAGGTGTCCGTTCCTGTGTCCAAATATTTGTTCATCATAATCTAGATAGTTCTGAAAATAAAATATGTAACAGTCATATATATAGAAAGGAAAATACAATGGGATATAAAGAAACGTTGTTAAACCCGATCAAAATCGGAAACAGAGAGTGTAAAAACCGTTTTTTTGCGCAGCCGATGGAAAAAATAAAAAGTCCCATTGCCACGTTGTCGAAAATTAGTTTGTGGTTTTTCTTGTTCTCAAACTGCGGAACAACCTCTGCGTGATGAATGATCGGTCCCACGATCAGCTGTGGGAAAAAGGTGATAAACAGCAGATAATCCAGGACATCATAGCTCTCGGTCTCACCCCGGAAAGAGTCCACGAGAAAGGCGATGAGCTGGAAAGTAAAGAAAGAAATACCGATGGGCAGTATGATGTGCTGTAGTGGTATGTGGGTTCCGGCGACAAAGTTCACATTTTCGATAAAAAAGTCAGTATATTTGTAATAACCCAGAAGCCCTACATTTGCCAGGACACCGGCGGTGAGGAGAAGCCCCCTCTCAATGCGGTGTTCCGCCCCCTGCAGTTTGCCCAGTGTGTTTCCAACCACGTAGTTTCCTACGACACTTCCCAGGAAAAATGGGAAGAAATCCGGGCTCCCCGCCGCATAGAAGTAGAAGGAAGCCAGTACGAGCCAGATCTTCGCCAGATTGTGGTACTGAAAGTGCTGCAGCAGAAAGTAACCGCAGAAGGTAATCGGCAGGAAGATCAGTATAAATTCGTATGTTGAAAAAATCATGATTATCTCCTTAAAGTTCTTTTACAATGGAATATTTCCGTGTTTTTTGTGAATGCAGTTGATGGAGCGCTTGTCAGAGAGCATCATAATGTCGCCATAGATGCGCTCCCTGGTCGCCTGGGGTTTGATGATCTCATCCACATAGCCGTGCATGGAAGCGATTCCCGGATTCATGAACTTTTCATTGTATTCGTCGATCTTTTCCTGGCGGAAGGCTGCTTTTTCGGCAGGATTCATATTTTTCATCTGTTTTCCATACAGGATATCAGCGGCCCCGTCGGCGCCCATAACGGCAATCTCTGCGGTAGGCCATGCGTAGACAAAATCAGAACGCAGGTGCTTGCTGCTCATGGCGATATAAGCACCACCGTAGGCTTTCCTCAGAATAATATTTATTTTTATCGTTGTAGCCTCAGAATATGCATAGAGAAGCTTCGCCCCGTGGCGTATGATTCCCTTGTACTCCTGGTCCTTTCCAGGCAGGAAGCCGGGGACGTCTGTCAGGGTGATGATCGGAATGTTGTAGGCATCGCAGTAGCGGATGAAACGAGCGGCTTTGTCACTGGAATCGCAGTCCAGCACGCCTGCCATGAAATTCGGCTGATTGGACACGATACCTATGCTGACGCCTTTGATCCGGCCAAAGCCCACTACAACATTTTTTGCAAATTCTTCCTGAACCTCTACGAAGGAACCCTCATCTACGATGCCGTAAATGACGTCATGGATGTCATAACCCTGATTGCTGTGCTCTGGGATCACGTGTTCCAGAGATTCATTGAACTGTAAGTTTTCATTATATTTGGGAAGTCTTGTCCCTTTTTTTGTATGAATGCAGCCGTCCTCATAGCAGGGAGGGATCACAGCGATCAAATCTCTGACTTTCTGGAAGCAGTCCTTCTCAGAAGGAGCGTGGAAATGAGCCACACCGCTGCGCTGTGCGTGGACACCGGCACCGCCGAGGCTGTCTGCGGTAATGTCTTCGTTTGTAACACTTTTGATAACTTTTGGTCCGGTTACGAACATCTGGCTGATGTTATCGATCACAAAAATAAAGTCAGTGATTCCCGGACTATATACGGCTCCACCGGCACAGTTTCCGGCGATAATGGAAATCTGAGGAATGTATCCGGATGCCATTGTATTATAATAGAAGATTTCACCATAGCCGGCAAGGGCGTTGACGCCTTCCTGGATTCTAGCTCCGCCGGAATCGTTGATTCCGATGATGGGGCAGCGGTTTTCGATCGCCATCTTGATGGCATTGGCGATCTTTAAGCCGTGCTGCTTGCCGAGAGTGCCGCCGATCACGGTAAAGTCTTCAGAATAGATTACCACCTTCTGCCC
>OFHB01001899.1_pt1 | contig 11508 bp, 10 predicted proteins | sample 1521881 | NCBI WGS metagenome assembly OFHB01 (sample SAMEA3504090, study PRJEB24116) | mouse gut metagenome | biome: mouse gut; feature: mouse-associated habitat; material: faeces | place: Denmark | collected 2011
CTACACGACGCTCTTCCGATCTGCTAAAATCAAACCTAACATGATCTTTGGAATGCACGTGTTTCCAAAAAGCGGGCAGGGAAAATTTGGTGTTTGCATGAAGGAGGCGATGGCGTGCTGTGATATCTGGCATATCAAGATACAGGGAAAAGGAGGACATATATCTGCTCCGCACAACGCCATAAACCCCATTTATGTTGCCAGCAAAGTCATCAGCGGTATTGAATCCATCAAGGGACAGCAAGTCGACCCATTTAATGCTGTCATTATGGATGTTGGATCGATCCATGCAGGAACAACTGCAGGAAATATCATCCCGGAAACTGTAACTATTTACGGAAACACGCGTGCGTATTCTAACAGTATCCGGGAGACTTTGAGAAACGCACTTATATCTATGACCGAGGGCGTCTGCAAAGCGTTTTCCTGTGAGTGTTCTGTTAACTATATGATGGGGTATGAACCTCTTGTCAACGATCCGAAAGCAGCAAAAATACTATTTTCTGCTGCACAAAAAGTTTTTTGCATCGGAAAACAGCTTGCCCGCAAGGGGGATGAAAGCACCTCCGAAGTCGGCGCTTTTAGACAGGCGGCTCCGCCACGAACGAATCGCAATTTTCAGCAACCGACGAGGCAATAGCCTCACCTCAAAAATTTCGATTATGGAGCAAAACAGACCGGCCCGCAAGGGTCGAGGGGGACGCCCCGCGAAAGATAATCCGGCGATTTACCGTTTCTCGGTAAACTTCTCGGCCGAAGAACACGCTCGATTTCTGACGATGTACGAGCAGTCGGGGCTGCTGTCGAAGGCGGCTTTTATCAAAGCACGGGTCTTCGGAGATGTATTCCGAGTGATAAAAACCGACCGCGGAACGCTGGAATACGTAGCCAAACTGACGCAACTGCACGCTCAATTCCGAACCGTGGGTACGAATTACAACCAAGTCGTGAAGCTGTTGCACACCCATTTCTCGGAACGGAAAGCACTCGCCATGCTCTACAAATTGGAGAATGCGACCAAAGAATTGGCGGCTGTCGGGCAACAAATCATTGCTCTTTCGGAAGAGTTCAAGGAGCGATGGTAGCCAAAATCACCACAGGGAAAGACGTCTACGGGGCACTTGCCTACAACCAGCAGAAGGTCGATCGGGGAAAGGGCAAGGTGCTCCTGACGCATATTCTGCGGGAACCGTCCGACGGGCAGTTCGACGTCACGACGACGGCCGAAGACCTGCTGCGCTGGATGCCCTCGCACTACCGCACCGAGAAACCCGTCGTACACATTTCGCTCAACCCCGACCCCGAAGACCGTCTGACGGCCGAACAGCTTACCGAAATCGCCGAGAAATATATGGAGCGCATGGGCTGGGGCGAACAACCGTACATCGTGTTCGAGCATACCGACATCGACCGCCGGCATATTCATATCGTGTCGGTGCAGGTCGGGCAGGATGGCCGTAAAGTCAAAGACGGCAAGCGCAACGAACGGAGCGTCGCCGTTACCGAAGAGCTGGAACGTGAATACGGATTACATCCTGCCAAAGAGCGCAAGCGGACGGAGGATTGGCGGCTGACAGCTGTCGATTGCACGAAAGGCGACCTGAAACGTCAAATCGGGGCAGTCGTAAAACCGGCCGCCGCCATGTATCGATTCCAGACGCTCGGCGAGTTCCGAGCCTTGCTATCGTTCTATAATATCGGTATCGAGGAGGTGCGCGGTGAGCGGGCCGGCAAGCCGTATCGCGGTCTGCTCTATACGGTCTTGGACGAAAACGGGGACAAGGCGACTGCCGCGCCGCTCAAATCCTCTCTGTTCGGGAAAGCGGTCGGATTCGATGAACTGGAGCGCCACATGGAACGCAGCCGCGAGCGGATCAAGCGGGACGATACTCGCAAGAGATTGTGCAGACTTGTCGATGAAGCCTTGCGAACGGCGGCAACCGAACATGCCCTGCGCGATAGCTTGCGCAAAGAGCGTATCGACCTCTACCTGCGCCGCAACGATACGGGGCGCATCGTGGGCGTAACGTTCATCGACCACTCGACCCGCACGGTCGTGAACGGGTCTCGATTAGGCAAAGCCTATTCGGCAAACGCTCTCGAGATGCGGTTCGGCAATCGGGGCGAAACGAACCGGCCGACGCGGCCCTCCGACATGCCGATCGAAAGCCCGAAGCGAGAAGCCGACCGAAGACGCAAACTGTAAACTCGAATAATCATCACATAAACATTTTCATTATGCAACAGGAAGACGACCTTCGGGGTCTGGCGAAAGTCATGGACTTCATGCGGGCATTGAGCATTTTATTCGTGGTAATCCACATCTACTGGGACTAAACTGTTCGCCGTCGTATTTCTCGCCCTTTCGTGTTTGGGAACGACGGGCGTGAAAGAGGAAAAGATCACGTGGCGGAAAATCATCGCGTCGCTGTCCGTAGGCGGCGTGCTGTTTTTCTTCAACTGGTGGCTGTTGGAGCTGCCGCTTCCGACGGTGGCCGACACGGCGTTCTACATACTGACCGTATCGGTCGGATATATCTGCCTGCTCATGGGCGGAGTATGGATGTCGCGTTTGCTGAAAAACAATCTGATGGACGACGTATTCAACACCGAGAACGAATCGTTCCAGCAGGAGACGCGCCTCTTGACCAACGAATACTCGGTGAACCTGCCCACGCGCTTCTACTACCGCAAGCAGTGGAACGAGGGGTGGATCAACGTCGTGAACCCGTTCCGTGCGGCGATCGTACTCGGAACGCCGGGCAGCGGAAAGAGCTATGCCGTCGTCAACCAATACATCAAGCAGCAGATCGAGAAAGGGTTCGCCATGTACCTCTACGACTTCAAATTCCCAGACCTGTCGGAGATAGCCTACAACCATCTATTGAACAACCAAGGCGGATATGAGAAAGTGCCGACGTTCTACGTCATCAACTTCGACGACCCGCGGCGTTCGCATCGGTGCAACCCGATCAATCCCGACTTCATGACCGACATTTCGGATGCCTATGAATCGGCCTATACGATTATGCTGAATCTCAACCGCACGTGGGTACAGAAACAAGGCGACTTCTTCGTCGAATCGCCCATCATTCTCTTCGCGGCGATCATATGGTACTTGCGGATTTACAAGGGCGGCCGATACTGCACGTTCCCGCACGCCGTCGAGTTCCTGAACAAACGCTACGAGGATATTTTCCCGATTCTGACGTCATACCCCGAACTCGAAAACTACCTCTCTCCATTTATGGACGCATGGCTCGGCGGAGCACAAGACCAGTTGCAGGGACAGATCGCCTCGGCCAAGATTCCGCTTTCGCGCATGATTTCGCCGCAACTTTATTGGGTCATGTCGGGCGACGAGTTCACCCTCGACATAAACAATCCCGACGATCCGAAAGTACTGGTCGTGGGCAACAATCCCGACCGTCAGAACATCTACGGTGCGGCGCTCGGCCTCTACAATAGCCGCATCGTGAAACTCGTCAACAAGAAAGGACAACTCAAATCGGCCATCATCATCGACGAGCTGCCGACGATCTATTTCAAGGGGCTGGACAACCTCATTGCCACGGCACGCTCGAACAAGGTCGCCACGCTGCTCGGATTTCAGGACTTCTCGCAGCTCAAGCGCGACTACGGCGACAAGGAGGCTGCCGTGGTGATGAACACCGTGGGTAACATATTCTCCGGGCAGGTGGTAGGCGAAACGGCCAAGACGCTCTCCGAACGCTTCGGAAAGGTCTTGCAGAAGCGGCAGTCGATGACCATCAACCGCAACGACACCTCCACCTCCATATCGACGCAGATGGACAGCCTCATACCACAGTCGAAAATCTCGACGCTCACGCAGGGCATGTTCGTCGGAGCCGTGGCAGACAACTTCGACGAACGCATCGACCAGAAGATTTTCCATGCCGAGATCGTCGTAGACAGCGCCAAAGTCAAGGCCGAAACGGCCAACTACCGAAAGATACCTCTTATCACCGACTTCACGGACGAGGACGGAATCGACCGCATGAAAGAGGTCGTGCAGGAGAACTACGAACGAATCAAAGCCGAGACGAGCCAGATTGTCGCCGAGGAACTGGCACGAATCAAGAACGATCCGGTGCTGTGCAAGCTGCTGCCGGAGAGTAATCAATAAGAGAACCGCCGCAAAATTGCGGCGGTTCTCTTAATTATGCGACTTCAAGTTCAGGATTTACCATATTGACAAATTCAATCAACTGTGTATTCGAACTTCCTTTGGCGAGATTCACCAGATTATTTTTCAATTCATAAGCATCGTCTCCCGCCGTATTTATTAGATCAATATAAAAATCCCTGTTTTGCAAAATCAGCGATTGACATGTTGTATCAGTAATTATAGATTTCACAATTTTATCGGTAACCTCACCTGCTCTATCTTTCAAATTACCGTGTAATCTAAACCAAGACTCGAAAAACTGGAATTTTGTTGCATTAATGTTTTTTGTGCCGTTACAAAATTCATTTCTTATATCTGTTATTGTCGATTTAATTTTTCTTTTATCCAACCTTTCAATTATATCCTTAAAGTAATCAGGCAAAGAGCTCAAATTCTGAGTGCCAGAAGCAATATCTATCAAAAGTTTTTTGCCAAATTCTGTCAGGTTATCTGGCAAGGATTTGATTTTTATCAATAAATGTTTTATCGCTACAAGCCAATAATCGGATGCATGGTTTGCTCTTTGGGCATACAGCGTATCAATACTTATTTCAGACAACGCTTCTATCGCTATTTTGTTAATATGGTCAGTTAGAGCATTGCTTATCCGAGTAGTCAAATCATAAAAAGACGCACGGGGAATTACATTTTTGATATTGTTTTTGCTTATGTCTTTATCCAAATCGGTATTCCACTCTGCTAAATGCTCAATAAATGCATCTTCTGTTACATTTATTCTATTCTTAATATTCTCAAATTGTGGCAATATTTCTGTAATCGATAATTTATATCCCAATTTATTGTTTACCATATATTGCAAAGTGTCATTCAATAACGAATTATTCCAACTAACACTTTTAATCAATAAATCTCCATGATCGGCATAATAGTCCATAATTTCAGCGACGCATTTTATATCTCCGCCATCTATTAATGATACGGTGCGACCCTGACTTAGTTGCATCGCTACCAAATCATAATACCCTGACTCTGCAATGTTACGACCATCCGTCTCTAATTCTGAATACAACTGATTGATAATAGTTGAATCCAGCGTTGCAGACAAAGGACGCTCTTCGTCAGATACCAACAAACGATAGGTTACAAATATAGCTCCGACATTGTCTTTGTTTACATTCTTTGTTTTGATGTAATTCAAAATTGTTTGCAAAAGAGTTGGGAACGTATAGGCAGAATTACCCTTTAATGTTTTCACAATACCTGCATGGTCGAAACTATCGGGTAATAAGTTTGCCAAATAAGTATCGAGTGTCTCCGAATTTGTTTTTACTTGATAATACTCGTATGCTTTAGTTGTATTATCATCCCGATAGGCCTCATTTGTTTTATTTGCAGCTTGAATATAGTCAACAAATGTATCCGGTTCAACAGTTTTTGCTTCAATCAATGATGCAAAATCACATGATAATTCATTTTGCTCAATAAACCAGTCTATTTCATCCAATGTTTTGAAATAGTTTCCGCCATTAAAGTCTGTGAACCGAACTATTTTCTTATATAACTGAGCTATAACATTGTTTTGGCTTTCCGAGTCTAAATGCAATAGCAATTCTTGATACTCAGCAGGAAATTCTTGTTTGCCAATAGGCTCTTTTAATTTTATTTGTGCTATTCTTTGCCATATATGAAGAAGGTTATCATTATTTCGAGTCAATGAGTGCAAACAATGTATAATCTTATCGATAAGCGCATTGTCCATTTCCTTTGTAACTTCATCCAGCACAATATCGAATTGTTTGTTGGATTCCGCATATTGATTTATATCATGATCTTCATCTCCGTTAATACACCCTTCGATATATTTCTTCAACGGTATTTGTCGAGCATGTTCAACATCGACACCATATACCAAAGCAGCAATTTCGCGTTGAGTTCGCAGATCATTGTTTATTATTTTTTGAATACCATTCAAATAGTCGCCGGATAATATTTGCTCTACCGGATTTTCAAGAATTTTTGTTTTCTTCAAACAAAATAAAGCGATATTTATCATAGAAATGGTGTCTCCCCACTCCTGCTTGAGTGCAACCATCTCATTTATAAATGAAATTATTTCACGTACATTGGCATTAGGATTAGTTAACCTGAATATCCGATTTATAGTTTCAGCGGTATCATTATTTTCTGCTCCAAATGCTTCGACCAAAAATTTATCAACAATGCTTCGGTAATCTGTAATTACAGGAGGAGCAACGCGATAGACAATCGGGAAGGTTTTATTGATAAAGTATCTGGTCAGTTGTTTCGTTTGTTCATCGGATTCATCTCCGAATGCACACGCCAAATGCGATTCATCGAAAGGTATAACCGCCCAAACATTTTCAAAACCGCTATCGGCAAAGAATGTATGAATAGAAGACCATAATTCTTTTACTTTTTCGGCCGGCAGGCGGTCCATATTATCGAAAACCAGAACTAATTTCTGCCGACCTTCTTTTTTGATAAAATCAGAAATATCCTGCATCCATGCTTTGAATTCACAAACAGTCGGTTCGTCCTCACTCAAAGTCTCATAGCATACATCATTTTTGATTTTATCTTGATAAATAGCTAATAAATAACTCCATCCATATTTTTGTGGGTCTTTACGATGCTTTCGCCACCAAATACATGACGCAACAATAACTGGCAGTGCAGCTATCATAATAGATAATAAAGAGAACCACCATGTTGAAGGTGTCGGTTTTATTGCATATGCAATAAATGTAAATATCGGTGTCAGGACTGCAACCAAAAATGCTGCAACCATGCCATTGCTAATAAGGGGATATTTTTCGGTTCTTGTTTCAGTCTTACGGGCTAATAAATATTTCAACTTATCAGCCCATGATACGTTTTTCTTCTTTCCTCCTTTGACTTTGATAGTCGTATTGCCAGATAAGATACCATCATCAATGAGTTTGCTTGTCAGCAGTTCCAGTATTGATCGACGTTGCAAGTCTTCTTGATGTCCCCATGCGTCATATTCAAAGAAATAATAATTGTCTGATAATTCTTTTTCCAACATCTTGACAACATTAGACTTGCCGGAACCCCAAATACCTTCAATTCCTATAATTCGAGGTAAAGCGTTATCGTCATTCAAGGAATCATTTTGACGAAAGTGGCGAGCAATAGTTTTTGCTAACCGTTCTTGCGAACCTCCATCTAATTTATCAATGCCACACGGTTTATTTTGGATAAACCGTGGATATTGCATCTGCTGGGATTGTAGTTTTGTTTCCATATATGTAACTTATTGATTATACAAACTCCAAATAGTTCTCTCTGTTCACGACATGGAACTCGGCATGGGGATATGCTTCTTGAAATACTTTCGGGACATTGGGCATCTTGTTTCCCCATTTGAACTCCAACGCAGTCAGGCTGTCTGCACTCTCTTCGATCAAGTCGATTTCTTGTTTATCGTAAGTGCGCCAGAAATAGAACTCCTTATGCAGTCCTTCGTTGAAATTCGCCTTGCGACGCTCTCCGATAATGTAGTTCTCCCACAGTGCACCTACATCCTGCCGAATGGCCAGCGGTGAAAATGCGCCGATAATCGCGTTGCGGATTCCATTGTCGTAGAAATACCACTTTCCGGCTTTCGTAACCTCTTTGCGGAGATTACGCGAGTAAGCTCCCAGCCGATAGACGACAAAGACTTTTTCCAACAAGTCGAGATATTTTTCAACGGTCGTCTTGCTCATGCCGAGCTGTTTGCCCAACTCCTCGTAAGAGACCTCGCTTCCCAGTTGAAAGGCGATAAGCCGCAACAGGTCGCGCATCTTACTCGAATTCTTCAAGCCGTCGATCGCCAGAATATCTTTCAGCAAATACGCCCCGACAATATCGCGTAGATAGTCGGTCTTACGCTCGTAGTTGTCCATCATCACCACCTCCGGATAGGAACCGTAAATTAAACGGGATTCGAGATTCTGACGGGTTTCGAGTGCCGTTTCCGTCTGCGCTATTTCCCGTTGGGAGAAGGGCGTCAGCAAGAATTGCGTACTGCGACCGACTAACGGTTCTCCGGTCTTGTTCAGCAGATCGAACGAAGATGAACCGCTGGCCAATACGCTTATACCCGGTATTTCATCGACGATTAGTTTAAGAATACTGCCGATTTGAGGGATATTCTGCGCTTCGTCGATAGCCAACAGGTCGATGCCCTCCAACAAATGCCGGTAATTGGCGACCGAACGATTTTCCAACAAAGCCAATGTATCGTAATCCTCGCCGTTAAGCATCATCGTCCGCCCCGGGTAGCTATCCACGATTTTACGCATCATCACCGTTTTACCCACACGCCGGGCGCCGAAAATCAATACCGCCTTATTGGGTGCGATCCGTGCCGTAATCTTCTCTTGAAGTATTCTGTTTATCGTTTCCATATCTCAATCAATCCTTTTTGCAAATATACTCACTATTTTTGTTAATGACGATTTTTATGCAAAAATCATACTTCAAAATGGCGATTTTACAATAGAGATATTTATAACTGCTGCCAATACTTTTCGACGCCACAAACGACCACTTCGCAGCCTCACACAGCCGTAGGCTCGGCAACTCTTTTTCTTGCAATAAGTTACTCCTATTTTCGTCCTCGCATCACTGTTGGTGCGACTTAAAATCATCGTAATTATGGACGAAAAACAAACGAACGACGCCAAACAAGTCATGCTCGTTCAGCAAGCCGACGACGGCCGCATCCGAGCCGTCACGGGAGTGGATTCGGTAGGCAATCTCCACACGGTCGAACCTACCCAGCAAAACGTGTCGAACCTGCTCAACGTGAATACGCAGGATGCGGCACTTGAAACCTTCTTCAAGAAGTTCATGCAGGAGGCCGAGAATCCCTCGCATACGGGGATTTTCATCATGACCGAAAATGCGCTGGACAAGCTCATCCGCATCGACTTCGACCTGGAGATTCTGGAAAACTACCGTGTCGATCCCGCCTCGCAGACGCACGAACAACGTTTCGAACCGCTGGACACCTCGAAAATCGACCTTGCCGACCTCGAAAAGAAAGGTATCCGCATTGAAGACCTCGAACCGCACCTGCGGGCCATGTCTTACGGCCATAAATCTAACGGCCTCATCGAGATGAATCCCGAACTGGAGAACGGTCTGCGCGTGGCGACCAAAGGGCGTGCGTCGCTCGAAGAGCAGGCGGACGGCTCGCTCAAAGTCATTCCTCATTACTGGCAGGAGAAGCCGAATCTCGACGCACCTTTTCACGGTATACTGTTCGACGACGAGGTAAAAAACAACCTCACGAACGGCCGTCATGCTGGCAAGGTGCTCGACCTCGAACTGGAGCCGGGGAAACGGACCCCTTGTCTCGTCTCGCGCGACAAGTGGACGAATACGCTGGAATATATGCCCGTCGAACTGCTGGAAAAACGTGCCGTCATCAAAAATGCCGAGCTCTCCGAAGGCAAGCAAATGGACTTTTACAGCGGCGGCAAGGTGCTGTTGGAGGGCTACACCACCCGCGCGGGATACAAGCGGGACGCCTATATTCAGATCGACGCTGCCGAGCGCAACTTCGAATTTACCTACGACGGACTGGATCGTAAACGGTATCAGGCCGAGAACCGAGCCATCTACACGCAGCAACGTACCGAGCGAGGCGAACGGGAAGCGAAAGAAATGGGCAAGGCTCCCGAATTGACGATCCATCGCATGATTCTCAAAGCCGCCGTTCCCGAGGAGGCTTACAAGCAATGGTCGGAGGCCGTAAAAGACCCTTCCAAGCGTGCAGACGTTCAAGCATTCTACATCAAGGGTATGGTCAAGGACGGGCAGCAGGAACCTTTCAACGCATGGGTCAAGCCCAATTTCGCACTGGGCAAGATGGACTTCTTCAAGTGGAACCCCGATCGTGCCAAGCGGCAGGGCACCGAGGTAAAGCCAGCCGCCGAAAGCCGCACGCAGGTGGCCGTCAATTCCGACGGCAAGACGGTCGAGGCTGTCAAGAACGTGAAGGAGCCGCTTAAACAGGGACAGCAGCAACCCACCCCGACACAAACGCGCCGTGCCGTCCGCAGCAACAAGAACACCGCCTCCAAAGGCTTGAAACATTAGAGGTATGGAGACGATCTATGTGATTATAGGAGTATTGGTACTCCTCAATATCGGAGTTATCGCCTTATACCTCCATGTCGGGAAACGTCTGCCCTCGGATGGGTGGGAGGACGACGACCGACAATACTACGACGAAAACGGCAACCACGTCTACTACGACCGTAAGCTGATCGCCCGTCTGAAACGCGAGAAAGAGAAACGGGAACATCAAGAAAACAACAACGACCACTAAAAAATCCGAATATCATCATGCAAGTAATCATCGCAGAAAAGCCCTCGGTAGCACGTGAAATCGCCGCCATCGTGGGCGCCAAGAACCGCCGGGAGGGTTATATCGAGGGAAACGGCTATGTCGTAACGTGGGCTTTCGGACACCTCATCCAGCTGGCCATGCCCCAGCAGTACGGCATCGAGGGATTCAAGGCAGAGAATCTGCCTATCCTGCCGCCGAAGTTCATCCTCCTGCCCCGTCAGATCCGAGAGGGCAAGGAGTACAAATCCGATCCGGGTGTGCTGAAACAGCTCTCCGTCATCAAAGAGCTGTTCAACATGGCCGACCGTATCGTCGTCGCGACCGATGCCGGACGCGAGGGCGAGTTGATTTTCCGTTATATCTACTCGTTTTTGGAGTGCCGCAAACCGTTCGTGCGACTGTGGATCAGCAGCCTAACGGACAAAGCCATCCACGAGGGGTTGCAGAACCTCTGGCCGGGCGAGGAGTACGACAACCTCTACCTCTCGGCCAAAGCCCGCAGCGAGGCCGATTGGGTCGTCGGCATCAACGCATCCAGGCCCTCTCCATCGCCGCCGGCCGCGGCGTGTGGTCGCTGGGACGTGTCCAGACCCCCACGCTGGCCATCATCTGCTCCCGCTATCTGGAAAACAAGGCCTTCAAGCCTGCGACCTATTATCAACTCAAACTCTCGACGGCCAAAGACGCGACGCTCTTCGCCGCTCTTTCGGCACAACGCTTCGACGACGAACATGCGGCGCAAACGGCCTATGCCGCCGTCATAGATGCCGAACAGATACGTGTAGTCCGCGTCGAGCGCAAGGAGGTAAAGGAACAGCCGCCCCTGCTGTACGACCTCACGACGCTTCAAAAGGAGGCCAACACGCGCTACGGATTCTCGGCCGACAAGACCCTCGGCATCGCGCAGACGCTCTACGAAAAGAAGCACATCACCTATCCCCGCACCGGCTCGCGTTACATTCCCGAAGACGTC
>OFHB01001900.1_pt1 | contig 11503 bp, 8 predicted proteins | sample 1521881 | NCBI WGS metagenome assembly OFHB01 (sample SAMEA3504090, study PRJEB24116) | mouse gut metagenome | biome: mouse gut; feature: mouse-associated habitat; material: faeces | place: Denmark | collected 2011
CCCTTCGCCGCCAGCCCATGTTCCCGCACCGCCTCACCGATGATCTCACCTACCGGCAGTCTCGGCGACAGGCTGGAAAAGGGATCCTGGAAGATGATCTGCATCTTCGTCCGCATGGCCCGCATCTCTTTATTGGAAAGGTCATAGACCTCTTTGCCGTTAAACAGCACCTGCCCGCCGGTCTTCTCCCCGGACAGGCGTAAGATGGTACGTCCCGTGGTGGTCTTGCCGCAGCCGGATTCCCCCACCAGTCCCATGGTTGTGCCGCGCCTTAAGTTAAACGTAACGCCGTCCACGGCTTTCACATGGCCGATGGTTCTGGCAACCATACCGCTTTTGATCGGAAAATGCTTCTTTAACTCATTGACCATCAGGATATACTGCGGGTCATAAGTTACAGGGGTAAACTCTTTCTTTGTGGTATTTGCATCCGCCATTTACTTCTCCCCCTTTCCGTCATAGAAACGATAACAGCTGACCTTATGGGTGGGTGACAGGCTGATCTCACCGGGATATTCTCCCGCACAGCGGTCCACACACATCTCACAACGGTCTTTATAATAGCAGTAATCAGGCATGTTAACAGGGTTCGGCACCTTGCCGGGGATCGAATAAAGTCTGTCCACCTGCTTGCCCACCACCGGTTTCGATGCCATCAGGCCGATCGTATAGGGATGACAGGGATTGGTGAAGATCTCCCGCACCGTTCCTTTCTCCACCACGCGCCCTGCGTACATGACTACCACATAATCCGCCATCTCCGCGATCACGCCCAGGTCATGGGTGATCAGCATGATGGAGGAATTGATCTTGTCTTTCAAATGTCTTAACAGATCCAGAATCTGCGCCTGAATGGTCACATCCAGCGCCGTGGTCGGCTCGTCCGCAATGATGATACGCGGGCTGCACGCAAGCGCCATGGCGATCATCACACGCTGCCGCATACCGCCTGACAGTTCATGCGGATACATCTGATAAACACCCTCACTGTTGGCGATGCCTACCATCTTCAACAGCTCGATCGTCTTCTCTTTGATGGTCTCTTTGGACTTACCCTCCTCGTCATGCAGGGATATAACCTCGTCCACCTGTTCGCCGATGCGGAACACCGGATTCAAGCTGGTCATGGGTTCCTGGAAGATCATGGATACATAGTTGCCGCGCAGCTTCATCATCTTCTCATTGGGTGTTTTGGCGATGTTATACGCCTTGCCGTCCCCCAGATTCAGACGGATCTCGCCCTCCACGATCTGTCCCTGGGGACGCTGGATCAGCTGCATCAGGGACAGGCTGGTTACGGACTTGCCGCAGCCCGACTCGCCCACCACGCCCACGGTCTTGCCGATGGGTACTTCAAAACTGACGCCGTCCACCGATTTAACTGTACCGGCATCGGTGAAAAAGTAGGTGTGCAGATCGTCAAATTCCACCGCATTTTCCGGATTGTGCATCGTCGTCAGATACTCGGACTCAGGCACATTCTTACGTTTTCTCTGTTTTTCAAACTGATTGGTGATACGTCGGTTTTCTTTGGATATCTTCCGGGACTCTTTCGCGGTAAGATATCCTTCCGGTTTATTTTTAGCCATACTCTACTTGCACCTCCTAGCGTTTCATTCTGGGATCGAAAGCATCCCGCAGGCCGTCGCCCACGAAGTTAAATCCCAGAACTGCCAGCGACAGACAGACGCCGGCCGGAATCCAGATAAACCAGTAATTGGTCAAAACATAGGAGTTCTTTACATCATTGATGATATTGCCCCAGGAAGCAAAGGGGAACTTCACGCCCAGTCCCAGGAAGGACAAAGTTGCTTCCGTCAGCATCACGGAACCCAGCTGCATCGTACAGGTAACGATCAGCTGCGGGACCACGTTAGGGATCAGATGCTTGAAGATCCGGCGGGATACCCGGATGCCGCAGGCTTCTGTAGCTGTCATAAACTCCTGCTCACGCAGGGAAAGGATCTGTCCACGGACAAGACGGGCGATACCCGGCCAGCCCAGAATACCGAGGATCAGCATCAGATACAGCATGCGCAGCTTCGGATCCACCCGCATACCGTCCATAGCCGCACCGAGGATGATGATCAGGGGCATTGAAGGGATACAGTAGAAAATATCCACGATACGCATGATCAGGTTATCCACCCACTTGCCGAAATATCCTGAAAGCCCCCCCAGAATCACGCCCAGCAGACACTCGATGACCACGACAATAAAACCGATGATCAGGGACACTCTGCCGCCGTACATCAGACGGGTCAACATATCCATACCGTTGGTATCCGTACCCAGCGGATGCTTCGCGGAAGGAGCCTCATACTGGCTGTACACATAAGTCTCCGTCTCCTGCATAACGGACCAGATCTTGGTGCTGGCGTCATAAGTGATCGTATAGTTATGCTCCTCACCATCCTCGCCCGTGTAGGCGAATTCCGTGCCCTCCGCATCCAGCACCTGCTCTAAACTTTCCTTGAAATCTCTGGGGATAACGACGCCGTTCTCCTTCGACTGCACGACAAAGCGGCTGATATAGCCAAGCACTTCCTCACCCTGCAGGATGTTGCCGTCCTCGTCCAGTGAAAGCTCCATGCCGTCTGCCGTGAAACTGCCGGTGCCGTCATTGGTGTACAGCTTAAGCGCCTCGTATTTCACGTTAAAAGCCGGCTCTTCTTTATTATCCGCAGCATTTACGATATCCTTATAAGCGATGGCGATCACAGAACCGTCCACGGAAACCGAATAGAAATCCTTCCCTTCTTCCGCCACGCCATAAGTCACGTCTTTATAATCAAACTCCGTCTTGCCCATCATCTGCGCCATCAAAAACTGCGCCTGCGCCGCCGAGCCGAAATCCGCTCCTTCGGCCGAGACATAACGGAAGTCTTCATTCCTCGTCACACCTACATATTCTTTTTCCATATAAGTATAGGTATAAAACTGCTCATCCTCACGATAAGGAGAGATCATGCCGCCCACAAAAGAAAACAAAAACATGATCGCAAGGATCACAAGCCCCAGCACTGCCAGCCGGTTGCGGAAAAACCGCTTCACCACCAGTGCACCGGGAGAGAGTGTCTTCACACGCCGGTCATCATTTAAAGAGAGAGTTTCTCCGGAAGTGCTGTTCGCCTGTTCGTTCGGCTTATTCATATCAGACATATCCATACTCCTCCTTCCTATGCGATCCGCACGCGGGGATCAACCACGGCATACAATATATCGGTGAGCAGGTTGCTCGCCAGTGTTAAAACAGCAATAAAGGTCATATAGAACATGGTAAACGGAATATCACCGATGATCATGGACTGATAGGAAGTAAAGCCGATACCCGGAATGGAGAACAACGTCTCCGTGATCAGCGCACCGGTAAAAAAGCCGGGCAGAGATCCGCCGATGATCGTCACCAGAGTGACCAGTGTATTACGAAAAGCATGTTTGTACACAACAGTATGTTCACTTAAGCCTTTGGCTCTCGCCGTCCGTATGTAATCGGCATTCAGAACCTCAAGCATATTGGTTCTCGTATAACGCATCAGCGGACCGATGGACGTGATCACAAGCGTAGCGATCGGCAGGACCAGATGATGCGCCTTATCCATGAACTGCCCCCAGGAATCGAGCTGGGCGTAAGTACGGCCTACAAGGCCGGACACATCGAACCACTGCAGATTCACGGCAAAGACAAGTTTCAGCAACGTTGCAAAGAAGAAAGGCGGTAACGATATACCAAGCAGCGCACCCGCCGTGATCACATAGTCTGTTCTGGAATACTGTTTGGTCGCAGCAATGATACCGAGCGGTATCGCGATCAGAATCTGCAGCGTAAAAGAGATCGCTGACATCACAAAAGACAACCAGATCACGTCATGAAACTTCTGGATCACCGGAACCGTAAATTTCCAGCTGTCCCCGAAATTTCCCCGGGCAAAGTCTCCCAGCCAGGTAAAATACCCGGCAATGATACCCTTATCCAATCCGTACGATGCATTCAGCTGTGCGATCCATTCTTCATAGGGCTTCGCCCCCGGCGCAGTCGCCAGCTGCATGGCCATCGACTCCACATAGGAAGCCGGCAGGCAGCGCAGAACGGCATAGATGATCAGCGTCACGCTGAAAAGGATAAGGACTGATAACAAAATGCGCTTGATGATATAGGTACGCACAACTATCCCTCCTTCTTAAAAAAATTCCCTGCCCCAACGGAGCAGGGAATAAGTTCATGTTATTATTTCATTTCCAGATTCTGTACTTCCTGCTGCCATGACAGATAAGGCGTCATGTCGGTCGGAAGCGTATCTCTGTTCACGCGCTCGGTAGAGAGCATTACGCACTCGGAACGCTGATATACAGGAAGCTCTACGCCCCAGTCCATGATGATTTCCATCGCTGCTTTGTACAGGCCTTTACGATACGTCTGGTCTGTGGACAGACGTGCTGCCTCGATCATCTCATCCAGCTCTGCATCATTGATCTGATAGTAGTTGGTAGAACCGTCGCTGTGGTACAGCTGGAACATATCCGGGTCAGTACCTGCCTGCCATGCCGCACACCACATATCCGCTACACCTGTCTGGTAAGAAGCATACAGGTCACTTGCATTCGCAAGGTCATTAACTGTCAGTGTGAGACCGATGGTAGCCAGAGCATCGCTGGCATTCTTTAAGATCAGGAAAGTAGGATGGTCACCTGCGCCGCCTGCGCCGATGTTTACCACATACTCCATCTTCGCGCCTGCGGGTGCTGCCGTAACCTTACCGTCTGCTACGGTATAACCTGCTGCCTCCAGATAGCCAAGCGCTGCTTCCAAAGCTGCCGCATATCTGTCTTCTGTGGACATACCCTCTGTGTAGATCGGATTGCCTTCCACGTCTACAGAGTAAGCCAGCTGATAACCGTCGTCCGTAACCTGAGGCGCTGCCCAGGATGTATTGGAGATCGGGTAGTTGATCACGGATGCCGTATTGCCGTAGTAGGAATCGATACCCTCATCGCGGTAAGCGGAGATCACGGTCGAAATCGCTTTACGCAGGTTGCGGGATTCCTCAGAGGAACCGTCCTGGCCAACCTTCACGTTGTTCGCTGCAAGACCTACATAACCATAACCGCGGTAGTCGATCAGACGGGTAGTGATCACATCGCCGTCCAGATCCGCATTGCCGCCGTTAAGATCAGCAACCTGGTTTGCCACATCTGTGGAATAGCTGGGATCTGTGATATCCATTGTACCTGCTGTGATACCTGTCACCCTATCTGCCTCTGCAGACTCCATGAAATTCAGGTGCGGAATCTTCGGTGCGCCCTTGAAGTAATCCGGGTTGGCATCCATGTAAACAACACCGTTGGAGTAATCCTTGAAGATGTACGGGCCTGCGCCTAACGACTTGCCGGTCTTCGCCTTCACGCCGGACAGGTCACCCTTCGGGAAACCGAAACTGTTGTTCTCATAATCATACAGGCTCTCGTCACCATAGTAGTGCATCGGTGAGATCGGAATCTGCAGCTGATAGATCATCGTAGCGTCAACCTTATCTGCTACCACACGCATGGAGTAATCACCTGTACGCTGGATACCGGAAACGTTCGGAGCGGACTCGCCGGTCTCAACACCAACCTGGTAAGCTGCGTCAAGCAGGCTCCAGATCGTAACGCCGTCTGCTGCTTCTGTCTCGGACAGTACATTGTAATCGCCTTCATATTTTTCTAACATGGCATCGAAGAAATCCTGAACGGTAGCGCCTTCCGGCAGTCCCTCGAATCCCCAGTTGGGAGCGATCACTTCTACCGGATCACCTTCTGCTGCCGCACCCTGTGCGATGCAGTAATCCAAGATCGCCTGAGCGAAGCCCTGCTGCGCCGCCGGGAAATCGGTCTCCCAGAATGCCTTCTGGGTCGCTTCATCCCAGTTGGTGAAATCAGTGTTGTCTGCGCCTGCCTTTACCAACAGGCTGTAGAGCGGTTCCATACCGCTGCGGTATGCCTCGATACCCTCGATCGCTGTGGAGTAAAGAGTTGCGTTACCGTCATAAGTAGGATCCAGATACACATACATACCGAAAATAACATCGTCGATATCTGCGGTCGTGCCGTCTGTGAACTTGATGTCGTCACGAATCGTCATATCATAGAAAACAGTGCCGTCCTCGTTCTCCGTGATCTCGATATTGGATGCCGTATAATAAGTATAGTCTGTGCCGTTGTAGGAACGGGTCTCTCCTTCGATACCGTTCAGGATCGGGTTACCCACGCGGTCAACTTCCAGCGTGTAAACACGAACCATCTCGTCGATCATCACATCATTGGCTGCCAGAGCGAAATACGGAGAGAATTTACCCTCCAGACCCTGCTCTACGCTGGCTACCAGTGTATCATTGGCAGGTGCCGCCGCAGAATCAGTTTCCTCTGTCCCGGAAGCGTCGCTCTCTTCCGGCGCTGCCGTCTCTTCCCCGCTGCTCTCAGCAGGCGCTTCATCAGTTGCCGGAGCGTCGCTTCCGCCGCCGCAGGCAGTCAATGAAAGTACCATCGCTGCGGAAAGCAGCAAGGCTACATGTTTCTTCTTCATTGAAAAAACCTCCCTTTCTTAAGTGCTTCTTATTTTTTCCTTATATATTTTACATAAGATTATCTTTCTCGTCAAATAAAAAGTGAGAAATTCCATAAATTCTCTGGATTTTGGTGCATTTTTCAGGATTTCCGCTTTGTCTGATCTCCTTCATTGCAATTTCTGACAAAGTATGCTACCCTCTTTTTATGAAAAAACAGGCGGAGGTGCATATGGAATATCATTCCTTAAACAACTTAAATGACAGTGACAGGTCTTCGCTGACTTCCGTTTTTCAGGGCATCCTTTCTTGCCACCGTTGAAAAACTGCTGAAAAACCACCTGGAACTGTAAATTTTCTTGACTTTCCCATTAGCAATGCTATAATGAAGTCATAGAGAAATAAGTTATCTAGTCTCAGAGGAGACATTGGCCGCAGGGCTTTTCTAGGAAAAAGAGTTGTTTTATGCAACTCTTTTTTCATATCTACATATACTGTTATCGTGATCTGGCCCGCAAATCGGGCATTGGCGCACAGCTTTTTCTAAAAGACTCTCCTTGACAGGGGGAGTCTTTATTTGGATTTCCAGAGGTCAACCACCCTGCACCGCCCTGCCATGACAGATGCCGCGATCTGCACTGCACTGCAGATGAGGCACACCACCGCCCCTTCTCCACTGCCGTCCCGCAGGAGAAAAACAAGCAGGCCAACGGCCGTCAGCGCCGCCCCCGTGAGGGGTAACAGGGTACGAAACGCATAGCGGACCACGCTGCGTTCGTAAATATAGTCCCGCAGCGGGTTGCCGCCAAACGTCATACTCCCCAGCGTATAGGTGAGCGCGATATCCGAAATAAGCCAGAGCATATAGGGCAGGATCACATAGAAAGTATTCTGCAGCCCCGCCGTCGTCACGAAGCCGGGAAGGATGACCGACAGAAGCATCCCTGCCTGCAGCGCCCAGAGTTTTACAAGCATCCGGCGCCGCGAAACAGGGTCTGCATGCCACATCTTCCCGGTATAGACATAGGTGCCGTCCGCATTTTTCACAAAATCACGGAGATAACTTCTTCTATTCTTCTTCGGACTGTCTTTATCATCCTGTTTCCTGTCCTGTCTTTCCAGCTGCGTCATTCATCGTTCTCCATTCCTGTCTTTCCAACTGCGACACTCATCGCTCTCCATGCCTCTGCCCTGCATCCGTTTAAAACGCTTCACGCCGCTTTCCGCAATGCCGCATTGCGTGCGCCTCTCACCTTATGCCAATCCTTCCAGATCGTACTCTTCCAGCCATTTGCGTGCAGCCGCACATACTTCCTTCAGGCACTTGTCGCCGAAAGGATTGTCCAGTCCGGCATTCTTAAGCAGTTCGGTAAATACGGCACTGCCGCCCTGCTTCGTGTATGCCATATAGTTTTCCCATGCCGCCTGCGGGTCTTTCTGGATCCTTGCCCAGAACTGCAGGGCCACCGTCTGTGCCAGACAGTAGTCAATATAATAGAAGGGACGGTCATAAATATGATGCTGTCTCTGCCAGCCTTCCCCGTCGGCATAGAACGGAATATCCCCGTCCAGACGCATCCAGGGCATATAGATCCCCAGCAGCTCTTTCCAGACCGCGTGGCGCTGTGCCGGCGTCAGATCCGGCTCCTCGAATACTCTGTGCTGGAAATGGTCTACCATGGTGCCATACGGAATAAACGTCAGCGCATCGGACAGGTGAGAGTAGTAGAACTTACGGGTATCCGCACCGAAGAAACCTTCCGCCCATTTCCAGGCAAAGAATTCCATGGACATGGAATGAACCTCGCACGCCTCAAGAGACGGCCACACCGACGCCATGGGCACACGTTCTCTGTTCATCCATGCCGCAAAGGCATGTCCTGCCTCGTGGGTCACCACCTCCACGTCATGCTGCGTACCGTTGAAATTTGCAAAGATAAAAGGCACTTCGTAATCGGGAATGCTGGTGCAGAAACCGCCGCCCGCCTTGCCTTCCGTGGAGAGCACGTCAAGCAGCTGTCTGTCCAGCATCATGCGGAAGAACTCGCTTGTCTCGGGACTTAATTCGTCATAGAACTTCCGGCCCTGCGCCAGAATGTCGTCCGGCGTCCCTACAGGTTTTGCATTGCCGGAACGGAATGCCAATGCGTTATCTGCAAAGCTCATGGGGTATTCCTTACCAAGACGCTTCGCCTGCTCCTTATAGATCTCCGTCGCCACCGGCACCAGATATTTCACCACGGCCGCACGGAACTTCTCCACGTCTTCCTTCGTATAGCAGTTGCGCATCATCCGGTAGTAACCAAGCTGCATATAGCCGTCATAGCCCAGTTTGCGTCCCATCTTGTCCCGCAGATGCACAAGTTCGTCATACAGACGGTCGAGATCCGCCTGATGATCCTTGTACCACTGTCCCTCCGCCTTCCATGCGGCCAGACGGCGTGCGTCATCCGGATCGGACTTAAAAGGCGTGATCTGGGAAAGGGTGTAAGTGCCATCCTCAAAAGGGATCTGCGCCGAAGCCAGCAGCTTGGTATACTCCTGCTTCAGATCATTCTCCTGCTGCAGTTCCTGAATGATCTCCGGGGAAAAGGTCTTAAGCTCCATCTCCGTATTCAGGAACATCATGTTGCCGTACTCCGCCTCAAATTCCGTCCGGAACGGACTTTCCAGCATTGCCAGGTTCCATGCCTGGAAATCCTCTTCCATCTCCGGCATGGCGCCGCTCCAGAATTTCACTTCCTCATCGTAGAACGTATCCCGGGTATCGATGTCATGCCGGATATGGGCAAGCGTAGCCTGCGTCTCGATACTTTTTCCCAGTTTTTCCTTCTCCAGAAAAACTTCTTTCGCCGCAGCATAGTCTGCCGCTTCTTTCAGACGCTTTGTCAGCGCCGCCAGCTGTGCCCTCAGTTCCTGTACATCAGGACGGGTGTAAAGCATTTCAGAAAATTTCATGGTCTTGTTGTCCTCCTTTTATAATCACATGACCTGTGATATCTTTACCCTCAGTGAACAAAAGAATATACGCCTTTGTTCACTGAGAGTAATGAAAAATAATATCTTCTACCGTCAGCAGGTAACAGGCACTATTATACCACATCCGGAATAAATTCCCAATTAAAAATATAAATAAAAAATATTGACAAATCATTTTAATCCTTGTATCATAAACGCAAGTCAAAAAATAAAATCGTTGATTGAGAAGAGTAATTGATTGAACGCTTTAAGCGAGGTAACATAGAGTGTGAGGTTACTAAGTGGAAGTCAATGAAGCGCACTCATGAGAGTCTGTTGGAAAGTAAAAGTATAACAGAACGTTGCCTGCGTTAAAGGATAGAGTGGTTAAAATGAATATTTTAACAATGAGAGTGGTACCGCGTATATATACGTCTCTAGAATTATCTAGAGGCGTTTTTTTATTAGAGGGGGAATAGTTATGATTCGGCGATTAAGGGGATATGAATTTAAAAAATAAATACAATAAAAAGAGGAGAGAGATATTATGGAAAAGAAACAATATAAAAAAGTCGTATTAGCTTATTCTGGAGGATTAGATACATCAATTATTATTGCATGGTTAAAAGAAAATTATGGATGTGAAGTTATAGCTGTTGCTGGTGATGTTGGACAAAAAGATGAATTAGAAGGATTAGAGGAAAAAGCATTAGCTACTGGAGCTTCAAAATATTATTGTGCAGATTGTAAAGAGGAATTTGTACATGATTTTATTTTCCCATCAATTAAAGCCAATGCTATTTATGAAGGAAAGTATTTATTGGGAACATCTTTAGCTAGACCAATTATTGCGAAAAAGTTAGTTGAGATTGCTAAAGCAGAAGGTGCAGATGCAATTTGTCATGGATGTACTGGAAAAGGAAATGATCAAGTAAGATTTGAATTAACAATCAAAGCTTTTGCTCCTGATATGGATATTATAGCACCATGGAGAACTTGGGAGTTAAAGAGTAGAGAAGATGAAATTGAATATGCAGAAAAAAGAAATATACCTTTAAAAATTAATAAAGAAACAAACTATTCAAAAGATAAAAATTTATGGCATTTATCACATGAGGGATTAGATTTAGAAAATCCTGCTAATGAACCTATGTATGACAAGATTTTAGAGTTAGGTGTTACACCAGAACAAGCTCCTGATACACCAACATATATAACATTAACATTTGAAAAAGGAGAACCTGTTGCTTTAAATGGAAAGACAATGGGTGGTATAGAATTAATAGAGGAATTGAATAAAATTGGTGGTGCTAATGGTATTGGTATTGCTGATATGGTTGAAAACAGATTAGTAGGAATGAAGTCAAGAGGGGTTTATGAAACACCAGGTGGAACAATTTTATATAAAGCTCATGCTGATTTAGAGGAAATAACATTAGATAAGGAAACACAACATTTTAAACAACAAGTTGCATTAAAATTAGCTGACATTTTATATAATGGACAATGGTATACACCACTTACTCAAGCTTTGTTGGCTTTTGTAGACGAAACTCAAAAGACAGTTAATGGTGATGTGAAATTAAAATTATATAAAGTGTTCCCCAGGTTCCTGGCATTATATGGTACATAAAAATATCACGATACGCTGTAATCATTTGTGCTAATGGGTTTAGTTTAATAATCCATTGAAATATTCCAGGTAATAAATCAGCTGTATATAAAATTGGTGTTGCATAAAACAATAAATTCACAAAAAATTGTATAATATATTCTGTATCTTTAATATAAATATTAACCGCACTTAAAACTAGAATTAGCCCTAATGTAAAGAAAAACTGACAAATAGCAATTAATGGGAAAAATATTAAATGCCATGAAAAACCAACTCCACCAAATAAGCAAAATATTAAAATAATACAGCTGGAAATGAAAAAATTAACTAAACCACTTAATGCAACAGAAATTGGCAATATTTCTCTAGGAAAATAAACTTTCTTAAT
>OFHB01001904.1_pt1 | contig 11484 bp, 9 predicted proteins | sample 1521881 | NCBI WGS metagenome assembly OFHB01 (sample SAMEA3504090, study PRJEB24116) | mouse gut metagenome | biome: mouse gut; feature: mouse-associated habitat; material: faeces | place: Denmark | collected 2011
TATCTACATAATGGCTCTTTTTATCCTTGAAATGCTTGCGTGTCTTGAAATTTACCGTATGCCCTAAGTATTCATGTTTCTGTAAGATGTGCGCTATAGTGGAACTCGTCCATTTATAGGGATATTTAATCTCCCTGTTCTGCCACAATCCCACGCCCAACTGCGCTTGATGGTAGGCAGGAATGGGGATATGCTCGACTGTGAATTGTGTTGCAATCTGATACGGACCGTAACCCTCCAAAGTCATTCGGAATATCCGTCTGACAATAGGTGCTGCCACTTCATCAATCACCCATTGGTTTTTATCTTCGCTGTCTTTCAGATAACCGTATGGCGGACTGCTTGCAACGTGCTTTCCACTCTCGCCCTTTGCCTTAAAGGTAGACTTGATTTTCTTGCTGATATCCTTTGCATAGTATTCGTTGATTACGTCACGGAACGGAAGGAAATCATCATCAAATCCCGAACCTGTATCAACACCTTCGTTGACTGCAATCAGCCTTACATTCGCTCTGCGCAACTGCTCCCGTAACATTCCCATCTGCACATAATTTCTTCCCAGTCGGCTCATGTCTTTCACAATGATAGTACCGATATTGCCTTTTTCTACCTCTGCAAGCATGGCTTGCAATCCCTCACGCTCAAAGGTCGTGCCGGAAATACCGTCATCAGTAAAATGGCGTATGCCCGTAAAACCGTTCTTTTCCGCATAATCCTCCAACATTGCCTTTTGGTTGGATATGCTGTTGCTCTCGCCCTGTAACTCGTCATCATGGCTCAATCTCTCGTATAATGCTGTTAAATCGTGACTCATAATCAATTCCCTCCTTTCCGCCAGTACCGCATAAATGCTATGCTGTGGCTGTTTTGTACTTATTTTGATTAAGAAGTCTTTTATATTTTATAACTCCATGAACAAAACGAGACTTCTTCGGAGGTCTCGTTCTGTTTATGCCGGAAAAACAGAGACAGTGTCAGGAAGAAAAACCGGAGGCCAAAGCTGTTGGCAGGCGGAAGGTTTTTGGGATTCACAACATGCATTGAGGTAGTTTCTTTTTTGTTCCAGTCCAATTGATTGTACTCTCTCAACTTTGCGGAGGACATCATCCGTGATGCCGAGGCGGAATTGGACGAAGAAGGAAACACCGGAAACATAAGATGATGATAAACCGGACATTTCCGGTATTGCTTTTCTTAAGTTAATTTTCTTTATAAAGTGCAAGGAAATCTATTTCATTCTTTAGAGTGAAATGCTATAATAACTTAGTCATTGACAAAACGAAAATCTGGGGGACAACAATGCAAAGTGTAAGAATTTATGAAATGCCGGCCTGTAAAATGGTTTCGTCTGGAACAGGTATGTTCGGAGAGGGGAATTTCAATCTATTTGACGAATGGTTATCTTCACAAAAAAGAGGGTTATTTCCGAAAGATTTCCTATTTTGGGCAGGAGAGGGTTTTGTCTGGCTGTATATGTATGAAGATGGAATGAATGTTCCAAACGAATTTGAAATAATAGACTTCAAAGGCGGTCTTTATGCTGTAGCAACGGACATAGACCAGAAGACAGATAAGGGGCTAATGGACACAGAGATTGACCAGTTTCTAAGCGAAAATGGATTTAAACGTGACACATCACGTTCAGAATTAGGAAATATATTTACGCCGCCGCTTGCGAAAAAAATAATGGGGTATGAACAGATGGACTATTATATCCCGATAAAAGCAAAATAAATCCCGGTTTTGCGGTGCGGTAAAAGCAGTAAATTGGGATTGGAGGGCGGCTATGTATGAGAGAATGCTGAATAAGCAGCATATTCCAACCGTAGAGGAAATGACAACATATTGTTCGGAAAATGCAGAACGCTTTTCCAGGATAAATGATTGGCTAACGACTATGTTTCATACAGATCAGAAAGTGGTTTTCCCTTATGGCAATAAATACGGTTGGGGAATCGGACATTATAAAAAGAAAAAGCTTATGTGTAATATCTTTGCTGAAGATGGCGCATTTACAGTTATGATGAGATTAACGGATGTGCAGTATGCAGCGGTTTATGGGGAGCTGAAAAAATACACCCAGGAACACATTGATAATAAATATCCTTGTGGTGATGGCGGCTGGATACATTATCGGGTTATCTGCCAGGAACATTATGAAGATATTGTGAAACTGTTAGAGGCAAAATGTTTATAACAATCAATCCTGTAAAATTCCATTTTTGACACGTTCCCAATGGTTGAATATTATGGTTTTTTAAGTTGGTATGCATGAGTATTGTTATTTGTATGTTCCAGTGCGGGAAATTAATTTGTAGAGTTGTGCAAACAGCAAACTGAATAACCGCCGCCCGTCACAGCGGCACACCAAGACAGGAAATTATGAAAAAAGCTTCCTGTTTTTCGTTCTTCCATTTTCGGAATTACGCATCCGTGGAAAGCGAGCTGATAAATATACATTGCAAGCGTCAGGCGTATAGTTCATAATCAATCATAACCACAAAAAGATAATTGTGATGTGGTCATTGGGTGGATGCCGATTGAGAAAATTCGAGATATAACAATATATCCTGAATTCCTAAAAGAAGAAATATATCATTTAGATGAGCCGACAAAACATTTCGTATCAAAGGGATGATTCCCGGGCCTGTTGTGCCGGTTGGTACAAAATAATCAAAAAATAAAAGGCTGTGGAGCGAAGGAAAAACCAAAATGAAAAGCCGGAAAAAGACGAAATACAATCTCTTTGTATTTCTGCGGGATATGATAAAAATGATACCTTTCCATACAGGATATCTCTTGCTGGTCGCCGTAATCAATGCCTTTCTGCCGACGGTGCAGGCGCTTGCAATCGCGGAATTCGTGAACCGTGTGGAAGGGGCATATGGCGGCGCGCTGGGCGTCCGTATGGTCTTAGTGCCCCTTATCCTATTGCTTGGGATAGTGGTTTTCAAGCAGATGATACCATCTGTCTCAAACCTGGTCAACGCATCGGCGCAGAACCATTTAAAGACCATGTTAAGGAACCGGTTCATGAAGAAGCAGGCGGCGCTTCAATACAGGTACATAGAGGATAGCCAGTCCTGCGCATTGATATACCGTGTCTGCGGAGAGGTAGAGGGCCGTTTCTGGGCGGGTTACCAAACGGTCTGTAACGGGATTGAGCTGGTGGTAAAATGCGTGGCCCTTATGAGCATCGTCATGCAGGCAAGCGTTCTGAGCGGCGCGGCGATTTTGCTGGTGAGCGTCCCGCTTTTTTCTCTGGCCTATAGAACCGGCAGACAGAATTACGTCCTGCAAAAAGACGCGGTGGAGGTCAAAAGACGGTATCAATATCTGTCCGCAATCCTGTCGGACAGGGACCATGCGAAAGAGCGGACCCTGTTCGGGTATTCCGGACAGATAACGAAGGAGTATGATCGTCTCAGCGACTATGCGAACCAGAAGGAGGCTGCCATCGACAAGAAGAGATATGCCAATATGAAGAGCGGCTCGCTGACCATGGTCATGCTGGCAGTGATTATCATGCTGCTGCTCCTTCCCGCCCTGAGCAGCGGGAAGCTGTCGAACGGGTTATATGTGGGACTTGTGACCTCTATTTTGAACCTTGTCCAAGGCATGTCGTGGAATCTGTCAGGCATCATGCAGGGGGTTGCGGATTTCAATGCGTACCTGAAGGATGTGAACGTTTTTTGGGCCATGGAGGAGAAAGAGGACGCCGCTGCGGAACCGTTGAAGATTCCGGGATTCCGGGTGGAATCGATTGAATTCAGGAAGGTGTCCTTCCGCTATCCGGGGCGGGAGGAGTATGTGCTCAGGGACTGCTCGTTTGTGCTCCGGGGAAATAAGTGCTATGCGGTGGTGGGCAGGAACGGCGCGGGCAAATCCACGCTCACGAAGCTGCTGACCGGATTGTACGAGGAGTATCAGGGGCAGATTCTGATCAATGGAAAGGACTTGCGGGAATACCGATATGGGGAGCTGAAGTGGATGTTCTCTGTGGTGTTCCAGGATTTCGCCCGGTATGCTTTGTCGTTCCGGGACAATATCCTGGTGGGGAACGTGAAGGAGGACAAGGAGCAGCTGCTGGAGCAGGTCATGGAAAAAATGGAATTGGGAGCCTGTGTACAGGAGCTGCCTTGGGGGTTAGACAGCAAGCTGGGGAAACTGGAGAAGGACGGCGTGGATCTGTCCGGAGGCCAGTGGCAGAAATTAGCGATTGCAAGGCTTTTGTACAGCAAAGCCCCAATCAACATCCTGGACGAGCCTACCGCGGCCCTGGATCCCAAAGGGGAGGCAAAGGTGTATGAGATGTTCTGGCAGGTCACAATGGAAGGAGAGCGCTCCAAGGAAGAAGGGATTTCCAAGGAAGAAGCGCATTCCATGGAAAAGTTCACGATTCTGATCACGCACAGGTTGGGCGCTGCGCGCATGGCGGACGAGATTCTGGTATTGGATCAGGGAAAGATTGTCGAGCAGGGGACGCATAAAGCTTTGATTGGATTGGAGAACGGGCTTTATAAGGAGATGTTCGACAGTCAGAGGTGTTGGTATGAGACATAAGAATTTTATTTACAATAATCTGGTGGGCATAAGGCTTCTGTACAGGATGTTCCCGAAAAGCATTATCTTATACTCGGTATTGCAGATGCTGCACGGCGTTTCCTGGGTCTTGCAGGTCATGAGCGTACAGTATTTTTTTGACGGGATTTCAGAGAATGGGGGAGATATACTACCTCTTGTGGTCAAAATACTGCTGTTAGGAGCGGCATATGCTTTTGCGCAGACTATGAACGGCGTGGCGAACTGTTACGGGCAGATTCTGAACCGAAAGGTCATAAAAGAGACCAATAAGGTTCTGTTCAGGACGATTGACAGGAAGGATGCGATTGCCTTTGAATATGCGGAGGAACTGGATTTCTGCATCCATGTCCTGACTGTGGCGGCTTATGGCGCGATTATCGCCATGCTGGTCTATTATGTGCTGGCGGGCATCATTTCCGTGGGGGCGTTTGCGGCGGTCTTTGCTGCGCTCCGTGAGTTTTACGGGTTCATGGACGAAGTGATATCCGAGCGCCTGGCCATCGCCATAGAAAATATGGCCATGGTAAAGAACTACCTTGCGTTCATAGGGGAGGATCCGGGGGAACAGGAGCAGATTGCACTGCCTGAAAAGTTCGAGATACGGCTGGAGGATGTGTCTTTTGCCTACCCGCAGTCTGGGACAGAGGGAGAGAAGTTCGTGCTTTCGGATATCAATCTGCGGATTCCCTGGGGGCAGACGGTTGCTTTGGTAGGAGAGAACGGAAGCGGGAAAAGCACGCTGTGCCATATCATTGCGGGGCTGTATTCGCCTACAAAGGGGACGGTTTCCTATGAGGGCGTGCAGAAGGGCGCCGGACGGATTGTAAGGGGAATCTCTGCGGTTTTTCAGAAGTTCTGCCGTTACAGCATGTCGCTGGGGGAGAATATCAGGATTAGTGACGCTGCCGGCGATAAGTCTGCGGACAGGCTGAATCGGATTTGTGATGACGTTGGCGTAGTCCCTGGATGGGCTGGGGGAATGGACGGCATGCTGGGAAGAGAGTTCGGAGGGACGGAACTTTCCGGAGGCCAATGGCAGCGGATCGCAATCGCAAGAGGGATATACAGGAACAACAGCCTTTTGATTCTGGACGAACCTACGGCTGCCATAGATGCCCTGGAAGAGAAGTACCTGTATGAGGAATTTGGCAGACTGTCGCGGAACTGCACTTCGATTATCGTGACCCACCGCTCAGCTTTGGCAGCTTTTTTCTGTTTTCTGACGATTCCGGAGTCACAAGTATAAAAGAATGTCATTTCTATATTTTCGTTCTCCAATATCCCTGCCATAAATTTCGGATATAAGACCAGAGTAGTATTGACAAAACTTTAAGACTGTGGTAGTATATGTTTGTGGCCACTACTACAGTCTTAAAAAGGAGGTGTTGCGGAATGGACGTGAAGCTGTTCGATTCCGAACTGAAAGTGATGTCCGTCCTCTGGCGTGACGGCGATGTTCCGGCCAAGCATATTGCAAAACAGCTTACCGAAGAATTGGGGTGGAATGTAAATACCACCTATACCCTGATCAAGCGCTGCATGAAGAAGGGGGCAATCGAACGCTCTGACCCCGGCTTCATGTGCCATGCGCTCGTTCCCAAAGAGGAAGTTCAGGAGGCAGAGACAAACGAACTGATTGACAAAATGTATGACGGCTCCGTTGACAAGCTGTTTGCGGCGTTGCTGGGACGGAAAAAACTGAGCGCCGCACAGATTGAAAAACTGAAACAGATTGTGGACGATCTGGAGTGAGGTGATGTGAATGAGTTTGGTGCAAATGAGCTTTGCCGGAGGCGTGATGATTCTAGCCGTCATCGTAATACGCGCCCTGGCGATCAATTTGTTGCCCAAAAAGACTTTTGGGGTGCTTTGGGGAATGGCGGTGGTGCGGCTGATGGTTCCTTTTTCAGTTCCGTCCGCGCTCAGTGTGTATACATTGTTAGGCGGCAATGCATCTGCCATGGACATTGCCAAAACCCCGCAGAACGTCCCCATGCTGACCATTGGCACGGCAGGCCAGCCCGGAAGCGCTTCGGACGCTGTCTCCGTGTGGACGGTCATATGGGCGGCTGGCATGCTGGTCTGTGCTGTATTTTTTGTCACAGCATATTGGAAGTGCCGACAGGAATTTCAGGCATCCCTGCCGGTGGAGAATGACTTTATCGGAAACTGGTTAGATGCCCATCCACAGAGACGAAAGATTTCTGTTCGGCAGTCCGGCCGTTTCTCAGCCCCGCTCACTTACGGTCTGTTCCGGCCTGTGATTTTGATGCCGACATCTACCAAATGGGAAGACACGGAGTCGCTGCAATATGTGTTGGCTCACGAATATGTGCATATCCGGCGTTTTGACAGCATCATGAAATTCTTGCTGATTGTGGCGCTGTGTGCGCATTGGTTCAATCCTCTGGCATGGGCCATGTATATCCTGGCCAACCGGGATATTGAATTATCCTGCGATGAAGCCGTTGTACGGCTGTTCGGGGAAAATACGAAAGCGGCCTATGCGCGGACGTTGATCAGCATGGAAGAGACTCGGAACGGCCTGACCCCTCTGTGTAACCATTTTGGCAAAAATGCGATTGAAGAAAGGATAACTGCAATTATGAAAATCAGGAAAATTACAATATTCTCATTTGTTCTGGCGGGTTTTATCGTTATTGGGACTGCGACAGCATTTGCCACCTCTGCGAACGCGCAGCAGGCTGAAGCTGTGGAACAGGATGGTAAAAATGAAATTATTTTCAAGCCGGATTCCGTTCCTCCGGTTACGGAAAGCGCTGGTGCCTTTTTCAAGGAAGACGGTAAGACCGCCGGTACTGACACAAATGTCGCGCCCACGGCTGTCCCGGTGCAGTCGGACGAAATTCATGGCGCACCCGTAGAAAAAACCGGTGCGGCAGATGAACTGCCTGAAAGCAATGTAATATACTTTGGCACAGAAGCAGAGCGGGATGAGCATTTCCGCGCATTGGATGCTAATACAGAAAAAGGCCTGGATCGCTATGCGGGATTTGAGGAAATGTATGAGGGCATAGATACTTCCGCGCCTGTGACGTATATTGTGAGGTGAAATCCGGCGCAAGGAAAAAATGAAACGAATGGATGAAATACACGGCTTTGAGCGGAAGATTCTATGAGTTCGGCGGCATCTATACGAATCCTCTGGACGAGGATACCGCCTACGCAATTAACAGTATTTTGGCATTGGATGATGGTAAGCTTATAATATGTTTTAATGATAAGGCGGTTAGGCACTTTTGGGCTTAACTGCCTTGTCTGCTTTCTTCCGGGTGAAGTATCAGTCGGACGGCGGCCTTGATGTGAAAGCGCGATATGCTTGATGAGAGCATCACTTTAATGACATCTGGATAGGCTCTCGGAATTTCAGGGAACGAAATCCGGCATCGGGTCAGGAAAGGTGCCCGGAAAAGCGGAGGAATCGGCAGAGGCGCTTTCCGGAAAGCCGCAAGATAAGCCGCCTGGAGATTTCGAGAGACTAGGATGGCTAGGGAGGAGAGGGCGGTGAGTGTAGGTAAACTGCAAAGCCTAATTGTAAACTATAGGGAAAATATGGTTGACAATCGTCCGTTCCTTCGCTATAATCAAAATGCATCCCGTTCTGCTGATATCGGAAAATGTCCGGACAGCATGGCGGGAAAGTGATTGATTGGACAAGGGGATATTTATGAAGACCAGAGAAATGACCGTAACCGCCTTGTTGGCGACCCTGTTGGCCGTGTTTGGCATGTTCAAGCTGCCCAGCATCATTCCAGGCTGCGAGTTCCAGCTTTCGGCGCCTTTTGCCGTGTGCATTGCGGCTTGTTTCGGCTTCAAGAGATATCTCAAGATAGGCATCCTGGCCAGCGTCATCAACCTGATTCTGGGCACCCATACCGTAGTGAACGTCAGCATAGCCATGATATTCCGGCTGGTGGCAGGAGGAACCCTGGCGATTTTCGGCGTGAATCCGGTGACCATCGTCGTCAGCGGCCCGCTGGGGACAGTGGTCGGGCGGGTGGTGCTGGGAGGCATCTCCGGCACGGATTCCCTGGCGCTGATTGTGGCGGCCGTGCCGGGCATGGTGTTCACGGCTGTGGGCGCGGCTGTGATGTACCCGGTGATGAAGCGCCTGGTGCGCAGAGAGACCGCTGTGATGACACAGCCCTGACATCTACGCGGAAAGCATTGACCTCGCTAATGTGTGGGACTGCCCCGCGATTCAGCTGCATGGCTGAATCGATATCCGGTTGCCCACAGCGCAGAGGTGGGGTATTGATATAGCAGTTCTGACATCTGCGAGGAAAGCATTGGTTCTCGCTAATGTATGTGGCTGCCGCGCGATTCAGCTGCATGGCTGAATCGATATCCGGTCGCCTACGGCGCAAAGGTGGAGAATTGACATAACAAGATACAGAGGAAACAAAATGAATCGATACAGCATCAAAATGAGAGCATCGAACAAAGAAGAAGGCCATATCTCCGGGGCGGAAAAAATCATCCCGGAGGAAGAGCTGGAGCAGTACTGCGCGCGGCTCCTGTCCAGGGCCCTGCGGCACAGCAAGGGAAAGCCTGATTTCATCAATCTGAAGATCGAGGCCGTGAGGGAAGAGGAAATCCTCCACCTCCCGGCGCTGGAAGTGACTACGATAGCGACTTCCACCCCGGAAGAAGGCATGGCGGTGGTGCTGGATTATCTGCGCAGGCTGGGGCTGGAGCGGGCGGAGGAGATTCTGGCTCTCTGGAAGCAGAGCTACTGCATGCGAGGAGCCATGCTGCTGGACGCGGACACTCTCCGGCGGCTGGAGCCGGACAGAGACCGGGGCATCCGCGCCACCTATATGGACATGGAGACGGAGGACGCGGAAAAGCAGTCCGCCTGCGGGGGCAAGAACCACTTCAACGAAGCGCTTGTGCTGGCCACGAAGGTGGTGAACCATCCCAACATCCTGGCGGAACTGTGCATTTCCGACGATCCTGACTATGTCACCGGCTATATCGCCTCCAAAGAGTTCGGCTACGTGCGCATCACCACGCTGAAAGGACTGGGCAGCCCTCTGGGCGGGCGCATCTTTCTGTTCCGGGGAGGGGAAGGGGAGCGGGACGACTGCATCCGTTACCTTCAGCAGCAGAAGGTGTTGGTCCATGTGGGCGGCAAGGCATCGATGCCTGCCCTCCCATAGCGGGGTGTCCTTATGTGGTTCTTGAAATCGGATGTACATACATAAATACACTCCCTTTTCTGAAAAGTGTTCCCGCTGCTCCATAACGCCAATTCGGAACCGGCTTTATTCATTTAGGAATTGTCGGAAAATAACTGATGCAACTTGTTTAGAAGAAAGCCCGGAAATACAAGGAAAACGGCTATCAACTCGCATCAGTTATTTGTAGACAATTCCTTAGGACGATAATATACACATCAAATGCTTTATTATACACTTAAAATGTATATTTACAAGCCTATTTTTACCGGGTACACAATTTCGGAAAGGGAGTAAATATATACATAAAAATGTTAGAAAATAATTGGAATTTCATCATACCGCTATGTCCGAAATCTATCGCACTGATTCATGTCAGTGAACCGGAGCGCAGGCATGCTTTCAAAACAGTCATGCTTTCAAAAAAAGAAAAGAGACGATACAACGGCATCAGAAAATAGATACGAAATAAAAAGATTCTATTACGGAAGAAAGGTGAACAAAACCTGTGGATAAATGGAAACGAATGGAAGGGGAGCTGCAAGCCCTTCGGGAACAGCACCTGTACCGCGAAATCAAGGTAATCGAGAGCCCCCAGCGCTCCCATGTCCGGTACCGGGACAGGGACATGCTGATGCTGGCCTCCAACTCCTACCTGGATCTCTGTGACGAAGCCCAGGTGAAAGCATACGCGGCAAAGGTTCTGATGGAGTACGGCACAGGCTCCGGCGGTTCCCGGCTCACCACCGGAACCGGCATCTGCCATATCCGATTGGAGGATGCCCTGGCCCGGTTCAAGGGCCGGGAGGCGGCAATCGTGTTCAACACGGGCTTTGCGGCCAACAGCGGCGTCATCCCCTGCTTGTGCAGGCAAGGGGACGTCATCTACAGCGACGAGCTGAACCATGCCAGCATCATCGATGGGTGCAGGCAGTCCAGGGCGGAGACCGTGGTCTACCGGCACAACGACATGGCGGATCTGGAGCGGAAGATTCGGGAGCGCCCGGGAAGACAGGGGCTGATCGTCAGCGATGGGGTCTTCAGCATGGACGGAGACATCGTGGATCTGCCGGGGCTCGTGGAGCTGGCTGACGCTTACGGCCTGCTTTCCATGATAGACGAAGCCCACGCCACCGGCGTGATTGGAGCCACAGGCCGGGGCTGTGAGGAACATTTCCGCATGGAGGGCCGGGTGGACGTCCTCATGGGGACCCTCAGCAAGGCCATCGGCGCGGAGGGCGGTTATGTCTGCGGCTCCCATACCCTGACGGAATACCTCAAGAACAAGGCCCGGAGCTATATTTTCTCCACCTCCCTTTCCCCCGTGACCATGGCGGCGGCAAAGCGGGCCCTGGAGCTGATAGAGGAGGAGCCCTGGCGGGTGGAGCGGCTGCAGGAGAACATCAGCTTCTTCTGCGGCCGGCTTCGGGAGCACGGCGTGGAAGCGGCTTCGGAGACTGCCATCATACCGATTCGGATCGGAGAGGAAGAGAAGGCCGTAAAGGTTTCCGAAAGGCTGCTGGAACAGGGATTCTTCATCCCCGCCATCCGCTATCCCACGGTGAAAAAAGGGGAAGCCATGCTGCGTGCGGCGCTGATGGCCACCCACACGAAGGAAGAGCTGGCAGCCGCGGAGGAAGAAGAAGCGGCGCCGGAGGAACCGGAGAGAAAGCTGCGGGCGGGGGATCTGGAGTTCTGG
>OFHB01001908.1_pt1 | contig 11472 bp, 8 predicted proteins | sample 1521881 | NCBI WGS metagenome assembly OFHB01 (sample SAMEA3504090, study PRJEB24116) | mouse gut metagenome | biome: mouse gut; feature: mouse-associated habitat; material: faeces | place: Denmark | collected 2011
ATCTTGTTGGTTATGAAATCCTTAAGATTCTTTGTGCCATCCTTCATATGGCATGAATTAAGATTTATATTACAATTTGGTTACAATTTCGCCAAGGAGGTATTACCATGAAAAAACTTTTTTGCACCGTTTTAGCACTGCTGGTACTTACTGTACCCACCTTCGCCGCCGAGACCTACACGGTACAGCGGGGAGACACCATGTGGAGGATCGCCGCCAAGGTCCAAGTGGGCACCTTAGAGATCATCGAGGCCAACCCGCAGGTAAAAAACCCGGACCTCATCTACCCCGGCCAGCGCCTGACCATCCCCAAGGAGGACCAGACCACCCTCAGCTATGAGGAGGAGGTGGTGCGTTTGGTGAATGCCGAGCGGGCCAAGGTTGGACTGAGCCCCCTGACGATGAACTGGGAGCTGAGTCGGGTGGCCCGATACAAGTCCGAGGACATGCGGCAGAAGCGGTACTTTGACCACACCAGCCCCACCTACGGTACCCCCTTCCAGATGATCCGCGCCTTCGGCCTGAGCTTCCGCTCCGCCGGGGAGAACATCGCCTACGGACAGCGCACCCCCGCCGCCGTGGTCGGCGCCTGGATGAACTCCAGCGGCCACCGGGCCAATATCCTCAATGCCTCCTACACCCAGATCGGCGTAGGCTACTGCGCCGACGGACGCTACTGGACGCAGATGTTTATCGGTTAACCGCCCGGCCTGTCCAGATTCCGATTGACACCCCGGCTTTGAGCCGGTATAATGCAGAGAGACGGGCTCAGGCGTGTTCCGTGCCGCCATACAGCCGTACATTTGAGCTTTTCCGGAAAGAAAGGAGCCGCTTATGTCTGTTTCTCAGGTTTATTTTACCGATTTTCATACCCCGGCCTATGGCGACAGCCTGCCCACCAAGCTGCAGAAGCTGCTGAAAAAAGCCGGCATCGGCCAGATCGACATGGATGGAAAATTCGTCGCCATCAAGATGCACTTCGGCGAGCTGGGCAACGTCAGCTTCCTCCGCCCCAACTACGCCCGGGCAGTGGTAGACGTGGTGAAGGAGCTGGGGGGCAAGCCCTTCCTCACCGACTGCAACACCATGTACCCCGGCAGCCGGAAGAACGCGCTGGAGCACCTGGAGTGCGCGTGGCAGAATGGCTTTACCCCCCTCACAGTGGGCTGCCCCCTCCTGATCGGGGACGGATTGAAGGGCACCGACGACGTGCTTGTGCCGGTCCCGGACGGCGAGTACGTAAAGGAGGCCAAGATCGGCCGGGCCGTCATGGACGCGGACGTATTCATCAGCCTCACCCACTTCAAGGGCCACGAAATGACCGGCTTCGGCGGGACCATCAAGAACATCGGCATGGGCTGCGGTTCCCGTGCCGGCAAATGCGAGCAGCACAACAACGGAAATCCCCAGATCGATCCCGAACTCTGCCGGGGCTGCAAGCGCTGCCAGCAGGAGTGCGCCAACGAGGGCCTGGTCTTCGACGAGGCCGCCCGGAAGATGACCGTGGACCTGGAACACTGCGTGGGCTGCGGCCGGTGCCTGGGGGCCTGCAACTTTGACGCCATCTCCTTCGCCTCCTCCAACGCGGTAAAGGTCCTCAACTGCCGCATGGCGGAGTATACCAAGGCCGTGGTGGACGGGCGGCCCCAGTTCCATATCTCCCTGGTGGTGGACGTGTCCCCCAACTGCGACTGCCACGGGGAAAACGACGTGCCCATCCTGCCCAACCTGGGCATGTTCGCCTCCTTCGACCCCCTGGCCCTGGATCAGGCCTGCGCAGACGCCTGCCTGGCCGCCGCGCCCCTGCCCGGCAGCCAGCTTGCCAGGAACCTGTCCACCCCCGGCTTCCATGACCATCACGACCACTTCGTCAACTCCACCCCGGAGTCCGAGTGGCGCTCCTGCCTGGAGCACGCCGAGAAGATCGGCCTGGGCAGCAGGGCCTACGAGCTGATCGCCATCTGACGCCGCTCTGTACGAATTCCTCAATATGGCAGCAAGCAGCCCCGGAGAAGCATGCTTCTCCGGGGCTCTGCGCGATTTTCAACCGCGTTGACTATGAAATCCAAACCAAGGCCGCGAAAGCGGCCTGCCCAGGCTGAACGCCTGGGCGCTTGAAAAGAAGCTCTGCTTCTTTTCAAGTTGTTTGATCATAGGATTCCTTCAAATGCACCGTCCAGCCCTCGAACCCGGAAAAGACATGAGAGGGCGCGGGGGACATCCCCTCCACCACCCCCGGGTGGGTCAGCACGGAGTAATTTTTAAAGCACACCGGCGCGATGGGCACAACCGTCTGCAGATGCCCGCACAGCCGCTGGGCCGCAGCCTCCCGGTCCTCCGCCGCGGCGAAGCTCTGGAGCACCAGGTCAGTGGTTTCACTGGCGTAGGCCCCGTAGTTGAGCGCCCCCTCCGTCCCGATCAGGTCGGAGAGCTCCCAGTCCGCCGTCAGCCGCACCTCGCCGAAATACAGGTCGAACTCCCCCGCCTCCAGGGCCGCCAGGTACTCCTTCCAAGGCAGCTCCGCCACGGTGATCCGCCAGTCCAGCAAAGACAGCCGCTCCGCAATAAACCGGGCGCTGGAGGCCCGGAAGCCCCCGCCTCCGCAGACCAGCAGGGTCAGCTCCCTCCGCTCCCCGGTGTCCTGCCCGGCGGCGCGGAGGGCGGCAAGCGTCTCCTCCTCGCTGTACGCCGCCTCCATCTGGGCGGGATACAGGGACGACAGCGGCGAAATCGGGAACTGCGCCGCCGCGGCCAGCCGGACCAGCTGGGCGTCCGCCAGGGTTTCCCGGTCGATGCCCTGGCTGAACAGCCGGCGCAGGGCCGGGTCGGCGAACAGCCGCCCCTCGGCGGTATTGAAGCCGATAAACTGCATGACGGCGGTGGGCTGGCTGTTCGCCTGGGCCTGTCCGTCGGTCAGGGCGGGGTCGCTGGTGGGGTCCACCGACAGCAGCTCCACCTGCCGGGTGGTAAAGAGGTACAGGGCGGTTTCCCGGTCCTTGGCGTGGACCAGGGGAATGGTTTCCAGCGGCAGGTCCTTCCCCTGCCACCAGTCCGCCCGCAGGCGCAGGCATTCCTCCCCCTTGTCAAGCACATAGGGCCCCGTTCCCAGAGGTACCATTTCCACGGCGGCGGACCGCTTGACAATGGGGATGTCCAGCAGCGCCGGCAGGCCCCGGTTGGGGGCCGTCAGGGTAATAATCACCTGTCCCGTCCGGCTGGCCGCAACAGCGGCCACGTTCCGCAGGCGGTAAGCGTACCGCTCCGACTCCCTGGCCCGCAGAAGGGCCTCCGACACGTCCCGGGCGGTAAGGGCGGAGCCGTCGGAGAAGGCCACCCCCTCCCGCAGATACAGCGTGCAGACCAGTCCCGACTCGTCCCACTCCCAGCTCTCGCACAGCAGGGGCTGGGGCTGAAACTGCCCGTCCAGCCGGAACAGCGGCTCGTACAGCAGGGACGCCGCCGTCTCCTGGACGCCCTCGCCGCAGGCAATCGGGTCCAGGGTCTGGTCCCGGTAGTAGGGCAGGGAAAAGGCGACGGGATACTCCGGCTCCTCCGGCGGTACCTCCTCTTCCTCCGGCTCCTCCGGCAGGAAGGGCTGGTAGCCCTCCCAGACCTCCTCCGGCGCCTCCGGCTCCGCCAGCGCGGCGCAGCCGCTCAGCAGCAACGCTGCCAGCAGAGCCGCCAGCAGCCGCCTCACCCCCGTACCTCCGGCCGCAGCCCGATGAGGGCGCCCTGGACGCCCCGCCTGTCCCCGGCAGCCCGGTGGCTCCAGTATAGGTCCGCATGGCAGGCGGTGCAGGTGGGACAAACGTCTATATGCGCCTCCCGGACCCCCGCCTCCCGCAGCCGCCAGGCGTTGACGGCCTTCAAGTCCACGGTCCACTTTTCTCCCCTGGGCCTGATATACGCCTCCACCCCGCCGCCGAAGGCCTTCCGCATGGCGTCGGGCACATCGTCGTGCGTCTCGAAGCAGCAGGGGCCGATGCCCGCGCCGATGGCAATGCGGATATCCTCCGGCTTCGCGCCGAAGAGCCGCCCCATTTCTCCCGCCGCCTTAGCCGGAAGGTCCAGAGCCGTGCCACGCCAGCCGGCGTGGACCGCGCCGATGGACGCCGTCACCGGGTCGTGGAGCAGCAGGATGATGCAGTCCGCCGAAAAGACCATCAGGCTCAGCCCCGGCTCGTCGGTGACCAAGGCGTCGGCGGTGTAGTCCGTGGCGGCGAAGAGCCCCTTGCCCCGGTCCGCGCCGGTGACATGGCGGACCGTGTCCTCGTGGACCTGTCTGGACTGAACCACATCGCCCAGAGCTGTCCCCAAGGCCGCACAGAAGCGGCGATAGTTCTCCCGGACGTTTTCCTGCCTGTCCGGATCGGGGCCGCTTCCCCGGAAGTTCAGCGAGGCGTAATCCCCACCGCTGACCCCGCCCAAACGGGTGGAAAAGCCATGGACCAAGCCGGAAGCGTCCAGAATGGACGAGGTATGATAGACCACGCCGCCGTGGTCGTGGGTAAGAAACGACATAGACGCCTCCTAGTTCAAATAGTCTTCCCGCAGCAGGCCGCACCAGTAGAGGTCCAGCCATCTGCCGTCCCGGACAAGACAGTGCTTCCGGAACACCCCCTCCTGCCGGAGGCCCAGCTTTTTCATGAATCCCAAGGAACGGACGGCATCCTCCGTCTCCGCCATAACCTTGTGGACCCCTCGGACCCTGAAGAGATGGTCCATCAGAGCAGACACCGCCTCATATGCATAGCCCCGCCGCCAGAAGCTCCGGTGAAAAATCCAGCCCAGCTCGTAGATGCCGGGTTCGTCAATCTGCTTGCAGAGAAGATATCCGATGAGCCTCCCATCCTCCTTCCGAACAGCGGCGCAGGCTCCAGGCGGGTCCCGCTCCACGCAGAAGGTCCGGAGAAATTCCCGGGCCTCCTCTTCTGTGTAAGGCGCCACGTGCTCCATGGTTTCAGGGTCCCCGAAAATCTCCCAGAGGGCGTCAAAATCCTCCATGGTAAAGGGTCGGATCACCAGCCGCGGCGTCTCAAGATATGATTCCATACCGTCTCCTTCCTTATGACCGAATCCGGGAGGCCGCCGTCAGAGGCAGCCTCCCGGCAGAATCCATTCCACATGGGTATCCCATTTCCGGCAGTAATCCGCGATCTCCACAATCACCTCGTCCTGGCAGTCGAAGGTCAAGGGAATGGCAAGGCCCACCTCCCGTCCGTACCGCTCCAGCCGCGCCGGCAGTCCCTCCAGGTCCATCCCCGGGCGGTAGAGATCCTCGGTGTAGTCCTCCACGCCGTAAACCTCGAAGGGCCCAGGGGAGGTCCTTCCAATCAAAGCCCCGGGCCTGATCGCAGGTGAGATGGGCGTCCACGCAGACGCAGTCCAGCTCCAGGATCACCTCGCACCAGTGTCCCACCGTAATGACGGGAACCGGGAAGCTCTCCACCCGTTATTCCCCGTCCCGGACAGAACCGTGGAGGTTGTACCAGTCCCACCGGGCGGTGTAACCAGCCTCGGCCAGGGCCTTGCTGATGGACTACCCCCGCCGGTACAGTACGCCATATACGCTGTTGAGGGTCTCCCATACTTCCATACTCACGCATCCCGTCCGCAGCACTTTTTATATTTCTTTCCGCTGCCGCAGGGACATGGATCGTTCCGTCCGATCTTCTGGACCTTCCGGGGCTGTTTTTTCACAGTGCCGTCACCCCGGCCTTCTGTGATGCTGTTGGCCACTCGCTCCCGCTTTACCGTCTGATCGCTCTTGATCCGGACAGAGAACAGACGTCGGACCGTTTCTTCCTGAATGGCGGAGACCATCTCCTCAAACATATGCAGGCTTTCCCGCTTATAGGCATCCACAGGGTTGGACTGGGCATAGGCCTGGAGCCGGATACCCTGACGGAGATCCTGCATGGCGTCGATGTGCTCCATCCAGTACTCATCCACCACTCTCAGCATGACCACCCGCTCCAGCTCCCGCATATCGGGGAACGCGTCGTTGGCCTCCTTGGCCTTGGCAATTTCCGCCTCTTTGGCGGCGTAGGTCTCCATGGCCTTGTCCGTAAACAGCCGGACAAAGTCCTCCTCGCCAGTGGCAGCCGCCTCTTCCTGCGTCAGCTTCACCGTGTACTTCGGGAAGAAGGCGCCCTCCAGGGAGGAGAGCATGGTCTGGTAGGCATCGTTGTCGATACGCTTGTTCTCGCTGAAGGCGGTGTGGACCGTCTCGGAGATAATGTGAGAGATGAAGCCGGCGATTTCCTTTTGCAGATCGGCACCGTCCAGCACGTTTTTACGCTGGCCGTAGATGATTTCCCGCTGCTTGTTCATCACATCGTCATACTCCAGGGTGCTTTTACGGGCCTGGAAGTTCCGGGACTCCACGCTGGTCTGGGCGTTCTCAATGCCCTTGGTGAGCATTTTGCTTTCAATAGGCATATCTTCCCCCAGATCCATCCGTTCCATCAGTCCCGTGATCCGTTCTCCGCCGAACAGGCGCATGAGATCGTCGTCCAGACTCAGATAGAACCGGCTTTCGCCGGGGTCTCCCTGGCGGCCGGCGCGGCCCCGGAGCTGGTTGTCGATGCGGCGGGAGTCATGGCGCTCGGTGCCGATGATGAACAACCCCCCAGCCTGACGGACCTTGTCCGCCTCTCCGGCGATTTCGGCCTTGTGCTTTTCCATATATTCGGCGAACTTCTGCCGGGCGTTCAGGATTTCCTGGTCGTCCGTCTCGGCAAAGCCGGTAGCCTCGGCAATGAGTTCGTCGGTAAGGCCTTCCCTTCGCAGATCGTTCTTGGCCAGAAACTCCGCATTGCCCCCCAGCATGATGTCGGTGCCGCGCCCAGCCATGTTGGTGGCCACGGTAACAGCCCCCAGCTTGCCGGCCTGGGCCACGATTTCAGCCTCCTTCTCATGGTTCTTGGCATTGAGGAGGTTGTGCTTGATGCCCTCGCGGGTCAGGAGCTTGGAGAGGGTCTCGTTCTTCTCAATGGACACCGTACCCACCAGCACCGGCTGGCCCTTGGCGTGGCACTCCTTGATCTGCTCAATGACCGCCGTGTACTTGGCTGCCTCCGTCTTATAGACCACGTCGTGATCGTCCTGCCGGATCATGGGCTTGTTGGTGGGAATTTCGATGACATCCAGCTTGTAAATGGAACCGAACTCCTCCTCCTCAGTCAGCGCCGTTCCGGTCATGCCGGAGAGCTTGCTGTAGAGGCGGAAATAGTTCTGGAAGGTGATGGTGGCCAGGGTTTTGCTTTCCCGCTCCACCTTCACCCGCTCCTTGGCCTCGATGGCCTGGTGGAGGCCTTCGCTGTATCGGCGGCCGAACATCAGCCGTCCGGTAAATTCGTCGACGATGATGACTTGACCGTCCTTGATGACGTAGTCGGTATCCTTTTTCATCACGCCGTGGGCTTTGATTGCCTGATTAATATGGTGGTTGATGGTGGAATTCTCCGGGTCAGACAGATTTTCCACGTGGAAGAATTCCTCCGCTTTGGCGATTCCCCGGGCAGTGAGGGTAGCGGTGCGCGCCTTTTCATCCACCACATAGTCCGCGTCGATGTTCACGTCCTCCTCGGCCTTCTCATCGGTCTCGGCGATCACCAGCTTCTTCAGCTGGCGCACAAACATTTCCGCCATGTCGTAGAGTTGGGTGGACTTCTCTCCCATGCCGGAGATAATCAGCGGGGTCCTGGCTTCGTCGATGAGGATGGAGTCCACCTCGTCCACAATGGCAAAATTGTGCCCCCGCTGAACCAGCTCGCCGGCATAAAGCGCCATGTTGTCCCGCAGGTAATCGAAGCCCATCTCGTTGTTGGTGCCGTAGGTGACGTCGGCAGCGTAGGCCGCTTGACGCTGAGCCTTGTCCAGACCGTGTACAATCAGGCCCACCGTGAGCCCCATGAAACGGAACACCTTGCCTACCCATTCGCTGCCATATTTGGCCAGATAGTCGTTGACGGTGACGATATGGACGCCTCTGCCCGTCAGGGCATTAAGGTAGGCCGGGAGGGTGGCCACCAGGGTTTTGCCCTCGCCGGTCTTCATTTCGGCGATGCGCCCCTGGTGAAGCACCACGCCGCCCACCAGCTGCACCCGGAAAGGCCGCTGGCCCAGCACCCGGACGGAGGCCTCCCGCACAGCGGCGAAAGCCTCGGGCAGGATATCGTCCAGTGTCTCGCCGTTTGCCAGGCGGCCTTTGAATTCCGCTGTCTTGGCGGTCAGCTGGGTATCGGAGAGAGCTTTGTATTCCGGCTCCAGGGCCTCGATTTTATCCACAATGGGGTAAATCTGCTTTAGTTCCCGCTCGCTGTAGGTTCCAAAGATCTTTGTAATAAAACTCATTCGCGCAACGCTCCTCTTTTGTAAGAGTGAAATTTCAATACAACAGCACAATTTAATAGTATAACATAATTTTTATGATTTGCAATGGGAAAAATAAATGCGCCTTGCTTCTCGAACAATTCTTTTGAAAAATGAGCCTGTTTTCATCCGGAAAACGCATTTGAACGCAGCCCTACCTCTTACCATCGCCACTCCAACAGTTTACCCCAAAATTCCGGCGCAGAGATTCAAACCAGCATGAAATCCCGCAGTTGACAGACCTGGAACGAGCTGGTATTCTTATACGTAGCCTTTCAGGAAGGGAAACGCGGCCGTACAGGCCGCGTTCCGCTTCCCGGCGGAGCGTCACCCCCGTCCTGCGTCATTTTGACCGCCGGACTTTACCGATTTTCAGGTGTACCGGCTATAATATAAAACAGCAGCCTTGTCAAAGGCTGCTGTAAAAAGGAACAGGAGATGTTTGTATGCGTCTGGAGGATTTACTGATCTTCCATGATATTGTTATTCAATGCCACAACAACCCGGACGCGGACGCTATTGCCAGCGGCTTTGGCGTATACCGCTATCTGAAAAGCAAAGGAATCGCGCCGCGGCTTATTTATGGCGGAGACACAGCCATCCAAAAAAGCAATTTAGTTCTCATGACGGAAATTCTGGAAATCCCCATTGAGCATGTGCGCAACCTGCCGGAGGCAGAATTACTGCTGTGCGTGGATTGTCAGTACGGCGGAGGAAATGTCGCCCGCTTCCCTGCCAAAATGGCGGCTGTAATTGACCACCACAAACAGGAGGTGGAATTTCCCGTCCTGCGGGAGGTGCGGGACCGGTACGGATCCTGCTCCACCATCGTCTGGGATATGCTCCGGGAAGCGGGCTACGCTGTGGAGGCGGACGAGCGGCTGGCTACGGCGCTTTACTACGGGTTGTTCATGGATACCGGAAAAATGCAGGAGCTGGGGCATCCCAAGGACAGAGACCTGCGGGATGAGCTGGAATTCTGCTGCGATAAAAGCCTGCTTCTGCGGCTCCAGAACTGCAACCTGTCCGGAGAGGAACTGCGAATCGCCGGCCGGGCACTGTCCCGCTGCGAATATATGCCGGAATACCGCTTCGCTCTGGCAGAAGCGGAGAGCTGCGACCCCAACATTCTGGGAATTATCAGTGATATGCTGCTGGAGGCGGATATTGTGGATACGTGCGTCGCCTTCTGTATATTGGAGTATTGCGCAAAGCTTTCCGTACGCAGCTGTACCAGTGAGACCAAGGCCAATGAGCTGGCGCGGTATCTGACCGAGGGCGTCGGGTCCGGCGGAGGCCACGCCCAGAAGGCAGGCGGCAGCATGGGGCTGGCGGAGCTGAAACGAATCTGCGGCAGCTCCATACCGGACGGCGCGGGACAGGCGCTGGTCCGCCGCCGCGCTGCCGCTTATTTTGAAAACCAGTCCATTATCCATTCCGAAACCAGCCAGGTGCCGGATCTGACAGGGGAGCCCCTCTATCAAATGCGGCGGCAGCCTATTGGATATATCAAGGGAACCGACTTCTATCCTGAAGGTACAGAGGTCTGCATCCGGACGCTGGAGGGCGATTTCACCTTTGATGTAAAGGCAGACACCTACTTTCTGTTCGGGGCCAACTCCGAGGTATACCGGGTGGACGAGGAGGATTTTCTTGCACGCTACGATCTCATCGGGCGGCCTTATGTATTCCGGGGGGAATACGCTCCCTCCGTCCACCAGAAAATTGCCGCCACCTCCGGCCTGGAGGCGAAGCCTCTGGCATCCCGCGTCAGAACCTGCATCCCCAAGGCGGACGCCCTGATCCACGGGCGCGAGATCAAAGCGGGCCGCGTCAAGGTGTTCCGCAGTTGGGATAAGGACAACTATATGCTGGGTCTTCCGGGAGACTGGCTGGCAGTCCGGGCGGAGAACCCGACGGACTGCTTCATTGTGGACAGGGAGAATTTTTTTCAAAATTACGTCCCCTGCGTTCGGACGCTCCCTTGACGGCGGATGGACCGGTCTGCCGGATAATTCCTGTCGCAGCAGCCCCAGCGGGGAGCACCCGGATGCAGGCATGCCGGGAGAGATTCCGTACTCCGATTGAGAAAGACGGCCGCCGGAGTCCCGCCATCAGAGAGAGCGGGAATGCGGGTTTCCTCCGCCAGGGAGCGGTCTCGGGCCCGCAATACGCTCGGTTCCATGTTTCAGACAGGAGCCGCTGTATCGTATCTCATTTGCGTGCGCAATACAAGTGAAAAAGGCTCTCTATTTTCTCTTGCTTCTCTTCTGCCTCCGTATTATAATGGAGGCACAAAATATGCGCCAAGGAGGAGCAATGAATGGATTTACTGTACTGGTTTGAGTCCATCCGTCACCCTGTGCTGGACGTTTTCATGTCCCTGATCACCCACCTGGGAGAAGAGACTTTCTTCATGGTGGGTGCCCTGTTCGTGTTTTGGTGCGTGGACAAGCGGAGAGGCTATTACCTTTTGTGTGTAGGCTTTGTAGGAACACTGATAAACCAATGGCTGAAAATCATCTGCCGGGTGCCCCGGCCCTGGGTAAAGGACCCTGATTTTACCATTGTGGCCTCCGCCCGGGCAGAAGCCACCGGCTACAGCTTCCCCAGCGGACACACACAGACTGCCGTGGGATTCTTCGGCGGCATAGCCCGGTTTACCGGGCGGCTCTGGCTGCGGGTCGCCTGCATTGTGATTTTGCTGCTGGTGTCCGTTTCCCGGATGTATCTGGGGGTACATACGCCGGAGGATGTAGGCGTGTCTTTTGTGGTGGGGGCGGTGCTGGTGCTTGCACTGTATCCGCTGCTGGAAAGCACGCTTTGGTTTCCCCATCGGATATATCTCATTCTGGGTGTCATGCTGGCATTCAGTTTGGCTTTTGTGGGATTTGTGGAGTTTTTCCCTTTCCCTTCCGGAATTGATCCGGAGAATCTGTCTCATGCAGTCAAAAACGCGTACAGCATGACCGGCGCCGTGGGCGGTATGCTTGTGGTCAGCGTGTTTGACAACAGGCTGCTGCAATTTCCAAATCGTGCGCCATGGTGGGGACAGGCCGTAAAACTGGCTGGGGGACTGGTTCTCGTGGTTCTGGT
>OFHB01001916.1_pt1 | contig 11435 bp, 10 predicted proteins | sample 1521881 | NCBI WGS metagenome assembly OFHB01 (sample SAMEA3504090, study PRJEB24116) | mouse gut metagenome | biome: mouse gut; feature: mouse-associated habitat; material: faeces | place: Denmark | collected 2011
AGGAGCCGGAAAAGATAGTGACAAAATACGATCTGAAGATGCAAAGGAGAAAAGAGCAGAAAGAAAAAGCCGCCAGGGAGGAGAGGGTCAGCCGTATCATCGGAATCGCGGTGGTAGTTGCCCTGGTGTGTCTTGTGGCATCTTTTCCCATTCGGAATTACCTAACGATAAACGGGATCTATGTTACGGTGAATGGGGAAAAGATTTCCAAGGCGGAGTTTGACTACAATTATAATGTGGCCCGCAGCAGTTATCTCAATCAGTACGGCGCCTATCTGGGCTATTTCGGGCTGGATATGACCAGGGATGTGGATACGCAGATGTATTCGGAGACCATGACTTGGGGAGATTATTTTGAGGAATTAGCAGTCCAGAATATAGCGCGGAATAAGGGGATCGAAAAGGAAGCCAGAGCGGAAGGATTCACCTATGATACGGCAGAGGATTACAGTGAGTATCAGGAAACCTTGAAAGAAGCGGTTTCGGAGGCCGGAAGCACCATGAAGAGTTATCTGAAGGAACTGTACGGTCCCTATGCCACACAGGCGAGAGTAAAGCCGTATCTGGAAGAGAGCTTTTATGTGGGGGCTTATACGGAAGCGATGGCGGAGAAGCTGTCGCCTTCGGAGGAAGAGATTCAGGCGTATTACGAGGAAAATGCCGATACTTATGATTCCATTGATTATTATAGGGTGGAAGTCGATGCAGAGTTGCCCACTGAGCCTACCGAGCTGGCAGATCCCGTAGAGCCGGAAGAGGGCGGCGAAGAAGGCAGTGAAGAGGGAGAAGGCGAAGAGGAGCCTTATCAGCCTTCTGAAGCAGAGATTGCCGCGGCTATGGAAGCGGCAAAGGAAGAGGCGGACAAGCTGGAAGCAAGTGTGATGACAGAGGGTGAACTGATTACCGACGCAAGGAAGGCTTCGATGAGCTATGTTCTGACGGACTGGCTGTTTGATAAGGAGCGGAAACAGGGAGACACTTCCGTAATTGAGGACAGCACCAACCATAAGTATTATGTGGTGGGGTTTGAGAAGCGCTATCTGGCGCAGACGCCCACAGTGGATGTCCGGGTGGCCCTGACGGCCGAAGACAACGGACAGGCCATTCTGGATGAGTGGAAGAGCGGCGCTGCAACGGAGGAGACATTCGCGGAAATCTGTGACAAGTACAATGATCCGGCAATTACGACTGTGGAAGGCGGTCTGTTGGAGGGCGTAATGACGACGGACGTTCCCACAGAGATTGCAGAATGGATGAACGACAGCAGCCGACAGGTAGGTGACACGGCTGTCATATCGCCGGCTTCCGAAAATTATACCTATGTCGTATACTATAAGGGACTCAATGATCCAGAGTGGATGCAGAGAATCAGGACCACGCTGCGCAATGAGAAGGTTTCGGAGTATTTGGGGACCTTTACGGAGAATGTGGATGTGCAGGATCCGAAGGATCATCTGGCCTATCTGAAGATAAGAGCGGAGGAAGAGGCTGCCGCTGCAGCAAGCGGGGAGGAGTCCGGTGCGTCGGATGAAGGAAACGCTGATGAGCAGACTTCCGGTGAAGAAGGAGAAGCGGCGTCCTCCGGTGAAGAAAATAATGAATCTCAGGCCTCCGGTGAAGAAAGTAGTGATTCCCAGGCAACCGGCGAAGAGGGCTGATATTTCGGGATATGGTAATAAAGAGACGTAAACTTTTCGGGGAGGAGAGATTGCCTAAAACCGGAAGGTGCGATGTGTACAGGCAAAACTGTACAACAATGATGAAGATGGCGGTGGGGCTTCCTGCCGCCTTTTCACCTTATAGGAAAGGGCATTCTATCCGGCGAAGTCCTTTTGAGCGTAAGGGTTGGGCATTATTTGATAGAAATCGAGCCCGTGGTTCGGATAAGGGAGGTGTTGCGATGAGGTCTGATATCAGGATAATGCTGCCCGTGAAGGGGCAATATATTATCGACACAATCAGAAGCGCCGGATTTGAAGCCTATGCGGTGGGCGGCTGTGTACGGGACAGCATTTTGGGCAGACAGCCGGAGGATTGGGATATTACCACATCCGCCAGACCGGAGCAGGTGAAAGAGCTTTTTCCCAGGACAATAGGTACCGGCCTGCAGCATGGGACAGTGACTGTCATGCTGGATAAGGAAGGTTTTGAGGTGACCACATATCGGCTTGACGGAGAATATGAGGACGGAAGGCATCCCGCCAGAGTGACTTTTACACCGGATCTCCGGGAGGATTTGATGCGCCGTGATCTGACGATTAATGCCATGGCCTATAATGACCGGGAAGGACTGGTGGATCTGTTCGGCGGGCTGGAAGATTTGGAGTCGGGCGTAATCCGCTGTGTGGGCAATTCCCTGGAACGGTTCGGGGAAGACGCACTGCGGATCCTGCGGGCGATCCGGTTCTCTGCGCAGCTTGGCTACAGGATTGAGGAGGAGACGCTGGAGGCTATCGGACAGCTGGCGCATACGCTGAACAAGATCAGTGCGGAACGAGTCCAGGCTGAATTGGTTAAGCTGCTGCTTTCTCCGCATCCGGAGTGTATTCGGATTGCCTATGACAAGGGTGTCACAAATGTGATTCTTCCGGAATTTGACAAATGTATGGAGACGCAGCAGAATCATCCGCATCATTGTTACAATGTGGGTGAACATATTCTGCATTCCATACAGGCGGCGGAACCGGACAGGATATTGCGGCTTGCGATGTTGTTTCATGATATAGAAAAGCCTGCCGTGAAGACAGTTGACGAAGAGGGGATCACACATTTTCACGGCCATGCGGCAGTCAGCGCGGATATGGCGCAGGAGATTATGCGGCGGCTGAAATTCGATAATGATACCATCAGGGAAGTGAGCAGACTGGTTCTGTATCATGATTACGGAAATGGGCTGGATGCGAATAAAAGGGTGGTCCGCAGGGCGATCTACAAGATAGGGGAGAGTGCTTTTCCCGGAATTTTTGCGGTAAAGCGGGCAGATATCTATGCCCAGAGCGATTATCTGCGGCAGGAAAAGCTTGAGAAGCTGGATAAATGGCAGGAATTATATGAAAAGATAGTGGAGGAGGGAGAGTGTGTCTCTTTAAAGAGCCTGGCTGTGACCGGTTCAGACCTGCTTGCAGCAGGGTGGAAGCCCGGGAAGGCATTGGGCGGGACATTGCAGAAACTTTTAGAGCTGGTGCTGGAGCATCCGGAATGGAATACCAGAGAACGTCTTCTGGCGGAAGCGGAACAGATTCGCAAAGATAGCTGAAAACCTGTAACATACTTTCAGACATCTTCTCATATGATAGGTTAAGAACCAGACCGAATGTCGGGGCGGCGACATAAGAAACCAATCAGGAGGGGACGGAAGTGAACGACAGGGCAGTTGAGTTGCTGGAACAATATGAAATAGAGGTATTGCGCACCAGAAAGGGCAGAGGTGCCATAGTATGTGATACCAGTCAGGGGTGCTTGATTCTGAAAGAATATTCGGGAAGCCAGGAGAGACTGGCGCTGCAGAATAAATTGCTGAGACAGGTGGCGGAGGCGGGACTGGTCCGGGTAGAGCGGATTGTGCCGGCCAGGGAAGGCCAGCTGTTTGTGAAGGATATAGACGGAATAAAGTATATATTGAAAACCTGGCAGGACGGCAGAGAGTGCAGTATCCGTGACAGAGAAGAGTGCAGAGAGGCTGTGAGGCTGCTGGCAAAGCTTCATGGCAATATGACACTTCCGTCAGATACTCCGGATCTTCCGGATGCTTTTTCTCTGGAGAAGGAGTACGATAAGCGTAACCGGGAGTTAAAGCGTGTGGGAAAATATCTGCAGCAAAAGCGCCAGAAGACCTGGTTTGAGATCAGTTTGAGGAATGCTCTGGAGGAGTTTTTGGAGCAGGCCCTGGCGGTAGCACAGGAGTGGAAGCAGTATGCGCCGGTGTCCGAAACGGAGGCATTGGGAGACGGCGTGAGGGAAGAGGTTATGTTCTGTCATGGCGATTATCAGTATCATAATATTTTGCAGGGGAGCGAAGGGTGGTTTCTGGTCAATTTTGAAAAATATCAAAGGGACAATCCCATACGGGATCTGTACCTGCTGCTGAGGAAGCTCCTGGAAAAGGGCAACTGGTCTGTGGCGCTGGGATCGGATCTGCTGGAAGCATACGGGAAGGAGCGTCCAATATCGGCGCATAGCTGGATTGAGCTGTATTATCGGCTGGCGTATCCGGAGAAATTCTGGAAGATTGCCAAATTCTATTATAATTCGGGAAAGGCCTGGATTCCCGGCAAGAATCAGGAGAAGCTGGAACGGGTCATCCAGCAGGAGAAGGAGAAGCAGCATTTCCTGGACGAAGTATTCCGGGATATCAAACGACTGCGATAGAGAAATGGTTTGGGGGACGGTCCCGGACAAGGAGAAGAGAGGACTATATGAAAAAAAGAAGTGAGGGCACCGAAATCGGAAAAAGATATGGATACAGGAGGATTTTTCTTCTGATTATGACCATGCTTTCTCTGGGGGGATGCGGGTTTTTCGCCGCCGGAAACAGCGATGGGGAGTCTTCCGCTCCCGGAACAGAGCGGATCGATACCGGATTTGTAGTCGCCGGTCCGGAGAGTTATGACTCGGCAGATACCGCCATTTTGGTTGACAGGAATGACGAGGAAAATACGCTGACTTTTCTGAACCTGGAACTGGGGCGCAGGTATACCCTGTCCGTGGACGGCACCACAGGATTTTATGACAAGTACGGTCAGGGCATTGCCCTGGATCAGGTGGACAAGGGAGATATTGTGGACATTACGTTCCTGAAGGGCCGGAAGCACCTGACCAATCTTCGCCTGTCCGGGGAAGCCTGGAATTACGCCAGCGTGGAGCGCTATGAGATGGATTTGGAGCGGGAGGAAGTGACTCTGGGGGAGGAGACCTTCAAACTCACTTCCAACACTCAGTATTTTTCAGGGGACAGGAGTATTGAGCTTATGGACCTGAATCCGGCGGACGTGCTGAGTTTTCAGGGGCTGGACTCCCAGGTGCTGACGGTGCGGGTGGAGAAGGGACACGGCTACCTGCGGCTTTTAAACGACGAGAATTTTATCGGGGGCTGGATTGAGATAGGCCAGTCCCAGATCCGCCGCATTACGGAGGACATGCTTCTGCTGGTGCCGGAGGGCTCCTATGAGGTGAATGTCTCCCACAAGGGCGGGGGAGGCATGAAAAATGTGGTGATCTACCGGAATGAGGAGACAACCCTGGACATTGGGGACCTGGAGATCCCGGAACCTCAGACGGGCATGGTGCTCTTTACCCTGAATCCTTCCGGGACGGAGCTGTATATCGACGGGGCCAAGGTGGACGCTTCTCTTCCGGTGACGCTGGAGTACGGGCTGCACCAGCTGATCGCCCGGGCGGAGGGCTACCAGTCCGTCACCCGCTATATCCGGGTGGCTCAGGAGTCCGCGGGCATTGACGTGGTTCTGGATCCGGTGGAGGAAGGACAGGGGCAGGTACAGGAGACGCCCACCGTATCCGGCAACGGGGACACCACTGCAGGGTACTATAAAGTGTATGTGGACGCGCCGGAAGGGGCCGAGGTATATCTGGACGGAAACTATGTGGGGATCTCTCCCTGCAGCTTCCGGAAGACGGAGGGAAGCCACGTGATTATCCTCAGAAAATCGGGTTACATGACCAAGAGCTACACCGTTCAGATTGATGGGAGCGAGAAAGATTTGTCTTTCTCCTTTGCCGATTTGGTGGAAAATGCCTTGACAAACCCATAAAAAGCATATATAAATATTTATAGGCGTTTCAGAGGGACAACACGAAATGTACAAATTGAAAACTCAGTATAGGAGGAGTTCGATATGAACAAGACAGAATTAACCACAGCTATGGCTGAACAGGCCGGTATTTCCAAGAAAGATGCGGAGAAGGCCCTGAAGGCTTTTACGGATGTTGTCACGGATGAACTGAAGAAAGGCGGGAAGGTTCAGCTTGTGGGCTTTGGTACGTTCGAGGTTTCCGAGAGGGCAGCCAGGGAGGGGAGGAATCCTCAGACAAACGAGCCCCTGCAGCTTCCGGCATCCAAGGCTCCGAAGTTTAAGGCTGGCAAGGCTCTGAAGGACATGCTGAATGAGGAGTAGTGCCAGAAAATTCTGAAGTTATTATTTATCCTGAACATGTTCTGCATTTGTGTGGCTGCCTGCCGCCGAATGCAGGTTAGGAAGCCCGGCTTGTGTCCGTCACTCCCTTGCATGGGGTGTGGTCAGCCGGGCTTTTTGTGGGCGGGAAAACTGCCCGGTGGAGGGAGAATGTTATGAGGTTGGACAAATATCTGAAGGTATCCAGGCTGATTAAACGCCGCAGTGTGGCCAATGAAGCCTGCGACAGCGGCAGGGTGACTATAAACGGCAGGCAGGCCAAGGCGTCCGCAGAGGTGAAAAAGGGCGATATCATCGCTATCTCCTTTGGAAACAAGGAGGTTAAGGCCGAGGTTCTTGACGTCCAGGAGACCGTGAAAAAAGAGGAGGCCAAAGAACTCTTCCGCTATCTGTGAGAAAAAAATCTATTTCCTGAATCCATTTTCGGTTCCCGGAGACAATTCATCTGTTCCTGGAACACGATCCAGCTCTCCCAAAGTGTTCCTGCGTTCCTGAATCCGTTCAACATTCCAGAAAAGAGCTCTTCCATTCTCATAAGAGCTCTTTTTTCTGGATAAACGTTCTTCTTTTCTGGAAAATGTTCTTCTTTCTTGGAAAGTGTTCTTCTTTCCTGGAAAGTGTTCTTCTTTCCTGGAAAGTGTTCTTCTTTCCATATGCCCTTCATATACTGTATTAAGTACAGCGTGTCAGTGAAGGACTGGGGAGGGATTATGGAAGATTTAAGCGGAAGCGCCCACGGATCACACAGGGTAAATATGACAAACCGAAGGAACTGTGCCATCAATGGTGTCAACGATGTGCTCTCTTTCGACGTACATGAGATCCTGCTTGAGACGGAGCAGGGGATGCTGATGATAAAAGGAAATGAACTTCATGTAAGCCGTCTGACCCTGGAGAAGGGAGAAGTGGACATAGATGGCAGGATTGACAGCTTTACCTATTCCGACGCGGCAGGTGTGGGGCATAAGAGTGAGTCCCTTCTGACCAGACTGTTCCGGTGAGCCTATGGCGGGTGAAAATTTATTTCTGCTGCACTCCCTGGCTATGGGGGTTTTTATCACTTTTGTCTACGACCTTCTGCGGATCTTCCGGCGGGTGGTTCCCCAGGGGCCCTTTCTGGTGTCCATGGAGGATATGGCGTTCTGGGTATACTGCGGGGGCGAAGTGTTCCTTCTGATGTACCATGAAAGCGACGGCACGCTCAGATGGTTTGCGGTGATAGGTGCGCTTTTGGGCATGTTTCTGTACAAGAAGCTTGTCAGCGGCCTCTTTGTGAAATACGTTTCCCTGCTGCTGAACAAGGTGCTGGGACTGCTGTGCAGGCCTTTTGCCTGGGGATGCAGGAAAGCCGGGGCGGCAGGCCGCAGGACAGGGACGAAAATTCGGCGCAGAGCGGGACGAATTAAAAGAGGGATAAAAAACAGGTTGACCTATTTCATAAAAAAGATTAAAATGTGTTTTAAAACTTGACTTAAGGTTTCTGGCTAACTGCCGATTGGAGGGGACAGGCTTATGGCAAGACACAGAATTGCATATCGGAAGAGAAACCAGAACCGATTCAGTATGTTTCTTGTGTCATTGGTTGTGGTGATGCTCCTGATTCTTGTCTCCATCAGCAGCATTGGTCTGCGGCAGAAGATAGAGGAGCGAAGAATGCAGCTGCAGCAGCTGGAATTTCAGCTGGAGTCGGAGAAACAGAGGCAAGTGGAGATCGCAGAGTTTGGCAAGGAGGTCCAGACCAAAGGGTACATAGAGAGTGTGGCCAGAGAAAAGCTGGGACTTGTGTATGAGGGTGAGGTTCTTTTTAAAGGGAAGGATTAAGCGGGGCATGGGGCTCCCGCTTTTTTTGTCGCAAAACTTTAAGGGGGATGAGGTGCGTTTTTGACAAAAAACAAAGAGAGCGCTTTCTATAATGGTGACTGCTGTGGAGGACAGGCAGCAGAAAGGTGTTGATGGAGTGTGATCAGACGAAGGGAGGAGAAAGAGCTGCAGACGGCGCAGGTTTCCGACTTGTGCCGCCGCAGGCTTTTAAACTATGCGGACAGCTTCTGTGAACTGGCCAGAAGCTATGAGAGGGAATTTGCCCCGGAGCAGGCGGGGCGCGAGACAATGCTTGTGGAGAGAAGGCTGTGGGAGAACGCCCAGATCATCAGCACCCATCTGAATGAGATGGCCAAGATCATGACCCAGGCTGCCAGTGAGGTGCTGGCTTTCTGGCCCATGGAGGGAAAAAAGCGGAAGCTCCTGGTACAGGCGCTGGCGGAGGAGGGCATTCAGGTGGAAGGGCCCGGATACCTTCCCCGCGAAAACGGCAGGACGGCCCTGGTTCTCACCATGCAGACTCACAGGGGGCTGAAGGTCTCTGCGGAGGAGGCTGCGGACATGATCTCCGTGATTCTGGACAAGAGGATGAAGCCTTCAGCGTCCTGCCCCTATATGGTGGAGGCATCCCCCCAGAGCTTTATTCTGGAGGAGGAGACAGGGTATATTGTGCTGACGGGGTTTTCCAGGGCGGTGAAAGAGACCGAGACCGTGTCCGGGGACAACTATTCTGTGGTGGAGGCGGAGAGGGGCAGGATGACGGTGATGCTCTCCGATGGCACGGGATCCGGGGAGAAGGCCGGAAGGGACAGCGGAAGGGTTTTGGATCTGATGGAGAAAATGCTGGAGGCGGGGTATGGCACCGGTGAAGCCGTCAATATGGTCAACACGGCCCTGTTTGCGGCAGGGGAGGATATGAACCATCCCACCCTGGACATCTGCGACATTGACCTGTACCAGGGAAGCTGTCAGCTGAGAAAAGTGGGGGGAGCAGCAACTTTTCTGAAAAGGGATCAGGAGGTGGAGCCGCTTTTTACAGGGAACCTTCCCCTGGGCATTTTTCAGCAGATTGAGATTCAGCCTGTCAATGTGAACCTTCAGGACGGGGACTATCTGATCATGGTTTCCGACGGGGTGGTGGACGCCTTCCGGGAGGAGGAGTATGAGCGCACCCTGGTACATGCCATCTCCGGGATCCAGGACTGCAGTCCCGGAGAGATCGCAGACCGCCTGCTGCGGACTGCCATACGGGCCTGCGGAGGAAGGATCCAGGACGATATGACGGTGGGGGTGGTGGGCATTTGGGAATCTTGAGAGAACCTTTGGAGAAGGCGGCTTTCTGGATTTGACTTTTTTGCTGTTTTAGGATAAGATTTCTGTATGTCGTTGAGAGAAATGGTGGAAAAAAAGGTATTCTCCTACATGGAAGAATATCATATGGCAGCGCCCGGGGAGAGAATTGTGGCGGGTGTTTCCGGAGGGGCAGACTCTGTTTGCCTCTTCTTTCTGCTGCTTGAATATGCCGGAAAGGTTCCCCTGGATATGGCGGTGGTCCATGTAAATCACGGACTGCGCAGGGAGGCAGGGGAGGACGCGGGGTTTGTGGAGGAACTGTGCAGGGAGCGGGGGATTCCTTTTTACCTCACGGAGACGGATGTGGAAAAGGCGGCCAGGGAGGAGAAATGTTCCCAGGAGGATGCGGGCAGGCGGATCCGCTACCGGGCGTTCTGGCAGGCGGCCCGGCGCATGGGCGGCGCGCGGATCGCCGTGGCCCACAATGCCGGGGACAATGCGGAGACTATGCTCTTCAGGCTTTTCCGGGGAACCGGGCTGAAGGGGCTGTGCGGCATTGCCCCTGTGCGGCAGGAGAAGAGCCTGGGGGATGCGCCCGGGGATCTCAAGGCAGGGGAGATGCCGGCGGAGGGGCTGTGGGTGATACGGCCCATTCTGTGCCTGGAGCGGTGGGAGGTGGAGGCATATCTTCTGGAGCGGGGGATCTCCTGGCGCACGGACGCCACCAACAGCTTGGACTGCTACAGCAGGAACCGGATCCGCCATCATATCCTTCCGGCGGCGGAGCAGGTGGTCAGGGGAGCTGTGGGACATATGTGCCGGACGGGACTGCTGCTTCAGGAGACGGAGGACTTTCTGGAGATCCAGACCCGGGAAGCGCTGGACAGATGCCTGGGGGCGGAGCCGGATTCCCAACTGCCCGGGCAGGAGGCGGTACCCATGGGGGAAGGGGTTCCCTCCCGGTTCTGCCTTTCGGTGGAAGCCTTCAACAGCTGCCATGGGGCGCTGCAGAAGCGAATGCTGCTGGATCTGCTGAAGGGGCTTACGCCCACAGGAAAGGACATTGCCCAGGTGCATGTGGGGGATGTTCTGGCCCTGTTTGGCCCAGGGGGCACCAGGAGCCTCAGTCTGCCCTTTGGAATCCGGGCCCGGAGGCAGTATCAGACTGTGATACTGGAGAGAGGCAGGGTTTCGGACATGGAGCCGCAGACCTCCCTGGACATTCCCATAGAGCTGCCTTCCCGGGAAGAAATTCTGGCCGCTCCCTTTGTTTACCCGTTGGGAAACTGGGGAAAACTAGAATTCACAGCCTTTTTTATAAAAAAACACCGGGAAGTTCCTAAAAACAGGTGTACGAAATGGTTTGATTATGATAAAATTGAAAAGTCGGTAGTAATCCGGTCCAGACGCCAGGGAGATTTTCTCACCATTCTCGACGGCGCCGGAAAGGTCAGACATAAATCCCTGAAGGAATATATGATCGGGGAGAAGATACCAAGGCAGCAGCGGGACCAGATTCCCCTGGTGGCAGCGGGGGAGCATATCCTGTGGGTTGTGGGCCGGCGGGCCAGTGAAGCTTATAGGGTGGACGGAGAGACGGAGTGTGTTTTACAGGTAAAATTGGAGAATGGCCCGGGAGGGGCTGAGTAACGGAGGAAGAAAATGTCGGAACACATCAGGGTACTTTTGTCGGAGGAAGAAGTGGATGCCAGGATTCAGGCCATTGGAGAGCAGATCAGCCGGGATTACGCGGGAAAGCAGGTTCATCTGATCTGTGTGCTGAAGGGAGGCAGTTTCTTTCTGTGTGAACTTGCCAAAAGGATTACCGTGCCGGTGTCCCTGGATTTTATGGCGGTGTCAAGCTATGGCAGCGGCACCCAGTCCGGCGGCGTGGTGAAAATCATTAAGGATCTGGACGATCCTGTGAAGGATAAAGATGTTATTGTGGTGGAGGACATTGTGGACAGCGGCAGGACGCTGAGTTACCTTCTGGAGATGCTCTGGGGAAGAGGACCCAGATCTCTGCATCTGTGTACGCTGCTGGACAAGCCGGACAGGCGCGTGGTAGACGTGAATGTGGACTATACGGGCTTTCAGATTCCGGATGAATTTGTGGTGGGGTACGGCCTGGACTATGACCAGAGATACCGCAACCTGCCCTATATCGGCGTG
>OFHB01001917.1_pt1 | contig 11435 bp, 13 predicted proteins | sample 1521881 | NCBI WGS metagenome assembly OFHB01 (sample SAMEA3504090, study PRJEB24116) | mouse gut metagenome | biome: mouse gut; feature: mouse-associated habitat; material: faeces | place: Denmark | collected 2011
GGGCACGTTGCGGCGGGCGCCGTGGCGCGTGCCGGCCTGCATGCCGAAGTGGGCCGGGAGCGCGAGGGCCAGCATCGTCGCGGCGATGAGCAGGAGGTGGTAGAGCAACGGCTGCCGGCGCAGCATGTCGCGGTATTCGGTGAGTTTCTTCATGTCTGTCTTGCTGCTTTACAGTTCGTTGTAGTGCGTGTCGCGCTCCACGGCACGGTATCCGGCCGCCGCGGCCATGCAGTGCATCTGCTCCTCGGTCATGACGGGGCGTCGGTCGCCGCCGGCCATGGAATAGATCTTGGTCGTGTCGTCGATCGTGCCGTCGATGTCGTCGGCGCCGAAAGCGAGCGCCAGCTCGGCGGTCTCGCGTCCGTACATGACCCAGTAGGCCTTGATGTGGGGAATGTTGTCGAGGTAGAGGCGGCTCAGAGCCAGCATGCGCAGGTCCTCGGTCACCGACACCTCGCCGATCTCCGACATCGGGTTGCCGAAGCTGCGGTACTTGAGCGGAATGAAGGCGTCGAATCCGCGGGTCTCGTCCTGAAGCGCGCGCAGCCGGTCGAGGTGGTCGATGCGGTGCTCCACGCGCTCGACATGGCCGTAGAGGATCGTGCAGTTGGTGCGCAGGCCCATGCGGTGCGCCGTGCGGTGCACGTCGAACCACTCGGCCGTGGAGCCCTTGTCGGGGCATATGCGGCTGCGGACCTCCTCGTCGAAGATCTCCGCGCCGCCGCCCGGTATGGCCTCCATGCCGGCATCGCGGAGCACGCGCAGCCCCTCCTCGGTCGTGAGGCCCGCCTTGCGGATCATGTACAGCAGCTCGACGGCCGTAAAGGCCTTGACAGCCGCCGAGGGCAGCGCACGCCTTACGCGTCGTATGGCCTCGCAGTAGAAGTCCAGATCGTGGTCGGGATGCACGCCCCCGACGATATGCACCTCCGTCGGGTCGCTCGCAGCGGCCTCGCGGGCACGCTGTTCGATCTGGTCGAGCGTCAGCGACCATGCGTCGGCATCGCCCTCCGCACGGCGGAACGAGCAGAACTCGCAGTCGAAGACGCAGATGTTCGACGGCTCGATATGTATGTTGCGGTTGTAGTATACCTCGTCGCCGCTGACGGCGCGCTTGCGCTCCGCGGCCAGCGATCCCAGCAGCCACAGCGGCGCCTCGCGCCACAGACGCACGGCTTCCGCGGCGTCGATGCGTTCGGCACGGCGCACCTTATCGACTATTTGCGACAGACTCTCCATTTATTTAGGTGCTTTATAATAGATTACTACGGCTATGACAGCGAATATGATGTTGGGCAGCCATACGCCGAACCATGCCGGCAGCGAACCGCTCATGGCGATCCGCTCGAACACGCGGCCGCACATGATATAGGCGAAGCAGAGCGCGATGCCCATACCGATATGGAATCCCATGCCGCCCCGCACCTTGCGCGAGGAGAGCGATACGCCGATCAGCGTCAGTATTATGGCCGAGAATGGGTACGAGAAGCGGGCGTGGCGCTCGACCTCTATTATATATACGTCGTCGGCGCCCTTCTTGCGCTGCTGCGCGAGAAAGTCGTTAAGCTCGCCTATGGTCATGGTCTTTATCAGCGACTCGACATGTCCCAGCTCGCGGGCATCGAGGTTAATCAGCGTGTCGAGGTTGCGGTACTGCTTGAACGATATCTCGTCGCCGTCGACGAAACGGCGTATCGTATAGCGCGGGGCCGACCAGCGCCGCGTCTCGGGGTCGAACGTGACGCCCGCGGCATCGAGCTGCTCGACCATCGACGAGCCGTCGAAGCGGTCGATCGCGAAATAGGGTATACGTTCCAGATTGGGCGAGTATCCGCGTACATAGGCATACGTGCCGTCGTCGATCTGGCGGTATATGTCGGGGTCGTAGGCGAGAGTCATGTTGCGCTTGATATGCTTGCGCTGAAACTCCACGCAATCGCGCTGCGAGACGGGTATGACCCATAGGCTCAGAGCGAAACTTATGGCGGCGATGACCGTCGCACCCATGAAATATGGCCATAGGAAGCGGTTGAAGCTCACGCCGCCCGACAATATGGCGACGATCTCGGTCTGCGAGGCCATCTTCGATGTGAAGAATATGACCGATATGAACGTGAAAAGGCCGCTGAACTGATTGATGAAGTATGGGATGAAGTTCAGATAGTAGTCCACGACGATGCCGCGCAGCGAGGCCTTGGTCTCGGTAAAGTCGTCGACCTTCTCCGTATAGTCGAACACCACGACGATGACTATGATGATCGCCAGACCGAACAGATACGTACTGAGAAACTTGCCCAGTATATACCTGTCGAGGATGCGGTAGCCTTTGATTGTCGGCAGCAGTCTGTTTTTCATTCAGTCTCAGCGGTTAAGGTCATAGTCTGCGCGCAAGGCGCGGTATCATGCTCTCCTTCCACGCCTTGAAGTCGCCCGCGACGATATGTTCGCGCGCCTGCTTTACAAGCCGCAGATAGAATGCCACGTTGTGCAGCGAGGCTATCTGCGCTGCGAGCATCTCGCCGCACACCACCAGGTGGTGCAGATAGGCCTTGGTGTATACGGTATCGACGAACGCCGTACCCTCGGGATCGATCGGCGAGAAGTCGTCCTCCCACTTCTTGTTGCGGATATTGATGACGCCCTGCGAGGTAAAGAGCTGGCCGTTGCGGCCGTTGCGCGTCGGCATCACGCAGTCGAACATATCCACGCCGCGGTCGATGCCCTCCAATATGTTGATCGGCGTGCCCACGCCCATAAGGTAGCGCGGACGGTCGGTCGGCAGCACGGCGTTGACCACCTCGATCATCGAGTACATCACGTCGGTAGGCTCGCCCACGGCCAGACCGCCTATGGCGTATCCGTCGGCATCGTATTGCAGCACGTTGCGGGCGGCGCGCTCCCTGAGATCGGGATACGAGCACCCCTGCACGATCGGGAACAGAGCCTGATAATGGCCGTACTTGGGCTGCGTCTGTCGGTAGCGGTCGAAGCAGCGGTCGAGCCACCGCTCGGTCATGGCCAGCGACTTGGCCGCATAGTCGCGCGGCGCATCGCCCGGAGGACACTCGTCGAACGCCATCATGATGTCGGCGCCTATGGTGCGCTCGGTGTCGATGACGCTCTCGGGCGTGAACAGATGACGCGACCCGTCGATATGCGAGCGGAAGTGGCAGCCCTCCTCTTTGAGTTTGCGGCATGCGGCCAGCGAAAAGACCTGAAAGCCGCCGCTGTCGGTCAGCATCGGGCCGTCCCACGTCGAGAAACGGTGCACGCCTCCGGCACGCTCGATTATCTCCATGCCGGGACGCAGATAGAGGTGGTAGGTATTGGCGAGTATTATGTGCGCCTGCGCCTCGCTTTTCAGGTCGCGGTGGAATATTCCCTTCATTGCGGCCGCCGTGCCCACGGGCATGAATATCGGCGTGGGCACCGCCCCGTGGTCGGTGTGCAGCACACCCGCACGGGCGCGACTGTCGCAGAGCGTATGTTCGAGTTCGAATTTCATAACTGTAATATAGTGTGCAAAGATAGCAATAAGCGAGAGCAAAAGCAAACTTGTTTGCATTTTGCCGAGCGAAAGTATCTTCGGCGCAGTCGAAGTCCGAAAAGTCGAGAGCAGAAACATGCTCGAAAATTATGAATAGCTTGCAGCCTCCTTCCGGAGCGCGCCTTGCGCGCGACAAAAGCCCCTCCCGAGGGAGGGGTTGGGGTGGGGTCAGATTTGTATAACGGCGTAAGCCGTAGCAAAGACCAACGGACTTACAAAACACTCGGGTAACTTATACGCTACAAAAAGCAAAGCAAGGTTTTCAGCGTATACTCGATCCGAGCACTCCGGCGTTTTATAACATCCGCTAAGCTCTACGCTTTTGCCCGTGCCGCCTAAATCGCCGGAGAAACGGACATTATTTTCACTTTTTTTTGGATTTATGAAAAATCGTTGTACCTTTGCATTCCGCATAGTAGCATTTTGCGGAGATTGATATTTGGATAAACAATAAAAAAACGATACAACTATGGCAATGAAAAGAACTTATCAGCCTTCTCGCCGTAAGAGAATCAACAAGCACGGATTCCGTCAGAGAATGGCTACCGCCAACGGCCGCAAGGTTCTGGCCCGCCGCCGCGCCAAGGGCCGCGCGCGTCTGTCCTACTGAGCACAGCACGCCGCAAGGTATTGGCAGCGCGTCGCGCCAAGGGTCGCAAGAAGCTGACCGTTTCGGACGAGTCGACGTTCAAGTACGCTTAATTCCGCTAAGGCAGGCGCGGGCAGGCAAGCAGAGCCGCTCGGGCAGGCTTCGACGGAGATTGAGCCGGTTGCCGCTGCCGGTGCGGAGGATCGGTAAGGCCCCCCGGACACTACGGATATCCGTCGCTGCAACGCACGGATGTACACGCAGAATCGGCTTTTGCCGCAACCACAAACGATATAGGAGCATATCTTTCGGATATGCTCTTTTCGTGTTTACCGCATGCTTTCGTATTTGCCGCCCGCCAGTTACGCGCATAGGATCCGGATCGCTCTTGCCGAGCCGCACCTATTACGGCCGGGATCCGGGCAGGCTCGACGACGCTCCGCCCTACTGCTCGCCGCCGTCGCTTTTTTCCAGACCGAAATATTCGAAACCGCGACGCATGTGGTCGGGATCGACATCGAGAAGACGGCAGAATGTTTCGAACTCCTCGTCGCTGCGTTCGAGATAGGCGTGGGCGTAGGCCACTATTCGGCGGTCCAGCTCTATGACAGCCCCCTGAATAGTCGGCACCATAACATCGTCGCCCGAGGCCTCGCACTGCTCTATCATACGGTCGATGCGCTCGGCCTCGGCCATGAAGGCGCGTGCGTCCTCCTGGGGCGTGGTAGGCACGACATCGGTGTATGCCACCTCGATAGCCGCCTCGCCGTCGTCCGTCGCACCGCACAGCTCGCCGCATCCTCCCGCCGCTTCGCCCTGCCGGCCGCCGCCCTTAGAGCCGCAAGCCAGACACAACACCGTTGCGGCGAGAGCTCCCAATAGATATATCCTTTTCATAACATGCTTTTTTTCTACTTGTCCCGACGGCACAGCCCGATGTCGAGCGCCGCCGAGTCGATACCCGCCGCACGGCAGAACTCCGTAAAGGAGCCGTCGCCGCGATCATAGTATTCGACGGCGGCACGACGCCATGCCGACTCAATCTCGCCGCAACGCCCGGCCAACAGCGCCCCGAGCGAGTCGGCCGCAGCCAGCTTCTCGCGCCGCAGAGCAGCATCGACCGTAGAGAGAGCCTCGCGACGACAGTCGTACAGACGCTCGTAGACCATTGTAAGCGAGTCGTATACCCTTCTGAATCCGACAGCGCACTCGCTCGGCGTAGGCTCGGCGCCGGCATTCGCGGCACCGCCGGCTGCGCTATGCCGGCAGCCACATGCCGCCAGCACGACTGCGATGCACGCCGCCGCAGATACAAGACCGCTACTGCGCATCGGAGCACTCGTCGCAGTTATCGGCCGCAGCCTCCGCCGGACACATCTCCGAAGAGGGGACGAATGTCCGTCCACGCTGCAAGCGATAGGCCAAAGTATACAGTATTATCTCGTCCTCGACGGCCTCGCGCTCGCGCGACAACTCCGCTACACGGTTCTCGATGCGCTCCTGCTCGGCCGCATAGCGCTCCAACTGCGCATCGGCATCGTCGTCGTAATAGTCGACCGACTCCAACTTTTCGTCGATCAGGGCGTACTGCTCGCGCAACTCCCCGATGCCGGCATCGATCGCCGCGACACGTCCGGCCAGCTCCTCGACGATGCGGCCGTCCTGGTCGGGCGTGGTCAGCTCCAAGCGCCATGCACGGTCGATAGCATCCAGAGCGGCATCCAACTCGGCACCGAGTGCGGCATCGCGCTCGGCCTGCTCGCGGTTACGCTCGACAGCAAGCGCCGCAGCGTCGAGAGCATCGACCGTAAGGGCCTTGAAACGCTCGGCCGACGCACCGTCTATGCTGCGCCGGTAGGCCAGCTCGTAGTCGCTGGCGAGCCGTTCGAGCTCGCGCAGCTCCGACTCGGTCTCGACCAGATGTGCACGGTCGATGATCTTCTGTGCATCCGCAAGAGGCTTGGTTATCCTGACTCCGCTGCCGCACGAGGCAAGCAGCAGAGACGCTGCCGCAGCTGCGGATATGAGACATCTTGTTTTCATAACATTAAATATTCAATGACTCTTTGCACAACTCCAAAAATTCGGTATACGCCTCGCCGCCCAGCTGCGTGCGATAGGCCTCGCGGTAGTCGTCGAGCTTCGCACGCGCGGCACGGAACTCGTCGTAACTCGCGGCCGCCGCGATTTCGTCGCACAACGCCTCGGCATTGGCTGCCGTCTCGCCCGCCGCGAACTCGTCGAGCACTACGCCCTCGCTGCCGCCGCTGCATGCCGCAGCCACCACGAGCGACGATACGGCCGTTACAAATCTCTTCATAGGCTTTATCTTTTTCTGTGTTATTCGACGTAGAGAACCAGTCCTTTGAGATATTCTCCCTCGGGGTGGTATATGTTGACCGGGTGGTCGGCCGGCTGCGTGAGCTGATGCAGTATGCGCACCCGGCGTCCCGCTATGGCCGCAGCCGAAAATACGGTCGTGCGGAACAGGTCGCGGCTCACGGCCTGCGAGCAGGAGAAGGTAAAGAGTATGCCGCCCGGTCTGATCTGCGACATAGCGCGCGCATTGATTCGCTTATAGCCCTGCAACGCATTGCCCAGCACCTTGTGGTGCTTGGCGAAGGCGGGCGGGTCGAGGATTATCATGTCGTAACGATCGCCGATCGATTTGAGATACTCGACGGCATCGACGGCCAGCGCCGTATGGCGCGCCCCGTCGCCGAAGTTGAGCCTCACGTTCTTCTCGGCCAGCTGCACGGCACGCTCCGACGAGTCGATCGAGCACACCTCGGCCGCACCGCCGGCAAAGGCGTTGACCGAAAATCCGCCCGTATAGCAAAACGTGTTGAGCACGTTGCGGCCGCGGGCATAGCGGCGCACCAGATCGCGGTTGACCCGCTGGTCGAGGAAGAAGCCCGTCTTCTGTCCGTGCTCCCAGTCGACGTTGTACAGCAGACCGTTCTCGCTGACCGTTAGCGGCATCTGCGCAGCACGGCCGCGCAGGTATCCGTCAACAGCGCCCAGATCGGCCTTGAAGGGCAACGTCTGCGAGCTCTTGTCGTAGACGGCCTCGATCCTGCCGTCGTAGCATTCGCATATAGCATCGGCGATGACGCTGCGCGAGCGGTACATGCCCACCGAATGGCACTGCACGACGGCCGTCGTACCATATATGTCGACGACCAGACCCGGCAGCGAGTCGCCCTCGCCGTGCACCAGACGGTAGCAGTCGGTCGAAGGGTTGTCCGTCAGCGACAGCGCGCGCCGCAGGGCGTATGCCTCGCCGATGCGCCCGCACCACCATGCCCGATCGATCGCAACGCGCTCGAAGGCCAGCACGCGCACGGCGATAGAGCCTATCTGGTAGTGGCCGCGTGCGATGAACTCGCCGCGCGAGGTGTATACGTCGACGATCTCTCCCTCGGCGATGCCGTCGCCCGCACACTCGATACGCTCCAACGCGCCCGAGAATATCCACGGGTGGCGCCTGAGCAGCGACTCCTCCTTGCCGCGGCGGAGATATATGCGCGCAATGGCGTCGTCGCGGTCTTCCGTTATATGTCCCATAGGATCGGTTTAATCTTGTTATCCTCTTTTATCATCGCCCCGTCGCTCCAAGCGGCGCAGTATCTCGATACATATCCATGCGTCGACGGCGGCATACATCATCTGCTGCGGGGTCAGCGTCGCGGCCTCCCAGTTGCTCAGCCGCTGCGCCTTGGATACGCGCAGCCCGAGGGTTATGGCCGCCAGCTTGCGCAGGCTCTTCTCCTCGATGCCCCAGTCGGGGGCGAGCTGTTGCAGATCCACGAAGCCCGCCTCGCGGAAATGCTTGATCTGGTGCAGCGCGTGGAGGTCGCCCGACACGGCGGCGCCGATCTTCAGTATCTGTTTCGATTCGAGCAGGCGGATGATGGCCTTGTCGAAGCGGATCTTGTTGAGACGGAACAGGTAGCAGACATCGGGCGCGGAGAGTTGCAGCAGCGACACGCGGAACATGACGCCCGGCCGGAACGAAGGCCGCGTCTCGGTGTCGAAACCCAGCACGGGGAAGCGCTCCAGGTATTTGCACGCTTCGGCGACGTCGCGGTCGTGTTCCACGACGCGGATTTCGCCCTTGAACTCGGCCGCGGGGAGCGCCGCGGTCTGCTCGTTGTCTATTTTGTTCCTGAAAGTATTTTTCCTTGCCATTCGGTGAGCAAAGATAGCAAATCGGCGGCGCATAAGCAAATTCCGAGGCCCCTCCGTGCGGTCATGCACCCGCATCGCCCCCGAACTGCAAAATAAACACCTCTCGGCACAGGCTGCAACCGCTTGCGCCCCTCGCCCCGGAACAGTCGCAACACCGCGAATTCTCCGCGACTGCACCGTCCGCATCCGCCCTCCGATACGCCGAAACGTCGCATTTGTATCGTATTCGGGCTTATTTCTGATAAAACGCATTGAAAATCTTGCAAATAAACAAAATTTTTATAACTTTGCTTTTGACAGCTACACCTATTGTTTAACCGCTTCAAAAATTCCCGTTATGAAGTACTTTTTTCCACTCCTTTTGCTACTGTCGCTCGCAGGCTGTGCCAAGGACGATCCGGCGTTGCCGAACGACGCTCCGGACCGCACGGTGGTGTGCCGCGCGGGCGACGGCACCCGCAGCGCGCCCGAACCGGGCACCCTTGCGCTGGGCCGGCAGCTCGAAAACCCCTTCTCGCTCGAAAACATGCAGGAGGCGATGACGGCCCTTCGCAGCCGCAGTTTACCCAATGCAGGTACGGGACAGATGACAGGTACGATTTTGGAGGACTACAAGCGCCTCAAGGCAAAGATCCATATGCCGACACACCTTTACGTGCGTTTCAACCCGAGGACCGCTGGTGACCTGGAACGTTTGCTGGCGGATACCACCTTGACACTCTTTCCGTTCCCGCTCGACCAAGAGATTCTCGGCGAGGGTGCGATGCCCCGCCGCCCCGCGAAACTCGACCTCGAAACCGGTAAAGTCTCTTTTGCGGGGCCGGTCGAGCCGCTCTATGCCGTGGTGCCCGTTTATCAGGAGCTTCCCGAGGAGGTCGCGAGCCAGGTGTTGGATAAGTTCTTCCTTCCCCGCCGGATCGACGACCGCATGACCGACGCATCGAGCCGCTTTCGGATGAGTTCGCACAGATTCTGACCGACCAGGCGCGTATGCTGGTCGATGACTTTTACGAAGATTACGAGTACCGTTTCTGCTGGTATCCGTCCGGCAAGATCGAGGTTTACGATACGAAGATGAAGCGTTATGTCGGGGTGCCGGGCGTGAAGGTTTTCGTGCGGAACGAAGGCGCTGTGCACAGCACGTACACGAATGAGGACGGCGAGTTTCAAATAGCCTGGAAGTGTTACGGCGAAGTGACCTACGGCATCCGTTGGGAGACCGAGAAGTGCAGGATGCTCGACCAGAGCGCATGCGAGGCGATCTACTACGGTCCGAAAAGCGACAAACCGTGGCACATGCAGATCAGCGAGTCATATCATCCGGCACATCCGTTTATTTTCGCAACGGTGGATCGGGCGTTGTACTATCATTATAATGGCAGCCATCCGTTCGACCGCAGTTGCCGGTCGGAGAAAGTGACTGTGGCGTGCTGGAACGATCCGGATCCCGAGGAGAAGGCAGGGGGGTATTTCTATCCCGGTAAGAGTTTTCCGACAGTCGCTGTCTTCAATAAAACTCCATCTGAATATGGATATTACCATAGTTCTCACGAGTTTATTGGTATAGCGTCTCATGAAATGGGCCATTGCGCGATGTATGACCGCTGTAAACGGGATAAAATTAAGTATTCCGATTATGATATTATTATAAAAGAGAGCTGGGCAAAGTTCATAGAGTATTATTTGCTTGAAGATATTTATAAAAAGGACGGACATACGATTTGGGAGTATCGTATTTACGATTATACATTCGGACAGGAGATTCCTAATAACCGTACCTATGGAATTATACCTCACATATCTCAAGACATTCGGTATTTAATGAGACCACACGATTCCAATGCCCAAGGTTACGATTTAAGTACTTGGAATAGTGATTTGATGGAACGAAGTTACACTCCGGTTTTTATAGATTTGCTTGATGATTCCAATCAAAAGGAGTATTATAGATTATTCATGATTACGGATAAAACGTTACCCGATGACCGTATTTTCGCCAAATGCGATCATAAGTATATTGAAGAACTGATGTATCGGTCCAAAGATATTGTGCAATTGAAAAACAACATTCTTCTTAACCTCAACAGACTTAATATAGCTGAGGACGTAGTAAACGATTATTTTTCATTTTACGGTATATAAATTATGAAGACAAAATTCAAGACCCTGTTTTTTGCAGCTGTGTTATTTTGCTGTTTTACAGCATGTGATAAGGATGAACAACCGAAGTACAACCCCAACGGGAGTACTCCTATCCGGCATTATGAATGGACAAACAGAAGTAACCACACTATACGGATGGAATTTGTAAATTATTATCCGTCGGGAGAACCGGCAGAAAAGTATTTGCATACTTTGGTGCCTGGCCAAACAATCGGGAATCTTAGTGCTATTGCCAACAGTGGCTGTCCTTACGATAAGGAAAATCTTTATTTCGACGAACGATATGTTATCAAAGCCAGTGCGCTGCCTTCATATATGGAAGTATACAGTATTGGCCCCTATGAGGAAAGTCTTTGTTCTGACCGAGTAACTCATCTTACTTATACTTATGTCTTTACCGATGACCATTACGACTATGCAGTCGCGCACGGCACCGACCTCGGGGAACCGAAACCCGCGACGGAACAATAACTGCGGTACTAACTGGTTACAGAACCACTAATTATTACATTATGAAATACATTTATCAAATTATAGTTTCCGTCTGCCTGGGGTGCATGGCGCTTTCCTGTAATAAAGAAATAGACTATATACTAACGCACGAGTTGGATAACCGAAGTTGTCACACGATATCCATTGTGCACAATCCGGGTTCCGAAATCTTGCCCGATTCACTGGTACTGAATAACGAAGAAAAATTCTTTCTGATTAAAGGCGATGCATTTGAATTCGAAAAATACGATGGAACACGAAAGATCTATTACGACGGTCGTTATATGATTCCTTACGACAGATTACCGGAGGATAGAAAATTCAAGGTAATGAATTATACTCAAACCGGACATTCGTATTATGTTTTTACTTTCACCGAATCGGACTACGACTACGCCGTCGCGCACGGCACCGACCTCGGGGAACCGAAACCCGCGACGGAACAATAACTGC
>OFHB01001918.1_pt1 | contig 11428 bp, 8 predicted proteins | sample 1521881 | NCBI WGS metagenome assembly OFHB01 (sample SAMEA3504090, study PRJEB24116) | mouse gut metagenome | biome: mouse gut; feature: mouse-associated habitat; material: faeces | place: Denmark | collected 2011
TATAACTCCATCAAGGAGCATAACCCCGACAGTCTGGTGCTGTATCAGGTGGGCGACTTCTTTGAACTCTACGGCGAGGACGCGAAAACTGCGGCGATGGAGCTTGACCTGACCTTGACGCTCCGCAATATCCCCGATGTAGGCCGTGTGCCCATGTGCGGTTTTCCTGTTCATGCGTTGGAGGACAACGCGGCACGGCTGACCGCCCAAGGCTATGATGTGACAGTAGCGGCGCTGGAAGAAACTCAGCGTAAAATCTCCCCTATGCCCGCGCCGCCCGTTGAGAAAGCGAAACGCATCATTCGACATTTTTATACGGATGACTTTGAAAAGCCGGTGGACTTTTCCGATTTGCACAACGTCACGTTCAGCCACAGAACCACCCGTGACGGGAAACATCACATTGTCATGACCGCTGACCTCATCGACTATCGCTTGATTTGTCAGGCGGACGGTGAAGTGATGCTGTCCCTCCAATGCCATGACATGGACGATCTGACGGAATACCTCACTAATTTGAGTGTTGATAATCTGATTGACTATGTGGAGGCTCAATACCAAAAACGCCAGCCCCAGCAAACTCCACAGAACATAAGGCAATATTTCTGCAAAAGTCCACGGAGCAGCATACGGCATGACAATATCATAGTTACCTTTTTGCGGGTCTACCTGGTAAGTATTCACTGCAAACGCCACAGCATCAGTACGCAACACATTGTTATATTCTTTCCCTTCCACCGTGATCGGCATGGGAGGAATCACATAAATACCCGTATCGAAAGCCGTAATCACATACGTTTCTTCATACAACCACTGACCGTCCGCCTCCCTGACGGAATCTGTCACAGGCCCCGAAATAATCTCTACCCCGCGGACAACCGTATCTTTCAACTCAGGAAAACGAATCCGCATTCCGGGTTCACCTTTCACCCTGAATGTAAGGTGCTGCTGGTCGCCAATCAACATATAAGTGGTGTCCACCATCACTCCGTATTCAATATTTTGTGCTTTCAATACCCCTGCAAACGGTAACAGAAACAGGAATAACAATATGTATTTTAACCTCATATTTAAAACGATTAAGCTCTTTTCTTGAACAAGGCTATCAACGCCCTGACATAATCTTCATCCGAGCGGATATTGGCCACATCCACGCCGGCTTTCTTAAAAACAGCATCCAGTTCTTTTTCCCGGAGAAAAGCATCTTTCTCAAAAGCTTCCCTCAACCTCTTATCTGAAGTATCCACCCACATCTGCTCGCCGGTCTCCGCATCCCTCAAAAACATCATCCCCACCGGTGGCAAAACATTTTCCCGCTGGTCATATATCCTCAAAGCTACAACATCATGTTTCCGGTTCGCAATGGACAAAGCATGAGCAAACTCATGGTCGTCAATAAAATCAGAAATTAAAAAACACGTACACCGTTTTTTTATAGAATTCGTGACATACTGCAATGCCTGCTCAATATTGGTCCGGCTATCTTCCGGATGAAAATCAATCAACTCACGGATAATGTGTAAAATATGAGTACGTCCCTTTTTGGGAGGAATAAACTTCTCAATTTTATCCGAGAAAAAAATTACTCCGATTTTATCATTATTTTGAATCGCAGAAAAAGCAATGACAGCCGCAATTTCCGTAATCTGATTCTTTTTTAACTTAGAAACCGTACCGAAATTACGCGATGCACTCACATCTATCATCAGCATCACCGTCAATTCCCGCTCTTCTTCAAAAACTTTTACATAAGGATGATTATGACGGGCCGTTACATTCCAGTCAATATTCCGGATGTCATCCCCATACTGATATTCACGTACCTCACTAAACATCATTCCCCGCCCTTTAAAAGCAGAATGATATTCTCCGGCAAAAATATTACTGGACAAACCCCGGGTTTTTATCTCAATCCTCCGGACCCGTTTTAATAGTTCAGAAGTCTCCATAGTAAAGGCACTTTTTAACTGCAAATTTCCGATTTATGAATTCCCCCGGAAAACAACTTCTCCGGCTCATTCAAAACTCACAATCCAAACAAAATATCAATTCTCAGCTCCAGACACCGGATGCCGTTTAAGGTACCTCCACCTGGTTCAGTATTTCATTGATAATATCCTCACTGGTGATATTATTAGCCTCAGCTTCATAGGTCAAACCTATACGGTGACGCAGGACATCAGGACACACAGCCCGCACGTCTTCCGGTATCACATAACCTCTCCGCTTGATAAAAGCATATGCTTTCGCTGCTTTCGCCAAAGAAATACTGGCCCGGGGAGAACCTCCGTAAGCAATCATGGTTACAAATTTATCCAATCCGGCTTCCTGAGGAAAACGGGTGGCAAAAACAATATCAATAATATACTTTTCAATCTTCTCGTCCATATATACATCCTTCACCACATCACGGGCACGGACGATGTCCGCCGGCTTCAGGATTGTATTAGCCCGGGGAAAAGATTTTTCCATATTCTGACGCACGATAAGTTTTTCTTCCTCCTTCTTCGGATAATCAATAACAACTTTCAGCATAAAACGGTCTACCTGCGCTTCCGGCAACGGATAAGTACCTTCCTGCTCTATCGGGTTCTGGGTGGCCATCACCAAAAAAGGTTCCTGTAAAGGATAGGTCATATCTCCGATAGTCACCTGACGTTCCTGCATGGCTTCCAGCAAAGCGGACTGCACTTTGGCCGGAGCACGGTTAATTTCATCCGCCAGAATAAAATTGGCAAAAATAGGACCTTGCTTTACAACAAATTCTTCCCGCTTCTGAGAATAAATCATTGTACCCAATACATCGGCAGGCAAAAGGTCCGGAGTAAACTGTATACGGCTGAACTTAGCATCAATCGTAGTTGCCAGCGTATTAATTGCTAACGTCTTGGCCAGACCGGGAACACCTTCCAGCAAAATATGGCCGTTTGAAAGCATACCTATCAGCAAACCTTCTACCAGGTGTTTCTGACCGACAATCACTTTGTTCATCTCCATGTTAATCATGTCTACAAAGGAGCTTTCCTGCTGTATGCGCTCATTCAATGCCTTAATATCAACAGTATCCATCATACTTAAATTTAAAATTATTATATCTTGTAAAAATCTCTACGTAAGTTATCAAAATCGGTTCCAGTTCTGCAAACCTTTTTTAGCATCCGCATCACGATACGAAATGTTAAAATTTTGAATACACCAAAATTACTCAATCAGACCTCAAATGTTAAATTTTAATCCGTTAAAAAAAGTTAAGTCAGCGTTTAAGGTTTTACAAAAAAATCAGGCCATCTGACGACAGCCTGTTTATCTCCGATATCTTATTTCCCGCTATTTTCTTTATTTCTTCGTTGTAACAATATCCTTACTCCGGAACCGAATATATAAATTGTGAATACAAAAATCAAACAACGTAAAAAGAATTCTATCAATCTGCCTTGTCCAAACATACGAAAATCCCTCCATAAAACAGGCACCATATAAATAATCAAACCTCCCAACACAACCAATCCGGCAATTCTGAAAACCAATCTGAAACGGGAACCGTCTTCTGTTTGATCTTGTCCCTGTTCTATGCAATCTCTGCCTGATTCCAAGCAAAAGAACAAAAAGACAAAAGGCTCCCAATATAACTTCATCTCTCTCCATAATATCACTTTATTAAAATCAGACAACTAAGTTATCCTTACTATATCTTATTTTTATGAAAAAAACAAAAAATATAATTTCAGGGGTCTACATCACAAAATATCCGGACACTCCCGAAAACCTTATCTCCCCGCAAATGCACAAATTCACTTTTCAGCAAAGTCTTTATCCGGGAACAGGAAGCAACAGGTTCAATCTTTACAAGCAATATCAAACGGTTTTGCCCTCCAATCCGGCTGATTTCCGGAACCGCCGGTCCGCAAATCCTTTTCCCCAATTTTTCCCTTAACCTTCCGGCCAGCACATTAGCCGCATTCCGGAGCACAACCACATCCTTATGCCGCATTTCCACCTGTATCATCCTGCCGGCAGGCGGATAGACAAATAATTGCCGCTCCGCAAGCAAACCGGCAAAAAAAGCCGGATAATCCCCCTCCGTCAGCATCGTATACACCCGGTTCTTCAAATCGGCAGCCTGAATTACAACCTTTCCGCGTTCCCCCCTCCGCCCGCATCTCCCACTGACCTGCATCAGCATACAGTAAGCCCTCTCCTCCGCCCGGAAATCCGGAAAATTTATCATACTGTCAGCATCCATAACCCCCACCAATTTCACATTCTCAAAATCAAGCCCTTTTGTCACCATCTGAGTCCCTATCAGAATATCAGTCTTTCCCTGCTCGAAATCTTCAATAACACGACGGAACCGGGCTTTACTGCTCATTACATCGACATCCATCCTGGCTACACGACTGCCCGGAAACAACCTGCCAACCTCTTCCTCCACCCGTTCTGTCCCCGGAATCCTTTCTTTGTAATGTCCTCCGCAACCCGAACAACAATCACTCACCGGAACAATGGCCCCGCAATACCGGCAAACCAGCAAATTTCTCTCCTTGTAATAAGTCAGACTGACATCACAATACCGGCACTTAGGTATCGCTCCGCAACACTCGCACTGCACATACGACGAATAGCCCCGGCGGTTCTGAAATAAAATAACCTGCTTTCCCTCCGACAACACTGCACGCATTTCACGGATCAGCAAAGGAGAAAAACTACCCTGCATTAACTTTTTACGCCGGAATTCCCCTAAGTCTGCCAACATCAGTTCAGGCATCTGTACCCCTCCGTAACGCTGTTGCAACTCCACCAATCCGTATTTTCCACTTACAGCATTCTGATACGACTCAAACGAAGGAGTCGCAGAACCCAGCAAAATCCGGGCTCCCGCCATCTTCCCAAGCATAATAGCCGCATCCCGGCCGTTATACCGCGGGGACGGCTCCTTCTGCTTATAGGAAGCATCATGTTCTTCATCTACTATGATTAATCCCAAAGAGGCAAAAGGCAAAAAAACAGCAGAACGAACTCCTAAAATCAACGGATAGGGATGTTCACTACATTGTTTCCGCCACAACTCGGCACGTGCCTGATCCGACATCCCCGAATGATAAATACCAATATTGTTACCAAACACCCTCTGCAATCTCCGGACAATTTGTACGGTAAGGGCTATCTCAGGCAACATGTACAGCACCTGCCGGCCACCTTCCAAAAACGACTTTATCAAATGAATATATACTTCTGTTTTACCGGAAGAAGTCACCCCTTGCAATAAAATACAATCTTTCCCCTCAAAACCGGCTTTAATCCCCTCGTAAGCCCTCTCCTGCTCCGGTGTCAGTCTGCTGGAATCCCCTTGCCATTCCAATTCTTCAGGCAAAACACGGCAAGACCGCCTTTCCACTTTCAGAATCCCCCGCTCACACAAACTTTTCAATACGGTCGCGTTACTGCCCGTCTGACGGAAAAATTCACTCCTTTCACACTCTTGCCGTCCGCTTTCTATCCACCGGCACAACGTCCGGTACTGCACAGGTGCCCTTTTCAAACCATCCAGCACCCCCCCCCATTCCTCCCCGGAATAAACCCTCGTCTGGGTAACCACATGAACCGATTTTCCATGAAACAACTCATCCACAACCTCCTTAACCCGGATATATCCTTTAGCCAGCAAACTCTTCACAAGAGGCATCCCGTTTCTGATTTTCAGGTATTTTTCTGCCTCTTTCAAAGACACATATTCGCCAGGCTGCAAAAAAATCAGTAAAGCACGTTCACCATTCGTCAAACCGATATAATCAATTTCTTCTTCCGTCCGGGTCACCGAAGTAAAACTCTCCAACCGGAACATTACAGGCAACGCCGCTTTCATAACTTCCCCGGGAGTTGCCATATAATAACTGCTCATCCACAAAAGAAACTTCAAATGCAAAGCGGAAAATCTTATCTGTTCTTCAGCTACCCCCTCAACCTCTTTTACATCATAACCTTCCGGTTTTTGCCCGTGCACTTCAACCACAAGTGCCGTATATTTTTTATTCCCCGCAAAAGACACCAACACCAACGTACCCCGCCCGACAACACTTTCCAGTTCATCAGGTATAGCATAAGTATACATCCCCTCCACTGCAAGAGGCACTATGACGTCAGCATATCTCATTTCATCAGATTTGGAAATCAAAAATACAAAATCTCCGGCAAATACGGCAAATGCGGCCACTTATTATTCCGGCAATCATACCCCAATAAAAAATGCCTGAACCCAATAAGCCCAAGCATTTTCCAAAACAATCCCGGCCGGATTAAATCGACAATACTCTCACTAATCCCAACAACTCAGGATTCAGATTTTTGGTATGTTTTATCGTCTTATTAAACGGTACATGAACAATTTCTTTATTCATAATACCCAACATAATACTCTTTTGGTCGTCCATCAGAGCATCCACGGCAGCAGCTCCCAACTGACTGGCCAAAACCCGGTCAAACTGCGAAGGCGAACCGCCCCGCTGCATATGTCCCAGTACAGACACACGGATATCATACTCCGGATGCTTCTGAGCCACTTTTTCAGCAATACTGTAAGCTCCGCCCGATTTTTCACCCTCCGCCACAATCACAATACCGCTTGAAGTCTTCGGATTGTAATCCTTTTCTATAAAACGTTCCAAATCCCCCAAATCCGTTTCAACTTCAGGCACCAATACCGCCTCTGCTCCGGTCGCAATAGCAGTACGCAAAGCAATAAACCCGGCATCCCGGCCCATTACCTCAACAAAAAACAGACGATTATGGGCACTGGCCGTATCTTTAATCTTATCTACAGCCTCAACAGCAGTATTCACCGCCGTATCATAACCAATGGTGGAATCCGTACCGTAAAGATCATTGTCAATGGTTCCCGGTATACCTACCACCGGAATATCATGCTCCTGAATCAATAATTTAGCCCCGGTAAATGAACCGTCCCCGCCAATCACCACCAAAGCATCAATCTTATGCTCTGCCAACACCTGAGCCGCCTTCGTCCGCCCTTCCGGAGTACGGAATTCAGTACTCCGTGCAGATTTCAGAATGGTTCCTCCCCGCTGAATAATATTACTTACATCACCGGATTTTAATCTTTTAATATCTCCCTCTATCAATCCCTGATAACCGCCATAAATTCCATAAGCCTCACAACCGTTATAAATAGAAGTCCGGACTACAGCTCGGATTGCTGCATTCATGCCCGGGGCATCCCCACCAGAGGTCAAAACTCCGATTCTTTTAATTTTTCCCATAATTAATCAATGTAATTTATTTACTGTTGTTCTATCTTCTTCTTAATCTCTTCCATAATCCAACGGGGTGTGGAAGTTGCACCACTGATGCCCACACTCCCGGCATTTTTCAGTAAATCGGACGTCACATCCGATGCCCCCTGCACAAAATAAGTGCGGGGATTCACACTTTGGCACACAGCAAATAATTGCTTTCCGTTAGAACTTTTTTCACTGCTCACAAACAGAATGACGTCATGCAACCCTGCAAATTCACGCAATTGTGGTATCCGGTTAGCCACTTTCCGGCAAATCGTATCATGCACCACCACCAACTCCCCCCCTCTTGCCTTCAAAAGTCCGGCCATCTTACGGAAACCTTCCAAACTCTTTGTCGTCTGCGAAAACACTACCACAGGCCGCGAAAAATCAATTTGCTGTACATCCTCCTCCTGCTCTATCACAATAGCTTCCCCATTTGTCTGGCCAACCAACCCAATTACCTCTGCATGTCCCCGCTTCCCATATATCACAACCTGACCGCCCCTCTCCTGCACTTCCTCATAAGCCTTCCGGATCATCTTCTGCAAATTCAGCACCACCGGACACGAAGCGTCTATTACCTCTACACCATTCCTCCGGGCCGTTTCATAAGAAAACGGAGGTTCACCGTGAGCCCTGAACAACACACGGCAATCCCGCAAACATGCAAATGCCTCATGGTCGATAGTACATAATCCCTTTTGCTTCAAACGCTCCACCTCAAGATTATTGTGAACAATGTCACCGATGCAATACAATTCGCCTTTCTCCAGTTCCTGTTCAGCCTTACGAATCGCATTCACCACTCCGAAACAAAACCCCGAATGCCCGTCAATCTCCACTTTCATATCTCTATGCTTTAAGCTATTCCCCCCGACATACGCCTGATTTCCCTTACCATTTGTTCCACTTCTTCCGCTATCGTCATATCACCATTGTCGATGACAATAGCATCCTCTGCCTGTACCAAAGGACTGACTTCCCGGTGGGAATCAATATAATCTCTTTTCCTTACATTGGCTTCCACCTCTTCATAACTGACTTCTACCCCCTTATTCTGCAATTCCCTGTAACGACGTTGCGCTCTGACTTCCGGAGAAGCCGTCATGAAAAACTTCACATCAGCCTGAGGAAACACCACAGTACCTATGTCCCGGCCATCCATAATGACATCCTCTTCTCTTCCCATTTCCCGTTGACGGTCAACCAAAAATTCACGGACAAAATCAAGGGCTGCAATACCGCTCACCCGGTCCGACACTTCCATTCCACGAATCTGTTCCTCCACATATTCTCCGTTCAGGTAAGTTTCATAACGGTCAAGTATCCGATTGTATTTAAAACCGATTTTTATCCCCTTCAACACTTCTCTCAATTTTTCCCGGTCAATCACTCCGTCCGCAATCAATCCCCCACGCATAGCCGCAAGAGTAACCGCCCGGTACATAGCACCGGTATCAATGTATGTCAACCCCAACTTTGCCGCAATCAACTTTGCCACAGTACTTTTTCCCGTCGAAGAATAACCATCAACCGCAACTATCATAATTTCTCGTTCCTCCATGTTATAAGTCGCACAAAGATATAATAAATTTCAAAAATTTATTTGCAGAAAAGAAGCCGATTGCATCCAAAACATCGCAATCGATATAAGCAGAGTAGATACACAGGGACGGGACGTTTGTGTCTCCAATCTCCCGGAAGTTCGTTATAGTCCACCTTCACATACAAAATCCGCGGTTTTCCGCCACGGACAATACCTACAACAAAATAATCAGTAATTTAGTTCCATTAATCAATATAAATTGCTCAATTCAGCAACTTCAATAATTCCCCGGCCTGTTGCTTCAGAGGCTGACTGCCGGATTTAGCAGCCAGATGATTAGCTATTGCCGCATATTTTCTGGCCACATCGTTGTATCCGCACCTCTGGGATATCTTCACATAATTATAAATAGCATCAAAATCAGATTGAGACTCCACCGTCTTACCTGCCCACAACTGGATAACTTTCAGACGGGAAACATCACTCATGATTTCTAAAGCTCCGGCCGTAATTTCTTTAATCATCTGACGATTCTCCGGAAAATAGCGAAAAAGCTTCCGGGCTTTATAAAAATAATCTTCCGCATTCCCGCTCACCCTCAGATTCCGGATATGAAAATAATCATATACCACATCATAATGCTCATACCCATAATCCTTGATCTGTTGCAACATTTTCTCATAATCTGTTTTATTCTGCTGATAAAGTTTATCCAAATGATTCACCAACACATTATCCAGTTTCTGAAACACATCATCTTTAGAAAAATACTGGATAAATTTATCCTGATGTTCAAAAACATATTTTAATTGCGGAGCATTAATATCATTTACAAAATCACGGACGATAATCCAATTATATTCTTTGCAATAATCAGCCTCCTTCTGAGTAAGAAAATAACGGTCAATGACTTCCTGACCCGGCTTGCCGGCCCTGTCCAACTCCTTTAATAATCGGAGTGTAGACTCAGGATTACCAGGATTCTGCTCAAAAACTTTTACAAGCTCATCCAATTCAGATGTTCCCCGGTCGGCAGCACAAATACCACAACTGCCCCAGAAAATCAATCCCAAAATAAATAAAAATCTGCCCTTCATTTCGACTGTCAATTTTATTTTAAATTCACATCTATAAAACGCTTACAAACACAAAATGAGTGAACTAAAAAGCAATTTTAACTTACAATTTAACAGATTTTACAAATCAAAGCAACAAACTGCAATTTTATACACCGTTTTAGTATAAATATGCAACTTAAAACGTTTCCATTTTTCCGCCACCAAAAACAATACTTAAAATTCAGAAAAATTAAGAAAACATTTTAACAAGAAGCTACCTCTCCCCGTATTTCCATTCTAAAAACCACGCCCAACTATGATATCGGAACAAAAACAACATGACAATACCAACCACATAAAAACTGCTGCACCTCCCTTTTGCAGATTCAGAAATTTGGGCTACTTTTGCATTAGAAACGTTTGACAGAGACAAAAACTACTGCCTTTATTACAGTCGGACACTCTCCCAAACGTAACCGGAAACTTACATTTTTCTTATCCGATGTAAAAATACAACCCTATTATATTAACCATGAAAACAACCCTATGTATGACAAGTGCACTGATTCTTTTATTATCTGCCTGCAAAAACCAGAAAGAAGATAATCCTTTACTATCCGAATTTCATACACCGTACCAAACTCCGCCTTTTGACCGGATTCAAATTGCTCACTACGAACCTGCCTTTGACAAAGCAATCGCAGAAGCACAAAAAGAAATAACAGACATCGCTGCTTCAACCCAAGAACCCGGATTTGAAAATACCATAGCAGCTTTGGACCAGGCCGGAGAACAACTCAATACCATTTCCTCTGTCTTTTTTAACCTCAACTCAGCCTGTACAAACGAAGAGATGCAGCAGATAGCACAACGCATATCCCCGAAACTGACCGAATACAGTAATAACATATATATGAACCCCGGACTTTTTCAACGGGTAAAACAAGTATACGACCACAAAAACAACCTCCGGCTGACGCCCGAACAAACCACCCTGCTCCAGGACACCTGGAAAGCTTTTGTCAAAGGAGGAGCAAATCTCACAGGAAAAGCACGAAAACGCTTCCAGGAAATCACAATGGAACTCGCACGGCTCAGTCTGAAATTTGAAGAAAACATACTGGCAGAAACCAATGAATACTCCCTCCACATCACCGACAAACAACAATTGTCAGGCATTCCTGAAGGAACATTGGAAATGGCCGCACAAAACGCAAAGGAAAAAGGACTGGAAGGCTGGCTCTTTACACTTCATGCCCCAAGTTATATCCCATTTATGAAATACGCCGACAACCGAGAATTACGGGAAAAAATGTACCGGGCATACAGCTCCAGAGGAAACCGGGGAAACCAATATGACAACAATGACATCATCCGCCAAATGACCGCCCTGCGCCTCGAAAAAGCCCGTCTGCTGGGCTACCCCACCTATGCCGCATACGTACTCGACAACCGTATGGCACAAACACCCGGAAATGTCACCCAATTCCTGAACAAATTGCTCGAAGCCTCCCACCCCTATGCTCTGG
>OFHB01001924.1_pt1 | contig 11402 bp, 7 predicted proteins | sample 1521881 | NCBI WGS metagenome assembly OFHB01 (sample SAMEA3504090, study PRJEB24116) | mouse gut metagenome | biome: mouse gut; feature: mouse-associated habitat; material: faeces | place: Denmark | collected 2011
TGGAGCGGATGGTGAAGACACCCTGGTTCGACTACGAGATTCCCTTCACCCAGGCTGCGGAGATCGGCACGGATAAGGTCATGAACGACCACTCCACCATAGGCCTGGTGATTACCACCGACGGCAGCTTCGGTGAGATTCCCAGAGGGAACTATCTGGAGGCGGAGGAGAAGACCATCCTGGCCCTGAAAAGGCTGCGCAAGCCCTTCCTGGTGCTGGTGAACAGCCAAAAGCCCTATTCGGAGGATGCCAGGCGGGTAGCGGAAGAGATTGGCGAGAAATACGGAGTGGCGGCGGTGACCGTGAACTGCGAGCAGCTGAAAAAGGAAGACATACACATGCTGCTGGAGAACGTCCTGTATGAATTCCCCATCTCCTCCATCGAATTCTATATGCCCAAGTGGGTGGAGATGCTCCCCTGGGACAACCGCATGAAGCAGGACATCATAGGCCAGGTAGGGGCCATGATGAAGGACTACAGCACCATCCGGGACGTGAGGCGCAAGCCCATTGAGCTGACCAGCGAATACATAAAGCGCTGCAAGACGGATGCCATATGTCTGTCGGACGGCGTCATCCGCGTGACATTGGACGCGGAGGAATCCTACTATTATGAGATGCTGACAGAGATGGTGGGGGAGACGATCGCGGACGAGTACCAGCTGATCAGCAAGCTGAAAAGCTTCGCGGCCATGAAACACGAATACGCCAAGGTGCTGGACGCGGTGAACATGGTGCGGATCAAGGGCTACGGGGTGGTGACTCCGGATAAGGACGAAATCACGCTGGAGAAGCCGGAGCTGATAAAGCATGGCAACAAGTTCGGCGTGAAGATAAAGGCTTCCAGCCCTTCCATCCATATGATCCGGGCCAATATCGAGACAGAGATCGCCCCCATCGTAGGGACAGAGGAGCAGGCCAACGATTTGATTGGCTTCATCAATCAGGAGGACAGGGAGAGCGGCATCTGGAACACCAATATCTTCGGGAAGACGGTAGAGCAATTGGTAAATGATGGAATTACGGCTAAAGTGGCCGTCATCGGGGAGGAGAGCCAGCTGAAACTGCAGGATACCATGCAGAAAATCGTCAATGACAGCAACGGGGGTATGGTGTGCATCATTATCTAGTACCCCACTGCATGAATCCTTGAGCAATCAGCGCTGGCTGTCCACCCCAGTACAGCGTTGGCGTCAGTGGACGATGCCCAGCATCGCCCCCTTCCTCCGCCTTGTCCTGGCGCGGACATCAAGCACTGATTCCCCGGGAATTCATGCGCCGGTGTACTGGGACAGCATTTCAGGGCAGGGCTTCGGCTCTGCCCCGTCATTTATCTGGAAGAGAGTCCTTTCTTGCAGCGCAGATTCTGATATATTGCCTGAAGTCCAAAGTATGATTGTATTTTGGGAGATAGTTTACTATAATAAATTAAAAAGCGGAAGACCGTTTACCAAGAAAGGATGAAGACATGAATTATCGTGAATTCGGCAAAACAGGAGAGAAGATTTCGGCGCTGGGATTTGGATGTATGCGCTTTCCGGAATATCAGGAAGGCGAGAAGAACTTCGTGGATCAGGACAAAGTGGATGAGATGATTACATACGCCTATGGGAACGGCGTGAACTATTTCGACACCGCTCCCGGATACTGCAGCGAGAACAGCGAAGCAGCCCTGGGACATGCGGTAAAGGGCTTCCGGGACAGGATTCTCATCTCCACCAAATGCCCCATAGACGCAGGCATAGGAGCCAACGGCTACAGAAAGCGCCTGGAGAAGAGCCTTTCCCGCCTGGGCACGGACCATGTGGACTTTTACCATTTCTGGGCCCTGAACCGCAATTCCTACGACAATGTAGTCGTGAATGAAGGCCTCCTGGAGGCTGCCGCAAAGGCCAAGGAAGAAGGGCTTATCCGCCACATTTCCTTCTCGTTCCATGACGCGCCGGAAGTCATCAGGCACATCGTGGACACCTCTGAGGAACGGGGCGTGAAGATGGAGTCCATGCTCTGTCAGTACAATCTCCTTGACCGCTCCAATGAGGAGATGATTAAATATGTGAACGAAAAGGGCCTTGGCACCGTGGCCATGGGGCCTGTGGGCGGCGGCAGGCTGGCGGCTCCCACGGACCTCTACGCGAAGCTCACCGGCAAGGCCTCCATCGCTACCTACGAGCTGGCTTTCAAGTTCTGCCTGGGCAACCCGAACCTGAACTGCGCCCTCTCCGGCATGCAGAACCTGGACATGGTGCAGAAGAATGTAAAGGTGGCCTCGGATGATACGGCATTCTCGGCGCAGGAGTGGGAGCAGCTGGGCGTCGCCATGGAGGAGATCAAGAAGTTCTCGGAGCTGTACTGCACAGGCTGCAAATACTGCCAGCCCTGCCCGGTGGGGATCGACATCCCGCGCATCTTCGAGATGTATACCTACTATAATGTATACGGCCTGAAAGACCATGCCAGGAACATGATGAAGAATTACCTTGAGAAGGAGGGCAAGACCTTTGCGGACTGCAAAAAGTGCGGCATCTGCGAGAAGAAATGCCCCCAGCATCTGGCGATCAGGGAGCATCTTGAGAAGGTATGCGAGATTTTATGTGATTAAGAATTGCAGCGGCAGATTCGACTGCGGATGAGAAATAGGGATAGGACCAGGGAACGGCAGAGAAATGCAGACTCTGCCGTTTTCTGCATCGTTTCCGGAAAGCTTTGTCATGAAGCGCGCCGGGGGCCGATGGAGGCCGATGGGAAGCAGCCAGGGTTGTTTCACGAAGAAATAAGAAATTGAATATAACATTGATTAAAAGCCGGTTTAGGATTTGTACTCATACAATCCAAAAAACTGGCTTTTCTCTTTCAAGTAGAGTATAATATATTCAGAAGGATGAGTATAATATATTCATACAGAAAGGAGTGGTTATATGTCAGAAAGAGTATACCCGGACTGGGTACAGAAACAGAAAACAACAGGAACAACAGTAAAAAAGGTGGGAAATAATTATTACCTGTACAAGCATTCTTCTAAACGTGTCCGAGGAAAGAAGAATCCGGTTCCTGTAGATACCTATATTGGAAAGATCACTCCGGATGGGATTGAGAAAAGCGGGTCCAAAAAGATTCCTGTCAATGACGCGGAGGTTATCGTGAAGGAGTATGGGTTCTCAAGATCCGTGGAAGCGCTCTGCCCTGCCGGATGGAAGGAACCGCTGGGCAAAAACTGGCAGGAAGTGCTTGATTATATCATTGTCCGGGAATCGCCGGAATCCTATATCCCCCAGATCCGGAAAGTGCCGGAGCTGCTGGATCCCCATATCCAGCTGGGGGCGCAGAAAACTGCCCTCCAGAGAAGGATGCGTAAAGAGCATGGTGTCGATTTTAAAGAGCTCAGACAGCTTTCTTCTATATATATGGTCAGTGTTTCCGGGAAAAAGCTGGTCTCCAAAATACCGGAGGGACAGAAGAAACTGCTGGAAAGGCTGGAACTGGAACTGGAGGTGGATTAGGGCTTCCTTCCGTACACGCCCGTTGATTGGCTGGCTGCGTGATGTCCCCGATCCCAGGAGCAGCCGGTCAAAGCCACATGAGCTGGCGGAAATCTTTGTCTGTATCATCATGGGGCTGCTGGCAGGAAAGACAAAGCTGCGCCGTATTGTAAGATGGGGCAAAAGGCATCTGGAAGAGCTGCGGGGACATATGCCGTTTCCAAACGGAGTGCCCTCAGTGTCGACCATGTCAAGGGTACTGGCCGCGGTTGATGAGGAAATGGTATCCCTTGCGCTTATCAACTGGATCGGCGAGGTTTTTGATACGAGGGGGATACACATCGCAATAGATGGAAAGGGGCTCCGGGCGGCAGCACGCAAAGTAAGGGATGAAAAGACACCATATATCCTGAATGCGGTGGATGCAGCGTCCAGGCTGGTGATAGGACAGCTGGTCATCCAGGAGAAGACAAATGAAATGACCGCGATCCCTGAGCTTGTGGAGCTGCTGGAGATAGAAGGGAGCACCGTCACGACCGATGCGATTGGCGCGACAGAGAATATCATGAATGCAATATGTGACAATGGCGGGGAGTTCGTCATCCAGGTGAAGAAGAACTGCCCTGAGCTGTATGCGGAACTAATGAGCCTGTTTGAAGGGCTTTCAGAAGACAGGGAGAAGGATCCAGAAGAGTTCCAGGATAAATATGGCAGACATTACAGCGAGGCCAAAACCGCGGAAAAGAACAGGGAAAGATATGAATACAGGACCAGCCAGTCATACAGCAATCCCGGAGGGATACAGGAGGGCCGCCCCCATATAGCAAGTGTAGGAAGGGCAAAACAGGTGCGCATCATGCAGGTACAGGACAGCTGTGGGAACGACATGACCCCATGCCTTAAGGAATTTTTGGAAAAGGGGAGCATAAAACAGCCAAAGCCAGCGGGAGCGGAAGGGAATGGCCATGACGAAGAATGGTTTGGGCTGGTCGCAAGCAAAGCGCTGGATGCAGAAGAGATGCTGGATTACAAAAGGCAGCACTGGGCAATTGAAAACTGCCTCCACTATGTGCTGGATGAAACATTTGGGGAAGATAGGAGCACTATAAAACTGGGGAAGAACACAATGTCGCTCCTGCGTAAATGTGCATATAACATTGCACGGCTGCTTCAAATGGAAAAGCCGGAGGGACAGGAAAGCATTCCGGACATTATTGATAATGTCTGTGACAATTTAGAAATTGGATTTCAAATGATTTTCAGCCCGATACCGAGTCGGTATTAATAGATTGGACATTGGTGCATTTTAAAAACGCAAAATGAGCCAATAGGGAGCTTTTTGCGCTTTTGGGGATGGAAGTATTAGATTCATCGGCATATTGTTGGTTACATAACATCGAAATCTTTCGTGAAACAGCCCTGGGAAGCAGCGTATTTTGCTTGTCACTGTTTTTTCCATATGATATAATGGCTGTATGCTAAATTTACCAATGAACAGGGAGCGCACGGGATGTTTGCAGAGGAGGCAAAAAGCTGTGGGAAAATTGCGGATGGAACTATCGGATTTTTTGAAATGCAGGGTTTACAGCGTGATGCTTGGCTTGATGGCGGCGTGCGGCTATGGCTTTGCAGTCACCCATTATTCTATCGGAATGGACGATACAGCCATCCCTCTGTATTTTGAAGAGGGCGTTGCGCCATATGTGGGCAGATGGAGCATGTTCGTAATCAATCGGATATTCCATATGCATATAAGCGATTTTGCGCCATGGATGGTGGAACTGCTGAGCGTGCTGATTTTGACGGTATCGGTTACCTTGTGGTGCGTCCTGTGGAAACGGATCTGCGAGCCGAAAGTGACGCTGCCCACCTGGTGCTATCTTTTTGTTGCCGGAATTTTTCTTACATGCCCTCTGATCAGCGAGGTCTTCATCTTTTATCTTCACAATGGCGTCTGCACCGGCTATGGCCTGACTGCGCTGGCCCTGCTCTGTCTGCTGGAAAGCCTCTCTGCTGGAAAGGGGAAGAGGAGGCAGGCCTGGGATATCCTTCTTTCGGCAATATTTTTGACTATTGCGGTGGGATTCTATGAATCCTTCATGATTGTCTATGTGATAGGGGGAATCATGGCCTTTTTCCTGATCAGGAGGATTCATGGCAGAGAATTGAAAGAGGAGGGGTATTCGCCCCGGGTGCTGCTCTGGATACGGAACGGGTTCCTTTCCTGCGCGGGGAGCCTGCTTGCGCGGACAATCATATTGGCTTTACTGGGGAGAATATATCATCTGGAGGCGCTGGAAAAATATGATGTATTGTATCGTTCTTTATTTGGGGATAATTTCCGGGTAGAGGGGGAGCTGATCATGAACCTGAAACGGTTCTGGATGATGTATTATGTACATGGAGTCGTATATTTTCCGATTACGGTGCTGGTCATTGCGCTTGCGGGGATTGTGATATATTCTCTTTACTATTGTATCAGGAAGAAAGACATGATGCTTTTCCTCTGCAGCCTGATAATCGTGATCCTTCCGGTTCTGATGAGCGTCATAGAGGGAATCCCCACGCATTACCGCTCCAGCCAATATGTGCCCCTGGTGGGGGCGTTTGCCGTGCTGTTGATCATGCTGGAGCTGGAACGGCGCGGGAGATGGCTGAAGGGAATCTGCTGTACCGCGCTGGCCATATTGATTTTCAACCAGTGCGTGGACATGAATAAATGGTTTTACGTGGATTACCTGAAATATCAGGATGCGGCCGGTGTCATGAAGCAGGTGGCGCAGGATATACAGGCAGGATTCGATTCCTGGAAGCCAGTGGCAATCAAAGGGGCCTACAGAGTTCCGTATGAGATAGCGAAGGACGCGTATTGCAGCTTTTCCTCCCCAGAGTACAGATTGATATGCCTGCTGACAGATCCGATCGACCCTCATCTGAAGGAAAAATACTATGCCGAAAACGGGCAAGGGTATATATTTGCGGAGGCGCCTATCGTATCCACGCTGCAGTGGGGCATCACGGCATTTGACGGAACCTGCGGACAGTTGATCGAATTCTGGAAAATGTACGGATATTCTTTCAGATGCGTGACGGATCCGGAGACGATAGCGGAGGCGGAGCGTATCATGCGGGACGAAAATATGCCAGGCTATCCGCAGAAGGGATATATCAGGGAAGAGGATGACTACATTATAGTCAACCTGGAACACAGATAGAAAATCGATGGAATATTGGGGGTTTTCATTAAGGTATTGTATATTGGCAATATTTCGTGTATAATATATCAAGTGAAATAACTATAAGTTATTGTTACAGGAAGATTTTTTTATGAAAATACAGTTTGAGAAGAATGCTGTAAGAAGCACATTATGTAAAGCGATTAGCTGTGGTCTTATACCTATATTGAGCTGTATTTTGTATTGTGCATTTCGGGGGCAGTTTTTGAAAAGTATCTATCTTCCGAATACAGCATGTTCCGATGACATATTTTATTACAAAATGGTGGAGGGCATAGTAAATTTTGGTGCTCCATTGGGGTATTTTGGGTATAACGAAAGCCATGCCATGATTTCTTCTTTTGGTGCATGGAGTCCGATTTTATTATTGCCATGGGCTTTATGGGGGAAAATCTTTGGGTGGGAATATTATTCCCCGATTGCGTGTAATATTTGCATCATGTCTTGTAGTTTCGTTTTTTTTGCTGTTTTGGCAAAGCCTAAGTGGAAACAGGTTATTTCTATTGCTCTTTTATTTCTACTTTTTACACCCTGTACGAGGTATGTGCTGTCAGGAATGCCAGAGGCAATCTGCTATTCTCTGATAATTATCGTATATGGAATTGTGTATGGCTATTTTAAAAATGAAAATAGATACAAACTCATTTCTGTATTTCTGCTGGTTACAATTCTTTCTTTGATGCGTCCTTATTTCATGATTTTTTTGCTTCTGCCCGGAATGCTGTGGGTACGCAGAGCAGGTCTTAAGGGCGGATTGGGTACTGCAGCGATAATATTGTTTAACTTAATGGGTTATAAGTTTATAACACATTTTTTTACTGCTCCATATTTTTATAACTCTATGGCGACTGACTTTATTGATTCGTTTAAATGTGGAGGTTTTTTTGAGGGATGCATATTTTTGCTCCATAAGCTTTATGATAAGTGGATGACGATAAGACGGAATATGTCATTGGGAGTGCGACAGGGATTTACTGATGGGCAGATATATGCTGTATGCTGTACCGCGATGCTGCTTTTGTCCATATGGTTATTGGCGGATTTTATTAAAATGAGAAACGGGAAGGGTAAAAACAGGAACATAATTGACGACATGATATTAGAGTCAAGCCAACTGGTTTCTTTTGCGGCCATGTTGTTTGCCATTATGATATTGTATCAGATACCTGAGGGCAGTAGACATATTCTTGTATTTCTTGTAGCTTTTATCATTGTAGGGGCAATGAAGGATGAAGGTTCATTTGAGAAGAGTTTTTTGTCGCTGATTGTCTTTGCATTTCTCTTTGTGTATAAATATGATGTTGGTTCAGGGTATCATGTCCCATATTCGAGGGAGGATGTAGTCCGAGAGGTTGAGGGCTGGAACGATATGTTTTCAGCTTGTATCAGCTTGGAGCATGAGAATGTCCCGTCTTCCAGCAATGTTGTCGATTGGGTGATAGCAGATGTCGTTGATGGGAAAGAAAAGGAAATTCCCTGGAAAGTTTTATTTGCGCTGCCTGAAGGAACGGGAATAAGTTGCTGTGTGTCGCAATACGTGGCAGATAATATAGAGGAACTGAACAGTCGTTACATTATTACAGTTTCAAACGGTCAAATTGATTTGCTATGCCAGAAGAAAGAAATGGATATGCTGTTTAGAAATGAGTATTTTGCATTATATAGAAACAATTGATTAGGATAAGGCGTGATATGTATTTGGAACAACAAAGGAGGACGAATCATGGGGGAAAAAGAAAACGCGACAAAGATAATAAATGCATTGTGTGTGGCAGCCGCCATTCTTGTCGTGCTACCATTATTAATACTGGGACATTTCGACTATCCTTCAGCAGATGACTGGTCATTGGGAAAACTGACTTCAAAGGCGGTTCAAAACGGCGAGGGCATCGTCGGCGTTTTGAAGCAGGCTGTAAACTCCGTGATTCTTTGGAGAGAAAAAGGGGAACCGAGATTTTCAGCGGCATTCCTTGGAACACTTCAACCGGGAATATGGGGAGAGCATTTTTACAGGATAACACCGTGGCTTATGATAGGCAGTTTGTTTTTTTCTGAAATTTTGCTATGTGGCTATTTACTTAAGAATGAGGAGCGCTTGAATAAAAAAATGATTTTACCGATAGTGATTCCTTCCCTTATGATACAGATTTTGTGTGTTCCGTATCCGGTGGAAACATTTTACTGGTATGTGGGAGGTATAAATTATACGTTTGCATTCGGCTTGTCGCTTGTGCTGTTCTATTTATTCCTTCGATTAAAAGATGGTAATATGAAAAAGGCAAAAACGATTTGCTTCATGATTTTAGGGGGGCTGTTAGCGTTTATAATTGGTGGAAATAATTATTCCGCAAGTCTTTCGTCAGCATGTCTCTTTGTTTCTTTGTCTATTTCTCTTTTATATAAGGACAGGGATGCATTTGTCAGAACAATGCCGATAACATTTTTTGAGGTTCTGGGATTGATTCTTTGCCTTGTAGCACCAGGAAATCAGATTAGGCTGAATGATGAATTTGGCGGAACCACCACAGGGGCGGCATACGCAATATTGATGTCGTTGTGGCGCACCTTTACCAATATATATTCCTGGACCAGGCTTAAGATGTTGTTGTTGATGATTTTGACTGCTCCATTTATGTGGAAGGCACTAAAAAGGACAAAGCATACTTTTCGTTATCCTGTAATTTTCACTTTATTTACCTTTGGGATATATGCCTCGCAGATTGTGGCAACTATGTATGTGGACGGGACAACTGGAGGAAGAAGAGTGGCTGATATATTGTATTATGGATATCATGTCTGGTTTCTTTTAAATATGGGCTACTGGATAGGATGGGTACAGAGACAGAAATGGGCAGAGAAGCATTGTGGTTTGCAGAGTGTAAAAGATTGGCTGAATCCAAGATTGGCGATTTGGTTTTGCGTGACGGGAATTCTGCTGGCAGGTGTGGTCGGAGCTCTGGAATTAAAGTCTCTTTCCACATATAGAGCTTGTGTCTGGCTGGTGAAGGGATACGCATTTGATTATGCACAAGCCTGGGAGGCACGGCTGGAAGTATTAAAGGATGATTTGATACAAGAGGTATATTTTGACCCTTTGCCAGGATATGAGGAACTTGTCTTTTATACAGATTTGCAACAGGGGGAAAATTGGGTCAATAAAGCATGTGCTGAATACTACAATAAAGAATATGTGGGGTTAAAATAAGTTGACGGATAGTCTGAAAAAGTGTGTGAAAGGGATATCAAGGCTCATGTTTATTGAGCATCCCTTTGTGGGAGCTTTCCTGGTATTGATGTGCTGTGAACTGCCATGGTGGTTTGCGTTCTGGCCAGGAACTTTACAATATGATTCCTGTGGCCAGCTGCTTCAATATCTTGGTGTGGCGAAAATGACAGGACACCATCCGGTTCCTGTTACGATGCTTATGGGAGTTTTTCTTAACATGGGCCGGCATTTTTTTCAATCGGATAATGTGGGTATTTTTCTATATACTTTATTGCAATTTACGGGACAATGCCTTGTGATTTCCTATGGATTTTGTGTATTCAGGCGATTCCGTTTACCGGTTTGGTTTTGCTGGGGTGCACTGCTTTTTTACGGTGTTTTCCCGTTGCTGCCAAATTGGGGAATCAGTTATGTGAAAGACTCTGGATATTATATCTGTTTTTTGCTTCTTACGATTTCTATGGTAGATGCTTTTGGTATGGAACGGGGGCAGGATGCTAGGTGGAAACGGATTTTATGGATTGCTGCGTTGGTAGGACTGAACGTTTTTAGGAATGACGGAAGATATGTAGCGGTGGCGGCCATAATAGGCGTAATGCTGTTTCGGCATAAGTATTTCAAGACTTGTCTGGCTGGAGCAGGGTGCCTGTTACTATTTTTGTTTCTGGTTGAAGGGGCATATATGCCGCTACGTAATATCCCTTCTGGGGCACTGAGGGAAGCGATGTCAGTACCTCTTTTGCAGACTGCTGATTATATCAAAAAATACCCAGATGAAATAACGGTCGAGGAATATGATGCTCTTATGGATGTTTTTGATGTAGACGATTTGGGTGAAATATCCAATCGATATGACAATATGATATCAGACAGAATAAAAGATTTGTTCCTAGAATATCCAAGTAAGGAACAGATTAATGCTTATCTCAAAACATGGTGGAGTCAGCTGAAAAAACATCCCATTGATTACCTGCGGGTATATTGGGAGCATAGTGATGGATATTTTAATCCAATCAAAAGATGCTATGAAGATATCATTGGCTGGTATACTATTTTAGATGAACAGAGTCGGACGGACGATTATCTGGATATTCATTTTCGTACTGAGGGGCAGAAATTAAGGGTAAACTTGGAGAATCTTTCTTATTCGCTATATGACTTTCCGTTGATAGGTTGCTTGTATCACCCAGGTACATATACATGGATAATGCTGGGCAGTCTGTTTGCTTTGGTATTGAAGGGGCGGAAGAGGGATTTATTTGTTATTCTGCCGGGAATTGTTGTTTTGATGGTGTGTACAGCCTCTCCGCTCAATGCGAGTGTAAGATACTATCTGCCGATAATGTCAGCTGCTCCTATATACATGGGCTATTGCATAAGAAATTGCAGTGGCTGACATCCGAAAAACTTCAATCAGGCTTTTGGAAATCTCCCCAAAAGCCTGCTATACTTTAGCCAGGA
>OFHB01001926.1_pt1 | contig 11396 bp, 13 predicted proteins | sample 1521881 | NCBI WGS metagenome assembly OFHB01 (sample SAMEA3504090, study PRJEB24116) | mouse gut metagenome | biome: mouse gut; feature: mouse-associated habitat; material: faeces | place: Denmark | collected 2011
TTGATGATAGATAATACTTTCATGCTTGCGTCCTCCTTGTATCTGGTATGGTTTTATTTGTTTTCCCAGCAATGCGCCGGGCTGGAATTGAACCAGCCCCGCAGGGGCTTTCACCCCTGCTGCCCCTCTGCGGCTTCCGGCTCTAAATTTCAAAATTTCTTGTTGCTATTGCAAGATTTCTCAATGCTTCCTGCTGTCCCTCTATCATGTAGTATTCAGAAACAAGGTTCATTGTCTTATACACCAGACCAGCCTTTGTCAATCCCTCAATCAGCTTTTCCATGCAGCACCATTTGTGCCCGTCCCCTTTTTCTGCGTTCATTTCCTGCAATTCGCGCCAGATTTCATTTTTTCTGTCTTCCAGTGCTGAAATTTCCTTGTTCCATTCCGTGTATTTCTCTTTCAATTCTTTCTTTGTCATATCTGTGTACCTCCGTTTTCTTTATTGCTTTAACTGTCTTTATTATATACTTACGGAAGTATATTTTCAACCCGGAATATTTCACAATCTTACGGAAGTATATCAGCGTTGTTTTTGTGCAATTTGTACAATGATATAAATATGAACATTTGTTTTGTTGAATATATAGAAATTGAAATATTGTTGAACTTTATATTGTATTGTTCTTGAACTTTGATATAATGATAATTGCAAGGTGTCAGACTTGCAAAAGTAGTTGTAACTATTAACATAATATCAATGTAGAAGTGAGGTAATGAAGATGGTAAAATTGGATATTGCAGAAGTTCTTTACTTTGAAAAAAGTGATAGCTTTAAAGATGATTCCAAAACAAAACGTAGTTTTGAATCATTGTATGAACTTGTTTATCAGTTAGTGGGAAAAGGTGATAGCGAACTTGATGACCGCATAGGTGATTACAGTGTGAACATGGAAAGACATGGTTTTATTAACGGTTTCGAGTGTGCTATGCGTATTTTCTGTACAAGTAACTTAGATGTTATTGAAAGTGAGGGTAATTATGATACAAGTACAGGGAAACAACATGGAAAACAGTGTGTCAGCAACAAGGCAAAACAGGTATAACAGATTTACAAAAGCAGCTTTAGAGTATCAGAAAAAGAAAGATATTCACAGAATGGCATTGTGTTTGTATATACTGCAAACTGAAAAGCTGTACTTAGAGGGTGGTTATACAAGTGTGTATGATTTAGGTACTAAACTTTTAAAAGTGGCAAAAGGTACTATTTCAAATTATGTGAATGTTGCTAAGAAGTTTCTGGACACTGATACTGGAAAATCTATTTTTGCTACAGATAAGGGTGATTTTAGTTATCTTCAATTACTGGAAATGAAGAAACTGAAAAAAGAAGAAGCACAGGAACTTGTAAATAGCGGTACTGTTACTTTTAGCAGTACCGCACAGGAAATAAAGGGTGCTGTGGCTTCATATTTGGGGCAAATTAAGGCAGAACAGGAAAAGGCTAAAGAAGATAGTATTAAACCGATAAAAGACGCATATGAGGCTTTTAACAAGTCCTACAATGAACTTTATAAATATATCGGTGAAGATGATTCTTGCAAGGAACTGTTACAACAAATTATGGATTCTGTAGTTGTTTTATACAATGAAAATGATAGACTATGGAACTAAAAGAAAGAGAGGTTTAAACATGGAAAAAATGACAACGGTACAGGCAAGGAACTTACTGCATGACAGTAAAAATCAAGTAGCACGTTCATTGTTGGGAAGAATTGCAACTTGTACAGATGTTACAGGTGAAGTTCCTGCAATTCACAATGACATTGAAAAGGCTAACAAGGACGGTACAGTTACACAAAATGAGTATTTGGCTTTAACAAGACTGTGTAATGACATTATCATTGAAACGAACGCAATAAAGTTTGGTGAACCAATTAAGCAGTCGTTGGTATCAATATTCAAAAATAGAATCTGGTCTACATCTGATTTATCAAGGGTATTGCAATTTAGAAATAGTGTTACTGAAATGTTGATGCTTGATTTTATTAACTTAGATGAATACATTGAATTAAGCAATGAGGTTGACAAGTATATTCAATACACTCTTTCCAATGGCGGCATAAAATAAAACCGCTAAAAGGGGGGTGTTTGAAATGCCTGTTACTATTGAGTTTAAGGCTTCAGCATCTAAAGATGATAGATTCAAGTATCAGATGGCAAAGGATTTTAGAAAGTTCAGCAGACAGGAACTTGCTAAAGAATGTAGACGCTATTTTGATATGGCTAATAAACGTATTAACAGACTGGAAAGCAGTAAAGTATTATCTCCTGCACTCCATGCAGTTTTAAACAGTGGTGGTAAATTCTATGCTAAAGGTGCTGATTTAAAGCAGTTACAACATGAATACGCAAGATGTATAAATTTCCTTAATATGGGTACTTCCACTGTCACAACTGCAAGGCAGTATGAAAGAACCATAGCGGAAAAATTAGGTGGTCATAAATTAAGTACAGACCAAAAGAGTTTATTGTTCAAGGCTTTTCGTACTATTGAAAAAACAAGTCCAGCAGGTGTACAAGCCTACGGAAGTGACAGACTTATACAGTATTTAGCAGATGAAATTGATTCAGAGGACGAAAACATTATGAAGGGTGTTGGTAGTCAAGATTGGGATGCTATGATAGAAAAAGTTATAGCTGATATGTCTGTAGAGTACGAAAAGCGAATGGACGAATTTTATAATTCATTCAAGGATATTTTCAGTATTTAAGAGGGTGATAATTTGAGAGTTTCAGAGGGTACTTACATAGTCATTAAAGGTAGTGACTGGTTAAACAGTAGACTTGATGCTATCGGTTATTCACCCTCAAATTCTGACAGGGTGGAACTTATTAAAAGGATATGGCGGAAAGATAAAACTGTATCTGACAGTTTAATCAAGAATATTATGGGAAGTGGTAATAATGAAACAAAAACTTGAAAAGATACCATTTATAAATGATTCACCAATATTTAAACCAGATGATATTATAGAAGTCTTGGATTCTGCTGTAAATGATTCAATGGTAGTTTCTACAGGGCAAAGAAAAGAATCACAAAACATAGTAAAGGTTTATGAAGTTCCTGCATCATTCGATATAGAAACTACTTCCCTTTATGTTGATAGCAATAAAGCCGCTGTGATGTATGAATGGACTTTTGGAATAAACGGTAAAGTTATCATAGGTAGAACATGGGAAGAATTTACAGAAATGATAGATAACATTGTAGAGCATCTACATCTTGCAGATGATAAACGTCTGATAGTCTATGTGCATAACTTATCATTTGAATTTCAGTTTATGAGAAAACATTTTAAATGGATTAAGATATTTGCTATTGATGCAAGAAAACCAATATATGCTATTACTGATAATGGTATTGAATTTAGATGCAGTTACTTGTTATCTGGTTATAGCCTTGCTAAATTAGGTGATGAACTTCAAAAATATAAGGTACAGAAAATGAGTGGTGATTTAGATTATTCACTCATGCGGCATAGTAAAACCGTATTGACGGATAAAGAACTAAAGTATTGTGAAAATGATGTGCGTGTTGTTATGGCATATATTAAAGAACGCATTGAAATAGATGGAAGTATTACAAAGATACCATATACAAAGACTGGTTATGTTAGGAATTATTGCCGTAATGCCTGTTTATATACAGGTGCTAACCACAAAAGGAATGTTGGTAAATATGCAAGCTATCATAATCTTATGCAGGCATTGACATTAGATGCTACAGAGTACCAGCAATTAAAAAGGGCTTTTCAAGGTGGTTTCACTCATGCCAATGCTTTATATAGTGAACAGGAATTAGAAAATGTTGCAAGCTATGATTTCACTTCCAGTTATCCATATGTAATGGTTTCTGAAATGTTTCCAATGTCTAAAGGCAGACTTGTAAACGGTAATGGACAGCTTCATAGTGTATCAGAGTTTCAGTCGTTATTAAAACATTATTGCTGTGTATTTGATGTAAAATTGTATGGTGTTATGACTAAAGTAGTACATGAAAATCCTCTATCATATAGCCGTTGTTTCGGTGTTAAGAATGAAGTTTTAAACAATGGTAGAATTGTATGTGCTGATGAATTGGGTACTACTATGACAGAACAGGACTATTTCATATATCAATATTTCTATTCATGGGATAAAATGGAGATAGCTAATTTTAGAGTGTATGAAAAGGGATATTTACCTACAGACTTTGTAAAATCAATTTTAAAGCTATATAGTGATAAAACCACATTAAAAGGTGTCAAGGGTAAAGAAATAGAATATCTTGCAGGAAAAGGAATGTTAAATGCTACTTATGGTATGGCTGTCACTGATATTTGTCGTGATGAAAATATCTATACTGAAAGCGGCATATGGGAAGTACAAGATTGTGATGTATTAAAGTCCATTGATGATTATAATAATTCAAAGAAACGCTTTCTATTCTATCCGTGGGGTGTATGGGTGACAGCATATGCAAGAAGAAACCTTTTCACTGGTATAATAGAACTTGATAATGATTATGTATATAGTGATACAGACAGCGTTAAAGTTTTGAACCACGAAAAGCATAAGGTATATTTTGAAAATTATAATGCTATGTGTAGAGTTAAGTTAGAGCGTGCCTGTGAATATCATAAAATACCATTTGACAGTGTAGAACCGTCAACTATAAAGGGTGTCAAGAAGTTATTAGGTGTATGGGATTTTGAGGGTGTATATAAGAGATTTAAAACATTAGGTGCTAAAAGATATATGGTTGAAGAATCTGACGGTGAAATATCGCTTACAGTGTCCGGTGTGAATAAAGGTGTTGCAGTTCCGTATCTGCTAGATGCTTATGGTAATGACGGTATATTTGATGCCTTTACAGATGCGTTGTATATCCCTCCAGATTATTCTGGAAAGAATACCCATACTTATATAGATGATATTGCAAAAGGTATTATGACTGATTATAATGGAGTACAGGCAGATTTTGAGGAATTGAGCGGTGTGCATCTGGAAAAGGCTGATTATAGTCTGTCTATGTCAGTAGCATACTTAGATTATATTAGAGGAGTGAGGACGATTGAAAGATAATAAGAAACAAAAATTGCTGTACTACTCTCTTGATGAAATTCTAAAAAGAAAAGCACAGTATAATGTTATATTCGGTGAACGTTCCAACGGTAAAAGCTATTCAGTTTTATTGCATGGATTAAAGAACTTTGTAAAGACTGGTAAACAGTTAGGCATTGTCAGACGGTATGATGACGATATAAAAGCAGGACAAGCCGATTCTTTCTTTGATACTTTAATAGCTAATGAGGAAATATCAAAACTCACCAACGGAAAATATACAGGGGTATCATATTACAGTCGAAAATTTTATTTGTCATACCATGATGAAACACTGGATAAAGATGTGAGGGATAATAGACCTTTTGCGTATACATTTGCAATCAATACAGCTACAAGATATAAAAGTACGTCATATCCAGATATTACAACTATTATGTTTGATGAATTTCTTGATAGAAAATTTTATCTTCCTAATGAGTTTCCAGAATTTATGTCTATCATTTCTACAATAGTTAGAAGTCGTGATGATGTAACTATATTTATGTTAGGCAATACAGTAAATAAAAGCTGTCCTTATTTTACTGAAATGGGATTGCATCACATTCAGCAGATGCGGCAAGGTGCTATAGAAGTATATGATTATGGTGAATCTGGTTTAAAAGTTGCTGTAGAATATTGCAGTAACTTGAATAAAAATAAACCGTCTGATAAATATTTTGCTTTCAATAATCCTAAACTTCACATGATTACAAGCGGTGTGTGGGAAATGGCTTTATACCCTCATTGTCCTGTAAAGTATCTGCCAAAACACATTGTACTTGAATATTTTATAGTATTTGAAAATAATATATTGCATTGTGAAATTGTGGACAATGGTACAGATAATTTTACTTTTATCCATAGGAAAACTACACCAATACAAGATGATGATAATGATATTATATACTCTATGGAATACTCACCAAAACCAAACCATGTTAGGAGAATGAACCGTCCTGTAAATAAATGGCAAAGAATGATTGCACAATATTATGTAGAAGATAGGGTATTTTATCAAGATAATGAAGTGGGTGAAATTGTCCGTAATTATTTAATGGCAAGTTCAAGTGATAAAATAAGGTGATGCATAATGAAATATAAATAACAGTGTGGCACGCTGATTAGCAGTCACACTGTTATTTGTGTCCGATTCGGTCACAGAAAAACACCTGTTTCCAGTAACCTTATTATTTCATCTATTTCAGTAGTAGTTATATAGTCGTGTACCACTTCAAAATCTATTTCTGTAGCTTGCGTATACCCTGTTACATCTTTAAATTGTGCATAAAATTTAGTATCTTTATACGGTATGTTATCATCTGGTACAGCGGCATTGTATGATTTAACATATACAAAAGGCTTTTCAGATAAAAGATAATTTGTGTTTGCATCAATATTGCTATTCACGGTTTCACGGTCATTTAATCGGTATGGTATTGGATAAGATACATTACAGTTAATCATCTTCATAACTTGATTATCTGCATACAGGACGGCTAAACCATCACCATTTATTATATTAACCTCATACCGTAATGTTATAGCTTTATCCATGAAGTCAGACGGTGACAAGTCTACAAAACCGATAAACGGAAGATAAATTTCCATTTCAGTATTTTTATAATCCATTACATTTTTATGCCGTCCTGCTATAGCAATAGTTCCCATTGTCAATGTTATAATATCAGTACCGATTACAGGGCATTGTATTTCAGTGTTGTATGGTCCTAAGCATATATTTTCGATAACAGATGTTTCTATCTGGAAATAAAACTTTCTAAGTGAAATCATATACTTAGCGGTATCAATGTATTCTTCTGTAGTCACATAAAGTACAGCTTTATCAACATTGACACTGTTTAATTTAGGTGTGGCAAAACGCACTTTTGATAATTGCACCAATATTTCTTTATCTGGTTTATATGCCGCTATGAGTCCGTATTTATCTGTTATATCAGTTTTGGTTACAGCTTCTGCACTAACTGTATAAATTTTATTCTGGTTATTCGGTGTAAAAGTATAAGTGTATTCGCTTTCAGATACTCTTGTAAATTCATAATCCCAATACTTCCATTCCCACGGTATAGTAGTTTCGTCATAAGCATAATAACTAATTTTAGGTGTAACATGAAACTCACAATTATTATCGGCAGTTAATGTTATAGTTTTTTCTTCAAAAGGATATACGCCATCTGGTGTGTCTGTTGTGCATCTAATCAGATTATTTTTAATTTCAGCATATTTTCTTTCATACTCATATGTTACAGTGCAATACATATCTTCTGTTTCAGCGTAATAGTATTGCAGTTCTGTATCCAATTCCCATACATCTGCTGTAGCTGATAATTTGAAAGATTCATTGAATGAACCTATTCCAGTAGAAGCATACCTGTAAACAAGTTTTGGCGGCTTACTTGTATTCGTAATGCCATATAACTTGTTAGGCTGTATTTGTATATGTAACGGTGTATTTAAAGGGTGTTGCGCCGTATCTATATTACACGTTCCATTTGTTATTTTTATCCTTATTTCAATCTCTGTATATTTTGCCATAGTATTAACCTCTCATTGCAACGATAACAAAATCACCATTATTGAAATCAAAACCATTTTCAAACTCATGCTTTTCCAGATTGTATCTTGATTCTACATCATAATCACCTGTATAGGGATTGTAATTCCTACTCTTAGTGATAATACCATGTGATTCTAATATATCCTCACGATAAGACATAAGCACGTCAACACGCATTATTAAGCGTGTCACTCCATTAGGTGATAAAGTCATATTTTCAATATAATAGTATCGCTTTAATTCTTCCACATAACAGTAATTAAAAGTATTAACTTCCACTCCTGCTAATTCGATAACAGGGCTTAATATATCAACGGCAGTACGGCTATACCCCTGTATTACTGTTTCATTAGATAAAACCTTTTGTACATCATTATTTTCAGAACTATTCTTATATAGTTTTAATTTATATTGATACATTGTAAACCTCCATAATATAAAATGTGGCGGCATAGTGTCAGCTATACCACCACATTCCCATTTATTGTAGAAGTGAATTAAAAATGGGCTTAATCATTTATGCCTGTGTAGCTGCATCTTTCACAAAGAAAACAACAAAGTTTTCATTCAAATCATTAAAGTAACCCGCTTCAAACTTATAGAAGTTATTGAAAAATTCAGCTTTAGCATTATATTGTGTGGTTACTCTCCTGTCAAGGTTCGTAACTCCCAAAGCGTCACGGTCAAACATAACCGCAAGTATTCCAGATGCCTGTATATCGGTTCCAGAAGCCGTTTTAATATTGATAGATGAAACACTGTTAAAATCGTATGCTGTGCCGCTTCCCTGCCAATACGGGATTGTTTCAGCGTTAGGCAATGCAACATAGTTCTCATGGAACGTATCAGATTGTAAATAACTTCCAGATGCCGCTTTAAAATCCGTAAGCATAACCACATGAAGCATATCGGAAGATGTGAACCTGTCTTTTCCACCTGCATTGAAAAGTGTTGACATTTTACTCATGCGGTCAATGTAAAGCGACATTTGCATAGATGCGAAACGGATAAATTCAGCGGTGGTTAATGCCTTTTCTGCTGTCAGTGTTTGGCTGAATCTATCATTATATAGTTTTAACAGATTGACAGCTTTTATACCACTTTTACTTCCAAAGTCGGCTACTGTCTTGCTTTTTCCTGTGCCTGTGGTGTAATCGGCTAATAAAGTTTCAGCTATCATATTGTTAATAGTACGCATGATTAAGCTGTCAATTTTAACTGTCATAGCCTTATCAACTGAATTGTAAAGCATAGACATGAAACCGTTAAGCTGTGCCGCACTGGAAAAACTTTGCTTCACCTGTCTTTCAGTGAATGACATTGGAATTTCAAAAGTAATCATATCATTGAAAAACTTTGCTGATACTTTAGGCTGATGAAATACATTCGGTGAATAATCTGTGCCGTCTGTCAGTTCCCATGATTCATTTTCGGTGGCTGTAGGCAAATCAGCGGAAATCTTTTCAAGGATTGAACCAAACTCCCATGAATCCATCATAACAGACGGTACGTTGCCGCTGTATGGACGGTTCACAAAAATAACTTTTCCAATGTGATTAACCAGGGATTTTACATACTTATCTACAGCACTTGCATTAAAAACCTCTGTGCCAATATCAACCACATTAGATAAATCCTCTTTCAGCAAATCACTTTTGCCGATAACCTCACCTGTTACATTGTTCATTAACTCATAAATCTGTTTTACTTCCATTGTATAATCCTCCTTTTAGTATATCGGCATAGCGATATAATTTTTAACATCTTCCAAAACCCTTGACGTGAATTTATTTTGTATACGCATATCAATTTCAGACTTTATCAAATCTACAGGTTTGTAACTTGTACTGTTAGAAGTCCTTGTTAATATTCTCTTTGATGTATTCTTGCTTGTTCCAGATGCCTTAGTGTCATTCGTTGTTTTACCATCTGATATAAAGTTATCTGGTAACACGTCTGCTGTAGATACTGCATCTTGTTTAACATCTGTACTGCTGTCTGTATTTTCTCCCTGTGCATCTGTTGTTTCTTCCTCATGGTACTGTGATGCTGACAGGGGATTATATTCCATTGTAAGAGTATCTTTTATTTTATCCCATGCTTCTTTATATTCAGATAATATCAATGCCGCTAAACGCTCTAAAAGGTCATTAGAAAGCGTTGTAGCACCATTCAGCAATAATTCTACTGTAGGAGTAATAGAACGCTGTCCGCACGTTGCTATAAGCCTTAAATCTATATCATTACTGAATGTATAACCACCTGTAGAAGATATAGCAGACATAATACCGTTAGTCACTGGAAATACATCTTTAATTCTTATCTCTGTCATTGTCTTTATCCTCTATTTCTTCATCACTTCCAGATGCTTCACTCTCTACATCTGTATCGCTGTCTGGTGTCGGTTCTGTATCATCTTCATGTGAGATGTCAACATCTTCTGTATCGGTGTCTGTTTCCTCAATTTCCTTGTCAGATTCATTTGTGCTTTCTTCATTTGTTCCTGCTGAATCTGTTTCTTCTCCTGTGGTGTTGCTATCCTCATTTTCTCCCGTATCATCATATTCTCTATCTGTGTCTGTATCATCTGCTGTAGCTTCATTTTCGGTTCTATCACTTCCAGATTCATCATTATCCCCCTTAATTTTTATCAATGGTCTGTCGTTATCATGTACACCTTGCTTTTCATCTACCGTTACATCAATTTCATTACCGTTGTTTATTTGTTCCTGTATTGTTTCAGATAAAGCAATCTGTTTTTCGTTTTCCTCATGCGTTACTTTCCATGCAGAAGCAAAATCTATACTTATATCAAGATTATACTTTTCATTTATCTTTTCTATTGCTGTCTGTCTTTCCTTTATCATATTATCTACTAATGGCAATAGGAAATCATCATTTAATGCTGATTCGTTAGAAGATAATGCTTCACGTTTCATGTTATAGTTAGCGTTCAATCCTATCTCATTGAAACATGATGCTTTCAAGTATTGTTCCATTTCTATAAATTGTGTCAAATAGTTCTGTGTATTTGCCACGCTATGAACCTTGACACCATCAAAGAAAGCACTTTCACCAATAGCAGATAATTTACCCTTTTCAATATCATCAATGAATTTCAATGCACCTGTATATGTTCTATCATCTGATGCAGAAATCATACACACCATTCTAAGTATAATATCTACTGTATGAATTGATATTGTGTTTTCTGCCAATAAAGCACCATACTTATTCAGTATAGGTAATAAACCCAACTGCATTACATCATTATTTACCAGTACACCATCATTTTCTATATTGTATGTTTTTGATAGCTTCAATGCTGTATTTGACACTGTTATTTCTGTACTATCTTCATATACATCTGGTTCACCACCTAAACCACCATATAAAGCATATAAATTACCATTAACTTCTGTTACAAAAGCATATCCTTTTGTTTGCAACATCAATTCAAGTTTTGATGCTGGTATTGTATCTGGTAAACCTGTATATGCAAACATTGATTGTGTTCTTGACAACATATATTTTATATAGTGGTTGATAACAGTATCTTTGTTCAACACATATTCATTTGCTTTTTCAAACTGTGTGAAATCTTTTCTCATGCTGTCACCACCTGTTTTTGCTTCTTATTATATATGGGTGATTGATTTTAGTCAATACCAATGCTATGAAAAGTTTGTGCAATATTCACAAAAATAATTTTTGTTATAACTTCACAAATTGT
>OFHB01001938.1_pt1 | contig 11365 bp, 7 predicted proteins | sample 1521881 | NCBI WGS metagenome assembly OFHB01 (sample SAMEA3504090, study PRJEB24116) | mouse gut metagenome | biome: mouse gut; feature: mouse-associated habitat; material: faeces | place: Denmark | collected 2011
CGGCTTTAAGCCCTTCATCAGTTCCATCGATTCCGAAAAATACAGGAAGGGCAGATCCCTGATAGTTTAATTCCTCATAAGCGTCCAGAGCGCCGAGCGCCATATCGTCATTGTTCGCCAGAACCAGCTCAATCTGATTCCGGTACTGACCGATCATCTGCATCATCCTGTTTTTTGCCTGGGCGCGGTTCCAGTTGGCAATCCCGCAGCTTAACTTTTCGAGCACAATCCCATTGCTTTTAAGCGTATCCACTGCGCTTTCCGTGCGGATAATCGCGTCCTGATGTCCCGCCTCCCCCTCCAGCACCACATACTGAATCTTTCCGTCCTGATTGCGGTCCACATGTTCATCACACCTGATCAGGTCAGCCGCCAGAGAGCCCTGCATCATCCCGGACTGCTCTGCGTCTGCGCCCACATAGTACAGCTTTTCCCACTGCATCATATCCTCCGCAACCGGCTCCCGGTTAAAAAAGATAATCGGGATATCCTTTTCCCTGGCGAGATCGATAATCTCCGACGGATCCGCCCGGTCTACCAGGTTGACACAGAGGATATTGCAGCCCGCGTCAATCAGTTCCTGTACCTGATCATCCTGCGTCCGTTTTGCCCCCGCCGCATCCCTCACAGTCAGCGCCGTCTCAAAACCGCTGTCCTCAAGCTTTACGAGCTCATCCTTAAAGCAGCCGATCAGTTCATTGAGAAACGTGTCACTCTGATTATAATAAGTCACTCCGACATGAAGCTCCACCGTCCTCTCCTCCTGCCGCCCCCGGCAGGCGCCTGCCACACCGGCGCAGAGTGCCGCTCCGGCCGCCAGTATCCGTATCCGCCTTCCTCTCATCGCCCTTCCCCTCCGTTCCGCGGTTTTTACTGGCTCATCGTATAAAGAATCTCCTGATTTTTTTCAGAAAAAAGATTCTCCCTGCGCAAAACCGTGTGAGCTACCGTCCTGCAGAGTAAACGCCGCTGAAATCCACCTGCACTTTCCACCGCCGCCGTCAGGCTCTGATACCCCGCGCTGAAGGCATCCGGAACCACCAGACACTGCACAACACCGGTGTCCAGATAATACACGGCCTCCGTGGAACCTGCGATCCCGTACACCAGCGCGCCGTGGAGATCATTGGCGGATGCGCATTTTCCTGCAGTCGCAAGACTGCTGTCATCCATCGCAATCACAAAATCCACCCCGGGCTGTGCTTTAAGGAGCATCTCCCCTTCCTCCCCCCGCGATCCGCTGACAGACCATACGATCCCTGCGCCCTGATCCCCCAGCGCTTCGGAGAACCCCCTGAGACGGTCCGTCACAGATACGGATTGCGCTGTCTCCATCAGAATACCGATCGTCCTTTCTCCCAGCCCGCCGCTGAAATCCTTCAGCAGTTCCTCCGCCAGGGCCCTTCCCATCGAGGCATCATCCGGCTTTATCACCGGAAAAGGGCAGATCTTCCCCTCCTCACGGACCGTGTCCTCCACAAGCAGCACAGGAACTTTTTTTCCGGCTCTCCGGAGCATTTCCTCTGAATCATCCCCGAAAACCGGCTGCACAATCACCGCATCCGCCCTGTTCTCTATCTCGCGCTCAATTGCCTCCTGCTCCTCGGCAACCGTCATCGTCTCGCCCGTGCTGACGACAAAGAGCTCCGCGCCCTGATCCTGCGCCGCCATCCGCAGTCCGTACCGGAACGCAGACCACTGGTCATCGTCCGGATTGCGGATAATCACGGAGATCCTTGGAACATTTTTCTCACCGCTGCCCCGGAGCATCAGAAACGCCAGCGTAAATACCAGAACCGCCAGAACCGTTTCAAACAGGACAAACATTTTTTTACCATCCTTCATTGCCGGTCCTCTGCCCTTTCTCAAGAATTTTTCTGTTCTCTTCCGTGTACGGGATGAGCGGCATATGAATGGAAACGGTTGTCCCCTCATCCGGCTCACTCTCAATCACAAGCCCGTACTCTTTTCCAAAAAGAATCTGTATCCGGTTGTTGACATTCACAAGGCCGACCCCCGAACCGTGCCCGTGCACCCGCCCGCTGTCCGTCAGCAGACAGCTCACTTCCTCCGCAGACATGCCGATTCCGTTATCCGTCACCGCAAGCACCGCCATTTTGCCCGACACCCTTCCGGTCACCACAATCTCCCCACAGTCATCCATTCCCACCACCCCGTAATGAATCGCATTTTCGAGAAGAGGCTGGAGTATCAGCTTCACCGTACAGCAGGAGAGCAGCTCCGGGGCCACATCAAAGGATATCGAAAAGCTGTTTTTGTAGCGGACTTTCAGTATATTCATATAGCTTACCGCGTGCTGCAGTTCATCCTCAATGCGGATCACCGTGCGCCCTTTCGAGAGACTGATGCGAAACAGCTTCGCCAGCTGTGAGATCATAAATACCGCCTCGTCATTTTTTTCTCCCTCGATCATCCATGTGATGGAATCGAGCGTATTATACAAAAAATGCGGATGAATCTGACTCTGCAGCGCCTCCAGCTCACTTTTTCTGCGCTCCGTCTGCTCGAGAACAATTTTTCGCATAAGCATGTCAATCTGCTCGTAAGACTGCTGAATAGAGTGGCCGAGATGGCGGATTTCCATGGAACCGCCGATATAGATCTCCGGCTTTTCCCCCGCCTCGTACTCTATGACCGAGGTGTTCAGCTTCAGAATGGGACTGGATATGCGCACGGACACCACCCGGTTGACCACCCCGAGCATCATCGCCATCAGAAGCATAAGCATCACTATAAAATATCGGGTATCAAACGTACCGCTGGTAAAGACGGAATATGGAATCACACCCACCAGCTTCCATCCCGTATAGCTGATGGTATTGACAATGACCTTGCGGCGCTCTCCCTCAAAGACCTCGTCATATACACCGTCCCTGTGCGCTGCCGCGGCGCGGCTGTTTTCACGAAATAACCCGTTACTGATCTGTATCTGCCGCATATGATAAATAATCCGGCCGTTGCCGTCACAGAGATAATAATACGCGCCGTTCGCCGGGGCATTAATCTGCTTCATCATCCGCGAAATACCGGAATAATCCATATCCACGAGCAGAACGCCGGACTGCGGCTCCCCGTAATTGGTGAGCTCAACCACGCGGCTTAAGGAAATCACCCAGTAATAGCGGAACGCATCGTCATCAAACAGATTCTGAATATGCGGTGTGGAAAAGTGCATGTTTTCCATCTCACTGACCGCCTGTACATACCAGTCCTGTCTGGTGACATCCGGATCTTCCTTCTGGGAAGCAACCGGCTCCGCTGCCATAAGACTGCCGTACTGATTGTAGATGGCAATACTTTTAAGCCGGTCCCTGTTGGCCGCATACAGCAGGCTCATCCCTCGCTGTATCTCTTTATCCTGATCTGAGAAATCATTTTCCTTGATCACATTATAATAGAGCGCGTCCGAGATCTGGCGCATGCCAATCAGATAATCCTCCAGATTTTCCCCTGCCTGTTCCATCAGCTTCTGTGTACCCTGTATCATCTCCTGCCTGGATGAGGCGGAAAACCGGAGATACATGACAATTCCAAGAATCAGCATAATCGAGATGGAAATCACCGAAAATACCAGCATTATCACCGACTGCATCCCTGTCGGCTTCACCTTTTCCCAAAATGACGAATACCTACTTCTCACTTTCCCCATGCTCCGTTCTGTATCTGGACGGCGATAAACCGTAATGCTTTTTAAATACATAGCTGAAATAATTCGGATCCAGATAACCCACCCGCTTTGCTATGACATAGCTTTTTTCATCCGTCTCAATCAGCAGGCGTGAAGCCTGCTCCATGCGGTAATCCGTCAGATAAGCGATAAAAGACTTCCCTGTTTTCTTTTTAAAGATTGTCGAAAAATAAGAATTTGACACCCCCAGCACCTGACAGATCCCGTCCAGGGAGAGCTCAGCATTCTGGTAATTCTGATGCACATACTCCTTTGCCCCGGACACGAGCGACCTGGTGGAACGGCTCCGCGCACAGATCAGTTCCTCACGAAAAGAAAGGCTGATATCAACCAGCCATTTCCGCAGCGCGTCCGGTTCAAGATCCAGGAGGGAGTTGCAGAGCATCCTCATATCGCCTGAAAACGGATCTGAAGTGATATCATGATTTGCCACAAACCGGTACAGCGCGCTGAGCAGCTCCATCAGATGAATCTGGTACTGCTGCAGCGACTGATCCTGAAACGACATCTGACGCAGGTATTTATCGACAGCCCGTACTGTCTCCTCCCCGGAGCCAAGCCGGATTGTCTTAAAGAGCGCGGTAAGCAGCGCATCACTCTGTGCGTCAGTCCCAGCCGCTTTTCCCGGAACAATCTCTTTGAGGTTGATCGCCCTGGACACACCGTAAATCACACGGTATGATACCGCCTCCCTCGCGCCGCTGTAGGACCCGGACAGCTCCGTAAGACTGCTGCACACCGGACCGATTCCCACCGTGACGACGGCCCCGATGATATGACAGAAATACCGGCAGAACCGGTCACACTCATCCGTCAGCGCCTGAATCTCCTGTTCACTCTTCATCTGCACAATCAGAACGATATTTCCCAGATAAGGAAAGGACTCCACCTGCCACTTCTCTCCCAGGCGTTCCAGCGCCTGCCTTCTGACAGATGCATTCAGCAGCACAGGCCCCAGCTCTTCCGGCGCCTGTCCGGATGAAATATGAAATACCAGACAACAGTAACAGGGGCCCGGAAGGGTAATCTGGTAGTCAGAAAGGTACCGCGGTATCTCCTCCTCCCTGATTCTGCCCTCAATCAGCGATGAGTAAAAATTCGCCTGCATCACCGGCAGAGACTCAAGGTAGTACTTCTGCAGGATCTCCGCATTCTTTTTCTCACTGATCTCCTGATCCATTTTTTTCTTCAGCTGCGCAAACACGCTGGTCAGCCCGGCTGAACTCACCGGTTTCAGAAGATATTCCTCCACCTCAAGACGGACGGCCTCCCTGGCGTACTCAAACTCGTCAAAGCCTGTGAAAAACAGGATCCTGGTCATCGGATATTCCGCCTTTATCCGCCCGGCCAGCTCCAGACCGTCCATATAGGGCATCCTGATATCAGTCATAACCACATCCGGCTGAAATTCCTCCACCATCTCCAGCGCCCGCGCACCATTGTTCGCATATCCGATCACAGAAAAACCCAGACCCTCCCAGTCTGTTTTCTTCATAATCACCCGGATAACTTCCTCCTCATCATCCACCAGAAGCACTGTGTAAGTATCCATATTTTTCTTCTCCATCCTCTGTATTTCCCGCGTTTCTATCCTGTTATTATAACAGGAACGCGCAAAAAGAGCCAGATCAGATCCGGCTCTTTTCCAGTTACTCTGTTTACTTTTTCTGAACGTACTTCAGGCAGTCAAGTGTCACCGCCACGAGAATTATAATACCGGAAAATACAAACTGAAGGTTCGTGTCAATGCCGAGAATCGTGAGCGAGTAAGTCAGGGCCGTAAAAATAAATACGCCGACCACCACGCCCGATATTTTACCGATTCCTCCGGTAAAGGATACGCCGCCGACCACACAGGCCGCAATCGCATCCATCTCCCAGCCCTGCCCGTAAGCGGCGGAACCGGAACCGTACATTCTCGCACATTCCAGCCAGGAACCGAATCCATAGAGAATTCCAGCCAGGACAAAGGCTCCCACTGTCACGCGGAACACCGAGATACCGGAGACCGCCGCCGCCTCCGGATTGCCTCCGACGGCGTACAGATTCTTCCCGAAAGTTGTTTTATTCCAGATAAACCATACGATTGCAACCGCCGCCGCTGCCCAGAGAATGATCGTCGGGAATCCGTTGATCTTCGGAATAATCATGCCCGGAATTGTCTGCTCGATCGCTCCGAAAGACACACCTTTTGTCGCGTACGTCACAAGTCCGAAAATAACCAGCATGTTTGCCATCGTGGAAATAAACGGATGCATCTTGAACTTCGCCGTAAAACAGCCCGCAATCGTCGTAAAAAACGTACACAATACCACACACGCCACCAGCGCCAGAATCACCCGCACTCCGACGGGCAGACCCGTAAAGTCAAATACATGCCCGAAAACAGAACCTGTGTTGACTCCCTGGTGCATAATAATCGTCGCGGTCGTCATACCCATACCCACCATACGCCCGATGGAGAGATCCGTACCGGTCAGAAGAATCAGGCCCGCAACTCCGAGTGCAAGGAACATCCGCGGGGATGCCTGCTGAAGAATGTTTAACACATTGTTGTAGGTGAGCAGCGGAACATTCTTGACAATCGGCGTGATAATGCACAGCATAATAAAAATCAGAACAATGGCAATGTAGAGACCGTTCTGCAGCAAAAATGCCCTTCGGTTGAAGGTATACCTGTAATTCTCCCATTTCTGGGCTAATGACTCTGCGGGCGTAAATTTCGACATGCGCAGCAGATCAATCAGATGATACCTGTGCATAAACGCTGCATGTTTTCTGTCTTTCGCCTGCTGAATCTCTTTTTCCAGCTGCATTTTCGCGTCAAACAGACGGTTTTTATGGACATATTTTTCCTCTTTTATTTCCTGACTGCCGGAGAGCTTTGAGAGCGCCGCCTGATGTTCTTTTTCAAGCTCCGCCGTCTTTTTGCGGTACTGCTCTTTTGCCACTTCTTTTTCCTGTTCGCAGCTTCCGCTCACCGGCTGAAAATATTCTTTGTCAAAGTGACTGTTCAGATAAGTCTCCGCATCACGGATCAGCTTTGTGACAGCCTCCCTGTTCTTTTCCTCGACCGTTTTCGCCTTTGCCAGCTTTGCCGAATCCGCTGCGAGCGCAGCTTCCCTCTCCGCTTTTGTGAGGGAGCGGTCTCTTTTCACTGCGTCCATGTGGTTCTGCAGCGCGACAACCTGATCCGTCCCGTCCGCCCGCAGGCCGTCAATCTCCGCCTGGATCTTTCCCACATACTCATCGATCGGCCCGCGCAGCTGTCTCTCCTGTTCCTCCGTCAGAATTCTACCGTATACATTTGCCATAACCTTCCATCCCCCTCACTATAGGTATTTTGCGCTGAGCCTGAGCAGCTCTTCCTGATCTGTCTCTTTCGTGCTGACAATCCCGGAAAGACGCCCGTTGGACATCACGCCAATGCGGTTTGTGATTCCCAGTATCTCCGGCATCTCGGAAGAAACCACAAGGATCGTCTTCCCCTGTCTGGCCATCTCGATAATCAGCTCATAGATCTCGTATTTGGCTCCCACATCGATTCCCCTGGTCGGTTCATCCATCATGAAAACCTGCGGATCCCGCTCCAGCCATTTCCCGAAAATAACCTTCTGCTGATTCCCGCCGGACAGGCTTGAGATCATATCATCCGGCCCCATGCACTTTGTGTGCATGATTTTGATCTCTCTGGCGGTCGCCCGGACCATTTTGGAATCGGAAAGCGCCAGATTCGTCCTGTACTGTTCCAGGTTCGCAATCGTCGTATTAAAGGTCAGATCTCCCTTTAAAAACAGTCCGTTCGCCTTGCGCTCCTCCGTAATCATCGCAAATCCGTGTTCCATCGCCTCCCGCGCACTGCCAAAATTCATCAGCTTACCACCGAAATAAACGTGGCCGGCCGCCCGGACCCGCACGCCGAAAATAGTCTCCAGAAGCTCCGTCCGTCCGGCCCCGACCAGCCCGTACAGCCCGAAAATCTCTCCCCTCTTCACATCAAAAGAGATATCCTGCAGATGTGGCTCGAACTTTGTGGACAGGTGCGAAACAGAGAGAACCACCTCTCCCGGCACATTGTCAACCGGCGGGAACCGGTTCTCCAGGGAACGGCCGACCATGGCCGCAATCAACTCGTTCATATTGGTATCCACAGCTTTTTTCGTCATCACAAGATTGCCGTCGCGGAGCACGGAGATCTCGTCGCAGATCTCAAAAATCTCATCCATCTTGTGTGAAATATATATCAGGGCAATGCCCTGTTCTTTTAACATCCGCATCATCCCGAAAAGCTTCTCAACCTCCTGAACGGTCAGGGAGGAAGTCGGCTCATCGAGAACGATCACTTCCGAATTGTAGGAAATTGCCTTGGCAATCTCGCACATCTGCCTCTGGGATACGGACATATTGCGCATGGGCTGTGTCAGGTTCACCGTCATGCCCAGCTTGCGGAAGAGCTCCGAGGCCTCTTTTTTCATCCGCCCCTCATCCACAATCCCCAGCGGACTGACCGGATAGCGTCCCAGAAACAGATTGTCGATCACATTCCGCTCAAGACACTGGTTCAGCTCCTGATGCACCATTGCGATGCCGTTTTCAAGCGCATCCTTCGGGCCTGAAAAGCTCACCTCCCTGCCGTCAAGAAAAATACTTCCCTCATCTTTCTGGTAGGTGCCGAACAGGCACTTCATCATGGTCGATTTGCCGGCGCCGTTTTCCCCCATAAGCCCCATGACCGTCCCGCGCTTCACATCCAGATTAATATGGTCCAGCACCCTGTTCCGGCCAAAGGACTTGCTCATACCGCGTATTGATAAGACGATATCCTCTTTTTTCTCTGCCATATTTTCACTCCTGTCTCCATAGTTGTCAGCACGCCTGTGATAAAAAGGTGCTTCGCACTCCCTGCGGTAAAACCGTGAATGCACGCGTCTGACGACGCAGTTACCTGCCAGGGTAAAAAATCGGGGAGAATTTCTTCTCCCCAATCTCTGTTTCCATATTACTGGCTGAGCAGTGCCGTGTAGGAAGCCGCGTTATCTGTCTTCACCATGTTAATCGCAAATGCGTCATACTGGCCCGGATTGCCGAGACGGTTTGTGATATTGGACTCTGTCTGCCCGTCGCCGCCGATGTAGTCAACCTCGAGATTCAGAATGTCATCGTAATTCTGAAGAAGCGGCTGGTAGGTGGAGCTTAAGAAGTTATCCGACGCATTGTAGATATTCAGCCATACTTTCTTTGTCGCATGTGCGCCCGCGTCAAGCTGCTTTGATACCGGCTCATAAACCTTTGTGGAATCCGTAAAATCCTGATAGTTCTCTCCGGTCACCGCAACATTCAGCGCATAATAGGAGCGCTCCTCCTCGCTGTACTTATAGACATCGCTGCCGAGCACGTTTCCGGCGTCATCGGCCGTCCCGATACCGGTGTCAATATCCACGCCGTCCAGAGCGTTGCGGAGTACGCGCAGCGTCAGGTATGCCTGAACATCCGCATGCTGGCTGATGGTTCCGCCATAGCCTTCCGCGATGGCCGCCACGGCGTCATTGTTTGCGTCATATCCGAATGTCGGCACGTTATTGTCCTTGGACCATGCGTTGAACATGGACATTCCCATACCGTCATTGTTGGAGACAACCACGTCGATCTCATCGCCAAAGGATGAGGACCATGTTCCGATTGCATTTCCGGCCGTCGCCGCATCCCATGTTGCACCTGCGGAATTCTTCATCTCCTGGGAAGCAAGCTCACGCACGATATATTTCTTGCCGTTGACCTCAATGGTGCCGTCCTGTACTGCGGCAGCAGATCCGTCCGCGTTGGTGCCGATCGGCTCACTGTTGATATCGCCGTCCTTATCGACCCCTGTGCCGAGCGCCTTGCGGATTCCCCTTGTACGTGCAATAGAGTCGTTGTGTCCGATATCCCCGATTGCGAGCACATAGCCGATCACGCCGTCGCCGTTGCGGTCGATGCTGTCGATATTCGCCTCGATATAATCCTTCACCATGGTGCCCTGCAGCTCTGCACCCTGATTCGCGTCAAATCCCACATAATATGTATTGCCGTTAAAATTCAGGGCTGCCATGTCGAGCTCTCCCGTGGAGCTGTTGGACGGCTGACGGTTAAACCACACGAGCGGTTTGTCCTTGTTCGCCACATCCCCGCCGGCTGCCGCCCCGGAGTCCCCCGCCGGTTCTGCACCCTGATCCGCTGAGGGAGCCGCCTCGGAACCTCCCGCCGGTTCTGCACCCTGATCTGCGTTGTCATCCTGTGTCTTTGTGTCATCCGCGCCGCCCGATGAAGGACTGTCCCCGCACGCGGTGAGTGATACCCCTAACAGCAATGCCATTGCCATTGAAACAAACCTTTTTTTCATATTCTTTCTCCCTTCCTTTCAATGCGCCAGAAGCGCACTTTGTTGACATTGACAGTATACACAATCAGGAAAAGAGAAAACATAGAATATTTTTCACTGGTCATTGAAATTTTTAAGGTTATTTTTCGGCAGATTGCATATATCCATGCTCCAGAAGATATGTTTCGAGTATTTCCGCGGCCTGTCCGATCAGCTCCTTACAGGGCCGCTTTCTGTAATACTCCTCCGTCCGCTCTTCCGGCACTGGCGCCTGCCTCTTCACGGAAAGTCCCAGGAGCTCCCTGCACACGATCGATCCGTTCGCCTTCTCAAACTCCCCCGCGAGCGCCTGAATCCTGGCATAGTGCTCCGACTTCTCCTCACGCACCCCGGGCGAACTGTATCCGCAGAGTATCCCCGCCGCCAGAAACATTCCGGTGACCGCGCCGCAGACTTCCCTGAGCCTGCCCATACCGCCCCCGAACGAGGATGCCAGCCTGGCGGCCGTCTCCCTGTCAAGCCCGTGCACGTCCTCAAACGCCAGAAAAACAGCCTGCGCACAGCTGTAACCCTCCTCAAATAATCTCATTGCCCGCTCTTTTCGCATCCTATCCCTCCATTCATCTTCTGACCCCACTCCACTATATAACTTTTGTTGTATTTTCACAATGCTTTTACTCACATCTCATGATATAATAGCAGCAGATAAAATCAGAATCTTTTCTCTGCGGGTTTGTGTCTGCGCGGTGTCCGCAAACCTGATATAAGCAGAAAACCGCGCAGAAATGAGGGAAATCATGAGCACTTTAAACCTGACACTGCTCACCGATCTGTACGAGCTGACGATGATGCAGGGGTATTACAAAAATCAGAACCGCGATGTCGTGGTCTTTGATGCTTTCTACCGCAGCAATCCCTGTGACGGCGGCTATTCCGTCTGTGCCGGACTTGCGCAGATCATTGACTACATCGAAAATCTGCACTTTGGTCCGGATGAGATCGGCTATCTGCGCAGCCTGAATCTGTTTGACGACGACTTTCTCTCCAGCCTCTCTTCCTTCCGCTTTTCCGGAGATATCTACGCCGTCCCGGAGGGAAACCTGATTTTCCCGCGGGAGCCGCTGATCAAGGTGATCGCACCGATTATGGAAGCCCAGCTGATCGAGACCGCGATTTTAAATATTTTAAATCACCAGTCACTGATCGCCACAAAGGCGGCGCGTGTCTGTTATGCCGCGCAGGGAGACGGCGTGATGGAATTCGGCCTGCGGCGCGCGCAGGGACCCGATTCCGGCGTA
>OFHB01001941.1_pt1 | contig 11353 bp, 7 predicted proteins | sample 1521881 | NCBI WGS metagenome assembly OFHB01 (sample SAMEA3504090, study PRJEB24116) | mouse gut metagenome | biome: mouse gut; feature: mouse-associated habitat; material: faeces | place: Denmark | collected 2011
GGGCATGGACGCGGTGGGCCAGGTGCTGGCCGGGGCGGTGAATCCCTCCGGACGGCTCCCCGACACCTACGCCTACGACCACACCACCGCCCCCGCCTACTGGAACGCGGGCGACTTTACTTACAGCAATTTGGACAAACGCAATTATGTGGAATATGTCGAGGGCATCTACGTGGGCTATCGCTTCTATGAGACCCGGTTCATCGACAACGCCACAGGCCAATGCGACGAAGCGGCCTATGAGCAGACCGTCCAGTACCCCTTCGGCTACGGCCTGAGCTATACCAGCTTTGAGCAGTCCATTGAGGACTTCTCCGTGGACAAGGGGACCGTCACCGTGAAGGTGAAGGTATCCAACACCGGGGACGCGGCGGGCAAGGACGTGGCCCAGGTGTACTTCACCGCTCCCTACACTCCGGGCGGCATCGAGAAGGCCCACGTGGTGCTGGCCGCCTTCGGCAAGACCGAGCTGCTCCAGCCGGGGGAGAGCGAAACCCTCACCCTCACCTTTGCCGTGGACGACATGGCCTCCTATGACGAGAAGGGGGCGGGGTGCTACGTGCTGGAGGCTGGGACTTACCAAATCAAGCTGATGGCCAACGCCCATGAGGTCATCGACAGCCGGGAGTATGTGGTGGACCAGACCGTCACCTACGGCGAGGGGAGCCCCCGCAGCGGCGATCTCACCGCCGCCGTCAATCGCTTCGAGGACGTGTCCAACGGCCAGATCACCCAATACGTCTCCCGCACCGACTGGGAGGGCACCACCCCCAGGGCCCGGGAGGACGGCAAGGCGGCCTCCGACGCCACCGTGTCCGCCCTCACCGCCAGCCCGGTCTATGACAGCGACCCCAACGCCCCGGCCATCACCTTCGCCAGCAACGGCCTCACCCTGGAGGACATGGCGGGGCTGGACTACGACGACCCCAAGTGGGAGAAGCTGCTGGAACAGCTCAGCGTGGAGGACATGACCAAGATGATCTCAAACGGCGGCTGGTCCACCCCGGAGGTGGCCAGCGTGGGTAAGCCCGCCACCAACGACCTGGACGGCCCGGCGGGCATCAACAGCCTGGTCAGCGATCTGAAGGGCGTGGCCTACCCCAGCGAGGCTCTCATCGGCGCGTCCTGGAACCAGCAGCTGCTGGAGGACTTCGGCCACACCTTCGGTGCGGAGGCCACCGCCAACCATGTGGTGGGCCTGTACGCCCCCGGCGTGAACATCCACCGCACCCCCTATTCTGGGCGCAACTTTGAATACTACTCCGAGGACGCCCTGCTGTCCGGCAAGTTGGGCGCGGCCATGGTCCGGGGCTACGCCAGCCAGGGCGTGTATGCCTATGTGAAGCACTTCGCCCTCAACGACCAGGAGAGCAACCGCCTGTCCATTTCCGTGTGGTCCAACGAGCAGGCCATGCGGGAGCTTTACCTGAAGGCCTTCGAGGTGGTGGTGAAGGAGGGCAAGGCCACCGCCATGATGAGCAGCTACAGCTATCTGGGCGACACCTGGGCAGGGGCCAGCCGGGCCCTGCTCACCGAGGTTCTGCGGGACGAGTGGGGCTTCCAGGGCACCGTGGTCACCGACTCCGCCATGGGCAATATCAGCTGGATGGACATCAACCTGGCCCTGCGGGCGGGGGGCGACATGATGCTGTGCCTCATGGGCGTCAACCTGGACAGCAGCTCCAACACCGCCCAGCAGGAGATGCGCCGGGCCTGCCACAACATCCTCTACACCCAGGCCAACAGCGCCGCCGTGGCCGCCGCCGCGGACACCTCCCCCTATTGGCTGATGCTGCTGGTCATCCTGGACACCGCCGTTATTTCCGCAGCCTTGCTCGTGTTCCTGGGCCGCACCAAGCTGAAGGAAAAGCTGAATATCGGCGTGAAGATCGGTATTGTTGTGGTCACCGCCGCCGTGCTGGTGCTGATCTTCTGGGCCTGCTTCTTCCGCTCCGGCGGAGTGGCCGCCGCCGATCCCAACGCCTCCCAGGAGCCGCCCGCCCAGTCCGAAGAACCGGCGCAGACTGAGGAGCCTATCCAGTCCCAGGAGCCCACCGGGATCGAGAACCTATTCATGGAGCTCTCCGGCACCGGCGCGGACGGCAACGAATGGCTGAAATCCCGTGCCATCCTGCTCAATGACGGCACTTGGACAGTAGAGTTCGATTACGACGCAGAGAACAGCCACATCCAGACGGACAACGGCACCTGGACGGAGAACGAGGACGGTTCCCTGGCCCTCACCGGCACCCGGGACTTCACCGCTACCCTGGCCGATGGCGTTTACACTATGGAGGTGGTGAACAGCGAGACCACCATCACCTGCGTGCTCACCGGGTCAGCGGAGGGTGCTTCCCAGCCCCAGGACGAGAATGTCTACGCCCTACTGGAGGGCTCCGGCGTAGGGGAGGAGAATGTATGGCTGAAGGCCCATGTGACCCTGTTCAAGGACGGCACCTTCACTGTGGCCGTGGACTACAGCGCGGAATATGCCAATGTGGAAACCGACAGCGGTACCTGGACAGAGAATGAGGACGGCTCCCTGGCGTTGACGGGCACCCGGGAATTCACCGCCACCTTGGCCGATGGCGTCTACACCATGGAGTTTGTCAACGCGGAGACCAGCATTCCCTGTTCTGTCTCCGGAACGGCCGCCGCGGGGGCAGAACAGCCGGACGGCGTGTTCCTTCAGATAGACGGCAACGGCACCGGCGAGGGCAACGAGTGGCTGAAATGCCATGCCACCCTGCTAGACGATGGCACCTTCACGATTTCAGTGGACTATAGTGCAGACTATACCAACATCCAGACCGATAACGGCACCTGGGCCAAAGCGGAGGACGGCTCTTTGACACTCACCGGGACGCGGGACTTCACCGTTACCCTGACGGACGGGGTATATACCATGGAGGTCACCAATGCCGAAACCGGGATCGTGTGTGAATTGAGCGGCACCGTATAAACCTGTGTTTGGTGAAATCCCTTCTTCAGCTTGCCCATTAACAGGCTGTTTCCTATGTTAGAGCGGTCGATACGTTGACCTGTTCTCCCCATTCACAGTTAGCCCCCTCCCCACACATTTGGGGAGGGGGCTAGTTGTACTTTTTGCCGTCTTTGAACGATACCGAGTTAAAGCAAAAGTGATTGTGCAGATGACCCTTGTCCAGGTGGGTGGTAACGATGACCTGAAATTTATCGCCCCACATCTCACGGGCCAGTTTCACGCCGATCTCATGGCACCGTTCCGGGGTGACTTCCCCCGGCTTGAAGCTCTGATAGCCGTGCCAGGCGATATAGTTGTCCTCCTTGCCATATCGCTGTTTCGTCAAAATCATCTGTTGAAGTGCCGTCTGTTTCAGGCAGTTGATAGCGGTGACATAGGAGCCATCCGCTGTTTTCTGTGGGTTCTGGATGTACGAAAATACGTTGAAAAAGTCCTCGGTGCCCTTGGGTACGGTTTTCTCCGGGTTTTCAACGTAGGCGATCAGGTCACTGAGCCGCCCCTTGATGTGCCACAGGCTGGTGGTAGCCATCACGACACCCCCTGTAAGAACAGGACGAGCTTTTCAAGCCGGGAACATTCCTCTGACGCTTCCGGGTAATAAACGGTCAGCCGTTCCAGCTTATCGTAGATTTCATACAAGGCGTCCAGCAGTTCCCAAAACTCCGGGGACTGCCTGGGCTTGGGCCGCTTACCCAAACAAATCTGCCGGAGATATTCAGATTGGGTCAGGCCGCACAGGGCGGCGTCATGCTCCAGCTTGGTCTTTTCTTCGACCGTCAGTCTGATTTTCAGCCGTACTTTTTCATCGTTCGTACTCAAAATGATTCCTCCATTCTGTTGGATTTCCGCCGTGAGAGGGGGTATTCAGGGGTCTCCCCTGGGAATGGATTTTGCCCCCTGGGGGGTGAAATCCGATGCTCGCTATCCCCGTGGACAGGGATAGTTCTGTTGCTCCTGGGGTGTGGGAAGTGGGCGGGGTCGGCTTCTTTCTGAGAGGGTGCGCTGAGGCAGTTACGTTTGGCCCGTTTCATGTCTGGGCATGGCATCATGGGCGATGCCATTCTCATAGATAACCCGTACAAAAGTGGCATCACCTGTGATGCCGCGCAAAGGTGACGGCAAAACTGCCGTCATGGTTGGTTTCAGTCGGCTGAGTGACGGCAATTCTGCCGTCACGGTCAAGGTCAGGACAGATAGACGGCAAAATGCCGTCAGGGTAAATTTTTGGGAGGTTAAGTGACGGTGTTTTGCCATCATATTGCTTTGCCGCTTTCCCTAAATGGCGTTCCAGCCCCTTTTCAGCGGCGTTGTCTCGCTCTCTCCACGGCGGAGGTCATGGCGGAGTATCCCATTCAGACGGTCGTTCAGTTGTTAGGGGCAAAAAAAGAAGCCGGTATATCAAAACCAGCCCCAGCGGAGATCTCGTTCCGCTGAAGCAAGTTTGATGTACCGGCCTTGTAGTTCACAAGCGCCAAAAAGAATGTGCTTATGTGTTATTCAGTTGGCCCACCTATATGGGAGTACAGTTTACCATATGGAACTGATATTTGTCAATCGGAAATCAGGAGATTTATAGATTGCTCTGGAAAAATGTAGCTTTGTATGGTATCCTGTAAAAAAAGCAACTGGGGGAATACCGCCATGACAGATACACAGTGCCGCGCCGCCGCGAAACAGTTTGCTACCGATTGGCAGGGCAAAGGCTACGAGAAAGGCCACAGCCAGACCTTTTGGCTATCCCTGCTCCAAAAAGTCTACGGGGTGGAGGAGCCGGACAAGTTCATCACCTTTGAGGATCGGATCATGCTGGATCACACCAGCTTCATTGACGGTTTTATCCCCTCCACCCACGTCCTGATTAAGCAGAAGAGCCTTGGGAAAGAGCTGAACAAGCCCATCAAGCAGTCCGACGGTTCCCTGCTGTCCCCGTTTCAGTAGGCCAAACGCTACGCTGCCGAGTTGCCCTACTTCCAGCGGCCTCGGTGGATCGTCACCTGCAACTTTGCTGAGTTCTACGTCTACGACATGGAGCGGCCTACCGGCGACCCGGAGATTATCAAACTGTGCGACCTGGAAAAGGAATATTACCGTCTGCAATTCCTGGTGGACACCGGGGATACCAACATCAAAAAAGAGATGGAAGTCTCGTTGCAGGCGGACGAGATCGTGGGTGTCCTCTATGACACCCTGCTGAAGCAGTACAAAGACCCGGAGGCCGAGGACACGCTGAAAAGCCTGAACGCCCTGTGTGTCCGGCTGGTGTTCTGCCTGTACGCCGAGGACGCCGGTATCTTCGGCAGCAAGAGTATGTTCCATGACTACCTCCGGGATATTCCCGCCAGTGGCATCCGCAGGGCGTTGGTGGAGCTGTTCCGCATTTTGGATCAGAAGCCGGAGCGGCGGGACAAATACCTGGTGGACGACAATCCGGCACTGGCGGCGTTTCCCTACGGCAACGGTGGGCTGTTCAGTGACGAGAATATCGAAATTCCGCCCTTTACCGAGGAACTGAAATCCCTCCTGCTGGAAAGGGCCAGCGAGGACTTTGACTGGCCGGCCATCAGTCCCACTATTTTCGGGGCGGTGTTTGAGAGTACCTTGAACCCGGAGACTCGGTGCTCCGGCGGGATGCACTACACCAGCATTGAGAACATCCACAAGGCCATTGACCCGCTGTTTCTGGACGGCCTGCGGGCCGAGTTGGAAGAAATCAAAGAAATCGCCGTGGACAAGACCCGCAAGGCCAGACTGAGTGCCTTTCAGAGCAAGCTGGCGGGGCTGACCTTCCTTGACCCGTCCTGCGGCTCCGGCAACTTCCTAACGGAGACCTACCTGTCCCTGCGGAAGCTGGAAAACGAGGTCTTGCGGTGCTCCACCGACCAAATCAGCATGGATATGGAGGGCATCATCCAGGTGTCCATCGGTCAGTTCTACGGCATTGAGATCAACGACTTCGCCGTGACCGTGGCAAAGACCGCCCTGTGGATCGCGGAGAGCCAGATGATGAAGGAGACCGAGGACGTGGTGCATATGTCCCTGGACTTCCTGCCGCTGAAATCCTACGCCAATATCACTGAGGGCAACGCCCTGCGGCTGGATTGGGAGCGCGTGGTGCCCAAGGATAAGCTGAACTATATTATGGGTAATCCGCCGTTTGTGGGCGCATCTATGATGACGAAAACGCAGAAAGACGAAGCGGTTGCTGTGTTCGGAAAGGGCAAACGTGTCAACAGCATTGATTATGTTGGCGCATGGTATCATAAGGCCGCTGCGCTGATGCAGGGAACAAGTTCCCGCGCCGCTTTCGTTTCTACCAACAGCATTACACAGGGAGAACAGGTTGCACCCCTGTGGGAAAAGCTACTCAAAGAGTACAAGGTTCATATTGATTTTGCACACCGAACATTTAAGTGGAGCAGTGAGGCGAAGGAAAAAGCCGCTGTTCATTGCGTGATTATCGGTTTCAGCATTGCGGGAAATACCAAGCCCAAGTATATCTATACCAACGGAGTAGCATCACAGCCAGCAAAAAATATCAATCCCTATTTGATTGATGCTCCTGATGTTCTCATTTCCAGCCGTGGAGCGGCATTATGCGCTGTGCCGCGCATGACAGCGGGAAATAAACCGTCAGACGGCGGCAATCTCATTCTTTCGCAGGAAGAACGGGATGCGCTGATTGCCAAGGATGAAAGTATCTCTCCATGTGTGCGCCGCTATGTCGGTTCCAAGGATTTTATCAACAACGACGAAGTTCGGTATTGCCTTTGGCTGAAAGGGGTATCCCCTGCGCTGTATCGTAAAAATGCGGAAGTAATGCACCGTTTGGAGGCGGTCAAACAGATGCGTCTTGCAAGTTCCGCCGCTCCCACACGCGCATTAGCGGAAAAGCCGTACCTGTTCTTCTCCACGCCGCAGACAGACAGCAACTATCTTTGTATCCCGGAAGTATCATCAGAACGGCGGCGGTATTGCCGAATGGAGAACCCACATCGTCGTGGCTGGTAAATTTATTGCTGAATATATACAGGTGCAGTCTTGAAACTATGTGTGGTTAATATTAAAGACATCATTGTAGGTTGTCCACGAAAGGGTGATGTTTTCCGGATAGACCTTCCACGCACTGACAACGCGGGCTGTTGAGATGCCCCAGCTCTCATAGGCGCTGCCATTATAGAGGTTACAGTTGGTGAACTGCGCCCCCCGCATATAAGATCCGTCCTTCCGATTCTCTGCCACACCGATATTTGGCACAAGGGAGGCAAACCGGTAATAGCGGCATCTGGCCTGCCCGCCGCTAAACGTGAAGTTCCCACTGCCCACCTGCAGTTGCTTTTCAAAGATCGTGCCCACCGTATTCCCCGAAGCGTTTACAAACCTGACGTAAAAGTAGACTGTGTTCGCGTTCGCCACATTGGCGCAGATGACGGCGTTTGTGGCAGTAGACGGGGCAGTGTACTCCGCATAGTTTGCGCCCAGCCCCCCCACTGTATCCCAATAGCAAGGCATCCAGCCCGTCCCGTCATTTCGAAGCCCCAGATCCACGCCGCCAAGCGATCCATACAACCCTACGGCCAGAAATCCGGTGCGCCGGCCCGCGCTGTTAAACTCCGTGGGCAGCTTCACATTGACAAACAGTCCCTGATACGCCGTTCCATAGTCGGAAAACGCATAATAATGCGCGCCCTTGTTTTGCTCAGGCGTAAAAATTGGCGTCCCTTTCACTGAGGTGTAGTAGGAGCCGTTGGCAGGGATTCGTGTGGGCGTTTCCGGCTGGGTCATTATCATCCCGCCGCCCTTCAGCGTCTCCTCCATGGCCGTCAGCCGCTCCTGGCAGTGAGGATCGGTGGGGGTTTCCTGTTGGGTGATCACCGTTCCGCCGTCAGCTTGGATGGTCTTGGAGATCCGCTCTCGCTCCCTGCTGCGTTCCGCCGCAGTCAGGAACCTGATGGGGCCATCCACGGTGTTCACCTTGTAATCCATCGCCGCTCCATTTGCGGCGGACACCGGGGCCGCCAGCCCAATGCACAGGAACAAAGCCATTGCCATACTTAAAAACCGCTTCTTCATAATAGCTGTCTCACTTTCTTGTTTTTAGATCTGTTCACTGGTAAACTATCTATCTTTAACTCCGCCGTTTGACGTCTCCTCTGCGATGGCGGCTGGAGTACGCCTCTTTCCCCAAAACAGATTCCTGTGGGGATCTGTTTTCTCAATTAGTTCAGCTTGACCACCACGGCATCACCGACAATCCGGACGCTGCCATCCGCGGGGTAGCAGGGCATGGCCCGCACCTGCTCATCGGCGGCCAGGTCCTTGGCCTCCTGGCTTCCGCCCAGGTAAACCTGACCGGGGAAGCCCAGGAAATTGCGCAGGAAGTAGGCGTAGGTGTAGGCGGTACGCAGGCCAGCGAAGTCCAGAACCCCCGTGAAGCGGGCATCGCCCATCTCTGGCGTAGGGGTGAGAGATGGGTTCCGGACATCGCTGCCCACCAGCACCACGGCCATGTCCGGCTGGTAGCCCTCACAGGACTCAACGCGTTCCAGCAGGCGGTTGGAATAGGCCTCGCACTGGCGCATACTGATATCCAGCTTCAAGTAGGTGTTGTTGTCGGCGAGGAGATAGGCATAGGATGCGGCAAGCACAGCCAGCAGGATCACCCAGCTCGCCGTCCACTGGACGATCCGGACGTTTCCCTCCTTCAGCACGGGCTGGGTGTATTCCGCAAGGGACAGCGGGAGCAGGAGCAGATAGCAAAGCCCGTAGATCATGAGGGAGTGCACGTAGGCGTTGGGCACCATGATATAGATCAGGTCGGCAGCCAGGGGGAACACCAGGAACAGTGCCGCCGCCAAGGCGGTGCGGGCGGGACCCAGCCGCTTTTTCCACAGCAGCACCGCCAGCAGGACCACCGTGGCCACCGCCGCCAGGACCAGGACGTACTTCAGGCCCCGGAAATGGCACTGGAACTCGTCCAGCCAGAAGAACTGGACGGGCTTGGTGTAGGCGGCGGCGATCTGCTTGGGGAGATCCCGCAGGGAGATCCGGCCCATGTCTTGGAGGCCCATATAGTTCACCAGCCCCTTGCCTCCGGTGGAGACGCGCACCGTGACCATATACAGGATCAGCCCGGCGATGAGCGTGCTCAGCAGCCGAACGCCGTTGAGGAACAGCTCCTTAAAAGAGTGCTCCCCATCCAGCACCTCCAGCAGCAGTGCGCCCACCATCAATGCCGCCGCCACCGGAAGATAGCTCTGGTAGATGCTCAGGGAGAGGGCGATGGACACCGCGCCCAAAGCAATGCCCCACCACCGCCAGCGCACCGCTGTCCACGCCCCCAATGCCGCCAGGAGCAGGCTGAAAAAGTAGGCGAAGGCGGAGTACATATAGGTGAAGGTGGACAGCACCACGGGGAAGGTGGTGAGGATGGCGGAGGCGGCAATACACCCCAGGGGGCGGCGTATCCGCAGCAGGGACACGGTGAGGCAGGCGACAGCCGCCAGACACAGAAGGGACATCAGGCCCACCAGCCAGGGCATACTGGTCCCGCCGGACAGGGGCAGGACGAAGGGCCGCAGCCACCGGCCGGAGGCCGCGCCGTAGCTGTTGCCGAACAGGGAGCCCACGTCGTCGTGGTTGGTGAACTTGTTGGTGAACATATACATATGGGTCACAAAGCCCAGCACCAGCGCGGAGCAGAAGGTCACACGGATATAGTGGGGCACCCGGGCCCACAGCTCCCCCAGGCAGGTGCCGGGATCCTTCAGCTCTCCGGCGGAAAATGGCTTGATCATTTGCTCAGCTCTCCTCTCTGCGCGGTTCGCCGCAGGTTCTGGCCACCAGATAGCGGGGCCGGGCCTTGATCTCAATGAACAGCTCCGCGATGTAGTAGCCGATGATGCCCAGGCTGATCATGAGGATGCTGCCGATGAGGAGCAGCAGGATGATGACGGTGGTGAAGCCGTCGGCGGCGTGGCCCATGGCCCAGCGGATCAGGGTCTGCGCACCCATCACCAGGGACAGGATCAGGGTGACCACCCCCAGCACCGTGACCATCTGCATGGGCGCGGAGGAGTAGGAGGCGATGTTGGAAAAGGCATACCGGAACAGGGACAGGGTGGACCAGTGGGAGGAGCCCTCCGCCCGGTCAGCCACGCTGAACTCCACGTTGACGGAGCGGAAGCCCACCCAGCCCGCCAGGGCCCGGAAAAAGGTCTTACGCTCCCCCAGGGCCAGCAGGGCGTCCACCACCCGGCGGTCCATGAGCTTGAAGTCGGAGGAGCTGGCCATGTCGATGCGGACGGCCTTGCTCATCATGCGGTAGAAGGTGTTGGCGGCGAAGGTGTGCAGGCCGGACTCCTTTCCCCGGTGGGCCTTGACGCCGTTCACCACCTCCCAGCCCTGCTGCCAGAGGGCGTACATCTCGGGCAGCTTCTCCGGGGGGTGCTGGAGGTCGCAGTCAATGACGGCGCAGCAGTCCCCGCAGGCGGACTCCAGTCCGGCGAAGATAGCGGCTTCCTTGCCGAAGTTCCGGGAAAAGCTGACGCCCCGCACACAGGCGTCGGTCTGGGCAGCGCGGCTGATCTCCTCCCAGGTGCGGTCGGCGGAACCATCGTCCACGAACACCAGCTCATAGGGGATATCCGCCCAGCGCAGGACTTCCCCAATGCGCTGGACGGCGAGGCCGATGAGCTTTTCCTCGTTGTAGGCGGGAATTACTACAGACAGCATAGGCTGCACCCCCTTTTTGGTTTTGAAAAATGAAACAATGCTCTCGGCAAAATCCAGCCGCGTTGCGGTAAAAATTTCTTTTGAATCGTGCTTGCCAACTTAATCCATCCTTCCTTAACTATAGAAACGATATCAACCACAGAAGTGCAACACTTTTTAATGATTAATTTTTCAATCCGTTTGTCACACTCAGCCTGTTCCGCTTCACATTGACAAACAGTTCCTTTTATGCCGTTCCGTAATCGGGAAACGCATAATAATGTGCCCCCAGATTCTGCTCTTGGGTAAAGATAAGCGTTTCCTTTACCGAGGCGTAGTAGGAACTCGCAATCAGGATCCTTGTTGGCTTCTTCGGCTGAAACTACACCATCCTGCTGCCCCTCAGCGTCTCATTCATGGTCTGCCGTCAGCCGCTCCTGGCAATGAGGACAGTTGGTGCCTCCTATTGGATGATTACAGCTCTGCCGTCTCTCTCGATGAACTGCGCAACGCTTCTTGATGACTAACTTATAAACCCGCTTTCGCTTCAAACTGTTACACGCCGAGGGGATATATGGTTTTGATCTTAGAGCCTGTTTAAAATCTTCTAATGAGGATGGCAATGAGGGCAAACGTGAG
>OFHB01001942.1_pt1 | contig 11353 bp, 8 predicted proteins | sample 1521881 | NCBI WGS metagenome assembly OFHB01 (sample SAMEA3504090, study PRJEB24116) | mouse gut metagenome | biome: mouse gut; feature: mouse-associated habitat; material: faeces | place: Denmark | collected 2011
AAGCAACGACCGTCAATCCCAAGCTGACCGCCTTGAATGTGGAGCTGGCCCAGGTAGAGGATGAGATTGAAAAGCTGCTGAATACCTTGACCGGAGCCAATGCGGTTCTGCTGTCCTATGCCAACGGGAAAATCGAGGAGCTGGACGCCAGCCGTCAAGGGCTGATAAAGGAGATTGCCGCACTGAACGCGGAAACAATCTCTCCACAGAAAATTGAGTTTCTGTCTGCCCATCTGGAGAACTGGAACACGATTGACTTTGACGACCGACGGCAGGTGACGGACATCATTCTCTCCCAGGTCCAGGCCACCAGCGACCGCGTTTCGTTTGAGTGGAAAATCTGAAAATCTTTCTCTCTGCGTCTTATACTATGGCCTGTGTGCCCTTGTTAAGCGTTGCTAGAAGAAGCACTTAAAGGGATTAATGGGCGTGAGAAAATAGCAATCTGCAACCATTAGAACCGCCATGCTCCAGGAAATGAAAATATATCTGCTTTCAGAAATCTTATGTCTCACTTTATTATCTGGAGCAGGAGTAGATCATCGCGATTGGTGAAGCAGACAATGACGCGGAACCAATGGCGATCCGGGAGATTGTTAGAAGTGCTTTGTTGGATATTGCGCAATGGAGTCACTATTTGAAGGATGTTACAGACATATATGGACTTTTACGATACAAGGCAGCTTCAATTTAAATTAAAAGACCTGGCCTCCCTTACTTTCAGGAACCAGATCCTTGTGGCATCATTCTCTTTTTCCATCTGTCTACTTGACAGATGACGTTCATTTTCTGCACCGCCTTTTTGCCTGTATTTCTACGCTTTTCCCACCTTTTCCTAACTCGGATAGAGGGAAGGTAACACGCAGAGGAATGGGTGCGGTAATCCGCGCCCATTCCTTTCACTGTTTCTTATATTTTCTGATCAATTTTGTATAGCCGGGGCTATCCCGTAGGAACTGAAGCTTCTGGTCTGCCAGAGCCTGCACCTGATCCAGATCCCGCTCCTCCGACGCCATACAGGTCATGTCCTCCCGGAAGGAGAGCAGCGTATTCAAATCTACCCCAAGCGTACGGGCCAGAGTGGGCAGCAGAGTAATATCCGGATAATTGAGCGCATTTTCCCACTTGTTCACTGCCGAAGCAAACACCCCCAGTCGGTCCGCCAGCCCCTCCTGGGTCACTCCCAGGGCTTGACGGCGTGTGCGGATCACCTCGTGGATCTTCATGGCAAAGCCTCCGTTTTCTGTTGATGGCTTTATGATACCAGCTTCCCCATGAATCCACAAGAGAGCGGTGCGACGGCTTTCCAGGTCAGAAATTAACCGGCGGTTATTATCTTGACAGAAAAAGCATCAAAAAGAACTTTCATGGTGCCCAAATTTACTGCTATTCCCGGGCTTCCAGCTGACGGTGATACGCAGATTCCATCAAAGAATCGCTTTATCCAGATACAAGGCGCTCCAGATACTCCGGCGCGGCCCGGTCAAATCCCAGCTCCCGCTTTTCCATCTCCGGCAGGTGCGGCGTTGACGGTCAGGCCGGTCAGCTTTCCATCCTGTCCGTACTCGGTGTAAACCGTCAGGCCGTCTCTGGCATAGGGGTCCTCATAACTGAATGCGCCGCCATCTGGCTTCAGATCCGCAAAGGATCGGACGGGCTGTCCGTTCCAGGTCAGTGCGCCTGCGCCGCTCTCCCTAGGCTGGTAGACCAGACCATACTCCGCATATCGGGCAAAAATTTCCTCGAGGGATCTGCCGCCGCTGCTGCCAGCACCCACGGCATGAGCTGTTTGTTCAACCCCGCCGGGCATCGCACCTCTCTGATCCCAGTATGTGTCCATGCCGGCGGCCGCCTGGAGCCTGCCGGGAAATATCGCGCAGTCGATGAGCTCCTGGCTGAAGCCCTCGTCCCCATCTGTCACAACACCGGTCAGCTCTCCCATGGCATCATAGGACCCATCCGGGTTGAAGATCACAGCGCGGAGGGTGTGAACGTCCACCACACCGTCAGGGTTGGTGTAAACGTATCTCACGGAATAGCCGTTATCCCCTACGGGCACGCCATCCACAAAATGACGGATCAGCCGGCCGCCGAAGGTCATGAGATTCTCGCTGCCTTCGATACCGAAGGTCTTCAGCTCCTCCAGCAGCGCCGCCTTATCCACGGGTCTGGGGGCGGTGGAGACCATGTCCTTCACATCGAAGGTGGACGCGATCACCATGTTCAACGGAGCATCGGACCCGAGGGCAGCATCCTCCACCTCCTTGCCGTTCTTATCGATGATGGTCTTGGAGTACAGCGCGCCGTTCTTGATTTTCTCAAGAATCTCCTCATACATGGCAATGGCTTCATCCACCTTTTCCTGATCCCAGGTGAACCAACCGGTGGAGGGCGTCCAGGACCTCTCTCCGATCATCTCCTGTAGGTTCTTCCGCTCCTGTTCCAGCCAGGCCTTGTACTCCTCCCAGGTCCACCACTCCACCTGCCAGCCGTCGCCCCAGCTGCCGTATTCGGCTTGATAGCGCTCCTCGCTCATCCAGGTTATGCCATCATCCAGAGAGTAGAACGTCTCGCCGTTCTCTCCTCCTCTGGAGATGACCGACGCCTCCTCGTCTTTCACGACTTCCAGGTGATCATGGACGCGACCGGTCCCGGACGCGTTCTGATCCTCCCTGCCCTCCGGCGCGGCGGAGGCGAAGACTGTGGTGGTAATTGCCATCACCACCAGTACCGCCGTCAGGGCGGTCAGTGATATATGTTTCCGTTTCATGATTGTCTTAATCCTTTCTTCCAGGGCGTGACTGCTGAAATGGCTGCCGGTGGGATTCCAGCTTCCCCGCCGCTCTTCCAGTCCCAGCAGAGCCAGGGCGTACCTCTCCCGGTCCGCTCCGCTGCGAAGCACCGCCTCGTCACAGTTGAGCTCCATGTCCCGGTTTGCCAGGACGTACAGCGCCCACACCAGAGGGTTGAACCAGTGGAGGCACAGTGCAAGTGCCAGCAGCGCCTTCCGCAGCGCGTCAAAACGCCGGATGTGTTCGTATTCATGGGACAGGACGCAGGAGAGAACTTCCCGGTCCTCCATCCCTCGGGGCAACAGGATCACAGGATACACAATGCCATAGGTCAGGGGCGCGGCGATTCGGTCGCTGGTCCGCACCTGCACCGGCCGGCTTAGAGGACGGGCGGAGAGCCAGTCTAAAACAAAGCTCTCCCGCACCGGCAGCGAGTCCGCGTACATCCGGCGAAAGCGCCAGTGGCTCCAAAGGAACCACCCTGCCAGCGACAATACTCCCGCCAGCCACAGCACGAACAGAATTCCGCCCCAGTCCGGCGCAGAAGAGGTCGCCGGGATGAGCCTGCAAGCCGTTCCGCTCTCCAATACATCGAACGAATAAGCCTCCCGGATGGCCAGAGAGCCGTCTGTCAGGATAACGGCGGCCGTCTCCGGTCCGGCAACGGATGCCGGCGCGGCCTGCGGCAGCCACCGGCGGATGCTCACCGGAGATGGAAGCTCCGCCAGTACCAGCAGTCGGACCAACGTCAGATCCCACAGCAGGCAGAACACCCGCCGGGGCGTCCGTTCCTGGAACCATACCCGCAGAGTCATCACCGCCAGAATCATCACCGCGGCGGAAAGTCCGGTCCTCCCCACCGCTGAGAGCAGCGCCGTCATTTCAGCTCCTCCACCAGCTTCCGCAGCCGGCGGATCTCTTCCCCGGACAGCGTCTTCCCATCCAGCAGCGAGGCTACCAGCCGGTCAGAGGATCCACCGTACATCCGGTCGATAAGCTCCCGGGTCTCCCTCCGTTGGGCCTCCTGCCGGGAGGCCAGGGCCCGGCACCGGAAGCCCGGCTCCATGCGCTCCACCAACCCTTTCTCCACACACTTTTTCAACACCGTGTAGGTGGTGGTCTTGCTCCACCCCACCTGCTCCGCAGCCTGCGCGGCCACTTCCCTGGCAGACAGCTCCCCGCCCTCCCAGAGAATTTCCAGGATTTTCAGCTCGCTGTCAAAAATTCTGCATTCCATATCTGTATCTGCCGCTCCTTTCAGTATTCTATCGCGATAGAACAATTGCATTCTACTCCAATAGAATCATTTTGTCAAGAGGGATTTTTCTCTTTTATGAAAAAAAAGCGGGGGCCGGATGGCTCCCGCTCAAGCGATATGGCTGGTGGATACGATTCCTTGATTGGAGACGCAACGTACAGATTGGCCGGAACTCCCGGGGACCATTTGCCGCGGCAGCAACAAGGGCGCTGAAAGAAGAATCAGCCTGCCGCCTTTTCCTTCCGGCGGGCGCTTTCCTGGATTTTGTGGACCGCCTTCCGGTAGCGCTCGGCAATAGGGCCCGCCTCCTTGTAAATGGCGGCCTTCCCTGCCCAGAGCGCACCGTCTTTCTCCACGGTGACGGCCATGTACAGCCGCCGGTGTTCCTTACACTTGCAGCGCAGCACCTGCTCCGTAGGAGTCGTCCGCACCCAGCGTCCCGCCAGCATGGGCTGCCCGCACAAAGGGCAAGCCGGCTGCGCCAGCTCTCGCCGGTTTTTGCAGGCCCAACGGGTATCGTAGCTGCCCAGCTCCATCTCCCACAAGGGCGGTACGCCCTTGCGCTTGGGTGGGCGGTGAAACATAGTCAGATCTGCGAACCGGTCCAGCATAGCCTGATAGACCATGATGGTGTAATAGGTGTCGTTCCACGCGGAGTGGAAGTCCAGATCCGCCTCAATGCCCAACTCCGTCACTGCTTTCTCCAGAGAGGGCTGACAGCCCAGACTGCCCTCGATCAGCTTCTGGTACATATATTGCAGGTCAAAATATTCGCACTTCCAGTCCGCATCAAAGGACAGCCGGTGAAAGGCGAAGTTGTCCAGCAGCACCTCCACGTCATTGTTCCCCCACTCCACAAACACTGGGTCCGGCCCACACCAGTGGAGAAAGGCGGGCCCCAGATCCAGAAAACCGGGCGCACCGGACAACAGAGCGCGCAGCTCCTCCCGCTCATAGGGCAGCAAGCGGTAGGTCCGGCTCTCAATCTTCCGGCTGGCCTTGGGATGAATATAGCTGTGGAAGGAATCCAGCATAGCGCCAGTGGCCTGCTCCACCTTCATGGCAGCCACCTCAATGAGCTCATGAAAAGGGACTCTCTCCCCGGATTTGTTGCGGCAAAAGGTGGTATTCCACTCCAGATCCAGAAAAATCAGTTCTGCCATTGTTTCATCGCTCCAATAGTTTTCTCATATCCTCCGGCAGCGGCGCATCCAGCGCCAACTCTTCTCCTGACGCCGGATGCCTCAGAGCCAGTCGGGCCGCGTGCAGGGCAGGCCGGGCAATCAGTGTCCGGTCCTCGGTTCCGTACAGCCAATCTCCCGTCAGGGGGCAGCCGAGAGCCGCCATATGCACCCGCAGCTGGTGGGTGCGGCCAGTATGAGGCGTCAGCTCCACCAAAGCGCGGCCGCCGGTGTGGGAGAGCACCCGGTACTCTGTTTCCGCCGGTTTTCCGTTCGGGTCAACCCGCCGCCGGACGGCGGATGCCGGGTCCCGGCCGATGGGCAGTTCCACCCGGCCCTCTTCTCTCTCCGGCGCTCCCTCGCAGACGGCCAGATAGGTCCGGCGGAAGCCCTCCGCATGCATCCGCCGCCGGAGGCAATCGTGAATCCAGGCACTTTTCGCCGCCGCCAGCAGCCCTGTTGTCCCCCGGTCCAGCCGGTTCACCAGATGCAGGGACGCCCCCTCTCCCAGGTGGTGCAGAAGCCCCTCCGCCAAGGTCGGTTCCCCGGGGACCAGGGATGAGGGAATGGACGCCAGAGGCGCGGGCTTGTTTACCACCAGCAGGTGCTCGTCCTCAAAGAGGATCTCCAGCTCCATGGGAACGGGCCGGACCGTCGCCGGACGCTCCGCCGCGGCAAGATCCACTGCCAGCCGGTCCCCCTCCCGGAGAACTGCGGTGGTGAACGCCCGCTGGCCGTTCACCGTCAGTCCGGTTTCTGTCCGCTTCAGGCGGCCCATCAGGGCGGCGGAAATCTCCAGCTCCGATTTCAGAAGACTTTTGACGGTCCGCCCACTCTGTGCCCCGGTTACGACCAGTTCCAGCGCTGCCATGGCCCGCCTCCTCTCCCGAAGTAAAAACATGTTTATAGTATATCGTATTCTGCCCCGATTTTCAATAGGGTTTCCACTGGAAAATGGGGAAGGAGCGGCTGATCTTTTTCCGCAGAAAGGTATGGCTTTTCCGCTGCCGATATGATATACTGGACCGCAATACGGCAAGCCTGGATTTCCGGGGCACAAAATGACGCAGACAGAAGCGAGGGATATGGATGGGAGCATCAGATTATAAGAAAAGCGTCCCGGCAGACCGGGACCCCGCCGCGCTTGACCGGCGCGTGGATGAACTTTCTCAGGAAAATGAAGCGCTGCGCCGGGCGCTGGAAGCGGCGGAGGAGGCCAACCGGGCCAAAAGCCGGTTTCTCTCCAGTATGTCCCACGATATCCGCACCCCCATGAATGCCATCATGGGAATGACGGCCATCGGTCTGAGCCACATCGATGAGAAGGCCCGAGTTCAGGACTGTCTGGACAAAATCCGCACTGCCTCCACCCACCTGATGAGTCTGGTCAACGATGTACTGGATATGTCCCGAATCGACAGCGGGCGGATGACGCTCAATCAGGAGCGGTTTTCCTTGGCGGATCTGACGCATGATATTGCCGTCATCGTCCGGCCCCAGGCAGCTCAGAAGGAGCAGACCCTGCGCTTTGAAATCGGGAAAATCCACGAGGAGAGCCTGACAGGCGACCCCCTTCGCCTGCGGCAAATCCTGGTGAACATCATCGGCAACGCTGTGAAATACACCCAGGCGGGCGGCACAATCCACGTTCTCTTTTCCCAGCGGCCCGCCCGGGAGGAGGGCGTGGTCTGGCTGGACTTCCTCTGCGAGGACAACGGCATCGGCATGAGCAGTGAATTTCTGAAGCGGATCTTCCTCCCATTCGAGCGGGTACGCAGCAGCGCTGTGAACCGCATCGAGGGCACCGGACTGGGGATGTCCATTGTGAAAAGTCTGGTGGACAGCATGGGCGGACAGATCCGGGTGGAGAGTCAGGAGGGGGCGGGCAGCCGCTTTACCGTGGAGCTGCCGCTTCCAATTTCTCCCCACGATCAGGAACGGACGCTTCCGACCGGAGAAAAGGTCCTGATCGTGGAGCGTCTGGATGGCCGCGCCCGGCAGATGGAGGACTGTCTCCGGGAGGGCGGCCTGATGCCGGTGCGGTTGGAAAAGGGACTGGATGCCGTTACCTACCTCACAGAGGCCAGATACGAAGACCGGATGCCCTGCGCCCTGCTGCTGGGGCAGGAGCTGGAGGACATGCCGCCGCTGGACGCCGCCGCCCACGTGCGGCAGCTGGCGGGACAGGATTTTCCCATTCTGCTGGTATCGGAGGAGGACTGGGGGCAGATGGAATACCGGGCCGTCCGGGCGGGAATCAGCGCCTTTGTCCCCTGCCCGCTGTTCAGCAGCCGTCTGCTGGACACCCTCTCCCGCCTGGTGGGAAGCGGCGGAGAGGAGGAAGGCGGGGCAGGCTCCCGGGAAGGAGACTACAGCAGCTACCGCGCACTGCTGGTGGAGGATAACGAGCTAAACCTGGAAATTGCCTCAGAGCTGCTGGGAATGACTGGCATACAGGTGGAAACAGCGGAGAATGGCCAAGAGGCGGCGGACAAATTCGCTGCCTCTCCGACAGAATATTACGACATTATTTTCATGGATATTCAGATGCCTGTAATGGACGGCTACGAGGCGGCCCGCCAGATCCGCAAGATGGACCGGCCCGACGCGGAAAGCGTGTGGATCGTAGCCATGACCGCCAACGCCTTTGTGGAGGACGTGCGCCAGTCCAGAGAGGCAGGCATGAACGAGCATGTGTCCAAGCCGGTGGATCTGGAGCGCTTGCAGGATGTGCTGCGCAGGCAGCTGCATTGACTGGCCTTCCGGCGGAACAATGGAAAGAGGAGCGAGTATCATGCGGCCATACCAGCAGGAGTACATTGCCAATATCCGGGAGATCGCAGCCCTTACCGCGCGTCAGAGACCGGGTGAGCTGTCTCTGGAGGAGTATACCCAGCGGCTGCTCCGGAGCGAAGCGCTGGCGGCGGAAAAGGTGAAGCGGAATCTGGAACTGCTCCGGCAGAACCTGTTTCCCACGCTGGACCGCCTGTTCGCCGCGGGGCCGGAGGAGCTGGAGGAGCTGGATGCCTTTGCCGCTCAGTTGTGGGGAAACCCGGAAACCCAGGACGAGGGGCTCTTCCGTCTGATTCATCAGGCGCTTCTGAGTCTGGCCCGGCAGCGGGAAGACCGCAACGGGATGATCCGGGAGCTGTACTGGCTCGGCATGGGATACTTCGGACTGAGCAGCAAGCTGGTGGGCCTGAATTTGGAGACAATCGAGCGGTATGTCAGCCAGATGCGGCTGTGCTTTGCCGAAGCGGCGGCCTATTTGAAATACTGCGATGAGATCGGCGATGAGGAAACTCTTGGCTACATTCTGCGCTCCCGGGCCAATATGTCCCTGGGACTGTTCAAATCCCCAGGAGAGAAAATCGGCCTGGTTCGTGACACGCTGCGGATCATGCAGGACGCATCCTACCAGCAAATGGCGCCGGGCCTGCCTTGGGATCGCTACATTTACATGACCAATCAGCAGATGGCCACCTGCATCTCCTACAACAAGGAGAAGGTGATGACACCGGAGGACATGGCCAGCATCATGGAATCCGCCTACATCGTTTACCAGCGCCGGATACAGGAAACCCGGAACGAGACACCGCCTCTGCGCTGGGCATTTCCGTATTACGCCATTGAATACTACTGCGGTATATGGGATCTGGACCGGCTGCTGGTCAAGGTGGAGTCCCTGCTGGACGCGGCGGATCCTGCTGACCGCTCCCCGGACGGGATGTACGGGATTTTGTCTCTTCCGGCATTTTACTGTCAGTATCTGATCCAATATCCGGAGAGAATTCCAGGCCGGGAGACCTATATCAACTCGCTGTTCCGACGAGCCATGGATTACGCGGACTCCTTCTCGGCATCGGAGGATGAGAAAGTCCTCCTCTACCTCCGCCATCTCTCCTATATGTATCTGGAAACCGGCAGCGGCGTTCCCTTCGGAACATTTCTCCAATGGATGATGCTCCGGTTCATGCCGGAGGTGTATCTCCACTCCTGGATGGTGGGGACTGCCGCCCAGGCGCTGTGCGGCCTGATCCTGGAGGAGGAGCCCGCTTTTTTTGACGATGAACCCGATATCCGCCAGCTGACGGATCCAGAGGAGAAGCGGCGGCAGGTGCTGGAGAACGCCATGCAGAGCGGACTGCTCCACGATGTAGGAAAGGTCAGCGTTCTGGAGCTGTACTCCCGTACCGCCCGGCAGTGGATGGAAGAGGAGTACGAGGTGACATGCCTGCACACGACAGCCGGGGAGCTTCTGCTCCGGGAGCGGCCCTCCACCCGGCGTTTCGCGCCGGCGGCGCTGGGGCACCACGCCTGGTACGACGGCTCCGCCCACGGCTTCCCACCGGAGTACCGCCGTCTGGAATACGCCGGACGGCAGATGGTGGACGTAATCAGTCTGGTGGACTGGCTGGAAAATGTCACCCACTCCGCACAGTCCTATACGGGAATCGAGATGACCTTTGAAGAGGCGGTGCAGGGAGCCATCGCCCTAGAGGGACGGCAGTTCTCGCCTCTGCTCACCGCCCGCCTGCGGGACCGGCATGTGACGGAGCTCATCCGGCGTGCCTTTGAAAATGGCCGGCAGGAGGCGTACCAGCAGATGTACGAGCAGGAGCAAAGCCAAGTCCAATAAAGCGCGGTATGCGCGTGAGAATCATACAACAAAGGAGAAAAAAGTGAGCCATGGTTAAATTGTGGAACGGAGAAGAAACTCAATGGAAGCTGACCCTGTGCCTGGACGGCAAAGAGGGGAAGCTGGAAGCCGGAGAGAAGCCCAGACAGCTGCTGGTATGCTTGGGAGAAAAGCCGGAGACGGAGGCAGTGCGTCGGTCGGCCGCCAAAGCGGTCCTCCAGGTGAAGAGCCTGGGAGGCAGATCTGTTCTGATGGATGCGGCCCCCGTGGTAAAGGTCCTGGGGGCTGAGGGACTGGCTGCCCTGGTCCAGGGCTCCGAGCTGGCTCTCTACCGGCAGGAGAATTGGAAGAAGGAGCAGAGCGAGGAGAATCATCCGCAGCTCTACCTCACCGGTACAGAGGGAACCGGCGAGATCCTCGCGGAAACCATCGCGCTGGACCGCTGGATCTGCTTCGCCAGAGATCTGGTCAACCGTCCCGGCAACAAGCTGACGCCCATCATGCTGGCCGAGGCTGTGGCTGGAGCTGTTGGAGAGTTGCCTGTGGAGGTTCAGGTGCTGGATGAAAAAGAAACCCGGGCTCTGGGCATGGAGGCTTTCCACGCCGTGGGGGACAGCTCTGCCAACCCGCCCCGGCTTATCGTGCTGCGCTACCGCGGCGGCCAGGAGGGGGACGCGCCCATTGCCCTGGTAGGCAAAGGCGTGTGCTTTGATTCCGGCGGCTACAGCCTGAAAACCAGCATGCGGGGCATGAAGGGCGATATGGCAGGAGGCGCTTCCGTGGCTGCGGCCATTCTGGCTCTGGCAGAGAACCGGGCGGCAGTGAATGTGACGGCGGTGATTCCCGCTGTGGAAACCCGGATTACGCCTGCCAGCTTCCTGCCCGACGACGTCATTGGCTCCATGTCCGGCAAGACCATTGAGATCGGCAGCACTGACGCTGAGGGTCGCCTGATTCTGGCGGATGCCATTACCTACGCAATTGAGAAGGAGAACGCCTGTAAGGTGGTGGATATCGCTACGCTTACCGGCGCAATCGGCCGGATGCTGGGCGGTGCAGCCGCTGGGGTGATGGCCAATGACGACGAATTCTTTGCCAGACTTCAGGCTGCGGCAGAGTACACCGGAGAGAAGTTTTGGCGGATGCCGGATTACCCGGAGTATAAGAAGCTGATTGAAAGCCCCGTAGCGGATTTGTACAACTCCAGCGACGGCTGCGGCGCCATTACGGCAGGACTGTTCCTGGGCGCTTTTGCCGGAGAGATTCCCTGGATGCACCTGGACATCGCTGGAACCAGCCATACCTGGAAGCAGAGCCCGCCCTACCAGCCCCAGGGCGCGACCGGCATGGGCGTCGCCACCCTGTACCGGCTTTGCCGCACGTTTTCCTGAAAGAGTCCCAAAGGAATTGGACGTGTGCGCACCTGAAATTGCTTTGGAGATGGCGGCAGTTCGCCTGTATCCTTTGTATCCCTCCATCAACT
>OFHB01001944.1_pt1 | contig 11347 bp, 9 predicted proteins | sample 1521881 | NCBI WGS metagenome assembly OFHB01 (sample SAMEA3504090, study PRJEB24116) | mouse gut metagenome | biome: mouse gut; feature: mouse-associated habitat; material: faeces | place: Denmark | collected 2011
TGATGACCTTCTCCCAGTCCCACTGGTCCACGTAGACGGAGTGGATGTTGTCCAGGCTCTCGTCCCGGCGAATGGCGTTCATGTCGGTATACAGACCGTTGCCGGGGTAGAAACCGTAGCGCTTGAGGGCCAGCCGCTTCCATTTGGCCAGGGAATGAACCACCTCGCCCTGGGCCCCGCCCACGGCGGGGATGTCGAAGCCTACGGGGCGCTCCACACCGTTGAGGTTGTCGTTGAGGCCGGAGTTTTTGTCCACGAACAGCGGCGCGGAAACCCGGCGGAGATTCAGAGCAAATTTCAGATTCTCCTGAAAACTGCTTTTGACAAACTCGATGGCCCGCTGCATGTCGTAACCATAGAGAGGGGAGCGGTAGCCCTGGGGAATGGTGCAGGTATTCATAAGCTTCCTCCTGTTTTGGAAAAAATTCTCGACGGATACTATCATACACCATTTTATGGAAAAATGCACGGCAATTTTGAAAAGCTTCTTCCGGGAATTCTTTCAGAGACGCTGCTTTTGTCGAAAGACTCTTGCATTTCCGCCGGGCACCGGGTATAATGTGAGCGGGGCGATATGTACCGCCCCGGGCATTTACATGATATTAAAGATTGAAGGAGAAAAAGTATGACAAAAAAGATGCTGTCCCTCATGCTGGCTCTGGTGCTGTGCCTGGGCCTGACCCTTCCCGCCAGCGCCGCGCAGGCGCCGGAGGGCACCTCAGCCATCCAGGTGCAGGCCGGAGGTATGACCCAGGTCGTGCAGAATCTGGATCTCTGCCAGGAGGAGAACGGAGTTGCGGGCGAAACCCAGACCATTCGGGGTTTTAACCAGATTGCCGGCGGTACACCCATCACCGTGACCAACGCCGGCGCCGACGCCTCTGCCGTCTTCTACATCTACTACATCGGTTATACCCTCCGCGCAGAGGGCAAGTACTTCAACAGCGGCGATATCCGCTATCTGGCGGATCATTCCGCCGCAGACGTGCCCTCCTCCTCCGCCTCCAACGGACTGTACTGGGTCTTCAACAGCGGCAAGCTGGATGGAGCTGCCGCTGCGGCGCAGGCCAAGACCCTGGTTCCCGGCGAGAGTGTGAGCTTCACTCTGCCTGACGAGGGAACGGACACCATTTTCAGACTCTGCATTGAGATTTACTATCCGGAGCAGAACGATTACTACGGCAGAAGCCTTCCTCTGAAGATCGCCGCCCCCCGTCCTGCCAAGCCCACCCCCTCCACTGTGATGGTCAATGGCGTCAACACCGCCTTTGATGCCTACAACATCGACGGCAGCAATTACTTCAAGCTCCGGGATCTGGCCTATGTGCTCAACGGCACCGCCAAGCAGTTCCAGGTGGGCTGGGACAGCAGCGCCAACTCCATCTCCCTGACCTCCGGTCAGGCGTACACCGCCGTGGGCGGCGAGATGGGCAGCCGGGGCACCGCCGAGCAGATCGCTGCGCCCACCGCCTCCAGGATTCTGCTCAACGGCCGTGAGGTCTCCCTTACCGCGTACCTCATCAACGGCAACAACTACTTCAAGCTCCGGGACATCGGCCAGGCCTTCGACTTTGGCGTGGACTGGAACAGCGAGGCGCAGACCATCTTTATCGACACCGCAAAAGGATATACGCCCGGCTGAGAAACCTCGTTCCCCCGCCGGTGAGAACAGTATATATCCCGGGAGCCCGGCTGGTGCTCCCGGGATTTTTCCCGCAAAAATTTTATCTGCGGGAATATTTGGATACGGGAAAATGAATTTTCAGGCTCCGGAAGGCCTCTCTCCACTCTAAGAACAAAAAAATTTACTGTTTTCCCCGGTTTATTGTGCAAACAAATATGCAGAACCGTAAAACCCGGGATTGAATTTTTCGATTACCTATGATAAAATACTCCTCAGACGTGATGCCTGCACTCTCTTTTCAGCTCAGAGAGCACTGATTGAATACCGGAGGGCCCACCGAAAGGAGGTGAGGACCATTGCAAGCAGGGCGGAAACAAACCAGGCAAACGTACAGGTGGTTCCCGCGGCGTGAAAAGGCGCGCGCTCCTCTGGGAAGTAAGAGACATGCGGCCGTCAAATTCCTTTTTGTGGCGGCCGGCAGCAGACAGATCTGTCAGATACGATGAATGTAGGAGAGAACAAAACCATGAAAAAGCAACTGATCGCCAAGCTCCTCGTGCTTGGTATGGTCCTGGCCATGCTGCCCACTGCGGCTCTGGCCAGCGCAAACACCGCCACCGACGCCAGCAACAATACCTATGTCTATGACTTCGGCTTCATCTTCGACGACTACACCTTCAGCGGCGCCGAGACTCCCGCTGAGCCTGAGAAGCCCGCCGAGCCCGAGACTCCTGCCGAGACCACTCCCGTGGAGACCGAGACCAACGCTGACGGCCAGGTCGTTGCGACCGTGACCGTTGAGGCCGAGGTGAAGGGCAACACCGCTACCGTGGCTGTGACCGCCGAGGCTGCCGCTGACCTGGTCAGCAAGCTGGTGGACAGCAAGGCCGACGTGCTGGTGCTGCCTGTGGCCGCTGAGAGCGCTACCAAGGCTGTTGTGTCTGTACCCGCCGCCGCTCTGGCTGAGATGGCTGCTAGGACCGACGCTGCTCTGACCGTGGAGAGCACCGTGGCTAACGTCACCATCTCCAACGAGGCTCTGGCTGCCATCGTCGAGGGCGCCGAGACCGTGGAAATCAGCGCTGAGGCCAAGGAAGACGGTACCGTCTCCATCGCCCTGCTGGCTGACGGCAAGGCTGTTGAGGATATCCCCGGCGGTCTGGATGTTGTCATCCCCGTTGAGGTCGAGGCTGAGGCTGTTGCCGGTGTTTACCTGGTGAAGGCCGACGAGACCGAGGAAGAGCTGACTTGGGAGATCGCCGACGGCAGCCTGAAGGTGAATCTCACCAGCACTGGCGATGTCCGCATCGACAAGAAGTAATTTCATCAAAGCGCTCCCATCCGGAGCGCACCATGGGAAAGAGGGGGCTTCGGCCCCCTCCTTCTCCCAGCGCTTCGCCGCAGGGCGGAGCGCTGGGAGAAGGCTGCCCATAGAGAGGTGACATATATGAACCAAACAATCAAGCCGTCCGCCGACATGCCGCGGGTCTGGCAAATAGTGGGGCCGGCGCTTTTGGCCGCGCTCTTTTTCTTTGCCGTCTGCCTGAACGCCGCTGCCACCGTAAAAATGGAGGCTGTGCTGCTGATTCTGCTGACGCTCTCGTCGGTGTTCCTGTTTTATGCCAGAATGCGGGAGCGGATAAAGCCGCCTGTTCTGGCACTGGCGCTTGTGGTCCTGCTGAACGGCGTGTCCACGCTGTACGCCTTCTCCCCCAAGCTGGCTATGTACGAGTTCGTGAAAATTCTGACGTCCTTCTGTCTGGCCATGCTGCTGCTTGCTTTCAGCGGCGGCCGGGATCCGGGGCGTCAGACAGCGGCTGTGCTGTCGGGCTGTTGTGCCGTGGCTGGACTGGTCAGTATCGACCTGCTCTCCACCCGGTGGATCAGTACGGCCGTTTTGTCGTTTCTGGGCCAATTTACCCAGGACTACGCAAATCTGAGCGTGGTGGAGGAGGGAGTGCGCATGACCTCCCTTTTCATGAACCCCAATGTATTTGCCGGCTGCATCGGTCTGGGGGTGCTTCTGAGCCTGGGACTGGCCTCCACTGCGGAAAAGCCCTGGGAGCGGGTGGTCCATCTGGTCTGCCTGTCTGTCAGTTCTCTGGCCTTTGTGCTGGCCTTCAGCATGGGGGCCTGCGTGATGATCGTGCCCGCGTTCCTGATTTTTCTGGCTCTGGAGAAAAAGGAGCGGCGGGCAGGACTGCTGATTGTGATGGTGGAAACTCTGGTTGTCACCATGCTGGCGGCTTTTCCCTCCTCCATGACGGGGTTGAATGCCTGGGAAGGCGTGCAGCCTGTACCCCTGCTGTGCACAGTGGGGAGCGCGGCGCTTCTGTGCGCTCTGGACCTGCTTTTAGGGAAAAAGCTGGCGGAGAAGCTGAACCGGCATGGCCGGATGGTGATTTTCCTGACGGCCGCAATTCTGGCGGGACTGCTGGCCTTTCTCACCGCCGCCTTTCTGCTCACAGGCGGCGCGACTCTTCAGCCCGGGCAGGCGCTGCGCCGGGCCGCCTATCCTGAGCCTGGAAACTGGACAATAACGGCGGAGGCCGATGGCCCCCTCACCGTCAAGGTAGAGAGCCAGAACCGGGCGGACACTATGATGCATACCAGCACTGTGCTGTACGACGGTCCGCTCAGTGAGGCAGCCTTTACCGTCCCGGAGGACAGTCTGGTGGTTTATTTCAACTTCACCGCCGGGGAGCAGGAGGTCCGGCTGGAGCGGGCGGACTGCTCAGGGGAGAGAGGTTCCGTGGGAATTCCTCTGCGCTACAAGCTGCTGCCCGGCTTTATCGCCAACCGGCTCCAAGGCCTGTTTGCCAACCAGAACGCCATCCAGCGTCTGGTCTTTTTCGAGGATGGCATGAAGCTGTTTCAGAAAAGCCCGGTAATTGGACTGGGGCTGGGAGGCTTTGAGAACGGAGCAAGGAGCGTGCAGTCCTTCTACTATCAGACCAAGTATGTCCATAATCATTATATTCAGGCCCTGGTAGACACGGGAATTCTGGGCCTGCTCCTGTTTTTGGGACTTCTGGCGGTATCCGGCGGGGCGGTATGGTTCGCTAGGAGGGAGGGAACTATTCTGGCCCCCTCCCTGGGCGCGGCCCTGGCGTTTATGGCCGGGCACTGCGCGGTGGAGGTGGATTTCTCCCATTTCTCCTATCTCCCCATCGCCTTTGGCGTTTTCGCCGCCATCAATCTCTCCTGCGGCAGCGCACTGCCTGTGCCCGGCTGGGCCAGGGCCAGGAAGGTCCAGGGAGGGCTGCTGCTGGGAATTTCCGCACTGCTGGTGATATTCGGCGTACTGCTCAACAATAACATGCGGGCACAGAGTCTGGCCTATGAGACAGATAGCATGTCCGATCTGGCGGAGGCGGCCCGGCTGGACCCCTTTGAGTGGGCGGATCATATGCTCACCTATGTGATGCGTGCGCCGGACCACAGCGAGGATGAGGCTGTCCAGCAACAGGCGGAGGAATTTGCCGCCCGGCTGGAGACAGTCAATTCCAACATTCTCCCCGTCTATCTGGCGGAGTACTACCTCTATACCGGCAACCTGGAGCATGCCTTCGCCATGCTGGAAAAATTCGTGGACTATGTCGCCGCGGATGCTTCCGCCTGGCAGCGGGTGTTTGGCCTTTTGCAGCGGTATGAGGCGGACGGCGAATATTTCCGGGAAGGCGTGTCTCATCTGGCCGGTCTGCTGGAGACTTGGAACGCGGAGAATATGGGGACCATCACGCTGGACGGGGAGATGGAGGCGTTTATCGCCCGCATGCGCTCCTGACCGGAGGTCCCCTGGCCGGACGGCCGCCTGATTTCATGGGAAGCCGGAGTACACATATGATAAGAGAAAATCAGCAGCTGCTTAACCGGCTGCACGTGCTGACCGACGGGATAATCCTGTATGCCGCGCTGCCCGCGGCGTTCTGGATTCGGTTTTATCTGCTGCCAGGAGGCTTCATTTCCGTACCGCTGTCCCGGTATATGGCCATTGGTCTGTTTCTGACTGGGGCATATTTGTTTACTTATGCGGCTTTTGGCCTGTACCAATCCTTCCGCCGCGCCCGGCTGCGCCGGGAACTGGAGAAGCTCTGGCTGGCCAGCGCTCTGGACATGGCGATTCTCCTGAGCGTTCTGTTTATTCAGCACTCTGTCAACTATTCCCGCATGACCCTTGCCATCTGGTCGGCGTTGAGTTTGGTGGCCTTGAGCTGCAAGAGGTTTTTCCTCCGCCGGGTGCTGCGGTACTTCCGACAGAAGGGCTACAATCAGAAGCGGGTGCTGGTGCTGGGCAGCGGAGAGCTGGCCCGGACCTATCTGAAGACCATCCGGTCGGAGCGGGAGCTGGGCTATCTGCCCATCGGCTATATCGCCTCCCGGAAGGAAAATCTCAATCTGAAGCGTCTGGGAGATTTTGAGGAGCTGGAGAAACTGCTGGATCTGTACCGGCCCGACGAGGTGGTGTCCGCCATCGACATGGAGGACTACCAGCGGATGCCGGAGATCATCGCCGCCTGCGAGAAGACGGGAACAAAGCTGTCCATCATTCCCTTTTACGCCAAGTACATGCCCTCCAACCCACAGTTTGATGATCTGGAAGGCATCCCGCTGCTGAATCTGCGGCGGATTCCTCTGGACAACTGGGCCAACGCCTTCTGCAAGCGGGCGATGGACGTGACGGGGGCCCTGACGCTGATTCTGCTCACGTCCCCTGTGATGCTGCTGTGCGCGGCGGGCGTAAAGCTGTCCTCTCCCGGTCCGGTGATCTTCAGGCAGAAGCGGATTGGCCGGAACAAGGAACCCTTTTATATGTACAAATTCCGCTCCATGCGGGTGAACGACGGACAGGACACCCGCTGGAGCGCCAACCGGGACGAGCGGAAAACCAGATTCGGCGCGTTCATGCGCAAGTGCTCTCTGGATGAGCTGCCACAGTTCTTCAATGTGCTCAAGGGGGACATGAGTCTGGTGGGGCCTCGCCCGGAAATTCCCTTTTACGTGGAGCAGTTCAAGGAGGACGTACCTCTCTACATGGTCAAGCATCAGGTCCGTCCGGGCATCACCGGTTGGGCTCAGGTCAACGGCCTGCGGGGCGATACATCCATCAAGGCCCGGGTGGAGCACGACATCTACTACATTGAGCACTGGAGCATTCTGTTCGATATTGAGATTCTGCTTACCACGATTTTCAGAGGGAAGTTTCTCAACAGCGAGACGCTCAACGGTTAAAAAGGAGAAATCATGGGTCCCAAAGTGTTGTTTACCGCCTCGACCTGTTCCCATATTCTGAATTTTCATCTCCCCTATCTGCGGGCCTTTCAGGAGCGGGGCTGGACGGTTCACGCGGCCTGCGGCGGTCCTCCGGCGGACATTCCCTTTGCGGAGACCGTATGGGAGCTTCCCCTGGAGAAATCCATGGGCTCTCCGCGAAATTTCCAGGCGGCGGGCATCCTCCGAGAAAAAATCAATGCGGAGGAGTACGCCCTTATCAGCACCCACACCTCCTTGGCGGCCTTTTTCACCCGGCTGGCCCTCTCGGGACTGAAGCGCCGGCCAATGGTGATGAATATGGTTCACGGCTACCTGTTCGACGACGCAACGCCTTTTTTGAAGCGTCAGGTCCTTTTGGCGGCGGAGCGGTGGACGGCGCCCCAGACTGATCTGCTGCTGACCATGAACCAGTGGGACTATGAGGCGGCGCAGAAATACCGATTGGGCCGCAGCGTGGTACATATTCCCGGCGTTGGCGTGGATTTTTCCAGGTTTACCAAACCGGACGGCCGGACCGTCCGGGCGCTGCGGAGGGAGTGGGAAATTCCGGAGGACGCGTTTGTCCTGCTTTACCCCGCAGAGTTCTCCCGGCGCAAGAGCCAGTTTGTGCTCATCAAGGCCATGGCAGCGCTTCCGGACCGCGTTGTTCTGGTTCTGGCCGGCGACGGTGCGTTGCGGCAGGATTGCCGGGAGCTGGCGGGCCGTCTGGGGCTGGCGGGTAGGGTAGTGTTTCCCGGGCATATCAGGGATCTCTCCCTCTGGTATGCCATGGCGGATGCTGCCGTCTCCGCCAGCCGGATTGAGGGGCTGCCCTTCAACATCATGGAGGCCATGCACGCCGGCCTCCCAGTGGCAGCCAGCGCCGTCAAGGGCCATACCGACCTGATTGCTGACGGGGAGACAGGGCTTCTGTACCCCTACGGCGATTCCGCAGCCTGCGCCGCTGCGATTCTCCGCCTGCTGGAGTCAGAGTCCCTCCGGCGGGACCTTGCCGGGCGTGGACAGGAGGAGGCCGCTCAATACGCTCTTGACCGGGTTTTTCCCGCCGTCTGGGCGCAATACTGTTCCCTGCTCCCGGAGGAAATTCCTGTGTGATGGAAGATGCCTCCAAAATGCAGAAACGTCCCCCGGCGATAAACCGCCAGGGGACGCGCTGCTTCTCTACTGTATATGCAGATACGCCAGACTCCCATATCCCTCCTCGTCCAGCAGGATAATCTGGTGGGAAATGGGCTCTCCGTCCTTCTCCGGAGTATTGTAAGCTGTGCGCGCCGTCTCCCCTCCGCCATATTCCTCCACCAGTACCCAGGCGGTCTCCGCCCCGCACCGGATCTCCGGCAGATCCTCCCGCAGGGCCAGATCGTCGGAGCGGACGGCGGTATTGGTTTCGTCAAACTGGGTCACAGTCAGCCGCTCTATACGTTGGGCGCTCTCCAAGGCCACCGAGATCTGAATGGTCTCTGCGTAGGTCTTGCCGTTCTCAGTCCGGGTGTTGGTGACGGTCTGGGTCTTGGACATGAGGCCGTTGACGCTGTCGCCGTCGCCATTGAGGTAAATGCGCCCGTCCCCGGTTTGATATACATTATAATAGCGCCAGTATGTATTGCCATCTGTATGCGCGTTCCAGTCTGCGTCCGCCCCCAGCGGGGGGCCGCAGTAGATCACGCCGCTGGCGATCTCAAAAACGCCCTCGTCCGTGTAAGAAAAATGTGTGGTCTCCTCCCCGGGGGCCATGTTGGAGGAAACGCCTACGGAGTAGTTCCGGCCCTGATAGCCCGGGTGTTCCGGGTCATACTCCCGGTAGATAAACAGGTCATACCCTTTCTCGATGCCTGGAAAAGTGTAGTTTCCCACCTCGTCCTTCACCGCGAACAGTGCCTCCTGGGGAAAGCTCAGGGTTCCAAGCCGGTCCGTTTCTGCGGAAAATGCGCCGTACTCCTCCACGTATGGATTGTCTGCCAGGTGGTCCACATAACCCTGGGAGGGAACCACATAAAATCCGATCCAGCGGTCTCCGTTTTCTGCCGCCGCCTCCGGCCTCGCCAGGGAGCACCCCGCCAGCAGCAGCACCGCCAGCGCCCACAGCAGCCACTTATTCTTTTTCATTCTCGTCCTCCAATCTCCCGTTAAAGCGCAGAATATCCCCTACCTGACAGTCCAGGTAGTAGCAGATTTTATTGATGGTGTGAAACCTCACGCCGCTGGCCTTCCCCGACCGCAGGATGGACAGATTGGCCTCTGTGATCCCTACCTTGGCGCACAGTTCTTTTCCGGTCATGCCCCTGGCCTTCAGCAGCTCGTCCAGATGTACGGTGATTGCCATGGCCGTCACCTATATAATGGTCCCGTTGTCGTCGCTGACTGCCTTGGCCCGCCGGAAGTAGCGGCACAGCAGTCCCAACACCGCCGCCAGCAGCACCGGCGCAAAGGGGAAGGAGACGTTGAAACGGGCGGTATGGAGCACCGGCAGCAGCAAAAATTGCAGCAGGTTCCCTGCCACACAGATGCCCACTGACATCTCCGCCGCCCGGACGCACTGTCCGCCCAACCTTTCCGCCAGGGACACGGTGTCCTCCCCGAAGGGGTCCTCCTCCATCCGGAGAGCCAGCCGCCCGCCCCAGCGCAGCATCTGGCAGCACAGCAGGGTGGGGAGCAGGTCCATCAACGCCAGAATCCCCAGTACCAGATAGGTGGGCAGCAGCGCTCGGGCATCCAGCGCAGTGTTGCTTTCGGCGGGCCTCTGAATTTCCTGCCACAGTCCCACTCCCTGCGCCAACACGGACATCCATGCCAAAGCCAGCGCCGACCACCTCAGCAGTCGCTCCATAGTCCGTCCCGGCAGCTCCGCCATCAGAATTTTTTTCAGGCAGCGCAGTACCGCCCAGGCCAGCAGCGAAGCCGCCGCGCACCCGGCGGCCGCCAGTCCGATCATGGGCCGGGCGCCGTACTCCGTAGTCATCAGCGTGGGATTTACCAGATAAAAGAGCCCTGCCAGAATCTCTGCGGAGGCCAGCGGCAGCAGCCAGTCCAGCCTGCTTCTTCCCTTCCATAAAAGCCCCAGGGCGGGGAGCGCGGAGAGAATCAATACCACCGCCCAGGCAGCGGCGTTGCCTGTTTCTCCGGATAGGGAGAGCTCCCTGAGCCATTCTCCCAAGCGCTCCAGCATTTCGATTGTCATGGCAGAACCTCCAGATTATTGTTTTACAATAATTTCATAGAGACAGTATAACAGCAAAATTATTGTTTGTCAATAATTTTGTAAAGCTAACCGCAATAAAGCGGCAGGCCCCCGGAGCTTTCGCCTCAGGACCTGCCGCATATGCAGTCAAATAAATGCGCGTTTCAGGCAGCAGCGGCTGTCTGCCGCTTTCGCACAGCGCACTCCACAGATCACCGGAATGCGTTTCCTTCTCCGTCCAGGACTTCCAGCCGCCGGATCCGGACGAAGTCCGGAGCCAGCTGCGGCAAATGGGTCTCCACCGCTGCGGCCAGCAAGGCCGGGTTCAGCCCCGGATTCTGAGCAGCAGTCACGGTTTCCAGCCTCAGCAGACAGGGCTCCTCCACAATTTCCAGGCTGTGGAGCATGGGACGGATGTCAATATCCGCCATAAACTTCCGCTTGGTGCGCTTCTGGATAACCACACGCTCCCCCAGAAGGAGGCTGCGGATATGCTCCGCCGCTTCCGCCGGCACACCGCCGTCATAGAACAGCTCCACCCGGCAGCGCAGCGCAGCCAGCTCCCGGACCGGCCGGACAGGGACATAACAGGCCGAGACGCGGACGCCTTCCGGCATAAAACGGTTGAGCGCTTCCGGCAGAGAGCCGCCGTCCATATCCTCGTTGACCTCAAAGTCCAGCACCTCGCACTCGCTGGCCTGCCCCACACTCAGCGGCAGGGCGAAGGAGAGAAGAGGGTGGGGATGGAACCCCTGGGAGTGCCGCAGCACCAGTCCCTGGCGGAGAAACACCCGCTGGAAGGTCCTCAGCAGATCCAGGTGGGAAATGTACACCGCCCGGCCCTCCTTGGTAAAGATCAGCCTGAGCTTACCCATGATAGCATTCCCCCCCTTCCACGGCGCTGGCCCCGCAGCCGGAGCACTGGGTCCGGCAGTCCGGGGTGGCGGCAGACCGGTGGGCCAGCTCCCGCTGCCGCCACAGGTAATCATCGGAGACATAGCAGGAAATCATGCTCCAGGGCAGAATTTCCTCCCTGGACCGCTCCCGGCAGGCATAGAATTCCGGATCCAGACCGCACTCGGCAAATGCCTCCAACCAGCGGTTCAGATCAAAACGGTCGCTCCAGGCGTCCAGCTTCGCCCCCTTGCGGAAGGCCCGTTCCAGCACCTTCCCCAGCCGCCGGTCTCCCCGGGCCAGCACCGCCTCCAGAAAGCTGGTGTCCCCGTCGTGCCAGTTGTAGGTGACAGCCTTGGCAGTGATGGCCTCCCGGA
>OFHB01001945.1_pt1 | contig 11345 bp, 8 predicted proteins | sample 1521881 | NCBI WGS metagenome assembly OFHB01 (sample SAMEA3504090, study PRJEB24116) | mouse gut metagenome | biome: mouse gut; feature: mouse-associated habitat; material: faeces | place: Denmark | collected 2011
AGGAAAGCAGGCGAATCATACAGATAAAGACATTACTTGGCTGACCGTTTATCCAGAAGCGTGGGATTGGGATGTGACATGGTTAAAAGAAGAAGAGAGGATAATGTCCTACTGCCAGGAAAAAGAAATAGATGATTATTCAGATTGCTTTTCTGATATAGAAACGTATGTAAATGTGGAGAGTAAAGGTATTTTGCCTGATCAGTTAAAACCAAAGAAAATAGTTATTGGTTCAATTGATGATCATAGTGGAAACGTTTTTTTTAGAGGATTGCTGGATAGCCATCCTTCAATTTTAATGATTGCCGATTATGCGCATCTAAATAATAATTTGTTTTGGGTATGTGTCAGCTTATCCATGGTATGTGCAAAAAATATTTTGCCAGTTTTTTGGGAAACATATGGTGATATAGCGGCGGAAACGATTTATGATAAACAATTATTTAATAAAAAAATGGAACAGTTGTTAGAACATAAGAACAGGGTAACATCACAGCAGCTGTTTGTAATGTTTCATGTTGCATATATGTATATGGAGGAACGAGATATTTCCCAATTTGATCTTAGTGATATGATTATTTATTGGGAACCTCATGACATTCCCAGGCAGAGTGTTGAAGATTTTGCAAAATGGCTGGGGGGTGGAACCCCATGCAGTATCGTAAATATAGTTAGAAATCGTTGTATGCAGATTGGCTCAAGGGTTAAAATGCGTGTTTTTAAGAATATGGTGACGAATAGAGACAATGTATTGTCACCTTGTAAACTTGATAAAAAAAGTATGATAAGGTTGAGCGGCTGACAATAAGGTTTGAAGATCTGAAATGCGAACCAGAGAAAGCATTATTAGATGTTTGTGATTGTTTGAGTATTCCATGGTCAGATTCTCTCATGGGAACGACGCGGCATGGAAAAAAAGATGCTTGGTTTAATGCAGAACGTATGGTTAGTGATTTTGATCTCGGACCGGTTTATGATACTTATGAAAAGTACTTGACGGAATTAGATAGGCTGAGAATAATGATTTTTAATGGAATGTGGCAGAAAAAATATGGATATCCATATGTGGAGCTGGCGCAATTTTCCAGAAGGGAGCTGCAAGAGTTATTTCTTAAAAGTTACCGTATAGAAGATTTAACAGGATCCTATAAAATTGACGAGGCAAGCATTGGAATGCAAAAGAGGATATGGGATTGGTTGCAAGAATTAAGAATGTATGAGTTGATGACACGTTAGCAGCATGGAGGGCATGGCAGGATGATAAGGTTTTGTGATGGCGAAGTAGGATGTGCAGAATATGACTTATTGAGCAGGGGGCAATTAATATCTTACTTTCTTGCCGGGCATATGGATGAAATTGTGAGTGTATATGATAGCTCAAGTACATATATGGGAATCATTACATATAATTCGTTGTTGTATTCGATTTCCATAGATGCTGCAATTTGCAGGGAGTATGTTATTTTAGACAATGATATATGGGATAATGTAAGGGAAATTTTTAAGACAAGAAGCCGGAACTTTCGTAATCTTACACTGCTTCCGGTCTTAGATAAGGATATGCAGTTAATATGCTTTGCTTATCAGGATGAAGATGCAAATCGGGAAATGCGTATGCTTCGTGAACTGGGGGAAACAAAAGGAGTGCTGCAATTTGCGGATGTGTTTCCTGAATATAAATGTGTTAAAATACATGAATTTAATGAACTTGCTTTTTTCTTTGCAGAATACCTTAAAGATCAGAGGATTGTAGTGCAGGTAGATGGGGTACTGTGGCAGGACTTCTTTTCTAATGAGGAATGTCAGGTACCTGAGTATGAATGTATGCATATATATGCGGAAGGAACGTGGGAAAAGACGATAAATTGGAAGGAGAATCTGCTTAGAAGTGCATCGGTAGAGTTCGAATGTATTGATAAAATATATGAGAAAAATATAAAAAATAATCTTATTAGCAATGATGAGGTAGGATACGAAGAACTATTAAGATATTTGCATACAGAGAAAGAAATCATAATCTGTGGAACGGGAATGTGGGCTCAGGATACTTATGATTTTTTACTGGGAAACGGAATAGAAGCGTGTTGTTTTATGGTGGATGAGCAAAATGATGTATATGTGCATAGGATGTTCGGTAAAAAGATTTTGGGGTTAAGTGAAGTCATATATACATATCAGAATCCTGTGTTTATTGACGGTGAATCAAAAAATAGTGCATGGGGATTTGGGCAGGTAGACTATTATGATTACATAGGATTTAAGCGAAATAAAAATTTCTTTATGTTAAGGGATTATGTGGAAATTACAGGAAACAGTTTGTTAAATATTCTGAGTAAATGGAGAGTTCTTTTAGCGGGAGATGTATATCTTAGTAAATATCTGGCCGCTTTTCTGAGATCTAAAAATATTTCTGTGGCAGGATATTTGGATGTTTTGACGCAAGATGCTGAGTGGGATAGAATGGATAGTGCAATGACAAATGAGGGGGAAGATGTAGTATGCTTGATTGTTGCACCTGACTTTTTTGCTTCGAATGATATTAATGTTCATAAACCATATAAATTTAGGGATGATTTGATAAGATGCTTGAGAAAAACAAATATAGATAATTATTCTGATTACTTTTGCCATATGATTCCATTTATAAATATGCAGGAATGTAACATAAATAAGTATTTTAATAAAAATTTAACGCCTAAGAGGATTGTTATAGGATCCATTGAAATTGTGAATGGAACAACGCTTCTAGGAGGATTGCTGGATGGGCATCCTGACATTTTACTAATGCCTAACTGTTATGCCTTTAAAGACAATTTGTTTTGGACTAGTCTTCGTTTATCAATGGTTGAAGCTAGGGATATTTTATCTGCTTTTTGGGATATAAGCAAGGAGTGGGATTCCATGTGGTGTCGTGATGCGGAAAAATTCAATGAGAAAATGAGAGAACTGCTGGCATCTGATGACCAATTCACTTCACAGGAAATTTTTGTGATGCTTTATATGGCATATATGTATATGGGTGGGAGGGATATGGAAATATCTCAAAGTATTATATATTGGGATCCTCATTATCTGGCTAGTGAAAAAAGAGAAAAATGTGTAATATGGCTTGGGGAAGAGCAGGTGCACTGTGATATAGTTAATGTAGTAAGGAATGCGTGTATGTCTCGTGGCTCTCATGTTAAAGGCTTTATATCGTTATCTTGGACGGGAACGGGACTGGATGCGCTTAAGGATGCTTATACAGCTGGTGTGTATGCTTTTTTAGATGTTGAGAAGGAAATATACAAGTGGAATGACAGATTGGTTATTCAATTTGAAGAACTAAAACGTAATCCTAAAGAAACATTGCTGAAGATATGTGCCAGATGGGGGATTGTCTGGTCTGATTCGCTAATGCAGACAACACGGTACGGAAAAAGACTTACATATAACAATGGAGAAAAAAATATATCTGATTTTGATATGACTCCGGTTTATAATACGTACGAAAAATATTTTTCTGAATTTGACAGATTACGGGTAATGCTCATACAAACGCTCTGGCAAAGATCATACGGTTATCCTTATCTAGAATTAAAACAATTTTCCAGAAGAGAACTGCAGGAAATGTTTTTGAAAGGATTTCGCTTTGATGAGTTGGTGGAATTAGATGGACGAGGTTTGGATTTAGATTTTAGGTTGATGCTGCAGCATAGGATACGAATTCAACTGCAAAAAATTAGAATGGTGGAAATGCTAGAATATGCTTAGATTTTGCGACAATGAAGTGGGATGTGTAGAATATAGTTTATTGAATAGAGGGGAACTGTTATCTTACTTTCTTTCAGGGCATTTAGACGAAGTGGTGTGCGTGTATGATGATCTTCATGGAGGAGATTTTGTAGGGATTGTTACGTATCATTCTTTGTTACACGCATTATCAATAGATAGTGCTATTATGAGAGATTATGTTAGTTTGGATTTTGATATCTGGCAAGACGCAAGAGAAATTTTTAAAAGAAAGAGTCATGATATTTGGAAAACCACCTTACTTCCGGTTTTTAGCAAGGACTGTGAGCTGCTTTGTTTTGCCTATCAGGACGAGGATGCAAACCGTGAGATTCGTATGATTTATGAATTGCAAAAGATGCAAAAGGGAGTACAGTTTGCGGATGTGTTCTCAAGGTATAAGTGTGTCGTGATACATGGTTTTAACGAATTGGCATATTTTTTTGCGGAATATCTTAGAAGCCAAAAGATACAGGTAAAAGTAGAAGGCCTAATGTGGCAGGATTTTTTTATTGGGGATGACGGCCAATCATTGGAGCATGAATGTATGCATGTTTATGCGGAAGGAACATGGAATAAGCCATATAACTGGAAAGAAAATCTGTTAAGAAGTGTTTCCGTAGAGTTTGAGAGTGTTGATAGGATTTATGAAGCAAATATTAAAGCTGGTTTTATAGGTAATGTTAGGAATGATGTATTGCTTGAGAGTCTTCGGGAGGAGAAGGAAATTATACTGCTTGGAGCAGATATGCGGGCGCAGGATGCTTATGATTATCTGTTGAGTAATGGGATAGAAGTAAGTTGTTTTGTGGTAGATGAATTAAATGTGGGTTGTATGCATAGGCTGTTAGGCAAAAAAATATTAGGGCTATCAGAGGCTATGAGTAGATACAAAAACCCTGTTTTCATTGATTGCGAATCAAAAAATAGTGCGTGGGGCCTAGGTCAGACAGATTATTATGATTATATAGGATATAAAAGAAATGACAGGTTTATTATGTTACAAGATTATGTCGAAGTGCCGGGGAATAATTTGCTGAATGTTTTTGGGAAGAATGAGGTGGTATTGGCTGGAGACAGACATTTATGCAGCAGACTATATGAATATCTGACAGGAAAGAATATTTTGGTGGCAGGATACCTGCATATATTGCCGAAGGATACAGGGATAGAAAATGTACCGGAAGTTCTTGTGGAGAATGTCGGGTATGATACAATATGTGTCATTGTTGAACCAATGTATACGAGTGATGAAAATGGCAAGGTTATAGGAAGGCAGGAAAAGGAAGAGCGTATAGCATATTTTAAGGAAAGGAACATAGACAACTATACGGATTATTTTTCTGATATGGTTCCTTTTATTCATATTGAACAAGATAATGAAACTAAATATGGGCGAGAATTTCTGCAGCCTAGGAGAATCGTGCTAGGATCAATTTTGTCTTATAGCGGTAATATGTTTTTTAGGTCTTTATTAGATTTTCATCCATCGGTGTTAAGTATATATTACAGCGATTTGAATTCTCAGTTGTTTTGGATATGTGTACGTTTGTCGACAGAAGGCGCTGATCACGTTCTGCCCTTGTTTTGGAAACTGATTGAGAATAGTGAGAAGAGCATTATCAATCGCCCGGCATTTGTTGAGAAGATGGAGGAATTGTTGGCATGTGGTAAAAGTTTTACTTCTCAAGAACTGTTTGTTATGATTCACATAGCTTATATGTACATGTTCCGAAAAGACGTACCAGAAGATAATATAAGAAGCATGATTATTTATTGGGAACCACATTTTCCGGAGCGGGATAAACTGGAGGAATGTGTGAGGTGGTTGGATGCCAAAGAAGTTTCATGTGAAATTATAAATATAGTAAGAAATTCGATTCCTGCAAAAGGGGCAGCGCTGAAATATCCGGGCTACATAAGGGGAGGGGTAAAAAGTGCGTATTCCCTCATTGCTTCACGGCAGATGAACATAGAGCAAAAGTGGTATGGGGTAGAGAAAAGGAAGGTTGTGAAGTTTGAAGATTTAAAGTGCAGGCCAAGAGAGACATTGGAGGAAATATGTAGGAAGTGGGAGATAGAATGGTCTGATACATTGATGCAGACAACTCAGAATGGGAAAAAGGAAGTATATTATAATTAGTGTCTGCTGAACAAGCTGTTTTAGCTTGCTTCAGACAACACATACTATAAATTTATAGCGTATACTAAAAATGACTGCAAATATTCGCCTCTGAATCCTGAAAAGATTCGACACGAATACAGATAACGCAACCGACGTAAGCTGTGTTGTTTCCAGCTTTGTGACAATAAGTCCCATGCCAAAGCAGCGTTTGCTCCGACTGATGAACCGTTCCACTTCTATCCGGTCTGTGTTATCCTGATATTCCTGTTTTTTGTCAGCCCTGTTATCCTTGGATGGCCTGCCGAGTCTTGGGCCGGAAAGCCTTATGCCGTTTTTGCGGCAGTAAGCACGGTTTTCTTTTGTCCGGTATATTTTGTCTGCCAGTACGCGTTCGGGGTACCGTCCTGTCCGTTCCCGATACCGCTCTACCGCCGCAGCCAGACTGCCGCTTTCGTTATAAGCGTCAAAAGAGACTTTTTCGATCCGCCCATAGCCCCCGCTGTCGATGCTGACATCCAGCTTCGGCCCGAATTCCACCGGTGCGCTGGCTTTCCCCCTGACAATGGGGCGGATCCATGGCTGGCGTATGCTGACGACACGGTCCGTCACCGAATGGACATGGTTTTTATACATGTACTCCTGCTGCTGGCACAGACGGAAGATCGTCACCAGCAATGGGATGTCTTTCTTATCCGGGGCATACCCTCGGCTGAAGAAGCCCTCCAGGTACCTGATGTCCCTGCGCGCGTAGGAAAGCTGTTTTTTTACCGCTTCACGGACTTTCTTCTCTGTGTGCTTCCTGCTCTTTACGAATGCCAGGTAGTCTTTCCTTGCATTCCGGCGGTAACGGCGCGGCAGGGTGAGCCCATAGGACTTGCACATCCGGTAAATGATATATTCCAGCTTTTCCCTTGCCTCGTTCAGGAGGGAAATATCCTGTGGGTACCGGATGTTCACAGGGGCACAGGTGGCGTCTATGATGAGTGTCCCGCTGTTTGCGGCTTCTTCCCCCTGCGGGGCATCCCCGCAGGGGCCGCCGGATGCCGGCGGCGCCGGGCCGTCATCGTCCTTGTGTTCGAGCATATATTCATTAGCCTCATTCAGGATATCCATGGTGATCCTCTTACGGAACCATACAAGCGTGCTGGCGTCAAACGGTGCCTGGGGCTGGTATCCCGGAAGGCCGATAAAATACTGCAAGTAGGGGTTTTCTGAAAGCTGTTCCACAAGCTCCCGGTCCGAATACTGGAACCTGTTCTGGATGATCAGGGAGCCGAGCGCAAGGCGCAGCGGCTTTGCCACGTTCCCTGTTCCGCTGGGGAAGAGGGCGGCATATTTTTCTTCAAATATGCCCCACGGAACCCTGTCCGCAAGCTGCACCCAGCGGTTATCTGGGTTCATCCGGAGTCCGAGGGGCTGGTCAAAATCAAGTAGTGAGGGCTGGCTTTTATCTGGTGTCTTATACATGGCATCTCCTGACTTTTATAAAAATTCTGCAAGAAAATAAAGCGATTATATCTTTGTTCCATGCAATTATTATAACAAAAAATGCTGGAAAATTCAGTATTTATCAATATTTTAAGTTGTTCAGCAGACACTAATTATATGCAGAATGTAAGTGGTTTTGACTTAGAGCCTGTGTACAATACATATGAAAATTTCTTTTCAGAATTTGACAGATTAAGGCTGATGATCATAGATGCCCCATGGAGAAAGAAAAACGGATATTCATATGTAGAATTGAATCAGTTTGCCAGAAAAGAATTACAGGAGATGTTTCTGAAGAAATTTCGCTTTGAGGATCCAGGAGATGCTACGGGGTTTTATAAAGATCAATTAGATTTAGAAGACAGAATTGAATTACAAAATAGTTTTAGACGTAGGGTGCAGGAAATGATTTGTTTGCTAAGTATAAGGTACAGTTAATTTCTAAAGATACTTATTAAGAGTGCCGATACATATAGTGATGGTTAAGGATAACTAGAAAGTTGCATGGATGCAGAAATAGGATTAAGGTGAACCTGTTATTGTGCTTGATATGCAGTGCAATAACAGGTTTTTGTTTGGAAAATAATGTGCCAGTAGCTGAGAAAGGATTTGAAATGAAAGATTATAGCCAAACCTTTATATGGAGTGATGGCTGGTGTCTTGAGAGTGATAAAGCATGGTTCGTTGATGGGATGAGCAACACACTCTTTTGCGTGAAATTACATTCTGGAAAATGCGAAAAGGTAGGTTGCATCCCAGAATCAAAAAAAGGAGCATACCGCCGGAATCCATATTGCGTGAAATGTGGCAAAGATATATTTTGTATTCCTGGATATGGGGAAAGTATATGGATTTATAATTTGGACGATAAAAATTTTACTGAAATTAACCTGGAAGGGCTTGGAGAATGTCATTTGGGAAAACAGGCCTGGGTTTGGAATGATAAAATATTTATTGTAGTAGCAAATTGGAATAAGATAATTGAGATTAGTATAAGTCAGAGGGAAGTTACGGCATATCACACAATCTGTGAGGATGATAATGTACAAAAAAGTATTTTAGTGGGAGATAAGATTTATGCGGTATCGTCTGGATTTGGCAGAATTTATCAATTTGATTTGTTAACTAAAAAGGTGACGGTTCATTTGCTTCCAGATAGAGAAAAAAAAATGTTTGCAATGTGCTTTGATGGTGAAAGATTTTGGTTGAGCGGATATCAAAATGAAGTGTATCTATGGGATAAGGAAAAAGATAGTTTTACCACTATCAGTCTTTCAAACGTTTATGAAGTATATAATTTTGATAAAATGGCGGAAAAAATAACTGATAATAATGTTCCCCCAGTATTTAATCGAATAATTTATGTAGGGGGATTCATTTGGTTTATTCCAATCCACTCAAAGAAAATTTTGTACGCTGATAAAAAGAATGCTGCATTATCTGTACTTGAGATACATGAGGAGGATAAAATAAGTGTTTCACTACAAAAGATGCAAGGAATAGGAAATTTTTTGATGGAATATGTAAGGGATTCCAGGTATATAGGGTTGTTTTCGGCGCAAAACAGCCGTGTTTTGGAAGTAGATACGGAACAATTAACATACCAATGGAAAAAATACTATTTGACTGAGCATTACCTGCGGCAGTATTGCGAAGCATGTGAAGGGGTTTATTATGAGGCAAAAGACCCTTTGTGTGTTCAGGACTATCACATGAGAAAACGGACGGAGAGTACGAAAGTAAGGAAAACAGCTGTTTATAGTGTTGGAATGAAGATTCATGCTAAATTGATTAAGGAGAATATGTTATGAATAATATGGGTACAAACACATTGTTGATACATATTGGAATGCCGAAAACAGGAACAACAGCATTGCAAAGTTTTTTATTCAACAATAACAGTTTGTTAAAAAAATATGGTTGGTGTTATCCGGTATTAGAAGATGCTGAATCGGGATATTGGAACCGGTGGTCAGCAGAAAGAAACGGAAATGGATACAAATTGCATGCTGATTGGATCATAAATGGTATGAAGCCGGAATGGGATAAAGGAATGGGGATTGTTTTAAGACATTTGGAAGAGAAAAATGTTGTCTTATCAGCAGAGAATATTTATGGGATTGGGAATAGCAAGTTTATTGCAGATGCTAAGGACAAATATGAGAATATAAAAGTAGTTGTTTATCTCAGGCGTCAGGATAGAGCTATAGAGTCATTATACAGCCAGAGAATTAAAAGCGGGCTTGAGTATGTGGAATATTATAAACCATATAATACTTTTGAGGAATTTGTTGAGTCATATGTTGTTTCTGGAAATTTTTTAGAATATTTATGCAAACTGGATTTAATAAGCCAAATAGTTGGGGAAGAGAATCTTATAGTCAGAATATATGAGAAGCAGCAACTTATCGGAAATGATACGATTACAGATTTTATGTCTGTTCTTGGAGTACCAACAGATCAGGTTGATTGGAAAAGAAAAGAAAAAAATGCTTCTCTTGGAGGAAACTATTTAGAGATTAGCAGATTGATCAATTCTGTTCAGAGTATTGATAGCTGTGTGGGAAACAGAGATGAGATATTGAGTTGGTGTGATGAAGAAGTAAGGCATGATTTTTATAATGTCTGTACAGGATTATCAGGTATATTTAATCAAGATAGGGGAGAACATGGATTTTTCACAGTGGAGGAAAGGAAGGAGTTTCTTGAGAAGTTTGCACCAGATAACGAGCAGATAGCAAGAAAATACCTGAACAGAGAAGATGGGATCTTGTTCTATGATGACAGAATGGATTATCCTTTATATGATATAAATCAAAGTAGTGGATTTGAAGAAGATATGGTTCGCGTTTTTACGGCCGTGATGCATGCCCAGGGTCAGAGACTTGCAAACTTGATTGAAAAAACTTCGCAGGAAGTTATTGGAAAGTTAATGATGAGGGATGTTTATCAAAAAAGGAAAGACCGAAAGCTGCTGCTTTTTGGTGCAGGGCGTAACTGCCGAAAATTATTTGATATAGTCGGAAATCTTCCGTGTACGTTGATTGTTGATAATGATTTGACAAAACAAGGAACGGCTATACATGGGGCACAGGTGAGCCATACGGAAGATATCGTAGATTGGAAAAAATATTATATTATTGTGACTTGCCATGTTACAGGAGAGATTGAGCAGCAATTGGATAACTATGGCCTGAAAAAGGAAGAAGATTATGTTCTCATGAGAGAATATGGGGTATAGGGGTAAAAGTGATAGATAAGATAGACGGTGCTAATACATTATTGATACACATAGGAATGCCAAAGACAGGAACAACATCTTTGCAAAATTTTTTATATCTCAATAACGGTATATTAGAGGAATATGGATGGTGCTATCCGGTTTTGATGGATGGTGAAATGGAATATTGGAAACAGTGGGAACTGGAAGGCAGTGGGAATGGGTACGATTTGTATGACTATTTGATAATAAGTAATGTAAAATCTGAATGGGATAAAAGAATGGATATTTCTCTGCGATATTTGAAGGACAAGAATGTTATCCTGTCGGCAGAAAGTATTTATGAATTTGAAGGGGATAAATTTATAGCGGCTGTTAAAGAAAGATATGCAAAGGTTAAAGTGATTGTATATTTAAGGCGGCAGGATAGGGCTATAGAATCTTTGTATAATCAACGAATCAAAAACGGAACAGAGCATCGTACATTTGAAGAGTTTATTGGTTCGGATGGAATTCCTCCCAACTTTTTAGATTATTTATTTAAGTTAAATTCGATAAGTAAGATAATCGGAAAAAGTAATTTGATTGTCAGGATATATGAAAAGCAGCAACTTGTTGATAACGATACGGTTATGGATTTTTTGTCTGTTCTTGGAATACCGTTAGATAGGAACAATTGGGAAAGAAGTTCCATGAAAAATATATCTTTAGGAGCTTCCTGTATAATTCAAGTATAGGGAA
>OFHB01001946.1_pt1 | contig 11343 bp, 10 predicted proteins | sample 1521881 | NCBI WGS metagenome assembly OFHB01 (sample SAMEA3504090, study PRJEB24116) | mouse gut metagenome | biome: mouse gut; feature: mouse-associated habitat; material: faeces | place: Denmark | collected 2011
CCTGTTCTACTCCGAAGATCCCTCCGGCCAGCACTTGGGGCTGGGGCTTGCGGTGAGCCGGGTACTTTGCCAGAAGCATGGGGGAACCATAGAGCTGTCAAACAGATTGTCGCATGGAGCCTGCGTGAAAGCCTCTATTACGATCAAGCAATAGCGAGGGTAAGAATTTCCTATGCGGATGTACTCAACACACAAAAAAATCAACAGAAGGTCTTGCTTGTGACGTAACGTAATGAGGTATACTGTCCACAGGAGGTGTTTTGAACGTGGAAAGATATAGAGCTATCCCACCGGGGTATATGACCGTAGGTGAGGTTGCGAAAAAGATGGATGTGACAGTCCGAACATTACAGCACTATGATAAAGAAGGGCTGCTCTCACCCTCCGCCACGAGTGATGGAGGGCGCAGGCTTTATACGGACAAAGATATTGTCAAGCTGCACCAAATCCTGTCTCTGAAGCATTTGGGGTTTTCTCTGGACGACATCAGGGACAGGTTGATTCCGCTGGACACTCCGGCGGGTGTGGCGCAGGTTCTGTCTGAACAGGCGGCTGTTGTCCGGGAGAAAATTGCAAGCCTGACAGAATCACTCTCAAGAATTGAGGCACTGAAAGCCGAAGTGCTGGAAATGCAGTCCGTTGACTTCAAAAAATATGCAGATATTATTATCAATCTGGAGATGAAAAACGATTTTTATTTTCTCATCAAGCACTTTGACAGCGAAACGCTGGATCATATCCGCAGCCGGTTTGATAAGGAAAGTAGTATCACATTCCTGCAAAAATTTTTGCATATCCAGGACGAAGCAATTCGGCTTCAGGATGCGGGTGTACCGGCAGGAAGTCCAGCAGGACTACAACTTGCAAAAGGCTATTGGGACTTGATTCTGGAGTTCACAGGCGGGGATGCTACCATGCTCCCTACACTCATGCAGATAGGAGAAAACGATGAAGTCAATCAAGAGTGGAGACAGAAGCAAGCCAAAGCAAAGGCTTTTATTGAACAGGCATTGGGTGCTTACTTTTTAGATGCGGGCATCAACCCGTTTCAATAATTTACGGGAAAATAGCTGCTAAGGTCAAGGTGAAGTTATGCGTGAAAAAATGAAATTTATTACCAAGGTGACTGCTGCCCATTTTGTCACATATTTTATATGCGGTGTGCTATTTTCAAAATTGTTTAACTATGAAACGTTGTTCAAATTAGGAAACGCAAAATATTTTATGAGAGATTTTTATGGTGTTTCCAGTCTGCTGGGGCCATTTGTGCAGATCATAAGAGGGCTGTTGATTGGTTGTATTCTACTGATTTTGAAAGATAATCTCCTAAAAGAAAACCGAGCTGGGCTGAAGCTTTGGCTTGTATTTGCGGGATTGGGCATCATATGCGCCCCCAGCGCCGCACCAGTATCCATTGAAGGTATTGTTTATACGCAACTGCCGTTGGAATTTCATTTAAGAGGAGCGCCGGAAATACTGGTGCAGACACTGCTGTTTTCGCTCTGGGTCACCCATGATTCTAAGCTGAAATTAGAATGGAAAGTTTCTGGACAGACCACGATAGCGGCTATTGTGACAGCAGTTTCGGGCGTTGGATTTTCACTGGGCGGCGCTTTGCTGGCGCTTGTATTAAAAATCGATATTATGGAAGGCGCCAGTGATCCGTTTGCTTTTCTGGTTATGCTTGCTGCAATGATTACTGTGTTTTTGGCAACCGCATGGTATCTGCGGCGCGGAAAAGAGAGACAGTTTACAATTGCCTATTACTTAGTATGCTATTTTGCAATTGCAATACTGCCGATGGCTTATAATTATTTATCCGATTCGGCTTTGAAGTCGCCTCTGTCGCTTGTGTTCAGTGGATGGCCTGTGATTGTGATAGGGGCATATTTATCAAAGAAAACATTTTGATCATCTCGAACGCTACTTTCCGTTCTGAGGATACCTCCGGCCAGCACTTGGGGCTGGGACTTGCGGTGAGCCGGGTGCTGTGCCAGAAGCATGGAGGAACCATAGAGCTTTCAAACCAACCGCCCCATGGGGCTTGTGCAAAAGCCTCTATCAAGATCGAACAATCCCCGTTACTGTAATGCAGATGCGGCTATAATACAAATTCCAGTTTGACATATTGGAAAATCAAAATATGATACCTTTGCCTTAATCCTTAATAAGGTGTACTGAGATTATTTATTTTATGGAGGAAACGTAGATGGAACAAAAAAATAAAATTCTGAAAACAGTTTCAGTTGTTCTATTGTTATGCAGTTTTGTTGTACCAATGTATAATATTTTTCCTAATGGGCTGATAGTCAATCAGGATTCATGGTTTTTTACTGAAACTTTTAAAATACTTTTTCAAGAGGGGGCAGGAGCATTTAATTATCTTGGTGTTGTATTTCATCTGGCTGTATGGATTCCCGCTATCATACTGTGTATCGGTTCTTTTGCAAAGATGGACAAGATTGTTCGCTTTTCGTCAGGTATCGGCATTGTCCTTCTTTTGATAGGTCTTCTGCTTGCTGTTGTTTTGACAAATGAAATAAAATTGATCCATCCGATTGTTGGGTACATTTGTATTGGATACTGGATTGACTTAATTTTGCTTGTAGTTTGCGCCGCCGTTTCTTCAAAAAAGCACTGAAAATATTAAAAAATTCCCATTTATCGAGCAACATAAATACATAAAGAGTAAGACACATAAGACGCAGAACCAGCAGGCTTGTGAGAAATCACAGTCTGTTGGTTTTTCTTATGTAATTTCCTATTCCTTGACCACATTTTGACATTTGGCTTTTATAATTGAAATACATCAAACATGACAGGAGGATAAACAATGCGAAAACGAATATTATCATTAGTTATGATTTGCGGCTTGCTATTCACTACGACAGCTTGCGGAAATTATAACATTGAGGATGGGAAAGCTCCCCCGCAAAACACGGAAGAAAATCCATTCATGAAATCAGAGGAAGACGGTTCTTTAGGTGTTCTCAGCCACGAGGAAGTAAGTCCCGCCAGAGCGGATGACCAGAGTGTTTTACCGTATGAATATCACGGCGGAGAATTCACCTTGGACTATCAGTTTGCATCAGAGGGGAAATTGGATAACATAGGCTTCCTGCTCTTTTTGGACGGAAAGCCACAGGCGTACAAGGTAAATGATACAAGGGCGGAATATGAGTATCTCCATTGTTTCCAAACATCAGAAAAGCACGAAGAAAAATTTTCGTTTGTGTTTACACCGAACACGGGAAAAAAAGGTGATACCCTAAATATTACAATCCTGAGCATTACCAATCCCGCTTTCCAACCCGATATGAAAGAAACATCAAGTTACGGCTGGTATCACCAACACCTTGAAAGAGCGCTGAAACTGCATTTTAATGAGGATGCTCCAGACAGCGATATCTTTTATGGAGAAAGTGAAAATATTTTTCGTGATGTCAGCGTTGCAGAAGAAAAAATCACTTCCTCTTTTATTGAGAATGAGCTTGTGAAAAACGGTTGGAATGGAATTACTATGGATACATTGGATAGCGGCGTTTATTCGACTATTTCCTATGATGGCGAATTAGTGTATGACAATATCAATCTTACCAATAAAGATACACTTACAGTGCGTTACACGATTTGCGGAACGCCGGGTACAAGGTATGGCATATCATTCTTCTTAAATCATAAGCCCATATCGTTTGATAAAGTGATTTCATACGATGCAACATTAAGCAAAGGAAATGTGTGGATAATGGAAGCCATCATAGACACCTCTAAATTAGATGACTTCAATACTTTCTATGCGGTAGCTGTTGCTGCAAGCAATGATTGTTCTACAAATAAGACAGGCTCAATTTTGCTTTATAAGGAGGGCTGAAAAATGAAAACAAAATTGATATGTATGTTGTTTATGCTCGTTTTGACCTTTGCCCTGTCAGCATGTAGCGGCGGTCAAGATGATAATACAGAGAAATCCCAAAATGATATAATAACGACACAGCCCCATAACAGCGTTCCTGCTGATAAGATCGACAATAATATTACAAAGCCAGAGAATGCCGGCGGAGACGCCAGACCCGCAGAGCCAAACAATAATGATAAAGATGCCGCTAAACCGCAGGATGGCGCTAAGGAAAAAAGCAGCACGGAATCAGATACGGATAAAAAAGTCAATAACGCAATTCCATTCGAGAATCATGCAGATAACAGTTCCAAAAAATCTAAAGATAACGGTCAGCAATCCGGAACTGTTGAAATATTTGACAGCTCTGCAACGCCCCAAAAAGGAAGCAGTAATCTTAATGCAAATGGTGAGGGAAATGAAAAATCTGATACTCAAATGACTGAAAGTAAAAACGAAACTATTTTATCTAAATAAGGAGGGTTTAAAAATGAAAACGAAATTTATGCGCATTATGCTTATACTTGCTTTTGCTCTTAATCTGTCAGCTTGTGGTAACAGTCAGGAAAATGTGAATCGTTCTGAAAACGGAATCTCCATAGATGCGTCACAATCCGAAGAAGATAACACATCGGAAAAAACAGGAAGCGAAAGCAGCGACAATAATAAGTCCAACCCACAGAATCGTGATACAGATAAAAATACTATGGATGTTGGCACAGTGAATGGCTCGGCTTTCTCTGGAAAGGTCAGCGGCTGTTATTACGCTGATGGCAATCGGATTATTGTTGCAGCAGATAAGCTCTATCTTTATGATACTGGGAAAAGCGAGATTATAGCAAGTGCGGATATTTTTTTGAATGAGTTATGTGTGCAGCCTTATTCGGACGGGTATTTCATTGTCGGTGAAGAAAATAGCAGCGGCAGCACGGGTTCATTTGCAACGGCACAAAGCAGTAATGGAGTAAAAGGATACCTATTGAATAAGGATTTTGTTGTTGAGAATACGATTTCCTTTCGCGGGCTGCTAAATGATGATTCTGTCCTCCAAATGGCGAGTGTCACCATTTCACAGGACGGAAAACAAATCGCTTTCGGCGGATTACAAGGACTTTATCTCTATGATACTTCTTCCCAAAAGGTACATGCCATTCTGAACTATTCCGAAAATGGCAGGGCAAATAATATGGAGATTGTAACGATGGATAGTCTTGCATTTACGGGAGATAAAACTTTAACTTATGTAGGCATGGGAATAAGCTCTAATGGCGGGGATGGAGTCTCTGTTTATGGAACAGTATCCACAGACAATGCAAGTCTTAGTATCACCCAAAAAGCCGATTATGAAGTGGATGTTGAAGAAGTGCAGAAGGGAGGGAATTTACTTGTCATGCCCCAGAGCTTTAACAAAAATAATGGAACGCTGCTAATGCTTGATACTGCATCTAATACAGAAAAAAAGATTACATTCTCAGGCAGCAGCGAAGGAAAGGACGGGGTTTTCTGCTCTGAGCAAGGTAAATATGTTGCTACTTCCATTTTGGGAGAAGCCAGCGTAACAATAAATATTTATGATACAGCATCGGGAAAGGTTATCCATACCGAAACGGTCAAGGACAGCAACAGTACTTATTTCCAGCGTGTCCCGCAGATTTTAATTTTGGATGAATCCGGCGCCTGTATCGTTGTGCTTGGGCGAGGTATTGGCGAGGTAAGCACCTTGATCACAACATTTGGCTTTAAGGGGTAATGATCTATGAAAGTATCATTTCAGAATATTTCAAAACAGTATAAAGGTAAATATGCCCTAAAGAATTTTACGACTGAACTCTCGGAGGGCGTCTATGGACTTTTAGGGGCTAACGGCGCAGGAAAAACAACGCTGATAAATATATTTGTCGGCATTTTGGGCAGCGATAATGGAACTGTTTTGATAGACGGTCAAGATGCAAAAAAAATGGGCAAAGACTTTTTATCAAAAATCGGATATATGCCGCAATACCCTATCTTCTATCGGGATTTTACGGTAATGGATTTCCTGTTATATATGTGTGCATTAAAAGGAATCCCTGCGGAACAAGGAAAAGAACGGGCTTTGGAGCTTCTGGGCATTGTCAATCTTTTCGATGCGAAAGATAAAAAGATTGGCGCTCTTTCTGGTGGTATGCGGCAGAGAGTCGGCATTGTCCAGGCAATGTTAGGCGACCCTAAAATCCTTATTTTAGACGAGCCTACAGCAGGACTTGACCCAAGTGAACGCATCCGCTTTCGCAATTTGATTTCACAGTTTGCACAGGGACGGACGATTTTGCTGGCTACCCATATCGTTTCTGATGTCGAGTGTATTGCAAAAGAGATTATTATTCTCAAAGAAGGCGCTTTGATTACGCAAGGAACTACTGATGTATTAGAACAGAGTATCTATGGTAAAGTGTGGGAAGTGACAACAAACGCCAAAGAGGCTGTCTGCCTTAGCAACAAATATTATGTCAGTAATATGAAGCAGCAGGGCGAAAATTTTTCAGTAAGGATTGTAAGCGATAGCTCGCCCGCAACAAACGCAGGAAAAGCTTCCCCTAACTTGGAAGATGTATTTTTATATTATTTCCGCGGGCAATGAGTCAAGCGCCGTGCTCGCACGAGCATTTGACGAATGCCGCGAGAGTCGAAAGACATTGGAGAGAAAAAATGACACGCTTAATCAGATATGAATTTTACAAATTGTTTTGCAAGCGGTCAATACTTGTTGTACTTATTCTGTTCAGCGTAATAAACCTGTTCAAAATAAATAATGAATTTCATTCCTATTCCTACTTGGCAGACGGGAATGACAGCCGCAGTTGGAACAGCGTGTATTGGCAGCTCTATGAAAAATATCGTGGAGAGATAACTACCGATAAAATCAATAATCTTCTTGACCTATATCAGCCGTTAGTAGATGCTACGGCTGATATGACGGCAAGCACAGACACAGATGACCCGAATACGATGACGGGAAATATATATAGTGACGAAAACATCTTAGAAAAATACTATGTACAGCCTATGGAATATTTCTATAATTATCGGACTTATGCTTCGGAAGTGGCAAAGAAGGCAAAAGAAAATGCTGCATTTTACAAGGAACAAGGACTTAACTTTGAAGTGCGTAAAAACAGTGTAATTTACAATCTTTATTCTGGACGGAATATACCAGCTTTTGCCTATCAGGAAATGTATAACTATTATTTGAACTATGACTTTTCAAATATATTGGTTTTGTTTCTTTGTTTATACGGAATTATCAGCGCTTTCGTCTATGAAAAGGAAACGCAGATGGATATGCTGTTACTGACGAACCCTAATGGCGGTAAAAAAACCGTATTAGCCAAAATTGTTGCAGTTACTTTATTTGTAATAAGTGTTGTAATATGGTTTTCCGTTCTGGATTATCTTGGCTTTTCCTTTTCATTTGGAACAATGGAGGGATATAATCTTCCTTTGTATGCCATCAGCAATTTCAGTGCGGCTGCGGTAAACTGCAATTTGTGGCAATATGTAATTCTATCCGCAATTACAAAAGCAATCGGCATATGGACTATGAGTATGGTATTCCTATTGATTTCCATGTTTTGGCATAATGCTCTTATCCCATTTGTCGCTGACTTTGGAGTAGCCTTATGTTTGATTATTACAGGCGCATCACAGAGTTACTCAAGCAATATTTGGCTAAAGATAATAAACCCATACTCGCTGCTCACGAACCGTATTCTGTTCGGCAAGACGGAATTTATCGGTTTTGCGGGCTATCCAATACAAAGCTTTTTGGCAGCTGTTATTTTTGCCGTAATAGTGGGAATGGCTGTAATAACGGTAATGGTTATACTTTCTAAGAAGAATTGTCATTACCGGGAGAGGAGGATAAAATGTCTGGATTCATGTACGAAATTAAAAAGATAATGCTCCACCAAAAGGGGCTTTGCTATATCGTCATTGTCCTATTGGTTGGAACTGTATGGCTCGTTGCATCAGACAATCCTTATAATAGTGCAATGGAACAGTACAAAAGTGAATATGAATGGTATCTTGAAAAGGTAAATGGATACTGTACTGATGAATCCTCTCTCTATCTGGAACAGGAGGCAGAGAGAATTGCAGAAGCCAAGGGGAAGAAAAGCTATCTTTTGGAAAGCTACTATGATGGCAAAATCAGTGAAAACGAATATAAGAAGGAGAGCCAGGCAATTGGAAAGGTTCTGGAACATCAGAACGGATTTGAGGTCGTTTATCAGCAATATCTCTACATCTGCGAAAATGCCAAAAACCGCTATTTTCTTCAAACGAACGGATGGACGGGGCTTCTTGGCGGAGGTACGCTTAATTTTGTCCTGTTCCTTGGCATTTTGCTGATTGTTACGCCCGTATTCTGTTCCGAGTATAGCTGCCAGATGGATGCTTTGATTTTGACCTCAAAAGAGGGGCGAAAAAGCTCTTTGCATAAGCTGTTCATTGTTATTTCGGGCGTCCTCTTGATGTGCGTAAGCATATCGCTCATTGAATACGGATTTTACAGCCTCAAATATGGACTGCCTAATGGAAATTATCCCATCCAAAGCCTTAGTTACTTTGCAGGCAGCAACAAAAGCATAACTTTATTCGAGGGATATGTATATATAGGATTGCTCCGTCTTTTTGGCAGCGTGTTTTTAGCAATACTTCTTATGTTTATTTCTGTTTTGGCGAAAAAGTATGCGGTGACCCTGCTTGCAGGTGCAGTATCGGTCATTATTCCCTATGTAGGTCTATCCAAAACAATGATTTACCGTCTGCCGTTGCCTTTGCCATTTCTGCTTGGAACAGACTTTTTTGCAGGAGATATTGTTTCAAGTGATGCTTTTACAGGTGATGAGAAAATTGTTTTTGCAGAGATTCATACGATTACACTGCTGATTTTGTTTTCAGTATCCGTATTCTTATGTATTTTGGCTGCCGCTTGGATTTTACGGAGCAATTCTAACAAATGGCAAATGAAAACAAGGAAAATGCGAAATGTACCGACTCTTGCTATCATACTTAGTTTCGTATTGACAATGACAGGATGTTCAGATAACGGAAAAATCCAGAATTTTATTTATAATTCATCGGCGGAATATGATTGTATGGGCTATGAAATAACACAGGACGCAGAAACTTTTGATTATTATCTTAAAAATGCTTCCACGGGAGAAATGCTTCATTTAGTACGCTCACCTATGTTTGGGGCGTTTTCTGATGAAGAAAAGGTATGTGCGTTTTGTGTATGTTCACCATATCTATATTATACGACATCGGTTACGGAAAGCTATGTGAACCGTGTCGGAAACTATAACAGCAGCATAACAAAGGTGTCGGTGGTAGAACTTAATTTAGATACCTTTGAGGAAAAAATCGTTTTTGAACAGATTACAAATTCTGGTCGTTCCCTCTTTGGCATTGATTATGAGACGGGTGATAAATGGAAGTTTTTAGAGTTCCATCACGATTTTTTCATAAATAATGACAGCATATTTTTCATTGGCAATGATGGCATAACAGAAGTAAACCGTTTCACGAAAGGCATTACAAAACTTGACATCCCTACAAGTGGAAATATCTCATTCGATGGAGAAAACATTTTTTACAAAAACGAGCAATCGGTTTTAACAAGGTATCATGTTCTAAGCGGCGAAACTTTTACTTATGAAAAAGTAGTTGCGTATGATTTCTGCATGGATGAGCAGTCGATTTATTATGTATCCAGAACAGACGGAAATCGTGTATATTCCTGCAACAAGGATGGGAACAACAAAAAATTGATTAGTGATACGCCCGCAATGTCGGTTACTTGTGATGCCGGCAACATTTATATATTAGCAAAAGAAAGCGGGGAGAACATCGTTTTATCAAAAAGTCGTTGAATAATGCCTGATTCTTGACCAGTTTTTGACTTTCCTATGAAACAATATATTTTGGAAAAAGGAATGAGGAACAAATGCGGCAATGGATAAAAAACAACACAGTAAAGAGAAAAAAACTCAGGAAGAGAAAAAAGGTCAAACGGCTTGTGATAGCTTATCTGCTGAGGGCAGTCGTTATACTGATACCAGTAATAATGATAATACTTATGGTTTGCGGCTGTCTTTACATATGTGAAAAGTTTACAAAGGAAGATGAAAAAACAGATATATGCACAGATAGATATACCAATACATATACAGATACGAACGCTGGCAATGGCGCTGCTCCTATTACTTCAACATCTGACTGCGTTTCAAAGTTTTGCGTCATCATAGATGCAGGACATGGCGGAAGTGACGGTGGGACTGTCAGTGGAAAAATTATAGAAAAGGATATTAACCTTTCGGTTGCATTGAAGTTAAAAACGATTCTGGAGGATAACAATATTGAAGTTATTCTGACCAGAAACTCCGATGAGAAGATGAGCCTTGCACAGCGGACTTCTGTTGCAAACGACTCCAATGCAGATTTTTTTATCAGCCTTCATTGCAACTATTATGAAGATGACGCGCAGATAGCAGGTTTGGAATGTTATTACAATAGTCCAGACGCAACGGAAAGCAAAGCATATGCAGAAAGCATAATCCATGCAGTTTCGCTAAGCAATGACGTGAAAACGAGGGATGCAAAAACCGAAAACTATTATGTTTTGCGAAATACTCAAATACCTGCTGTTTTGGTGGAAATGGGATTTCTTTCAAATTATTCTGAGAGTCAAAAGCTGTTAAGTGACGACTATCAGGAAATCTTGGCGCAGAGAATGGCAGAGGGAATTTTTAACAAGATAAAGGGAGATGAAAACTCATGAAGAATCATTCAAAAGGCAATAACAATAAAAACGAGATAGAACTGTTATTGAGAAAAGCACTTAGAATAAAACAAAAACCCAGCCAAGAATTAAATGACTCTATTATTGGTCAATACGAAAAAAATATTGAGCAAAGAAACATTAATGTTAAAAGGCTTTAGTATCTCCCTCCTACTATTCGGAAGTACAAGCAAAAAGTTTTGATTGAGCCAAAAAATATACAAGTACCAGTCATCAAAGAACCAGACACTTTAGATGCAGATCCAATGAACGTGTGAGCAATCATAATTTGTTTTTTACATAACAAACTCATCTCCACCAAATAAAAAAAACGGCGATTTGGTGGGCGATCCCGTCCAGCTACAGTCCGAGCGGTAACCAATCCGCCGCAGGCAATGGGGGCGGCTCTTAAACTTAAGCCCTGATGCAGGCGGGGGAATGGATAATGATGCCGGTTCCCCTGTTTATTTTAAGAAGATAACGGTCAAGCCGGATGACGAGCGGTGGCTGCGCCTCCTGTTCGGGGAGCCGTATGAGGCTAAGTTCCAGTCCGAGGGGACGGGTTCCGCCGTCCATGTGTATGACGGGAACGGAGACGAGGTACTGACCTACACGGCGGGCGTGG
>OFHB01001947.1_pt1 | contig 11339 bp, 15 predicted proteins | sample 1521881 | NCBI WGS metagenome assembly OFHB01 (sample SAMEA3504090, study PRJEB24116) | mouse gut metagenome | biome: mouse gut; feature: mouse-associated habitat; material: faeces | place: Denmark | collected 2011
CCCGCCGCCTTGTGCATGAGTGCTGTAACTACGATAACGGCAACTGTATTGTACTGGATAACGGCGTGAGCCCTTCCCAATAAAACGGACACAAAAACCGAGGAAAAAACGGAATGATTCGTAGAGTATTCGCAACAGCGGTTAAGCAGCTGAGCTACACAGTTTATCCTCGAAACGAGAGGGGGAAATCCAACCCAGGGCAGAGTGCGGGCGGAAAGTATTATAGAACGTTTCCAAATAGGCGAACACATCGCACTGCGCCGCAGCTCTGGTCGGATAGTGCCTTAGGTGGATCAGCTCACACTTGAGGCAGCTGAAGAAACTCTCAGCAGCGGCGTTGTCATAGGGGTCCCCTCTGCGGGACATGCTCTGGCGGATGCCATAGGTTTCCAAGCGTTCCCGGTAGGCCTTGGAGGCATACTGCACGCCCCGGTCACTATGAAAGATCAGACCTTTTGGCGGCTTGCGGCGGCGGTAAGCCATGTCCAGGGCGGCCAGCGTGAGCTGAGTGTCAATCCGATCTGAGAATGCGTAGCCCACGATTTTTCTGGTACATAGATCTTTCACGATGGCTAGGTAAAGCCAGCCTTCCCCGGTGGGAATGTACGTGATATCACCCACCCAAGCCTGGTCGGGACGCGGGAAGGCAAAGTTACGCATCAATAGATTGGGTGCAATGGGGTGGTCGTGATTGGACTTTGTGGTAGACTTGTAGGCCCGACGCCTGGCCGAAGAGATGCCGATCAGTCGCATTTGCCGGTGTACCCGCTTGCGGGAGCAGCCAAATTCCGGCTTCAGAAGATGGTACAGGCTGTCCAGCCCCATGGCGGGGTATTTTTCGTGTAATTCCACCAGCCGCCGTCTTAAAGCTTGGTTGCGCCGGCTGCGCTCCGAAGGCATATGCTTCAACCAGCCGTAATACCCGCTGCGGGATACTGCCACTTCCCGGCATACCTGCTCCACAGAGGCTCCCTGGCGGCTCAGCGCCTGGACGCAGCGGTACTTCTCCTCTATGGTTTCGACAGGATGCCGACGGATTTTTTTAGCACATCTATGACTTCCTCTTTCTCTCCCAGCTGCTTGCGCAAAGTACGAACTTCTGCTTCCAACTCCCGAATGCGCTGCTGCTCCCGGTTGAGACGGCTTGCCTGTCCCATCTGAATCCCTGAAGCCTTCATCCAGTTGCGCAGTGTATCGATGCAGATCCCCAATTCTTTGGCTGCCTCTTTGGGCTGCCGCCCCTGCTCTGTCACCATGCGCACCGCGCCTGCTTTGAAGTCCTCATCGTACCGTGGTGGTGTTCCCTTTTTTCTCTTTTTTTCTTCCATACTTTTCTGCTCCCTTCCTTTCCAGTTTACGACTGATTCCTCTGTCCGTCAATACGGGTATGGGGGCAACGCGCCTTGTGTATGTGTGCAAAGTATCAGCTATTCGCTTCTCTGCCGCTGGTTCATTGCCGCCGTGCTTCCCCTTGACTGGAAACTGGAAGCCGCCCTTTTGCACCGGGCAGAACTGAAACGCTGTACCGAGTGCGGCGGTCAGTTTCTCCCAAAATCCAACCGGGGGAAATACTGCCCCGATTGTGCCGGACGCATGAAAAGAACCAGAGCCGCACAGCGCAAGCGGAAACAGAGGGGGAAATGTCACGCTTTAGAAAATACAGAACCCCCGTAAATCAAGGCTTCCCGGCTACTGCTCAACGGGTATGCGGTACATTTATCCTTTACCCCCGGAAAAGCCGTTTTAAATGCGTAACAGAAGCCACAGACAGGAGGTGAAAACCATAACCGAATACATTACAGCCAACACCACAATGCCGCCCTTTTTCCCCTATCCCCGATTTCTGCTGAAAATGGACTTGTCACAGACTGCAAAGCTGCTCTATGCGCTGCTCCTTGACCGTTCCACCCTCTCACAGAAGAACGGCTGGCAGGACAATGAGGGCAGGACGTATATTGTCTACCCCATAGCAGAGATAGCGGAAATACTGGATAAAAGCACCATGACAATACAGAACTCCCTAAAAGAACTGGATATTGCCGGGCTTTTAGAGAGGGAACGCCGGGGATTTTCCGCGCCGAACCGCCTTTATGTGAAAGTGCCGGAAGTAGTAAAGGTTTCTTTAGATATGACACAAAGAAATCTTGATGTCAGTCCTAAAGAAAACTGTACATCAGACACAAAGAAAACTTTACCTATGATACAAAGAAAACTTTACCCTAACCAACTAAATATAAACAAACTAAAAGAGAGCCAACGAATGGGAGCGAGTGGAGAGCCGCCCGCGCCCTATGGCAAATACCAGAATGTTTTCCTCACTGAAAGCGAATATGCGGAGCTGAAGCAGGAATACCCGGACTGCCTTGAACGGCTTATCGAGGAAATGAGCCGGTATATTGCTTCCAGCGGGAATGATTATGTGAGCCATGCCGCCACGCTTTACAGGTGGGCGGACAGGGAGAAAAAGGAGAACCCGAAAAAGGGAATCCCCGATTATTCTTTCAAAGAGGGCGAGAGCCTTTGACAGCGGAGATAAAACGCCCCGTAAACAGGGCGTGAATAAGACCATGAACAAGGAGGACGATTTTATGTGTGATTATGATAACGCCATTTTCCGGCTTGCCACAGAAACAGAGCCAGAGCCGGAGGACTACACAGGCGAGGACGGGCTTTTATATTGCGGGAGCTGCCGCCAGCCCAAAGAAGCCTATTTCACCGAGGGAAAGGGGCTTTTCGGACGTGACCGACACCCGAAAGAATGTGACTGCCAGCGCAAACGCCGGGAAAAGCAGGAAGCCGCCGACCGGGAGCGCAAGCACCGCGACACCGTGGAGGAACTGAAACGCCGGGGATTTTCCAACGCCGCCATGCGCCAGTGGACTTTTGAAAATGACAACGGCAAATGCCCCCAAATGGATAAGGCTTTATTCTATGCGGCGAACTGGGAGGAAATGAAAGCGGAAAATATCGGCTATCTGCTATGGGGCAAGGTAGGCACAGGCAAGAGCTATTTTGCCGGGTGTATCGCCAACGCCCTTATGGAGCGTGAGATTTCCGTGTGCATGACAAATTTTGCCTTGATACTCAATGACCTTGCCGCCAGCTACAAGGGCAGGAACGAATACATAGACCGCCTTTGCCGCTTCCCTCTGCTTATCCTTGACGATTTCGGCATGGAGCGCGGCACGGAATACGGGCTTGAACAGGTTTACAACGTGGTTGACAGCCGATACCGAAGCCGGAAGCCGCTAATTGTCACAACGAATTTGACGCTGGAGGAATTACAGCACCCGGAGGACACCGCCCATGCCCGGATTTATGACCGTCTGCTTGAAATGTGCTGCCCTGTCTGCATTACCGGGGAGAACATCAGGAAAGCCACGGCACAGGGGAAAATGGAACGGTTAAAAGGACTGATGAACGGAAAGGAGAGCCTATGAACAATGACACCAGCAAGACCAGCCGCACCGCCGCCCCTCTGGACGCGAAGCCCGACCTTGTGAAGCGGATAGGGAATACCACCTTTGACATACATATCCATTTCAGCGAAACGAGCCGGGAAACGCTACACACAGAGATGGGAAATTATACGCTAAACAGCGGTGACGCTCTTGTTTTTGACTCGTCTGTCAAGCACACCTATATCAATGAGCAGGATGTAATGCTTACTTTTATGGTGGTAAATTTCTATCCCAATTAAAAAAGCGGGCTGTAATCGGAATTCTTAAGAGATTCGTCAGAAAATATTCGTTGACGCATTTGGACTACTATGATAGTCTATTGTTTAGACAGACTATCATAGTAGTCTATCTTTTTCAAAAGGTGCGCACCTGTGAAGATAAAATAATAAAAAGAAAGGATTTATACTATGTTTCATCGTACAAAGAGAAACCTTACAGCTTCAGGAATCATGTGTCTTATGCTTATGGCTGCCGGACAGACTGCCTATGGAGCAGCGCCTGCCCCGCAGGTATCCACGGTTTGGGCCCAGGAAGTTCAGAACCCGGCGGAGGATCCTACTTTGGGAGGGCTTTTTGAGCTTTATACCCCGGAAGAATACGAGGAATCCATCAACCAGATTAAAAAATATATGGGCGCAGACCATGCCGATGTCAAGGCCATGGAAGCGGACCTGGCCAAACTGAAGGCGGATAACGGAAAAGGTGAATTTGTCATTTACAAAGGCGCTTTTACCGTATCCACAGAAACTACCATCGTTGCCTTCAATCCGACGATTGTTATGAGGCCGGATCTGGTAAAAAGCGCAGAGGAACTGACAGCGGAAAACTATAAAAAGGATATTGAGGATGTAACAAAGCTTTTGGACCAGGCCGTAAAAGATAAGACCGTAACATCAGACCAAAAGGATTCTATCCTGAAAAAGATGAATGAAAACCTGGAGAAATTAAATTAGGGCGGCTGCCATATATGGGAAAGCAAAACGGGCGTATCGACTAACTGATGTGATACGTCCGTTTTGTTGTGTGGGTCATGCAAAAGTTCAATAAATTAAGCAGTCCTTATACATTATTTTTCCCAGAATGTCCATTTTACGGCATTTTGGAATCCTGTTTTTTGATAAAATCTGCCGGAACCGCCTGTCATATGTGTTGCGCCTAATGCTTTGGTTTTCCGATACATTTCAGATAATGCCGCCGCCGCAAGACCTTTATGCCGGTATTCAGGAATGGTGCAGAGAGGTTCCATGTATGCCAGGCGATTTTCAGGTGTCCACCACATCCCTGCATAGCAGGCATATTCTCCCGACTCATCTGCAATAACCACATCCAGTTCCGGCGTTGCGTGCGGCGCGGTGCTCAGTATATAATTGTGCTGCTCATACTGATGATTCCACGGACCTTCACACTGCTCATGGTCAAAACCTTTAAAACAGCATTTGCCCACGTTTGTCCTGTCAATGTCCTGGGGGTTTACAAAGTGAAAACCTTCCGGCAGCGGAAAATCCAATTCATCTGCAAAATCATACTGCATATCCCAACGCTCGTACTTCTTATGGTATCCCATCTGTTGTGCGTAACGCATCAATGCATCCTGTCCGCCGAAGAAAATAAATTGAATGCCTTCTTTGTTTGTAAACATATTTTCATCAGCGTATTGCACCATTTCGGATGCCAGCTTTTCATATCCGGGTTTCAGGCAGAAATAAATGTCTGTCACCGGATTTTCATAAAAGCAGAACGCCACGATTTCTCCATTGCATTCCCAGATGCGGTTTTTGTAAGAATAGGAGATATCCATCCAGTAAGAAAATGATGCGTATGCGTATTCAAAAAAGGGGGCTGGTACGCCGTTTCTCCAGTCCCTCTCATAAATTTCAATCAAAAACAGGTAGATTCTTTCGCAGTCTGCTAAAATACGAAATGGTCTTTGTGTAATACTCTTCCTACCTTTATGTACATTCAAAGCCTGCGTCCTCCTTTGCTTTATTAAACAAAATTAACCACCCTATTAGTTTAGGTGATTGCTTAAAAGGCTATCTTCTTTTCTGCATAATCCCCATCTGTACAAGATTTCAATTTCTTGTTCTGCATAAATTACCGATAAACTGAAATTTAACGTACTCTCACGGTATTTGTAAGAACAAATCCTACTTTTTTGTACAGCATGAAAGCTTTATCATTCCATTTAGCAACATGTAACAAAATAGGCCCATTGCTAATTTGGCGAATATGGTTCATTCCCCATAATAAAAGCTGTTTTCCATATCCTTTATTTTGATATTTCTTATTAACTATCAAATCGTCTATCTCACTTCCATAACATGCGACAGAACCAATAATTTCTTCCCCACTTACAAGCAAGAAAATATCCTTACTTTTTTCACGAACTTGTTTATAATCATTCAAAAAATTATACGGCTCAATAGCAAGAAATTTTCGCATTTCATAAAAGCAAGTATTATATATTTTCATGTATTGTTGAAAATACTTTTGCTCAAAAGGAATACACAAGATATTGCTTTTTTCAATATCATCTTTTACATATTTCATTTCATATGCTATTATTTCCATGTTGTAATTTCCCTTCTGCAACCCCCGATTTGTCGCCTTTACCTGATAGCATTAAGACACACTAAATTATTATCCATTATGTAAGCAAATTGCAAATTAGCTTATTAAACCTGTCGCTTTCGCTCCATTGAGGAAAGTGACAGGATTCCTCAAACCAATAAACCTGTTTTTCTGTTTCAATCCGGTCGAAGTATTCCTTCGCAAGAGCAGAGGACACATGGTTGTCATATCTTCCCTCGATAAATATGATTGGAGCGCCATATTGTGTTTGGGCTTCAAAGTTTGTTTGCATGACTTCCTGCCACAAATATTGTATGGCTTGCAGACTGCCCCTCTGGTGCCGAATCAAATCGGCGAGTGTGTAATATCGAGAGAGCAAAAAGGGAATGGCTAAATTATTATAATTTGTTCTTCCATAGAGAGAACCCTTGTGTTTAACAACCTGCCTGGACAAAGCGCAGTCCCAGAATACTCCCCCATGAATGACCGACCAAATACACCGAACTTTGATGAAACCGCAGCCCTTTCTCCCAAGAGTTAACAACAGTGTAGTTCCATGGCGGCCTGTTTTTTGAAGAAGACGCTTTTATTCCATTGTTTATAATATCTTCTTGGGATATTGGCTTATCTATGAATTTTCTAATGCTTTGTTTATTGTAAATTGCAGAAATCATTTATATTATACTCTTTCAATCATTCCGCTTTTCTCTATTTTATTCCAACGTTTGAATACAATTATTTCCGCATCAGTTCCATAGCCGCTGTACTCAGACACCATGAGATATTTCTCATCAGCGATAATTCCATAACATCTGTCGCTGTCCTTTTTATGAAGCTGATTCCCTAAATAAATCCTGTTATCATCCCAAAACTTTACGGTATGGCCGTTTGGAAGGGTATATTCAATGTTCGCAAAGGAACCTTTCAGCGCATTCAGCTCTGTTACTTCTTCCATATCCGGAATGTGAAGCGCATTGAAGGCCGCAATCAGCTTTTCTTTCAATTCACTTAACGCTGTCTTGCCTTTTTTACAGCATTGTGCAACAAGGCATTCCGCCCCAAAAGGCTGGCCTCCTGTTGCCGCACACCCGTTACAAGTGCTGCTTAATTCACAGTTCGTACAATCAATTCCACAAATAGATTTCATTATGTTTTCCTCCGTATACATTATTACTCCATAGCTTTCCGGTAATAAAAAAATTCTTTCATTGCTACAAAGATAATTTTATTGTATCTACTTTATCCATTACTTTCAACGAGACAGTCCACTTTTGCAAAATAAAGTGCCATATTTGCAAAGTTAGGGAAAAATTTAGCGAGAGCTGTAACCACATTGGTTACAGCTCTCGCTATTTTGGACTAATCATTTCTCGAAAGCCTCTTCACTTTTGATAACCCCGTGTATCTTTTCATCATAAAAACCAACAAAATCCCCAAACAGCTCCAAATCTAATGAATTGAACCTTTTTTCCCTGTCAAGGTTTTTATGTATATAGTCAGCTCTATCCTTCGAAAACCGTTCTTTGTTTTCGGAGACATTATAATCGTAATCCAGTGTTTCAAGCCATTTGTCAAATTCCGCATTAAATTCATCCCTATAGGTTTCATCATTGAAATAATTATGTCCCTTATCCTGGAAATGAATGAAACGAAACCGGGAATCATCTTTATATTTTTCATAATAAATGTCGTAGCCGTATTTGGCTGGAACAACTTCATCATCCAAACTATGCAGGATCATAATGGCGGCATCGCTCTCTGAAAATCCGTCCATCGCAGTATTTGAGGCATAGCCGCCGGATTTCATCCTCTCGTGGAGCTTCACAAACGGCAATATAAGATAGATACCGTTCCCTGCCTGTTTTTTCCCCTCTGCTTCAAACATATCCGATGAAGAGTTAAAACCGGAACACGCGATAACTGCTTTTACTTCAGGATGATAGGTAAGTACACTGCAAACACTGTAACCGCCCCAGCTATGCCCGAATAAAACGATTGGCAGATCTGGGAAATTCCCACTTTCTTCCACAAATGTGATTGCATAGTCAAGATCTATGACTCCCTGTGGAAGTCCTCCAACTCCTTCACCTTCGCTTTCATCATTTCCCGTAGCATCATAAGAAAAAACACAGTATCCATGATGCGCGAAATAATTTGCGCAGTCCATATAAGAGTTGTGCCCGCCACCGCCAAATCCGTGAGACATTACAACGATTCCATGCGGTTTTTCCTCCGTGGTATACAGATATCCCGTCAATTTCTGTCCCTAATTGGAAGCGAACTCATATTTCGTGCGCTGCAATCCATCAAAATCCTCAACACGCCGTATAAACGCCTCATCACTTTCAAAACGCTGGTTAAAATTTTCGTTGTATATTATCACGGATAATGCCCAATCTCCGGCAATGAACAGCACAATAACTACAGATAATACAATAATGAGAATTTTTCTCTTGGATTTCGTTTTCATATTGGTCACCTCTTCTGCCTTATAACTTCAACACAGCAATCAATTCATTGCAATCTATAGTAAATAGCCTACAGCGATAAAAAGATAGCTATACAAACATTTTCTGTTTAGTCGTAAATACATTACACCGCTAAGAACAGAAAATATCATAGTAGAAATTCCATTCCATATTTCAAGTCCTACTCCTCTCGACACAAAATGAAACGCTCCCCATGTCATAGCCAATATAATACCGCCGAAAGGAATCGGACTTTCTTTTTTCAACAAGGTTTCAATCGCTTTTTGCCCATACATTATGATTAGAGTAACAAGCATTACCTCAAAAAGATAGTATAAATATTGTGCACAGAATTGGTATGCATTTTTACCTTGAACTTCACCAAATACTTTTAGAGTATGCCAATCTATAAAAGTCAAGATTTTGCAGCAGATTAAGCAGGAAAATGTTATGACCCAATTTTTCAAAGAAGGATGATCCTCTTTATTTTCTCTTAAGGGAAAGTGATAATACCTCTGCGAAAAAAATAGTGCCATTACAATAACAACCGCCCATATTAAAACCATTATCATACAATGAACACTTCTTTGGTTTACTGTATAGTTCCATATATCTACATGCAGAATCATGAATTCGATTACAAATATTGAAAAATATTCAAGCATAAATGCTCCAAACAAGAGCAGGCTCAGCCATAGATATTTTGTCCATTTTACTTCTCTAACCATTTTCCTCACCTTATGAAATCCCGATTTTTCAGCTTTGCAGATAATCAATCAGCTTACCTGCATATTCATCACTATGTTCGTGTAAATACTTCTTATACTTTCGGTAATATGATATCGATACACAAATTCACACGCATTTTTTATTGTATTCGAGGTGCTTTTCTGTTTTGAATCCGCTTTATTGCTTTGCAGAACATAGATTCATACGGCTTTGTCAACATTTATCTCTGCTCTATAAATTGAAAGTTGCAAGTTAGATGACATTTTCACCAAGAATTATTTTAGGCATTGTGGTTAAGCACCGATTCCAGCGTTTATAAAATTTCTCCACACCAAGTTTAGATACTCTTGCATGAGCTTCTTCATTTTCCAGTACCCAATATAAAACATATGTCACCTTGCCTATATTTTTGGTAAGACGGATAGGTAATTCTCCTGCTTTAACTGCATTAAAATCTTTTTGCCTGTGAGTACGTTTTATGTAATGTACATCAATGACACCGTCTTGCGTAATTTGAAAGAATGGCCATGGAGCACAAAAGGTGCAGAGATGAAATAATCAGGGAATGATGTTTTCCAGTGTGCGGATTATGATTGCAGCTTTCAGTTGTCGTAATTCCATTATAAGTTCCTGTAGTCTGTTGCCAACAAATTTCTGGTTCACTTTAGATTGACTAAGCTTACAAATATGTTATATTGAAAATGGCGGTATAGCCTGAGGCGTTTGTCATTATTTATGAACCGGCCATATATTGCTGCAGAGAAAGGAGAGCGGGTATGGGGATTGGAAGTTTGACTCCTTTTATGGTATTTATCTTATTGTATGCGGTTGGGATTTTACTGCCGTTAGAAGTTACTCCGCATTATTATAACTATATGTCCAGAATCTGGAGCTGGACGGAGATTTTGATTTTACTGCTGGCGGTGTATTACATTGTAAAAATAAAGATTTTCAGGTGGAAACAGGCAGTGGCAGCTCTGCTTCTTGGCGGGGGATGTCTGGTCACCTTATTCAGGGATCCAAGGACTGCGGATGTCATTGTGACCGGCGTTTGTGTGATGGCTGCTTTTTATGCCGCCTGCAGGCTGTTTGAGCAGGCGGGGGTGGAAAACCATTCTCTTCAGGCTGGTTTAGTGGGAAATATCCGTTATTTTGTCCTTGGTGCGCTTATTTCAATTCCGTTGGCGGTTTTGAATGTATTATACTTTTCATTGAGCCGTCCGATAGTCGTTGGGAATGTAGTTGCTTCTGCTGTTTTTGCATGGAAGCCTGCAGTTGCCGAGGAAGTGGTGTTTCATTTCTTTTTACTGGCATATGCCTATTATCTGCTTTGTGGAAAAAAGGAAACGCGTTTTTCAAAAGCGTACATTTATATCTTGATGATAATTCCCCGGGAAATGCTCCATTATCCGGATATGTTTATCAGATCGCCTGGAAAGGCGGTTTTGATGTGTGCATTAAACTGTGTTTTTTTCGGCCTGCCTATGGCGGTATTGATGAAAAAGAAGAATCTGCAGATGGCGGTGGGTATGCACTGGTTTATTGATTTTGTCAGATTTGCGGCAGGCTTTTAAAGTGGTGGAGGTGTTGGCGTTATAACGCCAACGGTCTTTAGGCGAAAACAGCAGGAAGAAAGTCAGGAACTAGCTCTTGTGAAATGCCGTGAAAAAGGGTATGATGAATATATCTTACACGGGCTAAAAGGGGTTTTTATGGGAAGATTTTTTAATGTGGCAGCAGCTTGTAAACATAACTTGCATTATATGGTTGACATTACTTCGCGCTTATCAGAGATAAAGGGATATGTGGACAGAGGAGAATATTTTGCTATAAATAAGGCGCGGCAGTATGGAAAAACCACAATACTTCGTGCGCTGAAAGAGTATTTAAAAGATGACCCTGATGATTTTCATATTAAAGTATATTTAGATGATGATGGTGATGTAAAAGAATTATATGCATCATTGAGCAGTAAAAATTTGGAGGGAAAAGAAGAATATGATACAATAGATGGAAAAGTATTACGTATGGACGAGGATGAAATACGTGTAGAGCAGGAAGATGAAAAAGCAACCCGAGGTTGACTAGGATATCAATACGCTTCTCATTC
>OFHB01001950.1_pt1 | contig 11329 bp, 10 predicted proteins | sample 1521881 | NCBI WGS metagenome assembly OFHB01 (sample SAMEA3504090, study PRJEB24116) | mouse gut metagenome | biome: mouse gut; feature: mouse-associated habitat; material: faeces | place: Denmark | collected 2011
CTGACCTGTCTTCCAAACAGTGAGGCCCCATTTTCTAGAGCTCTCTCTGTCATTGTAGATGATCAGAAAGTTGAGCTATTGTTCTATAGCTGTTCATGACCCTTTGTACTTTCAGGCTAAACCAGGCCCATGGGAGCCCATATACAAAACAATGCTGAATGATAACTTAATGTCTGCTTCCTGCCATATGCATTATGTTCCAATCTGTCCTATCCACCCACCCAGCACCATCAACACCTGAGAAACTTCTGCATGTCAGAAGCTCCTTTTGTAACAAGAATTGAAGTTCTGTGAATCATGCCATTTTGACAATAGGGAATAGAAAGGTAAAAGGAATCTAATCAAATATTTCTGAAGGATGATCGCTGACAGCTCTTTACTACTACCTTCTAAACTATTTATAAAACTAGTCACACAAAACTGAATACAGAAGGGTCAGGAATTCTAGAAATCAAACCATTGCTTTTCCAATGTTGTCCTATGGCACACCAAAGGCAATTCCTGTATATACACACTGCATAGTGACATTTAAGTTCCATACCTTCCCACTCCCAGGGCTACCGAGCCTCTGGGAGCCCTGTAAATCCACACTTAGGAAGAGTCAAAGGACGAGGAGCTCTGTTATGATCACCACATGGACCAACAGAACCACACTCTGACCCACAGTCCATTTAGAACCAGCAGATCAGACTCAAATAGCTCTGCAGACTTGCTCCTCCTGTACTGTCAATGGAGATTACTATAATAACCAGGGGATGGCTTGTAGTCTTCCAGGCAGCTTGTAACACATGCATCTGAGGAGAATCCTGTAGAGAATCTGCAAGCTACCTAACTTCTCCTAGTGTTCCTGATGGTTAGGCCTGCCCAGAGTCCCTCATTAGCATGGAAAAGTCAGCTGGGCCTCAGGGCAACAGCAGCTCCTTCCACTGTGGGATCACAGAGCAAAAGATTTAGACAGCTAAAACCTTCCAAGCTAGGCTGTTACACCCTACATGCAGACATAGCCCTAGTCTGGAAAATTTACATTTAAAAGAATGTTCTAGTCCTGCACACCAAGTAATTTCCATTTTAAAGGCCCAAGGTCCTTTCTTTATATATTCAATTATGCATGCAATACCCACTACAGCCACCTCTACTTCTTACTGGGGAAGTCCTGCAGCCAACCTGCAATCAAATTCATACATTGACAAAATGGCAGTTTCGTCCATGCCAGCCTCTATGTACTCTCTGTGAAGCTTTTCCCAGACCCGGTCAAACTTCCTTTTCTCAAACCCATAGTTGAATCCCATAAATTTACCTCCATTCGATTTGCGGAATGGAGGTAAAACCTTGAGTACAGCTAAAAATGGCAGCACAAAGTTAGAGTGCAGTCCTCGGAAGTGTTAATCTCCATCCCGGATTGCAGCTGCCCTGCTCATTGGAAAGCTGTTTCAATATTCAGTTGTCCATCAAGTGATATGAGCCATTGATGATCAGTCAATGTATCAGGAGATGGGTTCCATAACCTGTAAACGCAAAATTTGAATTACTGATAAAAATTTTGTTTTGCGTTCGCGAAAGTATATAGCTTTTTGCGTTTGGCTGTGGTATAATATGGCATGAGGTGGATTGACCATCATCTGTAAGGTGCGATCCAAGGTCTCATTGCGCTTTCTATTATAGAAAACGGGACTCTCAAAACTCATAGGTTTGCCTATATCTGCCTACATAACTGCCTACATCAGAAAGGAGGGTATTTGCTTGAAGTTTTGTGACTTTGTTCAGCTCATGCACCAAAACTATGAAGTGAAAACAAACGCAGGCGAATTTGTTGCTGTTTTGATAGATGCTATCCTTGATGATGCGGCATTGGAAAAAGACTCATCGAACCCGATTTATGAACTGGGAAAATCGACTAAGGAGGCTTATTATAGCGGGAGACTACATATTTCACAGAAAAAAGCTGCCGCAATCACTCCGAGAATAGATGAGGCAAAATTTGCAGATTTTGTGAGTACCTATTCCTTTGATGCACTGAACCACATGAAGGATAAAATGGCGGAGTTTGGATTTAATGTTGATCCTTCCGAAGTGGGACAGGCTTGCGCAAATATTCTGGCGCAGATCATAAGACGTCGGGCGGAAGGTTTGTCCGATGATGTGACTCTCCTGAACTATCAGCGTATGGAAGCGGGGAAAAAACTAAAAAATATCGCCCCTGCGACAATTGAACGCAGAGGCGATAAGCTACATATATCCGGCGAGGTCATAACGATTCATCAGGCACTTGTCCCTGATGATGTGGGCAAACATGAACTTGATTATATTCGTGCTTTATATGAGGCATATGCGCAGAAGTTAAACAGAGAGACATTTACGGCCGGGGATATACCGTCTCTGCCTAAACGATATGCGCAGAATTACAAAGAACAGCGGATGGCATATTATAGTGCAGTCAGCATTGAACGCTCAGTTCGGGACATCTTTGATGACGGTGAAGATGAATTTGACCGATTGAAGGGGGATGCATGGCATGGGATAAATACAACTTACTGGAAGGATTACGAGGATGGCTATACGAGACTAAACGCTGTCCTTGAAAAAATTACAAGCACTACACTTGACAGTTCTGTACTTAGCCAAATGCGGAATCTCATTGGCAATCTGGAAAAGAAGGGCATCTGCCACATACTGGTAAATGACGGTGTTATTGAGTCGTGGGTGAATATTGATGGGTAACAAATTGTTCAATACACCTTTTGAGTTATCTCTCCATGTGGTACTGCTTCTTGATGTGGTGGATATGGGGCTGACTCTTGATAGAATCGCCGCCTATGATTTTATTGCAATTTATTGTGAAGATTTTGGTTTCGCAAATAAATCTCTGAATGGAGAGAACGGTTTCGCTTTCAGTGAGTTATCCACAAAACGGAATCTAATAAAGAAAGCAATAAAAGACCTTGTGGTTGACGGCCTCGTAACAGCGACAGATGACAATGCTGGTATTCTCTATTTGATTTCAGAAAGTGGACGAAAAATGAGCACAAGCCTTCAGTCGGAGTATGCTATGAAATATAAAGAGTTGATGTGTCTTATTGTGGAAAGATATAGGGATTACAAAGATGTTCAACTGCTCAATGAGATAAGCAGACAAGCAGCAAAATCTTTAAGGAGGTAGCCCAATGGCGGGGTTTTACATAAAAAAAGTTATAGCCAAAAGCATTGCCAAGGGCGATGCCAGCATTACCTTTGGCAAGGGACTGACAATTATCCAGGGACGCTCTGATAGTGGAAAAACCTGTGTGGCAAATTGTATTGACTTTATATTTGGTGGTTCTGTGGATAAGCCCTTTAAGGATACGGCAAAATATGATGGTGTAACCATGATTGTTGCCTCTAATGACAGCGATGAAGAAGTAATTTTCCATAGAACTGTTGGGAAAAATCAGGTTGAGGTTTCCAGCGGAATAGCCGGAATTGAAAGCGGCACATACGATGTCAACTATCGCAAGGGAGCAAAAAACCCTCCGTTAAATGAGGTTTGGCTGAAACTGATCGGTATTCAAAGCGAAGTCATGATCGTTGCAAATGCACGGTTTGAAACGAAACGGCTTACATGGCGCAATCTTCTGCGAGTGCTTTATCTTGACGAGGGCCGTGTAGACGATATCGGTTCTATTGTAGAACCGAAGCATCGCTATATGGAAAACACGCTTTTTCTGTCTGCACTCCTATATCTTATTACCGGCAGGACATTCACAGAAATCGACGCACAGGAGAAAAAGGAAATCAAAAAAGCGCGCCGCAAAGCTGTACGGGAATATGTTAATCGTAAAATTCAAGATGCAGCTGAACGTAAAGAGCAATTGGAAAATAACCTTCACATTTTCGAGGGTGCTGATATTGAAGGACAAATCGCGCAGGCAACGACATTGCTCCAGGAAACACAGAGGAAAATCGATCTTGCACTTGCTGAGAGCCAGAAGATTCTTGCCTCTATTCTTGAGATGGAGGAGAGAGCTGCTGAGTGCGATGTCCTCCTAAATCGCTATAACAGGCTTGCTGCTCAGTACAAGGCAGACATCCAGCGTCTTTCTTTGATTGTAGAGGGTGAAGAGGCATATCGGGAAGTACCACAATCCACTAAATGTCCGTATTGTGAAGGAACAATCACCCCTCGCAAAAGAATATCCTATATCGTTTCGTCCAAGGTTGAGATGGAGCGGACTATGGCACAGCTTTCTGGCCTTGAGGATACTGAAAAGGATGTAGAAGACAGAAAAAGAGAAATCCGCATTGAACTTGAAGACCTAAAACGACAGCGTGATATGCTGGAATCAAAAATCAAAACTGAACTCCGTCCGCAGGAAAGCGAACGACAAAATACGGTTAATGCCTATAAGGCTTATCTGCGTATTGCAAGTGAAATAACTTTGATTGAGACCTATGCTACAGACTTCAGCAATGACCTGTCTGCTCTTGAAAGTGAACAGGAAAGTGATAAGCCTCTTGAATACCATCCCAAGGATTATTTTGGCAACGACTTCGCTACCACTTTGTCTGAGTATGCCAACAGCATTCTCAAAGAATGTTGTTATTCTGGCTTGCTGCAGGCGCATTTCAATCTCACCACTTTTGACATCGAGGTCAATGGTGAAGATAAAGGCACAAGTCATGGCAAAGGCTATCGTTCGTATCTGAATACTGTAATGATTATGATGCTGCGGAAATATCTGGCAAAGAATGCTAAGTTTGATCCGCACATCTTTATCATTGACACACCGCTTCATGGTTTTGATGATGGCGTAGATGACAGGATGCCGGACAGCATGAGAGCCGGACTTTACCGCTACTTCATGAATCACCAAGACGAAGGACAACTTATTATCATAGAAAACTTAGACCACATTCCTCACCTTGATTATGAGAATCATGGCGCAGTTGTTGAGACCTTTGAGAAGGTTGAGGCTCCGGGCAAGCGATATGGATTCTTAAATGATGTAAGGTAACAACAATAGCGGAGGTACTGCAAATGCGATTTAGTTACAATAAACTTTTCAAACTTCTTATTGACAGGGGAATCAATAAAAAGACTCTACGGGAGATGAGCGGCATCAGTGCTACTTCCGTTGCAAAACTTGGGCATGGGGGAAATGTCAACACAGAAGTTTTATTGAAGATATGTGATGCTTTGAACTGCGATATTGGCGACATTATGGAGTTTGTAAAGGTTGATGTTCCAGAAGTAGAACAAAAAAAGCCCATTTCCAACACAAACGCCCAATAGCAACCGAAATTGGATGGCACAACAATCAGAAAGGGACAGATTGTGATGAAAATATTTGACAATATCACAGATATCGTCCGGGATGACTTGAAAGAAACGATACAGCGTGGCAGCAAAGTTTCCATAGCGGCCGCTTGCTTTTCCATGTATGCATACAAAGAGTTGAAACATCAGCTGGAACAGGTAGAAGAATTCCGTTTTATCTTTACTTCCCCGACCTTCGTTCAAGAGCGGGCCGAAAAGCAAAGACGGGAGTTCTACATTCCAAGACTTAGCAGAGAAACCAGCCTATATGGTACAGAATTTGAAATCAAGCTGCGCAATGAAATGACCCAACGGGCTGTTGCCAGAGAGTGTGCTGACTGGATTAGGCGTAAAGCTATCTTCAAATCCAATGTCACTGGGGAAAACATGGGCGGATTTATGACAGTTGATTCTCCTGTGGAGCAGACCGCCTATATGCCGTTGAACGGCTTTACAACAGTGGATATCGGCTGTGAACGCGGCAATAACAGCTACAACATGGTCAACCGGATGGAGGCACCGTTCTCCACCCAGTATATGCAGCTGTTTGAAACGCTTTGGAGTGATCACGAGAAGATGCAGGATGTGACCGAAATGATTATCTCCAACATCAGTACAGCTTATAACGAGAATTCGCCGGAGTTTATCTACTTCATGACCCTATACCATGTTTTCAGCGAATTTCTGAACGATATTTCCGAGGATGTCCTGCCCAATGAGGCAACCGGCTTCAAGCAGAGCAAAATCTGGAGTATGCTTTATGATTTCCAGCGGGACGCTGTTCTCGCCATTATCAATAAACTGGAGCAATACAACGGCTGTATCTTGGCTGACAGCGTGGGGCTGGGCAAAACCTTTACCGCTCTTGCCGTTATCAAATATTATGAGAACAGGAACAAGTCTGTACTTGTCCTCTGCCCTAAAAAGCTGGCGGAGAACTGGAACACCTATAAGGACAACTATGTTAATAATCCTATCGCCACTGATCGCTTGAATTATGACGTACTGTTTCACACAGACCTGTCCCGCAGTGGCGGTACATCCAACGGGCTTGATCTTGACCGGCTGAACTGGGGGAATTATGACCTTGTTGTTATTGACGAGTCCCACAATTTCCGTAACGGCGCTGGAACCCATGCCAACACACAGGAGAACCGTTACATAAAGTTGATGGACAAGGTGATCCGCGCAGGCGTTCGGACTAAAGTGCTGATGCTATCTGCCACCCCGGTCAACAACCGCTTTACCGACCTGAAAAATCAGCTTGCCATTGCGTATGAGGGCAATTCGCAATTCATCAACGAAAAGCTGGATACAAAGAAACCTATTGACGAGATTTTTCGGCAGGCCCAGAAAGCATTCAACATATGGAGTAAACTCGACCCGGAGGTACGCACTACAGATGCGTTGCTCCGCACCCTGGATTTTGACTTCTTTGAGCTTTTGGACAGCGTAACGATTGCCCGCTCCCGGCGGCATATCGAAAAATACTATGACACGGCAGCGATTGGTCAATTCCCGCAGCGGCTGAAGCCAATTTCGCTTCGTCCCAGTATGACCGACCTGTCCAGCGCCATCAACTACAACCAGATATTTGAACTGCTGACTCAGTTAAGCCTTTGTATCTACACGCCCTCAAACTACATTTTTCCAAGCAAGATTGCCAAGTATATCGACCTGACTCACAACAAGGGCAACAACCTTACTCAGCAAGGGCGTGAACAAGGTATCCGGCGGCTGATGAGCATCAACCTCTTAAAGCGGCTGGAAAGCTCTGTGTACTCCTTCAACCTGACACTTATGCGAATCCTTGACCTGATCACTGGCACAATCAAAGCCATTGATGACTATGAAAAATACGGTCAGGCTGACATTGATATGATCGAAGCGTCCGAAGATGACTTTGATATGGAGGACGGCAACACCGATTACTTCACTGTAGGCAAAAAGGTGAAAATCGATCTGGCTGATATGGACTATAAGACCTGGCGTGCAGAACTGCAACAGGATGCGGAAAATCTTGAACTGCTGACATTGATGATAGCCGACATTACGCCGGAACATGACCTGAAGCTCCAGAACCTTCTGCATTTACTGGACGAAAAAATGCGTACCCCCATCAACGTGGGTAACAAGAAGGTGCTGATCTTCTCGGCGTTTTCCGATACGGCGGAGTATCTGTATGACCAAGTAGCCGGATATGTCAAAGAGAAGTACGGTTTGGACACGGCGGTCATAACCGGAAGTATTGACGGACGCACCACTATCAAGGGACTGAAAGCTACCCTGAACAATGTGCTGACCTGCTTCTCTCCCATCTCCAAGGGGCGGGACGTACTGATGCCAGGCAGTACAAAGGAGATTAATATTCTGATCGCCACCGACTGCATCTCCGAAGGGCAGAATTTGCAGGACTGCGATTATCTGGTCAACTACGATATTCATTGGAACCCGGTGCGTATCATCCAGCGGTTCGGACGTATCGACCGCATTGGCAGCAAAAACAAGGTGATCCAGCTGGTGAATTTCTGGCCGGATATGACGCTGGACGAATACATCAACCTGAAATCCCGTGTGGAGACCCGGATGAAGATATCTGTGATGACTTCCACCGGCGATGACGACTTAATCAACCCGGAAGAAAAAGGAGATCTGGAATACCGCAAGCAGCAGTTGAAACGGCTCCAGGAGGAAGTGGTGGATATGGAGGATATGTCCACCGGCATCTCCATCATGGACCTGGGACTGAACGAGTTCCGGCTTGATCTGCTGGACTACATCAAAACGCATGGCGATATGGCAAAAAAGCCAAAGGGTCTTCATGCGGTCGTTCCCGTAACAGAAGAAAACCCGGAAGGCGTGATTTTTGTCCTGCGCAACATCAACAATAGCGTCAATATTGACAACCAGAACCGCATCCATCCCTTTTACATGGTCTATATCAGCGTAGACGGCGAGGTGGTCTGTGACTATCTGAACCCTAAAAAGCTGCTGGATACCATTCGTCTGCTCTGCCGTGGGAAATCGGAGCCAATCATGCCGCTGTGTGCAAAATTCAACGAAGAAACGGATGACGGCAGAAACATGAAAGAAGTATCGCAGCTTCTTTCCGACGCAATCAACTCCATCATTGATGTGAAAGAGGAAAGCGACATCGACAGCCTGTTTTCCGCAGGCGGTACGTCCGCTTTGATGAACGCGGTATCCGGGTTGGATGATTTTGAGTTGATCTGTTTCCTGGTCGTCAAATAAGGAGGTGCGTCCTATGCTTGGATTGCCCAAAAGCACCGAATTCAGCCGGCGCATTCCAAAGCAGAAGTTTTACGAAAATCTCACAGTTTCACCAGCCTTAAAGCGTGTCTTTGTAGAACAGATCAAGGTTATTTGGTGGCGCAATAAGATTGCTGTCGCTACAATGAATCTTGCCGCTGGGGAAGCGGTGACGGAGATCGAAGTCTTTGAGATTTGCCTGTCTGCGCCGCAGTTAGACGAGGCCGTCCTGCGGCAGATCGACAAGGAGATACCCTACCACATCCTGTTTTTGCTGGAGTATGAGGGCAAATATCAGGCGTGGACGGCCTATAAGGAGGCGGCGGGGAGCGGGACAAACGCGTTCAAGGTTGGAACCTACTACCACACCGATTGGATGGAGGAAGCCGCCCTGCCGCTTAAGCTGGACGGGCTGAACACCGATAGGGTGTATGAGAACTTCGTCCGGCAAATCGCCGGGGAGGCCCTTTCCGGGTCAGGTGAAACGCTGAAAGAATCCGTGGAGCGGGACGAACACAGGAAAGAACTGCAAAAGCAAATTGCGGCCCTGCAAGTGAAGGTGCGCAGGGAAAAACAGTTGAACAAGCAGGTGCAGTTGAATGCGGAATTGAAAAGATTGAAAAAAGAGTTGGAGGAATTGTAATGGACATTTCAGACTACATAAATATATCCGCCATCATTTTGGCCCCCGTCATATCTGTAATTATCGGACAGAAATTACAAGATAGAGCCAAAAAACGTCAAGATAAAATGGAAATTTTCAAGGCACTAATGACCAGTCGGGTATATGGATGGACTAATGCGAGTGTATATGCCTTGAATATTATTGATATTGTGTTTGCCGATGATAAAAAAGTTCGCACACAATGGAAGGCATATTATGATAAACTATGTGTAGGGAATCCATCGGAAGAAGATTTCAAAAAAATTGAAACTGAAAAGTGTAAACTGCTTGAAGCGATAGCTAAATCCCTTGGTTATAAAAACAAAATCACATGGGAAACGATACAAAATCCATATATTCCAAAGGGTCTGTCCACCTCTATGATGCAACAGCAGCAATACCAAGACGGACAGCTGGAAATAATGGAAATGATGAAGTCAATGTTTCCGATGAAATCTGGAGGTAGTAGTGATGGACAAGCTAAAAATGGAAACCCCTGACCTGACCCAAGCCAACATCGAAAAGCTCGCCGCCCTGTTCCCTGCCTGCGTGACCGAGGCCCGTGGCGAGGACGGCAAGCTGAAAAAAGCGGTCAACTTTGAACTGCTGCGGCAGATGCTGTCCGATGTGGTATTGGAGGGCGACGAAGCCTACGAATTTACCTGGGTGGGCAAGAAGGCTGCTATCGTGGAATCCACCCGCCCCATCCGCAAGACCCTGCGCCCCTGCCCGGCGGAGAGCGTGGACTGGGACAGCACCGAAAACCTCTATATTGAGGGCGACAACCTGGAAGTGCTGAAGCTGTTGCAGGAGAGCTATCTGGGCAAGGTGAAGATGATCTACATCGACCCGCCCTACAATACCGGCAACGACTTCATCTACCGGGACGATTTTGCCATGAGCGGCGAGGAATACAGCGAGGAATCCGGTCAGGTAGACGAGGAAACTGGCGACCGCCTGTTCAAGAATACAGACAGCAATGGTCGCTTCCATTCCGATTGGTGCAGTATGATTTATTCCCGGCTGATGCTGGCGAGGAATTTTCTTAGTGAAGATGGCGCTATTTTTATTTCGATTGACGACAATGAGGTGGATAATCTCAAAAAGATTTGTGCGGATATATTTGGGGCAAGTAACTACATTGCTACATTCCCGTGGAGAAAAAGGACGGCAAAATCTGATGTTCCGTTTGGTGTATCTCAAGATTTTGAATGGGTTATCTGCTATGCAAAATCGAGTAAATTTCTCGCAAGTATTGAGGGAAAAGAAAGAAAGTATTATGAAACTCCGGATTTCCCCGGCCGCCCTTGGAGGGTTCATGACTTGACAAAACAGACAACGGCAAGTGAAAGACCAAATAGCTTTTTCACAATCATAAACCCCAAAACTGGAGAAGAATTCCCTGCAAATCCTAACCGAACATGGGCTATTACGGAAGAGACCTTTCAGAGCTATTATGCAGTTGATCGCATCGTCTTTCCAAATGATTACCCTTTTTTGAACATTCAAAAGCCTGTCTTAAGATATTGGAAAGAAGATGATATGGAAAAGGCTGGCGATAATTTTGGAAGAGTTGCTGTCAGTACCAAGCTGCCTGAGAATATCGGTATGTCACAGGATGGGACAAAGGAGATTACAAGTTTATTTAATGGCAAAGTGTTTTCCTTTCCAAAACCAGTTTCGCTAATTCGCTTTTTGGCAAGTATTCATACAAGTAGCGATGATATTATTCTTGTTAATAACTTCATGAGCTGTCACAGATTCAATCTCATCCGCTGTCACAAATCTGCTCATTTTCCTGTCATGCTTTCAATTGCATATACAATTGTTCAGTCCTATCTTTTTGCCAGCTCCCAGGACAGCATTTTCCATGCAACTGTCGGAAACTGTCTGACTATTCCAGACATGGCAGATCATATCCACCTACGGAATTGCGCCTGAATTATGCCCAATTCACGCTGGCAGGCCGCCCGGAACTCCCCGGACGGCCTGCTTTCCCTTCCCCTTTTTCTAATTGTCTCCCCTTTTCACACTATTCGCTTAACGTCTGTTTTGCGTATAGTTGCCATGCTTCCCTACAGCCAGTCTTTCCCTGTATACCCGGA
>OFHB01001952.1_pt1 | contig 11316 bp, 10 predicted proteins | sample 1521881 | NCBI WGS metagenome assembly OFHB01 (sample SAMEA3504090, study PRJEB24116) | mouse gut metagenome | biome: mouse gut; feature: mouse-associated habitat; material: faeces | place: Denmark | collected 2011
CGGAGTGGGGACTTCGAGTATGATGAGCCGCGCGCTCGGCAGGAAGGACTACGACACCGTCTACCGCAGTTCTGCGTTCGGATTCTACTGCGCGCTGTTCTGCGGGATCCTGTTTTCCGTGGCCTACACGGCATTCCGCGCACCGCTTCTTACAATGCTCGGCGCTGACGAGACGACGGTGGCGGCGACAGGGGAGTATCTGCGGTGGACGACCACATTCGGCGCGGCGCCCGCGATTATCAATGTGGTTCTCGCGTATCTGGTGCGCTCAGAGGGGGCTGCACTCCACGCCAGCATCGGCACAATGAGCGGGTGTCTGCTCAATATTGTGCTCGACCCCGTCTTTATTCTTCCCGGCGGGCTGGGGATGGGGGCGGCGGGAGCAGGACTGGCCACCTGCATCTCCAACTGTTTTGCATGTCTGTACTTTTTTGTGCTGCTGTTTGTAAAGCGGAAAAGTACATATGTCTGTATTCGTCCGGCGATGTTCGGGTTTGAAAAAGCTGTGGTGTACGGTATCTGCGGGGTTGGCATTCCGGCTTCCATTCAGAATCTGCTGAACGTGACCGGCATGACGGTGCTGAACAATTTTACCTCGTCCTACGGTTCCGATGCGGTGGCGGCGATGGGAATCGCGCATAAGATCAACATGATACCGATGTATATCGCGATGGGAATCTCCCAGGGGATTATGCCTCTGATCAGTTATAACTATGCGAGCGGTAATTCGGACCGGATGAAGAAAACGGTACTGTTTTCCGGGCGGGTTTCGATCGGGTTTCTGGTCATTATGAGCGTCTGTTATTACCTGTTCGCGGGGAGCCTGATGACGCTGTTTATGAAAAATGAAAGCATTGTCGGATACGGCACGCAGTTTCTGCGGGCGCTCTGTTTCGGGCTGCCGTTCCTCTGCATGGATTTTCTTGCCGTCGGCGTATTCCAGGCCTGCGGTATGGGAAAAACGGCGCTGCTGTTTGCGATTCTGAGGAAGATTATCCTGGAGATCCCCGCGCTCTGTATTCTCAACTGGATTTATCCGCTTTATGGTCTCGCCTACGCGCAGTTCGTTGCGGAGGTGGTGCTGGCGACCGCGGCGGTCCTGATTCTGATAAGGCTGTTTAAGAGGCTGGATCAGTGGCGGAAAGTGGAGGCGCTTAAGAGGGAGCCGGATTAAGCTCTGCCGCAAAAGAGATAAAGGTATCCAGAACAGGTATACCTGTCGGGAGAGGTTTTTCAGAACAATGTAAATAGAAAAAAGAAATATTTCAGAAAACGGGAGGATGGAAAGATGGCTTTTATTCAAATGAGTCTGATGTCGAAGGCGCTGATGCGCACAGTGCCGGTCAATGTGATTCTGCCGGCGGACAAACTTGCATTTCCGGGCATGCCGGAGCGCGGGGACCGGCCCTATAAGACTCTTTATCTGCTGCACGGGGTGTTTGGCAGCTCGGTTGACTGGGTGAACGGGACCAGAATCCAGCGTTTTGCCGAGGAGAATGACCTTGCGGTCGTGATGCCCTCCGGAGACAACGCATTTTATGTGGACGATCCGGTGACGAATAATAATTACGGCGAATTTGTCGGAGAAGAACTGGTGGAACTGACGCGCAAAATTTTTCATCTGTCTCACAGGAGAGAGGATACCTATATTGGCGGTCTGTCAATGGGGGGATATGGCGCAATCCGCAACGGCCTTAAGTACCATGACAGATTTGGCGCGATTGTGGCGCTGTCCTCTGCGCTGCACGTGACGACATTCCGGGACTGGACCAATGATTCGCCGTTGTTTATTGAGCGCAGAGACTATGCACAGGCGCTGTTTGGGGACTTTGACGAGGTTCTCACCAGCGATAAAAATCCGGAATATCTGATCCGGAAGCTTGTGGAGCAGGGAGCGCAGGTTCCTGACATTTACATGGCTTGTGGCGATCAGGATTTTCTGCTGGCAAAGAATCAGGAATTTGTGGATTTTGTGAGAGCGCAGGGACTGGAGGTCACATTTGAGGTGGGCCCCGGAGGCCATGAGTGGGATTTCTGGGACACTTATATCAGAAAGGCGATGGACTGGCTGCCGCTGGAGAAGAACGGAGCCGGTATCAGCAGCGGAAATGTTGGAATCTGAGAAATTTTTTTGGATTTTCTGCGATAAAAAGAGTGTCGGCGAACCGACACTCTTTTTTCGAATCCATTGATTACAATATCTTTATCCGGCAACAAGTCTGTGTTAGAAAAGGACATGTAATTGTGATGAATCATGGCAGCCTTGCCCGCCTGTGGCAGCGTATTATTTGAGCACCGTCACGTTGGTTGCCTGAGGTCCCTTGGAACCTTCTACGACTTCGAATTCTACCGCAGCACTTTCTTCGAGGGACTTAAATCCTTCCATATTCAGTCCTGAGTAATGTACGAATACGTCATTTCCTTCTTCATCGGATATGAATCCGTAACCCTTTTGGTTGTTAAACCATTTTACCGTACCCTTCATCCCAAAGTACCTCCTGTAAATATTTTTGCTGTGCTTTCAGCTACAGACACCATAACCATAACATACCAGGAGCCAAAAGTAAAGTAAAAAAATAAAAAGTTTGTTAAAATTATAACGGTGGCGACCGTCAGGATGATCAGGAGAGCTCTTCGAATGTAATTTCGTGATTTTTCAGAAAGCGCCTGACCAGTATATCCCACTCCTGCTCCAGCCTCCTGTCAGTGGAGAAGATGCGGTAGGAGATTCCTGTGGTCAGGATCAGACGATTATCCTGAAACAGAAGGTTGAGAAACATGCCGGTGATGTCCTGCGGCTGATAAGTGCTGTGTGTCTGTGCCAGTGTACGCGCAAGGTTCGCAGGCGAGAGAAGAAATACAAATTTGAAGCAGGAAGGGGTCCGTTTTCCTTTAATCAGATGAAAGCACTGATTGCGTATGTTCCTGAACGGAAGAAATGAAAATCCGGTGAGGCCTTCTGCTTCGAGCTCTTCTTTTGAAAAAAATCCGGTGACGAGCGTTCCGTCCAGCGACCAGGTAACGCTGCTCTGGATAACGGCTTCTTTCAGCAAAAAATTGTCGAATGTTTCTTTGCAGAGCAGTTTGTTCATAAAATCCCTGATTTCAACGATACTGAGTGCTATCATACATTTCCCCGTTTCATAAAGCTGATTTTTTCTTATTATAACACTATTTATATCGGGAAGACAATATGGTATAATATCATTGGATATTACGCGCCGGAGTGTGAATGAGCCGCCTGGGTGCACATCGTGTGCAGGTGTATCCGGCAATTACAAAGATGAGCGGAAAGGAAAAGGAGCGATGAGGGACGAGAAGGAGGTTCTGTTTGATCTGGTGCGCAAAGGGGTTTCGCCGGTGCATTCGGTGCGCGCCTGTGAGGAGAGGCTTGCAGCCGGGGGATTTCAGAGAACGGAATATGCGGACGACTGGAAGCTGACTGAGGGCGGAAAGTATTATGTAAACCATCACGATACGACTTTATTTGCATTTACAGTAGGAAAATTAACAGGGACGGATGACCGTGCCGCGGGCGGAAATGGCAGGGCGTGCGGCGTCATGGGACCGCAGATCCGTCTGGCAGCGGCACACACGGATTTCCCGTGTCTTCGGATAAAGCCTGCGGCAGATATTGCGGCGAATGGCTATGCGCAGGTCAATGTGGAGGTATATGGCGGCCCGATTCTGAATACCTGGCTGGACCGGCCGCTCGGCGTTGCGGGGCGTGTGGCAGTCAGAGGCGTCAATCCGTTTGTGCCGGAGCTGATGGACTTTGTATCAGATAAAAATCTGCTCACGATTCCCAATCTCGCCATTCACATGAACCGCGAGGTGAATAAGGGCATTGAACTCAACCGGCAGACGGATCTGATGCCGGTTGCAGGACTCCTTTCCGGAGAGGAGCAGGGGGTATTTTTAGCTTTTCTGGCGGATGAACTTGGTGTGGAGCAGGAGCGGATTCTGGATTATGAGCTGACGGTATACTGCAGGGAGGAGCCGGAGTATGTGGGACTTCATGACGAGTTTATCTCTGCGCCAAGGCTGGACAATCTGACATCCTGCGCAGCCCTGGTGTCGGCGATTCTCGATGCGGAGCGCGCGGACGGAATCAATCTGATCGCGCTGTTTGATCACGAAGAGGTCGGGAGCCGCAGCAGACAGGGGGCAGGTTCCATTCTTCTGCACGATATGATGCTGCGTATTCTGAACTGTCTGGGGATGGGAGCGGCGCAGGCGGACCGTATACTTTATCAGAGCATGCTGTTGTCCGTGGATGTGGCGCACGGTCTGCATCCGAATCAGGCGGGAAAGATGGATCCGACCAGCAGACCGCTGACGGGCAGCGGCGTCTGCATCAAGGAGGCATGTTCACAGTCCTATACGACGGATTGTGAGATGTCTGCGGTTGTTCAGGAAATCTGCGCTAAGCGGCAGATTCCGTGTCAGAAATTCGTCAACCGCTCGGATATACCGGGGGGCAGCACACTGGGAGCGGTGGCCGCATCGCTTCTTCCGGTCCGGTCCGCGGATATCGGTGTGCCGCTTCTTGCGATGCATTCTGCGCGGGAACTGATGGGAAGCGCGGATCAGGAGGCGCTGAAAAGTCTGGTGGAGGCATTTTTTTCACTGTAGGAAACGGGGACGGGAGGAATCGTGAAAAAGAGAGCGGGAGCAGTGATTCTGGCAGGAAGTCTGCTTTTTGCAGTATTTCTGCTCAAATGCGGATTCACGGGAGTGGATATCACCCAGGGGTCCGGCAGTATGGCCGAAAATATGGCGGGGCTGCCGTCCTGGGGGAAAAGCCGTATAGAGGAAGTCTTCGGCCGGCTGAATCGCACAGGAGGACAGGCCGGCGAACAGGTGCCCGGAGGGCTGGAGCCGGTTGAAAGTATTTCCACGGACCGCTATGCCTACGCAACACTCGATGACGTGACAAAGCGGGTCTATGATGAGATTTTAAACGCCATACTCGCGCATGAGGAGAAGATACGGGTTGATACTCTGGATATTCTGGTGCTCGATGCGGCCTATAAGGCAGTGAGTGCGGATTATGGCGGCCTTTTCTGGGTGTCCGGTTATGTGTACACGCAGTATACAAGAGGAGATGAGCTCGTGGCGCTGGATTTTGCGCCGCAGTATACGATGACAAGGAGTGAGCGCGATCAGACGCAGGCACAGATAGATCAAAGGACGGAGGCGGTTCTCGCGGGCATTGCCGCGGGGGCCACGGACTATGAGAAGGCAAGGTATGTCTTTGAATATCTGGCCTCCAATGTGGATTATGACGCGGGAGCCGCCGAGAATCAGAATATTATCAGTGTTTTTCTCTATGGAAAAACAGTCTGTCAGGGCTATGCGAACGCGACGCAGTATCTGCTCTGGGAACAGGGGATCCGGTCGGCGGTTGTGACGGGAGAGGCAAACGGAGAACCGCACGCCTGGAATCTGGCGCAGCTTGACGGGGAATACTATTACATAGATACGACGTGGGGAAATTCCGCCTATGCCGGGAGCGATATCGGAATGCAGCGCTTTATCAATTACAGTTATTTCTGCGTGACTTCGCGGGAGATCGCGGAGAGTCACAGGGCAAATGATTACATCCGGCTGCCGGAGGCCACAGCCACCCGCAATAATTATTTTATACGGGAGGGCAGGTATTTTTCAGAGTGGGCGCCTGATGCGGCCGGCAGTGTGCTTAAAACGGCCTACGACGCGGGGGAGGTGGCGGTGTCCCTGAAATTTGCGACGCAGGAGCTTTACCGGCAGGCAAAACAGTATTTTACAAAAGAGGGGCATATCGCAGATTATTGTGAGGGCCTGCACAGTCTGTACTATATGGAGGATGAACAGCAGAGAGTTCTGACGTTTCATTTCAACAGCGGCATGACGTCATAAATAAGATCATTACCGTTTATTCTGAAAGGGTAACAGGATTAAGTGCCGGGGAGACGGAAGTACAGGGCACAGAGTCAACAGAACAGGAAAAGAGGTTTCCCATGATATCAGAGAGAATAAAAAGAGCGCTTGAGGGAAGCTCCGCGATCCGCGCGATGTTCGTGGAGGGGAAGGAGCTGGCGGAGCGCGTCGGCGCGGAGAATGTCTATGATTTTTCCCTGGGCAATCCGGCGACGCCCGCTCCTGCGTCGCTGGCGGAAGCGGTTCAGGAGCTGACGGCGCAGAGCACTGCGACTGCTGAGGGGTCTGCGCAGCTGCACGGATATATGGATAATGCGGGATACCCGCAGGTGCGCGCCGCGGTGGCGGAAAATCTGAACAGACGTTTTGGCACTTCGTTTGATTTTCACAATATTACAATGACGGTTGGCGCTGCGGGCGGTCTGAACATTATTTTTCAGACGATTCTTAACCCGGGTGACGAAGTCATTGTATTTGCGCCGTTTTTCGGGGAGTACCGGGAGTATGCGGCTAATTTCGGTGCCGGAATCGTTGCGGTGCAGCCGGACCGGGAGACGTTTCAGCCGGATCTTGAAGATTTTGCCGTCAGGATAACAGAGAAGACAAAGGCGCTGATTGTAAACACGCCGAACAATCCGACAGGGGTCGTTTACAGTCCTGAGACGATGCGCAAAATTGCGGCGGTTCTGGAAGAAAAACAGCGGGAATTTATGCACGATATTTATCTGATATCGGATGAACCGTACCGGGAACTTGTGTATGACGGCGGCAGGGAAGATTTTCTCACAAAATATTACCGGAATACGCTGGTGGGATATTCTTTCAGCAAATCTCTCTCGTTGCCTGGAGAGAGGATTGGTTATGTCGTGGTTCCGGACGAGGCCGCGCAGGCCGGGGAGCTGATACAGGGGCTTGCCATAGCGAACAGGACGCTCGGCTTTGTCAATGCACCGTCGCTGATGCAGAGGGCGGTCGCGCGGGTTCTGGAGGAAAAGACAGATCTCGCCTTTTACGACCAGAACCGCAGGATGCTCTATGAGGGGCTGACGCGGCTGGGATTTTCGTGTATCCGTCCACAGGGGGCGTTCTATCTCTGGGTGAAGTCTCCGGAAGAGGATGAAGAGGCGTTTGTGCGGGAAGGGAAGAAACTTCATATTCTGATGGTAAAGGGGAGTGCGTTCGGCTGCCCGGGCTACGTCCGGCTGGCATACTGCGTCTCTCATGAGATGATTGCGCGCTCGCTGCCCGCATTTGAGAAACTGGCCGGGCATTACGGGCTGGGATAAGCCTGTATGCAAAGCAGAGCGGTGGAGGCGGCCCGGGGGCAGACGGCATTGCCTGTCCGGGAGAGAGGGCCTGTGTTGTTTTTCCGGTCTGCCAGCTTCCGGTATGCCGGTCTCCGGTATGCCGGCTTCCGGTTTGCCAGGGGAGCAGAAGACAGTAATGGAATGGGAGATTTGAATGGAGAACTGGGAAACTTATGTGAGAAAAGTAGTTCCCTATGTGCCGGGCGAGCAGCCCAGCGGGGAGCAGGTTATCAAATTAAATACAAATGAAAATCCGTATCCGCCGGCGCCGGGGGTTCTGCGCGCGCTGCGGGAGTCTGACGGCGGGAAGCTGCGGCTCTATCCGGAGCCGGACTGCGGAACGCTGGTGCGGGCAATTGCGGCATATCACGGTCTGAGGGATGATCAGGTGTTTGCCGGGGTGGGCTCGGACGATGTGCTTGCAATGATTTTTCTGACGTTCTTTAACGCGGAAAAACCGGTTCTGTTTCCGGATATTACATATTCATTCTATGAAGTGTGGGCGGACATGCTCCGCATTCCGTATCAGACGCGGGCGCTTGACGCAGCGTTTCAGATCCGCGCGGAGGATTATTACGGGGAGAACGGAGGCGTTATTTTTCCGAATCCCAATGCGCCGACGGGTCTGCTGATGCCGGTCGGACAGATACGTGAGATCGCGGAGCACAACAGGGATGTGATTGTCGTGGTGGACGAAGCTTATATTGACTTCGGGGGAGAATCCGCGCTGCCGTTGCTCGGAGAATATGAGAATCTCCTGGTAGTCCGGACATTTTCCAAATCCCGCTCTCTTGCCGGGATGCGTATCGGCTATGCGTGTGGTGCGCCGAAGCTGATCCGCTATCTGAATGATGTGAAGTATTCATTTAATTCTTATACGCTCAATCAGACGGCGCTGGCGCTTGGCGTGGAGTCGCTCAGGGATGAAGCCTATTTTCGGGAAACGATCGCGAAAATTACAGCCACGCGGGAGTGGACAGGGGTGGAGCTCGCAAAACTGGGATTTTTGTTCGGGGAATCAAAGAGTAATTTCATTTTTGCCAGACACAAAAGTGTTGCGGCGGAGGAAATTTTCCGGGCGCTTAGGAAAGAACATATTTATGTACGGCATTTTTCCGGGGAACGGATCCGGAATTATCTGCGCATCAGTATCGGGACGCAGGAGGAGATGGAGACCCTGACCGGATTTCTGGGCCGGTATCTCGGGCAGTTGTGATCAATCAGAAGGAGAAGGAAGAATGAACAGGAAACTTAGGACAGAAGCGGTGGATTTCCTTTTCGATGCAATCTTAAGTCTGCAGAACCGGGAGGAATGTTATACGTTTTTTGAGGATGTCTGTACGGTAAATGAACTGCTCTCGCTCTCGCAGCGGTTTGAAGTTGCCAGAATGCTCCGCGACCAGAAGACTTATATTGATATTGCGGAGAAAACGGGGGCATCGACAGCGACGATCAGCCGTGTGAACCGCTCGCTGAATTACGGCAATGATGGCTATGACATGGTGTTTTCAAGGATAAAATACGGAGGAGAGGAGCCCTGCGGGTAATGCGGGGAAGGAATCCTGTGATGTGCCGGTGCAGACCGGGGCGGATGCCGGAAACGTAGAGATGCATCTGCATAATTTATAAAATGCAGGAAATGAGTTCGCGGGCTGTCAGAGGTGCAGGAAATGATGCAGACCGGCACGCGGTGACAGCTTCGCGGAAAAAAGGCCCGGGAGGGGCCTAAGACTGGGATTTGCCGGCTGTGCTGTTTTTTTTCTCCTGTGTGTGATCAATCAGTTTCTCTATAATGGTCTTTTTTACATAGACATCGTAGCTCAGCATGCAGATAAAGCTGAATGTGCGAAGCAGATCGGCATCTTCCTCTGAGGCATCGGGAAAGGTCTCCATGGCTGTGCCGAATTTCCGGGCCAGATCCTTCATGATGCTGCGGGTCTCCTGATGCTCAAGACCAAAGACTTCTTTATAGATGTCTTCCAGGCTGTAACCGGCGTCCCTGCCGCCAAAGTATTTGTCAGTAATCGGATTCAGGATTCCCTGGATATCACTGATGCTTAAAATGGTTTTGAAGTAGTAGATAAAGATCAGTGTGAGGACGTGCTCCTTGGAATATTTTTTCCGGTTCGGCGGTGGGAGCAGGTCATTTTTGGCGTAATTGTTGATCATGGTTTTGGTCAGGATCTTGTCGTTTTCATGGCGCTTGGAAGCGGCGAGCTGTGAATCCATAAATGTTGTGATCTGATCCATGTACAGATCGATGCCCGGAATGTCTTCAGGCCTGATGTAATCTATCTGTTTTAGCTCATTCAGGATTTCGCGCAAAAGCTGTTTTGTATTGACATCCATTTCTATCACCTCTGATCACATTATAAAGTTTCCAAAACAGGATGGCAAGAGAGAATTGATCTATGTTTTCCAAAAAACAGGAAAATATGTTCTGACAGACTTAAAAAGACAGGAAAAATATGCTATACTGGACGTATGCAAAAGAAGGGGAAAAGGACAGGGTTATTATATGAGTATGTATGAAATGTTAAATGATCAGCAGCGCAAAGCGGTTTTTCAGACGGAAGGGCCGGTACTGGTGCTGGCTGGCGCCGGTTCGGGGAAGACTAGGGTGCTGACGCACCGCACAGCGTACCTGATCGGGGAGAAAGGTGTTAACCCTTATCATATTATGGCGATCACTTTTACCAATAAGGCGGCGGGGGAAATGCGGGAGAGGATTGACTCGCTGGTGGGGTATGGCTCTGAGAGTATCTGGGTGTCCACTTTTCATTCCACCTGTGTGCGCATATTACGGCGCTATATTGACCGGATCGGTTATGATACGAATTTTACAATCTATGATTCGGATGATTCCAAATCCGTGATGAAGGAGGTCTGCAAGCGTCTTGAGATCGATACGAAGCTGTACCGTGAGCGGAGCTTTCTCGCGGCGGTTTCCTCGGCAAAAGATGAACTGATCACGCCGGATGAGATGATGCGCAGAGCGGTTGCCAGCGGGGATTATGCAAAGCGCAGGCAGGCGGGGGTCTATATGGAGTATCAGGATGTGCTGCGCAAAAATAATGCGCTCGATTTTGATGATCTGATTGTAAAAACGGTCGAGCTATTCCGCGCAGATCCGGAAGTACTCGATTCTTATCAGGAGCGGTTCCGCTATCTTATGGTGGACGAATACCAGGATACGAATACGGCGCAGTTTGAACTGATCCGTCTGCTGGCCGCAAAGTACCGGAATCTCTGTGTGGTCGGTGACGATGATCAGTCAATCTACAAATTCCGGGGCGCCAATATTTATAATATTCTCAATTTTGAAAAATTCTTTCCGGATGCGGTGACGGTCCGCCTGGAGCAGAACTATCGTTCTACGCAGAATATTCTGGACGCGGCGAATCACGTAATCGCAAACAATGTGGGCAGAAAGAGCAAAACGCTCTGGACCGCCAGCGAAGCGGGTGAGAAAATTGTATTTGAACAGACTGAGACGGCATACGAAGAGGCGGACTTTATCGCCAGGAATATTCTCTCGGCGGTGAGAAAGGGGACGTGCGGGTATGGCGGCCACGCCGTTTTATACCGGACGAATGCGCAGTCCCGTCTGCTGGAAGAGCGGTTTATTGTTTCCAATATTCCCTACAAAATCGTGGGCGGCGTCAATTTCTACGCCAGAAAAGAGATCAAGGATCTGCTCGCGTATTTAAAAACGATCGACAACGGGCGCGATGATCTGGCGGTGAGGAGGATTATCAATGTTCCGAAGCGCGGAATCGGCGCGACGACGTTAAACCGTGTTTCCGATTATGCGGACGCCTATGAGATCGGATTTTATGATGCGCTAAAGCGGGCGGAGGAGATCCCGTCCATCGGCAAGAGCGTGGCGAAGATCAGGCCGTTTGTCAGTTTTATCCAGATGCTGCGCAGCAAACTTCCTTACCTTGGCGTGGCGGATCTGCTTCGCGAGGTGATAGAGGAGACCGGTTACGTGAAGGAACTGGAGGCGGAAGGGACCGACGAGGCTGCCGCCCGCATCGAAAATATCGACGAGCTTCTCAGCAAGGTCGTGGCATATGAGGAAAAC
>OFHB01001963.1_pt1 | contig 11260 bp, 9 predicted proteins | sample 1521881 | NCBI WGS metagenome assembly OFHB01 (sample SAMEA3504090, study PRJEB24116) | mouse gut metagenome | biome: mouse gut; feature: mouse-associated habitat; material: faeces | place: Denmark | collected 2011
AAAGATAAGAAATAATGAAAAAGCACTTGATTTATTACAATAAATTTATGATAATAAAAATGATTTTTGTCATATTATAATTTTTGAGTAATAATTGATAACTTATCTTGAAGTGGAGGGTAAAAATTAATGGGTGAGACAAAAGAAAAGTTTCAGTTGAGTTTTAGAAGAATTATTTTAATATTATTAGATGTTTTGTGTATTGTATTAGCAGGATATATTGCTTTATTACTTAGGTTCAATGGTCCTATACCTAATATGTACTTTAATAATTTAACTGTTATGCTTGTGCCAATAATTGTATGTGGTTTAATAACTTTTTACTATTTTAAATTATATCATAGTTTGTGGCAGTTTGCTTCAATTTCAGAACTTAAAAATATTCTCTGTGCTACAGTTATAGATAGTCTTTTAAATATCTGTATTCTTGAATTATCTGGTAAAGATTTGCCTCGTAGCAGTTATTTTATTTATTTTATGCTGTTGACAATGTTTATTGGGGGAGGCAGATTTACTTATAGACTGCTGAGAATGAAAAAAAGGCAGACAGCTTTCGGGTTAGTTAAAGAAAGAAGAGAATTAGAAAAAGTAATGATTGTTGGAGCTGGTCTAGCTGGTGAAAAGGTTTATCGTGAAATAGTTAATTCTAGTGAAGTCTATAAACAAGTAATGTGCTTTATTGATGATGCTCCTTCTAAGTGGGGGAGAACTGTTCATGGTGTAATTATTTATGGTGGTAGAGATAAAATTATTAAAGCAGCTGAAAAGTTTGGAATAGAAGAAATTCTAGTAGCAATACCTTCAGCTGATAAAAAAGAACTTGCAAATATTTTAAATATTTGTAAGGAAACTAAATGTAAAATAAAAAGACTGCCAGGAATTTATCAGTTATTAAATGGAGATATCAGTATCGGTGACTTTAAGGAAGTTGAGGTTCAGGATCTACTAGGTCGTGATCCTATAGAGGTCAATCTAGAAGATATCATGGGGTATGTAACTGACAAGGTTGTTATGGTAACTGGTGGTGGAGGATCAATTGGAAGTGAGTTATGTCGTCAAATAGCAGCTAACAAACCTAAACAGTTAATTATTGTAGATATTTATGAAAATAATGCTTATGATATACAGCAGGAGTTAAAGCATAAATTACCGGAACTGGATTTGGTAGTATTAATTGCGTCTGTACGAAATACACATCGAATGAATTCGATTTTTGAGACTTATCGACCTGATATTGTGTATCATGCCGCAGCACATAAGCATGTTCCGCTCATGGAAGACAGTCCCAATGAGGCTATAAAGAATAATGTTTTTGGCACTTATAAGACTGTAAAGGCAGCAGACAAGTACGGTGTGCAGCGCTTTGTTCTTATTTCGACAGATAAGGCGGTGAATCCAACGAACATTATGGGGGCTTCCAAGCGAATTTGCGAGATGATTATTCAGATGATGAACAATCATTCCAAGACAGATTTTGTGGCTGTACGCTTTGGAAACGTGCTGGGCAGCAATGGAAGTGTGATTCCCCTATTTAAAAAGCAGATTGAGCAGGGAGGGCCGGTGACGGTAACACACCCGGAGATTATTCGATATTTTATGACAATTCCGGAAGCTGTATCTTTGGTTCTTCAGGCAGGAGCTCTGGCAAAAGGGGGAGAGATTTTTGTCTTGGATATGGGTGAGCCTGTAAAGATTTTAGATCTGGCTAAGAATCTGATTCGTTTGTCAGGTTTTAAGCCCTTTGAAGATATTCCGATTGAATTCACGGGCCTGCGTCCCGGGGAAAAGCTGTATGAAGAGATGCTGATGGCGGAAGAAGGAATGCAGGACACGGCTAACCGGATGATCCATATCGGGAAACCAATACAGATTGATGAAGAACGGTTTCTGGAACAGTTGGAGACACTGAAGGATTATGTGGTGGGAGAGCCGGAGGATATCCGGGCGTATGTGCGGCAGATTGTTCCCACCTATGTGCCGAAGCCGGAGGAAAGTGTAAAGAACTTCTAAGCAGTTAAAAGGGGCATTGCCAACCTCTTTAATATGCCCGCTAAGAAAATCTAAATTGCACACAGAAGAAGGCTTAAGGTGCAGGCATTCTTCCGGCCTTGCACCGATTGTTTGTGCCGCCGCAGACGGTATGACGGAAAGTGCGTAAAGAGCTAGAAAATGTTTGCTTATTTATGTAAAAAATGTTAAAATAATACAGGTTATGTCTCTTTGTGGAAAATATGCATGGAAAGGGTATCAAGGTCACCTGTCATGAAGAAAAATACCTATTTTCTGAAAGTGTCTGTCAGCCGGGTTATTGCGCTGATATTGATCGATATTATGACTGTAATCGTGTCTTCGTTTGCTGCACTCTATCTGCGTTTTGAGTTCAGTTTTAATGAAATTCCCATAGATTATCTGAACAGATATCGGTATTTCCTTCCGTATACGATTGCTATCACGCTGTTTTTCTTTCTGATCTGGAGATTGTACAAGAGCGTATGGCGGTATGCCAGTGCCACGGAAATGATCAATATTGCATTTGCAACCAGCTGCGCGGCGCTGGGGCAGTTTGTAATGTGTCATGTACTCGATTGGAAGATGCCCAGGAGTTATTATGTCCTCTATTGGTTCTTCCTGTTTGCCATGACATGCGGTATTCGTTTCGGATATCGGATCCTGTGTACACTGAATTCCAAGCGGACGAGCATTCTGGAAGGACGTTCCAGAATCAATGTGATGGTCATCGGGGCAGGCGCCGCTGCAAATATGATTTTAAAGGAAATTGAACTGAGCCAGTATATCAACCTGCGGGTAAAATGTATCATCGATGACCAGCCCGGATGCCATGGCAAGATTCTGCGGGGTATCCCCATTGTAGGAGGCAGAGACAGGATCCTGGAGGCCGCGGCAGAATATGGGATCGACGAGATTATTTTTGCCATTCCTTCTGCGAATCAGCAGGTCAGGAAGGAGATCCTGGATATATGTAAGGAAACGGGATGCAAGCTGCGCGCCATTCCCGGAACCTACCAGTTGATCAACGGGGAAGTATCTGTTTCCAAATTGAAGGAAGTGGAGATAGAGGATCTGCTGGGGAGAGAGCCTATCCGGACGAATATTGAGGAAGTCATGGATTATGTCAGCGGCAAGGTGGTAATGGTTACAGGGGGAGGCGGCTCCATTGGCAGCGAGCTGTGCAGGCAGATCGCCGGACATCGTCCCAGACAGATGATTATTTTGGACATCTATGAGAATAATGCCTATGATATCCAGCAGGAGCTGGTCAGAAAGTATCCGAAGCTGGATCTGGTGGTGCTCATTGCATCCGTGCGCAATACCAATCGGATAGAGCAGATTTTCTCCGCGTACCACCCGGACATTGTCTACCATGCGGCGGCGCATAAGCATGTGCCTCTGATGGAAGTCAGCCCCAACGAAGCCGTGAAAAATAATGTATTGGGGACCTGGAAGGTGGTTCAGGCTGCGGATAAGTGGAAGGTGAAACGATTCGTCATGATTTCCACGGATAAGGCCGTCAATCCCACCAATATCATGGGAGCTACAAAGCGTATCTGCGAGATGATTATCCAGACTTACGATAAACATTCGGACACGGAATTCGTGGCAGTGCGTTTCGGCAATGTGCTGGGCAGTAACGGAAGTGTTATTCCCTTGTTCAAAAAACAGATTGCAGAAGGCGGTCCGGTGACGGTGACGGATCCGAATATTATTCGTTATTTTATGACCATTCCCGAAGCGGTATCTCTGGTGCTGCAGGCAGGGGCCTATGCAAAAGGCGGCGAAATATTTGTGCTTGATATGGGAGAGCCGGTGCGCATCCTGGATCTGGCCCAGAACCTGATCAAGCTCTCCGGCTACCGGGTAGGGGAAGACATTGAGATAAAATTCACCGGACTGCGGCCCGGGGAGAAGCTATATGAAGAGATGCTGATGGCGGAAGAGGGAATGCAGGAGACTGCCAACAAAATGATCCATATCGGGCAGCCTATTCAGCTCAATGAAGAGAAATTCCTGAAACAGTTGGAGGAGCTGAAGGAGTATGTGGAACAGGAGCCGGATGATATCAGGGAGTATATTAAGCGGATCGTTCCGACTTATGTGCCGAAGGAAGGGTGAGAGAATTGTAAAATTTTTTCCTGACTTCTTTGAAATTTTAGGCGATAGTATATTGTAAAGTTGGGAAGAATTTGATATAATCTTTAAATAAAGTATCATATTCGGGGTAGAAAGAAAGCGCAGACACATACAAAAGATAAAGCTGCCCTGAATGTGATTCTTTATGATTGTGGTCTGCAGTGAGAGTGGTTTCTGGTGATTCTATTTTGAATATGCGTTTATTTTCAAAGCCGTTGCAGAATTATCAGAAGGCAGTGTGGATCACATGTAAAAGCAGACTCTGGATGCCATAGAAATACTGGCTTTCTGGGGGAGTGGAGAAATGGAATCAGCGCACTGTTCGAAGATTGAAGGCATCAGGCATATCTAGAAAACAAAACGATTAAGCAAATATTTATCTGAAAAATAATTCGCGGTAGATCCTGCCAAATGAAATCCAACAAAGTAATATTTTTCTCATTGATTCTTGATTGAGTAAATTTGTATGATATGGTAAACTATATAAAAGGAGCAGCGCCAAATGGAAGAGATAAGGGTAACCAACACCCCATACGACGATGTATTCCGTACATTGCTGAACGACTGCAGTGCTCTGATTCTTCCCATGCTAAACGAAGTGTTCGGGGAGCATTATTCAGGGCGGGAGAAAATTACTTTCTCCCCGAATGAACATTTTCTGAATCAGCAGGGTGGAAATGAGGATGAACGGATTACGGACACGAGTTTTAAGGTAGAAGGGGAGGAAACAAAAAAGTACCACATGGAATGCCAGAGCAGCACTGATAACAGTATGCTTGTCAGGTTTTTCGAATATGATACGCAGATTGCCTTGGACGAAGGGGAAATCAAGGGAAATGTCCTTACGGTGACATTGCCCCATTCGGCAGTGTTGTTTCTGAGGCATTCCCCGTCAACCCCGGAGAGACTGAAAACCAGAGTGGTGACGCCAGGCGGAACGGTGGAATATGATATTCGTGTGATGAAGTCCCGGCAGTATGGTTTAGAAGAAATTTTCGGGAAGGGGCTGCTGCTATTGATTCCTTTTTATATTTTCTCCCACGAAGCGCGGTTTGAGGAATATGAAAAAGACGAGACAAAACGGGAAACACTCCAGGAGGAGTATGAGCAGATAAAAAACAGGCTGGAAGAACTTTCAATTCAGGGAACTATCAGCGAATATACAAAATGTACCATTATTGATATGTCGAATAAAGTTTTGGAACATATTGCCGCGAAGTTTGAGTCTGTCAGGGAAGGAGTGAGAGCGGTTATGGGAGGAAGAGTGTTAGAGTATGAAGCAAAAAAGATTAAAAGAGAAGGGATAGAACAAGGGATAGAGCAGGGAATAGAGCAGGGAATAGAGGGAACAGTTTCCATATTAAAAAGTTTGGGGATTCCGTTACAGACAATTCAGGCTCAGATTCAGGAGCAATATCATCTGAGCCCGGAAATTTCAAAAAAATATTTGTGAGATTTTATTCAAATTTATTCAAGTTTTATTATTTTTTCCTTGCGTAATTTTAGAAGGTGGTATATACTAGTAGGAGTCGACGGCTGAATTAGGAAAGTGAAAGCTGTTGAACCGAGTGAGACAGTTAGATATTCGGAAATGAAAGCCGGATAGAAGGCTGCGAATCGGAATAAATTCTTAAAGTCAGGTTATTCTGCCGGATTTTTGGGAATGCTTTATGAAGTTTCAAATTTTCGTGCGGCGAAAGTGAAGCCGCATATCAGGAGTACCTTCCGGGAAGCCCCCGCAGCGTGGGCACTCGGGCATCCCGGGGTATGACATATCGGGCGCATGGGGAGACTTTCTTTTTTGCTTGGGCGGACAGGCTGGGAGAAGGTGGACTTGGATGCGAAGTTAGTTATGCGGGCAGATGGCGAGAGGATATGGCTGCCGGGGGATGAGCGAAGCTATGCCCTGTGTTCTGGAAAAGGACGTGGGCAGACGGATGGATTTTGCCGGTGCGGACAGCGTAATGATGAACCCCGCCTTGGACGAAGGGTATGGCAGTTGAGTGATTTGGCTGGCATGACGGCGAAGCTATGCTCTGGGCAGGGAATGCGGCGGTTGGCTATTTTGCCGGCGTGAGGGTGAAGCTGCCTCCTGGCCTAAGCTTGCGGTAGTTGGTTTTGCTGGCGCGTAATGGAGCTGTGCCCTGGGCAAAGAATGCGGCGGTTAGCCGGTTTGACCGGCGTAAGGGCAAAATTATGCTCTGGATGAGAACATGATACCGACAGATTTGTCAGGCATAATACCGAATATTCCAGGGATATAAAGTTTATGTCTGAGACGGGCATGTCAGCGAAATAATGTTGGAGCTGTCTGACACTGCATCCTTCTCAAATGCACCCCGATATGCCATACCCCGATCTTGGGGAGGAGCAGTCATGGAACCCAGTTCTGCCGAACAAAAACAGGAAGCCCTGTACTACGTGGTCCAGGTAGCGCCCGGTGGGGAAGCCCGTACAGAGGCCCTCATCCATGCAAAGGTGGAAGAAAGTTTATACGGCCGCTGCTTCCATCCCCTCCGCCATGTAAGGAAAAAATTCCGCGGGGAATGGCGTGACCTGCATGAAAAACTGATTCCGGGCTATGTGTTCCTGACCAGCGGCTGCATTGAAGAACTTTATATGGGCCTGAGGAAGGTGCCTGCTTTCACCAGGCTTCTGGGAAAGGGAGGCAGGGATTTGTTCATACCGCTGTCCGCCAAAGAGGCCGCCTGGCTGGAAAAGATCACTGCAGGCGGGACGGAAGCCGGGCTTTCTCAGGTGGCAGTATCCGAGGGGGATCAGGTGACAATCCTGTCAGGGCCGTTGAAAAGCCTGGAAGGAAGAATTAAGAAGGTTCATTTGCACCGAAGGGTTGCGGAGGTGGAAGTGGACTTTATGGGCAGGAAAACGGTGATTCATTTGGGGATTGAGTTGGTGGGGAAGGACGGAGGGTGTACTTGACTCTTCCGGGAAATTGGAACGTCATAGTAAGACAAAGGAAAAAGGCGTGTCGGTTACACTGGTTTTAAAACAGGGGATACTTCGTTATGGAACCTGTTTTAAAGAATGTACGGCTATGGATTTTTGTAGTTGAATCTTCCACGGGGGCATTCCCCACAGTTTGATGCGGCCCCAATTTTACCGAGCAAAGTGAGGTTGGGGTTAATACTCCGCTACTCGCTGCGGGGAAGTTCATTTTTGAGATATTACGAGACATATATTTTTAGACGAGTTAAGTATAGAGATAAATTTCGTTTACCCTATAGCGAAGTTAAGAAAACAGCTTGTGGAATATTCTGCAGGCTGGTTTTTTATGTGTTCGGAAGGTACCCAAAGGGAATTTAACGGCCGGGGCTGATGGTGTCCGGCACGGATTTGAGGAGCCGGGAGTCCCTCTGCTTGAATGTAGTGGCCTGCCTGGGGAAGATCACTGCGAACGGAATTGCGGACCGCAGGCCAAACAGCAGAGAAAGACATTCGAGGATGGTACAGAATCCAACTTATAAAAAGAAAGAATTTATAGATAAACCAGGAGTTTTCATATGGATTTCAGATCAGATCCCAGGTTCAGCGGGATAGAACCCTTCAGGGACAAAGTTTGGCTGAGCAGCCCCACCATGCATGGGGAAGAACTGCAGTATGTAACGCAGGCCTACGAGACCAACTGGATGAGCACAGTAGGCGAAAATATCGATGAACTGGAACGGGCGGCAAAGGAATATACCGGTGCGGAACATACCGTTGCCTTAAGCTGCGGTACCGCGGCCCTTCACCTGGCGGTAAAGCTGGCGGCAGAGAGGCTCTACAACAGCAGCTCCGGCATTTCCATGCCCGACGGGCTGGGCAGAGGTGGAAGCCTTCACGGGCGCAGGGTATTCTGCTCCGACATGACTTTCAGCGCCACTGTGAATCCGGTAGTCTACGAGGGCGGCGAACCGGTTTTCATTGACACGGAATACGATACCTGGAACATGTCTCCGGAAGCACTGGAACAGGCATTCCGGCTCTATCCCGATGTAAAGCTGGTGGTTGCCGCCCATCTGTATGGTGTTCCCGGAAAGATTGAACAAATCCGTGCCCTGTGCGATGCCCATGGCGCATTGCTGATCGAGGATGCGGCGGAATCCCTGGGAGCCACTTATAAAGGCAGCCAGACAGGCACTTTCGGGGACTATGGCGTCATCAGCTTCAACGGTAATAAGATTATCACCGGCTCTGCGGGAGGGATGCTGCTGTGCCACACCAAGGCGGATGCGGACAAGGCCCGGAAATGGTCCACCCAGAGCAGGGAAGCCGCTCCCTGGTACCAGCATGAGGAACTGGGCTACAACTACCGGATCTCCAACGTGGTAGCGGGCGTGGTCCGGGGACAATGGGAGCATCTGCAGGAACATATCCGGGCCAAACGCAAAATCTATGAGCGCTATAAAAAAGGATTTGCAGATCTGCCTGCCGATATGAACTCCTTTGATGAGACAGACAGTGTGCCCAACTTCTGGCTAAGCTGCCTCCTGATGCATCCCCGGGCCCTGTGCGAAAGCCAACGTTCGGACCGTGCAGCCCTTTATGCCTCCGCTCCAGGCAAGACATGCCCGGCGGAAATACTTGGGGCGTTAAGCGCCTTCAACGCAGAAGCGAGGCCCATCTGGAAGCCCATGCATCTGCAGCCCATTTACAGGAACAATGCCTTCATTACAGTAAACGGAAACGGGCGCGGGAACTCCAACGCGTATATTGCAGGCGGGAAAAATGCGGATGTGGGGGAGGATATCTTCACACGGGGTGTCTGCCTGCCATCGGATATCAAGATGACGGAAGATGTGCAGGATGGCGTTATTGAGATTGTACGGCGGTGTTTTGAATAAAGCTTGGAGAGCAGGATGAAAAAGGGATGGAAATTCCTGGCGGCTGCCCTTACTGGGGCCTTGGCAGGAGCGAGCATATATAAGATTACAGGGAAAAGACAGAAAAAAGCCCAAAAGACAGGACGCCACATTCCTTATGGGCCATATGAAGCCGCTATAAAACGGCCGCTGGACTGTATATTGGCAACAGGCGCTGTCCTGCTGTTAAGTCCGGTTATTCTGGTTACGGGAGTCCTTGTCCGGTTAAAGCTGGGTTCGCCCGTCCTGTTTACCCAGGAGCGTCCCGGTTTGGACGGAAAGCTGTTTAAGCTCTATAAATTCCGCACAATGACGGACAAAAGAAATGCGGAGGGAGAGCTGCTGCCGGATGAAGAACGGCTCACCCCATTCGGTCAGAAGCTCCGAAGTACATCGCTGGATGAACTGCCTGAATTGATTAATATCATGAAAGGGGATATGGCGATTGTCGGGCCCAGACCGTTGCTGGCCGAATATATGCCATTGTATACAAAACGGCAGGCAAAACGGCATGAAGTAAGACCGGGGCTGACAGGACTGGCACAGGTTTCCGGAAGAAATGAACGTTCTTGGGAAGATCGCTTTGAAGATGATCTCAGATATGTGGAACATGTAAGTTTAATACTGGATTGGAAGATTATAGGTAAAACACTGGGAGTTGTGCTGAGACATGAGGGCATATCTTCCAATACTTCGGCAACGATGGAGAAATTTACAGGTTAGAAAGAGGTAATGTATGGGATGGACAGGCTTATTATCATAGGCGCATCCGGACATGGGAAAGTATGTGCTGATATCGCAGAAAAAAACGGTTATAGAGATATTTTCTTTTTAGACGATGACAGAGAGCTTAGATTCTGTGCCGGCCATAAAGTGGTTGGTGTAACGGCAGAATTTGAAAAGTATCTGGATTCAGCAGATTTTTTTATTGCTATCGGGAATTCCCGGATCCGACAAAGAATTACAGAAGAAGTAGAATCTGCCGGCGGCAATCTGATTACGTTGGTTCACCCAGGAGCGGTGATTGAGAAGAATGTGCTCATAGGTACAGGATCAGTGGTGATGGCAGGAGTAGTCATCAATTCCGAAACTACAGTGGGCAAAGGCGGGATCATAAATACCTCATCCTCCGTAGACCATGACTGCAGACTGGGTGATTATGTGCATGTGGCAGTAGGGGCCCACCTGGCAGGAGCCGTGAGTGTTGGGAACCACACATGGATTGGGGCAGGGGCTATTGTAAGCAATAATATACGGATTTGTGATGGATGTATGATTGGCGCCGGGGCTGTGGTGGTTCGTGATATTGAGATATCCGGTACTTATATGGGGGTTCCGGCAGGTATACACTAACTAGATATGATGAAGTATTTGAGGTGTAATATTTTATATAAATGAAAATATTAATATTGACAAATAGTGATCTGGGCTTGTACAAATTTAGAAAAGAATTACTCCAATGTTTAATAAATCAAGGTAATGAGGTGTTTATCTCCCTTCCTGATGGAAAGTTTGTTCAATCCATGGTGGCGATGGGATGTCACTTTATTCCAACCTCTCTTGAACGCCGGGGAATGAATCCACTTAAAGATTTGATCTTACTGCTTCAATATAAAAAAATACTTCAAAAAATAGAACCAGATGTAGTTCTGACTTATACGATTAAACCTAATATATATGGCGGGATAGTTTGTCGTATTTGTAGAGTAAAATATATAGAGAATATAACCGGACTTGGGACAGCGATCGAAAGTGAGGGAGCATTGTCCAAAGTCCTTTTATTATTGTACAAAATAGGATTAAAAGGGGCTGCACAAGTCTTTTTTCAAAATAAAAGGAATCAGAAGTTTTTTAAGGTAAAAGGCATTATAAAAAAAAGTAAATTAATTCCTGGCTCAGGAGTTAATTTGCAGGAGCATTGCTATGAGGAATATCCGGATACTGATGAGGTTCGCTTCCTGTTTATAGGACGGATAATGAGAGATAAAGGCATAGATGAATTGTTAATATGCGCCAAATATATAAGTAAAAAATATAAGAATGTTTATTTTGATTTAATCGGTGATTATGATGAAGAAAAATATCGCGATGAAATAGCTTTTTTAGAAAAAACGGGTACTATTAAATATCTCGGTTCACAGGATAATGTGCATGCGTTTATTCGAAGCCATCATGCAGTTGTTTTGCCGTCATATCACGAAGGTTTATCTAACGTATTGCTGGAAGCTGCTGCTTGCGGAAGGCCGGTA
>OFHB01001964.1_pt1 | contig 11259 bp, 13 predicted proteins | sample 1521881 | NCBI WGS metagenome assembly OFHB01 (sample SAMEA3504090, study PRJEB24116) | mouse gut metagenome | biome: mouse gut; feature: mouse-associated habitat; material: faeces | place: Denmark | collected 2011
GGTTCCGTATTGATATATCATATCTTCGCAGTTAGGAACCATAATAGAATATTCTCCAGGGAGTTCCCTTTGAATTTCAAAATAGTTTAAAGAGCTGCCTAAAAAGACGGCTGCCGTTCGGTTTGTGAAATCCTCGCTCGCAGTATCCGTCATATAAGGGTTGATATCTTCGCCAATGAAGAGTTGGGTATATAGGTCCCTCGCAAATTTATCAATTACAAGGGGAGTATCCTTCTCTTGACAGTAACTTTGAATTTCTTCAAGACTGTTGAGAGATACAGGTGTTCCAACAATAGAATTGATATAGATGATTGGAACAATTAAGCCTGTGTTGAACTTGCTCTCATCTGCTCCACGAGTAGATACAATGAATCCCTCTCCCCTGCTGAAGAAAATTTCATTTGGCAAAGTTATTGCAAGATTTGATGTGATATCCGTTGATTCAAAGATAGCAGGAAACTGTCCACTGGTAGCAGCGGAAGCCAAGGCAGCCTCATATTTTTCGCGTTCAATTGGGGTGAGCTTGAGTTCGACATTGCTATATTGGTGGGTAAAACTCTTGGCAATATTGTCCAGCGCAAGTGCCTTAGCTGTATCAGTATCTTCAATGCCTGTTTGAATATACCAGATATCCAAAGAAGCGTCAGGCAACGTTGCTGAATCCCTCTGCCCTTTTAACATGTAGAGAAATAATGCCGCAGCGCCCACTATAACAATAAAGGATGCTAAAATGCCAGCGACTTGACGCTTTTTTCGTTTCGCACGTTCTTTTTGGACAGAGGTAACTTTTTTGCCTCCAGCTAAGGCGGACTCAAAGTCATCAACAGTAGAGAATCGGTACTGCGGCTCAATGGCCATTGCACGCATAATAGCATTACTGATGTTTTCGGGGATGTTTTTATCAATAGTGCTTGGAGTTGATAATGTGTCCTCGATTTTTCTATTAGTGGATTCTTCCGGTTTTACACCCGTCATCGCATAATACAAGGTGGCGCCTAAAGCATAGATATCAGTTCGGGCGTCCTGGCGATTCACCTTATCATACTGCTCTGGAGGCGCAAAACCAGGCTTAACTACGACTGTAACTCTATTTTCGACACCGGCAGAAAAACGAGCAGCGCCAAAGTCGAAGAGTTTCACAGTACCATTGTTGCAAATCATGATATTATCAGGACTGACGTCACGGTGCAAAATGTTTTCCTTGTGGATAGCTTTCAAGGCTGTGCTTACCTGAGTTGCGATAGTGATGCAGTGGTCATATGGAAGCGGCACATTCTGCTGTTGTAAAACTTGGCTTAGGGTTCTTCCATCAAGGAATTCCATCACGATATAAGCTGTGTTGTTAGCTTCGAAGAAGTCAAATACATTGACAATGTTTTTGTGAGTGCTGAATTTGGCCATGTTCCGCGCCTCCTCAAGAAAGCGGGTTTTCCCATAGACAAATTCACGCTCTCGCTTCGTTGCAACCAGCATCACATTGGTTTCGCCAGGCTGACGGTTGACAAGCCCACTGGGGTAGTATTCTTTGATTGCAAGTAAGGTGTTCAGCTTCTTATCCCAAGCCTTATATGTGATGCCGAAGCCGCCTAAACCCAACATCTCCCCTATGATATACCTGTCTGCAATTACTGTACCTGGAGTCAGGCAAAATACTTCTGACGGCGCTTCCCCAACAGAATACCCACAGAAGGGACACAGACCGAGGTCATCATCATATTCCTTAAAGCAGTTATTGCACCGAGTCAGCATAAGTTTAATCAGTCCTTTTTCGTGTAGTCATCCCATGTAAATTGCTCTCCGCATAGAGGGAGGAAGAGAAATTCAGCTTTTCCGAGTTCAATTTTGTCATAGGCGTGAAGCTCTTCGTGGTCAAATAAAAGGTCTCCGTTATGATAAGTAAGTCCATCGCTAGTACCGACTTGGAGATGGAATGTCCGCCGTTTTGGGTCATAAATGATGATTGCATGGGTATCTCGGGAGATAGATGGGTCTTCTGCTAGACAGATATCCATATCAAGATTACGGCCTATCCGATTGCGGCCTGCCTTACACTGGAAGGCCCGTCCAGCATGAGAGCCGATAACACAAATCAGCCAGCCAACAGGAGGCTCCACTTCATCGAAGTCGTAGTATGCCATAGTTTTAGGAAGTGCTTTTGTATTTTTAGAAGCAGTTGCCGCAACAGCAGCCTCTAGCGTATCTGTGCTGTATGACAATTCTGATTTTACTTCTTTGGGAACATCAGTTTGTTCAGGGCTTATAGGTAGCTCCGTTGTACTGGGAGATAGCATCGCAGTAGGAGGTATGCTATCTTTTAGTGACGAGGATTGGCTGCTAACAGCAGCAGGACTATCTTCTTCAATCGGCATAGGTGGAGTTGAAAGACGTTGGCTATCCGAGCTGGCTGCTGCAGAATCGATTCCAGCTGCAGGTAATAGTGGCTGGGTCATTGCAGGCGCATCTGGATGGGACTTTTTAGGGGCGGATAATTGAATGGTGGATTCGGCACCACATATTGGGCAGGCCGCGAACCGGTCAGCATCGTAGAAGTGACCATTACTGCATTTTACCTTTCTCATATTACCTCCATTATAGAACGTCTATTAGAATAAAGGTTGTATTGTCTTGGGAACTATGATTATCCTTGTTTAGAATATTCCGCATTAAAATATCTGCTTTTTGGCTTGTAGGGATATTTGCTGTAATAGTGGTGCATACATCTTCATCAGAAAGGGTTCTGAATAAGCCGTCGGTCGTTAATAATATCGCGTCACCACTCTGTAGTGTAAACGGTGCCTGCGTTAAATCATAAAGCGTAAGGTTACCCTTTCCAAGGTAGCTGAGCAATGCGTCGCCTCTGACCATCTCTTTATGATACAATTCTGAAGTGATTTCCTCTTGCTGAAGCATTTCGTTAAGACGCAGTTGATAATTGTGGTCTCTTGTTGCCTGCAAGATTTTACCGGAACGTATGATGTACAGTCGGCTATCCCCTACAGAGACCCAGTGCATTTGTTCTCCTGTGAGGATAGCGGCGACTAAGGTAGTGCCTCCAATGCCGCGAGTCATTCTGGCAGAGACTGCTTTGTCAGCAGCTATCATCGCATGGTAAAGAAATGAAGAAGCATCAACGGCACCTTCTGAGTAGTAATCCATATATATGTGGCGCATAGTGGCAAGAGCAGCGTCACTGGCGGCACGACCATCCATAGCGCCGCCCATACCATCGCAAACGACAGCATATATCTGGTCTTCATGAATACAAAGATATGCCCGGTCTTGCTGCTGTTCTCGTCCACCGATATCAGACCGCACTGCAGTAGAGTATATAAGATTTTCGGACAGCTTTTCTATCATAATGTTGTCCATACAAATCACACCCATATTGCAATTGCGGAGAAGTTGTCCATATCAGTACTGGAGCCTCGCTGCTCCACAATTTCACGCATTCGCTGTAACCATTCCTCGACAGATGAACTCTTTTTCAATGCTGTACACATTTCTTTTTCTAAAATGTATTCCCAGAATCCATCGCTGCACAGAAGGAACGCTTGGTATTTGTGAAGTTTCTGCAATTCCGATATCTCAAATTTTGGTGTGTCGCCGGATACGCCAAGGACCCTGAGTAATTTATTACGGTCTGGGTGATTGCGAATATCTTTTTCCTTGATGTCGTGAGCTAGGACTAACATTTGAGGCACACTGTGGTCTAATGTCCTCATCTTGATTTTATTATGGGAGAAAGCGTATAGTCTTGAATCACCAATATGGCCCCATAACAGCTGGTCGTTATCGACAGCAAGAGTACACACGGTTGTTTTCATCTGGAAGTAGCAGCCAGATACCTTCTGTTCCTGGAGGATTGCATCTTGAGCGGCAAGAAAAGCATTTGGCAGCAAGACTGAGATTGGGTGGCTGGAATCGGACAGCACTTCTTTAAATGCACTGACTGCAAGTGCAGATGCCACATCGCCCTTACCATGACCACCCAGCCCGTCAGCAACGACAAAAAGGCTGCGTCCATTGAGACTGCCGGCATAAATGGTATCTTCATTGACGTCACGTGAGCCAAGTGCTGAAACAGTTTGAAATGTCATTATCCTTACCTCCGATTAGCAGCAGAAGTTTTTTAGAAAACGTGGCCCCCTCCCCCGCCGCCCAGAAGCTGGCCATGTCGCTGATCTACGACGACGTGAAGGCCCGCCGCCGGCAAAGCTGCTCTCACCAGAAGACAGGCCACCGTGACCGGAGCCGTCAGATGTGGCCTTGAATTGCGCAAATGGGGTGGCTGATGTAACGTTATCGTATGTCATGTGTTCAAGAGTCGATATTTGGGAACTTAAATATAGATGTTCTTTGGAATATGGATTATCGTAGTATGTGAGCATAGAACGATACTCTTTCAGAGTCAATTCCTTGCAAAGGTTAAAGGAATTAACGTACGCATTGAAATCGTCATCAGTATAGATGCCAGTCCTGATGGTATCGGCTGCTGTCCTATATGCTTCGATAGCACCACTTTTTACGTTTGCAATGTGGATTACGGTATCAAGGCTATCCATAGCTGGTATTTGGCCTATAGTTCCCTTAATTACTGTATTGACCAGACCGAGATTTGTGCCTAGGATGGAATCTACACTTTCTTTGGCAAAATCTTCAATCTTATCTAATACTTCATCCCGCATTAAAGCAGTAAACTTGTGCTGGTAGTCAAAGAGCATATCGTCTATCACCTCATTTAAGGCATGATTTCCTGGAGCAATCCCTTTTATAGAGGTAAGCAGCTCTATATTGTCAGAATAATCAGCAAGAAGAAACTCGACTTTTTTAGTCGCTTTGCTGACTTCGACAAGTCCCTTATTGACAGCATAGCTTTCGTCTAAAACTTGGCGCAAATCTTTTGTGACAGAGATGTCGGTTAGGCTATCTAGCGCCTTTAAGGTTTTAAGCTCGGTTCCTTTATATCTGTCTTTTGCTTTATTGTCAAACATGCCCTCAACGACACCGGAGAGAAGTTTTTTTACATTTTCCTTATCATCCATAAACTCTCTAGCAATGGCATCTGGAAGAGTCCCATTCTTTAACCGAAAGAAAAACTCTTCCACTCCTCCGCAGCTGTTGATAATAGCTTTTATGTTATCGTTAAAGTGGGAAAAGAAATATGAGAAGCCGGTCAAGAATCCGATATCATCTACAAAACAGACGGAAAAATTGAAGGTTGAGAGCATGCGTGCTACGTCATTGTTTTTTACATATGATGTGGTAGCAGCCCGCTTGGCGTTGGCAGAGGCGATAGAGCACAGATTGGTTTCAGCTGCGGCATATTCCGCCACAATAGATTCTAAAGCTGTTCCCAGTTGTTGAATCCTATTACAGTCTGCCTGGATGGCCTTAAGAATATCTCTTGTTGTTGAGCTGTGGGCTAACGGTTCAGATAGGGAGGACAAAACCGCTGCATATTGTGTAAACTCAGACGCGAGAAGATTCAATTGGCCGCAATTTACTGCACTTCGCATATAGGACCTCCTGGAATGCAGTACGATGGCCGAGGACGCTTATTTGCGTCCCCGGCAAAACACTGCTTAAATGATAACGTCGGAAGAGAGACCTTCAATTTCGGAAATGTTGCTAGCAGCCGCGCTGCTATAGACTTTTGCCATCTCGGTCAGGTCTGTCACATGTTCCTGAATCATGGCATGGAGACGCTCTATGTCGTCTTGGAGACCATTAAATTTAGCAATGTACGCAGTGGCGTCTTCGCCAGCCCAAGCGGAGGATAGTCCAGCAACGATGCTAGTCATTTCAGCGGTGATATTTCGCACGGTGGCTCCATAGGAACCAAACTCAGAGGCTGCACCGGTAAGCTGCTCAGGAGATACTTTTAAAATGCCTTCCATTGTAGATGTCCTCCTATCATTAATAAGTGCGATTGGTAGCGATATCAGCATTCTGGCTTTCTGCCTGGGTATAACGCACAGCCACATTTTGTAGGACCTGGACATATTGCTGGATTGCATTATAAAAATTGGTGAACTGAATCTTATCCCGCTGAAATGCAGTGTGGAAGGCAATATTCGCTTCACCCTCCCACATAGCGTTGAGACGCTGTTCTGCTTCCGATAATGCCTCGATTTGGGCCCTAAGCTGGATGTTTTGGGAGCTCAGTTCCTCTGCCTTGGCTCGCAACTGAGATGCGCTGACTTGGATTTCCGCCATGATAGTTCCTCCTCATTTCTAAGTGGATTGAGTTTGTGCAAGTGTGATGGATTGCATTTCTGCGTCATAGACGCGCTTAGCCTGTTCGCGGATAGCAGCCGCTGCTTTATAGAGTTCTTCTGATGTTTTAGAAATGTTCTGTTGAACCTGTTCTGCTTTGCTGAGATAGGCGGCTGCGGATTCTCCTTTCCAACAAGCGGACATCTCTTGAATTGTGCTTGCCATCTGCCGGCTAGACAGACCCTTTATGCTGTCGGCAATACTCTCCAGTTTTTGAGCTTGCGCCTGCGCAGTCTGGAAGTTGATTTTGATAAGTTCAAGGCTCATTGAGAAATCCCCCTATACAATCACATCAGTGGGAAGTCCTTCGATGATAGTTTCTACAGCTTGGGATGTACCACTATAGTTAGCAGCAATTTGCTTTAATTTGTCTGCTTGCTCAACAAATCTGGAAATAACCGAGTCCATTTTGGGGAGCTGTTCTTTCAACAATGTCCGGTGAAGGTCAGCGGCATCTCCTGTCCAATACCCAGCTGTGCGCTGCATAATACTATCCATCTCTAGGGAAACGGATTTTAGGCAATCGGCTTTTTTTGCTATATCCAAAGATGCGGATGTTAGTATTTCTGGAGACACTCGAATTGTAAAATCGCTCATACACGCCCCCCTAAATCCGGATTGCGTCTATGATGCTTCTGACTTTGTCATCACAGGCATCATATTCTTTTACTGCATGTTCCATAGATTTGAGTATATCTTCTATTTGCTTGCACACCTCAACAAGTTCCGTACAGTCGGTTTTAAATTGAAGATGAAAGGCATCTTTTGCTGGGCCCTCCCACATGCTGCTTATCTCAGTCATCTTATCCCGAAGTTCGGCATGTGTATTCTTCAATACCTGAAGATATTGTCGCAAATCGTTGACAGTTTGTCGTAGGTAATCAGTGTCCACCTCAAAGCATCCTATGGCCATATGGGCTCACCTCCAGAATCTAAATGAAATGAGAGGTTGCGTAATAGGTTGGCTGTTGAAGCCAAGTTAATGAATTCAGTGGGAGGCTGCTCATAATGAATCAGGGTTCCTTCGCAGTAGTCAAGAACTCTGTTCTCACAAGCAGCATACATTTGGCAAATTGTGTCCAGACTCTGATAGAGCTTTTTGCATTGCTCGATTTGAGTATCCATAGTAGCCGTTATTGTATGAATGAAGTGGCAGATATTTTCCATACCAGAAATAGTCGATAATTGACGCTGTATATCAAAGATTGTCTGCTCTTCAGCCGATAGTGAGGTGCATATTGCTTTCAGAGTATCATAACTGGTATATAGTTGGCTCGTATTGGAGGCAATCAATTGTATCACTTCCCTGCCGCTGTTATAAAATACCATACTTATCGAGAGCGGAACAACATTCCTGATGAACGTATGTCTTTAGCGGATAAAATGCGCTGAACATGTGATTAGCAGAGAATGAGCCGCTGCCCAGATTTGATTCCCTCGCGGTTCAAGGAATTAGAGGGATTCAGCATTCGTTTTTCTGAGGGAAGAAACAGAGCAAGCTCATCTGTGGTTTCTGGAGCTGTCCAATGCTCTTTTAAACAGACCATAGCTGCGATTTCGTTTATAAGTGAAGAAATAGAAGCAGTTTCATCTAGGCTAAAATCATAGGATAGATTTAGATAGGGAACATATATGTCCACAGTAATCATCTAAAACTCTCCTTTCAGCCAGGCAGCAAATTCATCACGAGAATAATATTTAAGCCGTTTGCCAGCTTCTGAGTGTGTAGCCATATACCAAGCAAATGGAGTCTGAAAAATTGACAGTTTCTGCAAAAGAACGTGTGTTGATAAATCGTATCGTTCAAAGGTGGAGAGAAGCCCGGTCGTTATTAAGTGGGACAGAGTTTCATCATCCATTTGTTGCTCTAAAATCTTTAAATTGGCTTTTATATCTGATAGTTTCCTCTCATAACCTACATCTGTTTCTTCGTAAATATCTTGTGCAACAATTCCTTCGAGATAATTTTCCAACAATCTTTTTCTTTTAGCTTGAAGATTATCTGCACTCTTTTGTAGCTTTATGAGTTTATCTCTTATGGAATCCTCACTCAAAGTCTTTTCTACTCTGGAAATAAATTCTTCCAGTACATCCTTGTTATCTGCACACAGCATTTTATACGATTCGATAAATGCTTCCTCTATTACTTGTTCCGGTATTCCCTTGCTATCCGGACAGAATCTTTTTCCGTCCTTTGTAGATTTAACGCATTGCCAAATCGTCTTTTTATATTTAGAACTGCTATGCCATCTTCGCCTTGATAAATTTGCTCCACAAAACCCACATTCCAACAGACAGCTAAATGCATATTGTCTGCTATATTTCTCTCGTTTCCCCGGAGTAACCGACTTCCTTCCTCCATTTCTCCGCTCTCGAATCTCTTGCGCCCTAGCAAAAGTTTCGGCTGAAATAATGGGTTCATGGTGGTCTTTGATATAAAACCTATCTTCTTCTCCAAGATTTTCTAATCTTCTTTTTGAAATCGGATCAACGGTAAACGTTTTTCCTAATAGTATATCGCCTTTATATTTCTCGTTATTGATAATTCCCATTACACTGGAAGATGTCCAACTATTACCTCTTATCGTTGTAATCCCCTGTTCATTTAATTCTCTGGCAATCATTGAGCTTCCCGCACCAGCAACATACCTGTCAAATATATACCTTACAACTTCTGCACCTTCTTCATTTATGGAAATTGATTTTGTTGCAACATCGTAATCATATCCTAAACACCCCTGAAATCCGACCAATTCTCCACGCTTCATTTTCATTTTTAATCCCTTTTTTACATATGCCGAGGTATTCTCTACCTCCTGCTGTGCAACAGAGCTTAAAATTGTCATTAAAAATTCGCCATCTTTCAATGTATTTATCTTTTCAACCTCAAAATAAACTGCGATTTTTCTTTCTTTTAACATCCTGACATATTTCAAGGTATCCAATGTATTTCTTGCAAATCGAGGTAAGCTCTTGGCAATAACCATATCAATCTTACCATCCATACAGTCTTGAATCAGACGCTGGAAATCTTCTCTTTTATCAACTTTCGTTCCTGTAATCGCTTTATCCGCATATACGCCCGCAAATACCCACTGCTCATTATTTTGTATCAATTCGGTATAATGCTTGACCATCGAATTATAACTTTTAATCTGATCCTCATCATCCGTACTGACACGACAATATGCTGCAACTCTCAAGCGGTCTACTTTTCGGACTTTGGAAGATTCATCAAATGGATTGTTTGCCTTAATAATCTCTACTTCCATATCTTCCTCCTTTTTGTGTTCCTATCGTAGTGTTCGCTTTTATTATAATGCAATACAGTTCATAAGTCAAGCTGTAATGTTGGACACTATCCCATAATCCCGCATTAGCTTTTTTTGAATCTGCTCATACTCCAACTCATTTATTAGCTTCAGATTTAATAGTTGTTTTAGCATAGATAATTGAATGCTATATCTTAATATCTTCTTTCCTTCCATAAGCAATCATCCTTTCGTAAATTTCTAAATATCCTCCTATTTCTTTGCACAGCCTTATCTGCTAATAAATAAGCAGAATACGCTTCTCCCCATTTATTAGCAGATAAAAACTGCAATACAGGTGGCAGCTCATTACGCCGCCCACATCGGTCTTGCACCGTCATTTCATTGACCGGGCTGTGGTTCGTCCACAACCCGGAAGTATCATTATCACAGATATGCTTCATCGCCCCATGTAACTGCTACATATTTTGCCCGATCTCACTCGCTCCTTACCTTTGCTTCAATGTACTGTTTCAACATTTCCTCACGTTCACCCCGTCATAAGACAGGGCAGGTACGTCATGGCGCATCTGCTTAGTGGCTCTGCATATCCTCACGTCCTGTATGCAATACAGTATTCAATTTTCAAGGTACACCGCTGAACCTGTCAGCTATGGAAAAGGACAGCGAACCGCCCTCTACACCGCTTCAAACGCCAGTATTTTTGTAATCAGCTTTGTTTCAAGTCTCCGGCGCAGCGTTTCATCAACACAGAAATGAAGCTGCCCGCCCTCGTCATACATCTTCCGGGTGGACAGGGTGATTATGTACCCCTCATAATGCTTCAGGACTTCGTTGATTGCCTGAACATAGGCAACTCGATCGGCCTGCCCCCAGAAGTGGAGCTGGTTTTCTGCAGACGGTGTGTAGTATTTTAAAAACACCATCTTGGTACAAAAGGGGATGTACTGACCACGCCTGTCCATGCTGATAATCGTATTACGTTTCACATCAAAAGCAGCGTTGCTCAAAGCCGCATTATCCCCGGCGTTCAACAGCGCCAAATTGCCGATGGTGTGGAGATACTCAGTGCTTCCCTCCGCCGAAAGCAGATCGACCACCTTTCTCTGCAGGTCATCGAACTCTGCCCGATCCAATTTCACACGGTTTCTTGCTTCCTCCATGGCCTGAATCAAGTCTGACGCCTGCTCCCCTCCTACAGTCAGGACAGATGGGATATGCAGCCCAAGCCACTCCTTCCACATCTCCTGTGTGCGAAGGCCCTCCGACTGCTGGGCATGAATATGCTCCAGCGTCCAGGCTACTCGACCGCCCTTACCGGCCTTAAATTGATCAAATGGGAACCGCTGGGTCTGTTCATCGAGCTTTCTCACAGATTCTACATTGAACAGCAACAGCAAGGTGCTGATCCGCCTGCGATCATTGGGATCATCGTAGCTGAGCTCTGTGTAATCACCAGATATGGTCACACTCCGCCGGATATAATCGTCCAGCAGCATGTGGAATGCGTCCTTTGTTTTCCCTTGGGATAACTCATAGATGCGAGAGAGGGAAAGGGATCCCGAGGCGATCAAATAGCCGACTTTGTGATACAGGTCATGGTCCTCATACCAGTCCTTCAGGATTAAAAAGGTCTGCTGAATTTTTCTCCAGACATCGTTCAAAGAATTCTCCTGCCTCAGTTCATCAAATCGGAAAAAGGTATAGTATT
>OFHB01001965.1_pt1 | contig 11257 bp, 9 predicted proteins | sample 1521881 | NCBI WGS metagenome assembly OFHB01 (sample SAMEA3504090, study PRJEB24116) | mouse gut metagenome | biome: mouse gut; feature: mouse-associated habitat; material: faeces | place: Denmark | collected 2011
AAGGCTGTGGTGGAGTACAACAGGCAGAGCGAGAGGTACCATTGCGCCATCGAGCAGTATGGGAATGATTCGGGAACGGGAGACACCAGGGCCGATGTCCGCCTGGACGCCGTGCTGCTGTCGTCATCGCCGCCGGATATCCTGGACCTGCGGTCGGTGGATATCTATAAATACGCGGGGAAGGGGGTCCTGGAGGATCTGTCCCCTTATATGGAGGGCAGCGGGACGGTCCGCAGGGAGGACTTCCTGGAGGGGCTGCTGGAGGGCTACACCATAGACGGGAGCCTGGTATGCGTTCCGACGCGCTTCGCCCTTGACACCATTGTGGGCCGGGAGAGCCAGACCGGCCTCCTGGAGGGCTGGGGGATTGAGGATGTGTACATGCTGATGGAGAGCCATCCGGAAATGACAGAACTGGTCAGCAGCGGATACAGGAGGATGGACGGTCCGGAAGGAAGGAAGACAGAGGGAAGGGGAAGGGGCTACATGCTGAAGGAGTTCCTCCCGGCATATTACCTGGAGCGGTTCGTAGACTGGGAGGCCGGGGAGTGCAGCTTCGACAGCGGGGAGTTCAGGGAGCTTCTGCTGTGGCTGGAAGAGCATGTGGAGAAGGAGCAGCCGGAAACGGCAACGGGCAGAGGGACATTTTTTGAGCCGTATTATGTCCCGGAATATGCCATGCTGATGGAGGCAAGCGGCGTAATGTTCGATAAGCTTCTCCGGATAGAGGCCCAAATCGGCGGGAAGGTCAGGCTCCTGGGCTTCCCCACAGCAGACGGCAGGGGGACGGCCGACTGCAGGGTCATGGACAAGCTGGGCATGGTCTCCAACAGTCTCCATAAAGAAGGCGCATGGGACTTCCTGGAGTACTACATCTCCAGAGAGACAGTGGATGGCTATTATCTGCCGACCCGGATATCCTTGTTCAGGGACATGGCGGAAAAGGCGGAGGTCTCCCAGTCGGACATGGTAACTAACCATTACAATGTAAGGATAGGAGATGACGTACACGAGGTGGATGAATTTCCGCAGTACCTGGCAGATGCCCTGGTGGAACAGATTGAGGGCATGGACTTCAGGCCCCGCTCGGCGGAGGAGGAGCAGATTATCGAGATAGTGGCGGAAGAGGCGGACACTTATTACAATGGGGACAAGAGCCTGGAGGATGTGACGGCGGTCATCCAGAACAGGGTGGAGCTGCTACTGAAGGAGACGCATTGAGCCGATGCGATGCTGCATTGGGGGGCCTGATTCCCAGCATGGGGAATCGGGCCTAATCAGACAGGCTGCCTGCCATCTGTTTTCCGACAGCCCCTTTCATGCCCTTTTATAAACATCGCACCGATTGTCTATATTTTCGATGCCAATCAGTCTTATGGAATCTTCTTGTCCCTCAGCCTGTCCAGTGCGTCGTCCCTCTGGCGCTCCACTTCGAGGACGCGCTGCAGGAGGCGTTCGATTTCTTTGCGCAGGGCAGATTTTTCCGCCTCTGCTTCCCTGTAGACATCATCAAATATCTCAGACCATATCTTCCGGACACTGACCGTCTGCGCATGGGCCTTTCCGAGCTCTTTCTCCAGCTTGCGTATCCTGGCATCCTGTCTGCGGAAAGCGGCCTTGGACTGTTCCTGCATCTGCACATACTTTTCTCCGGATTCAAAAGCTCTCATTTTAACTTCTGCAGCTTTGAGCCTTATCCTTAATGCACTTGTATCAAATGACGGGCTGATGGGCATGGCGGCCTCCTGGTCAGTTTCTTCTCAGTTCTTCGATCTGTATCTTCAATGACTCAATAAGCGTCTGCTGGGCTTCATACTTTTTCAGGAGCTTTTCATACATTTTTCTATAATCAGTGTCGCCTGAAGCCGGTGTCCTGGGTTTTTTGTTGCGTCCATCTGTCGGGACGGTCTCCCCGGTGTCCGGATCGATCTTTCCAATAAGCTTTCTCTTTGCCCGGGTCATCTTTTTTTCAGGATCCCAGTAAGAATGGGACTCATATACATAAGTGATGCCGGAACGTTTGTCATGCTGTCTGATGATTGCCATAAAGCTCCTCCTTCCATATGGTCATGCATATATCATATCACATAACCATATGGAATGCAATAGAAAAAAGCCAAAAAATACTAAAAATACAGAATTTTTTGGCACTTGCACACTCTAATTTGTATGGTTATTTGAAAACTCAGAAATTTTAGGAATCCCAGTCGGCTAAGCCGTGAATTGTAACCCGGGTGGAAAGATTTGATGCAATCAGTACCGTCCCCATATTGATTTCTGCGGAAAAGGGGACTATACTGGAAACAGCACTAAAATACATAAAAATAAGGAGATATCCACATATGGAGAAGAAGATTTTATTCCCTCAGATAGGCGGCTTCGTCCACGGCGGCGACTACAATCCCGAGCAGTGGCTGGACAGGCCGGACATCCTGGAGCAGGACGTGGAGCTGATGAAGAAGGCCGGCATCAACAGCGCCAGCGTAGGCATTTTTTCCTGGTCTGTGCTGGAGCCCCAGGAGGGAAGGTACGATTTTGACTGGCTGGCGCAGATCATAGACAGGCTCTACGAGAACGGCATCTACACCGTGCTGGCCACGCCCTCGGGAGCCCGCCCCGCCTGGCTGGACGCAAAATACCCCGAGGCCATGCGGGTGAACCAGATGGGCATGCGGGAGCACCACGGCGGGCGCCACAACCACTGCATGAGCTCCCCCGTCTACCGGGAGAAGGTGGCTCTCATAGACAGAAAGCTGGCGGAGAGATTCGGCTCCCATCCCGGCGTGATCATGTACCATATCTCCAACGAGTTCAGCGGAGAATGCTACTGCGACCACTGTATAACGAAATTCCGTAAATATCTGAGAGAGAAATACGACAATGACATCGAAAAGCTCAACCGCGCCTGGTGGACTTTCTTTTGGAGCCACCGCTACAACGATTTCGACCAGATAGAGCCCCCCTTCGTCCACGGCGAGACCAGCGTCATGGGCCTGAACCTGGAGTGGAAGCGCTTCACCACCTGGAACACCAACGATTTCATGAAGGCGGAAGCCGATGTGCTCCACAGCGTCACCCCCCACATCCCCGTGACGGCCAACCTGATGCGCATGTTCGGCGGGCTGGACTACCGGAAGATGGCTCCCCACATGGACGTGGTGTCCTGGGACAATTATCCCCCCTTCCACAACGACTGGGAGACCCTGGAGGACACCGCCTTCGAGACCGCCTTCCAGCATGCGCTGATGCGTTCCCTGAAACGCGGCGTACCGTTCATGATGATGGAGAGCGCCCCCGGCCTGGTGAACTGGCAGAACGTGAACAAGGTAAAGCGCCCCGGCATCCACCGGCTGGCCTGCCTCCAGGCGGTGGCCTGCGGCTCCGACTCCGTGCAGTATTTCCAGTGGCGGAAAGGCCGCGGCTCCTACGAGCAGTTCCACGGCGCGGTGGTGGATCACATAGGGACGGACGATACGAGAATCTTCCGGGAGGTGGCGGAGGTAGGGGAGCTGCTGCGGCAAATCGCCCCGGCAGCGGGAACGCTGGTGAAGACGAGAGCCGCCATGCTCTTCGACTGGGACAACCGCTGGGCCATCGAGGACATGCAGGGTCTGGGGCGGAATACCAAAAAATTTGAACAGACCTGCATCGGCATCTGGAAGGAATTCTTCCGGCTGGGCGTGGACATGGACATCGTGGGCTCCGACGAGGATCTGGACTGCTATGACCTGGTGGTGGCGCCCATGCTGTACATGCTGCAGCCCGGGACGGCGCAGAATCTGAAAGCCTTCGTGGAAAGGGGCGGGCAGCTCCTGGCCACCTACCTGTGCGGCTATGTGGACAGCGAACAGCTCTGCTACCTGGGCGGCTTCCCCGGGGACGGGCTGAAAGACCTCTTCGGCATCGTCAGCGAGGAGATTGATTCCCTGTACCCCACCGACAGGAACGGCATCGCCCTGACGGAGGAAGCTCTGGGCAGAGCGGCCGCGCCCGCCCAGGCCGGGCAAACCCCTTCCCGGAACCGGCAGGATGCCCGGGAAGCGGCCGCGGCGGACAGCCTCCAGGGCGGCTCTGCATCTGCAAAAGAAAGCGGAGTCTGCGGGGCAGCGGAGTCTGCGGAAGAAACCGTAGCCTGCCAGGAAGCGGCATCTGCAAAAGAAACCGTAGCCTGCCGGGCAGCGGCATCCGTGGAAGGCCGGCCCGAAGCGCGAGGGGACTGGGAAGTGTTCGACTACGCGGAAATCTTACAGGTGCGGGATGCCGACGTGCTCGGCACCTACACCGATGACTTCTACCAGGGCAGCGCGGCCGTGACCTGCAAGAGCCACGGAGAGGGCAGGGCTTACTACGTAGCGGCCAGAACCAGCGCCGCCGCCATGCGCCCGCTGTTTGAGCGGATGCTGGGGGACGCGGGGATTGCGGTGCGCAAACTCCCCCAGGGCGTGGAGTGCCATGTCAGGACCGGCGAAGAGGGCGTGTACGAGTTCTATCTGAACTGGACGAAGGAGGCCGTCACTGTCCCCGGCGTGAAGGGAACGGATATCCTGTCAGGCGGGACAGTGGATGGAAGCCTGGAGCTGTCCGAATACGGCGTCGCCGTGGTGCGTTTGCCATAAGCCGAAAATATTGGCGGATTTTGCTGGACTCCGCGATTGGCCTGTGTTATACTGAATTTCAGGAAAGGAGGAATGTGCCTATGACAGATAGTGAAAAATTAGACCTAATCCTATCTAAGATGGATCAGATGGAAGCCAAGATTGACCGGATGGAATCGGATATCAGGAACATTGAGCTGACGATTGAGAATGAAATTCGCGCCAATATCCGGCAAGTAGCAGAGGGGCATCATAATCTGTCACGAAAACTGCATGAAGCATTAAAAGCAGGGGCAGAGAATGAAATGCTCTCTATCCGTGTGAATGTGCTCGAGTCAGAAATGCGGAGAGTAAAAGAACACCTCCAGATAGCATAGGGGCCCGGATTTCATCTATACAAGTGCGATAACCCGGCTTTAGCCGGCAACGATATACATAAGCGGCTGCAGATACCCGGTGGTATATGCAGCCGCTTTGCTGTTGCCCTGTCTGGTTCAGGGCGATGCGATTAGGTCGATGCAAGGCAATCCGCCGCATGGTCTAGCACTGCGAAATAGTCCTCAAAAGTCTTGCGGCAGCACCCGGGATTGGAGATGGAGATGCCGGGGCTGCGCAGCCCGGTGAGGGCGAAGCCCATGGCCATGCGGTGATCCTCATAGGTCTCCACGGTGGACGGCTTCGGGGAGCCCGGATAGACGGTGATGCTGTCTGCCCGCTCTTCACAGCGGATGCCCATCCTGGTCAGCTCCGCGGCCATGCCCGCGATGCGGTCGCTCTCCTGAAAACGGATATGGCCTATCCCTGTGATGGTGGTAGGGCTGTCCGCAAAGGGGGCGATGGCTGCCAGGGTAATCGCCTGATCCGAACAGGCGGACATATCGGCCGTGACGCCGTGGAAGATTCCGTCCGCGGAAGGCTCCAGCAGGATGCCCCGGGGGGTGTCTGCGGCGCGGCAGCCCATCTGTTCCAATGTCCGTAGGAACCTCACGTCCCCCTGAAGGGAATCGAAGTGCACATCGTCCACCCTCACCGGGATGCGCAGAAGCGGGCACATGGCATAGAAATAGCATGCCGCCGAGACATCTGGCTCTATCTGATAATCCAGCGCCCGATAATGCTGCCCCGCCGGAGTCAGGAATGTCCTCTCGTCCTGCTTCAGGGTCTCTACGCCGAACTGACGCATCATCTTTCTGGTCATTTCGATATAAGCCATCCCGTGGGCGCCCTCTATGGCAGTGGTAAAATCCTGGCTGCACAGACAGGACACAATCAGCAGGGCGCTCAGGAACTGGCTGCTCTCATCGATATTCACGCAGATGCTGTTCTTCCGGAAGCCGTGTCCCCGCAGCGTGAAGGGAAAACTCCGGGGTATCCGCCCTTCTGCCCCGTTCCCTTCATATGAGACTTCGCAGCCCAGCTCTGCCAGGGAATCCAGCAGCGGAGCCATGGGCCGCCTGCGCATCTGTTCCGAGGAATCCATATGGTAGACCCCCTGGCTCAGCCCCAGGAATGCCGTCAGAAATCGTGCGGCGGTTCCGGCGCTGCCCACATGCTGGCTGGCCTCAGAGAGGGGGACCGCGCCCCCTGCCCCTTTGACCGTGACTGTCCGGGCTCCTTCGTCCACAGCCGTCTCGAATCCCAGATCCTGGACGCATTTCAGGAAATGCCTGGAGTCATCGGAGAAGAGGACGCCCCGCAGGGTGGAAGTCCCCTGAGCCAGCGTGGCCAGCAGCAGGGCACGGTTGGTGATGCTCTTGGAGCCGGGGACGCTTACTGCCAGCGGCCGGGAGAGCCCGGGTGCTTTGGCGGATAATGTTTCATATAAATACGGGACAGAGTAGGTGTTTTCCATGGGCATGATTTTCGTTTTCTCCTTGTGTGGTGTATGCAATGCAGAATATTTATATATGTCATGCCGTTCACAGGCATGGCTTCAGGGGTATTAGTACACCGGTGCATGAATTCCCGAGTAATCAGTGCTTGATGTCCGCACCAGGACAAGACGGAGGAATGACGCGATGCGGGGCATCGCCGACTGACGACAATGCAGTAATAGGGCGGGCGGCGAGCGCTGATTGCTCAAGGATTCATGCATCGAGCTACTAGTACCCCTCCCCCGACAGCCTGCCTTTCAGCATGCTGTTGCGCGCCGTCACGGTGACGTTGCGTACCGCGTAGGAAAGCGCTTTCCTCGTCCCCACCATCACAAGGACTTTTTTGGCCCTGGTGATGCCGGTATAGATCAGATTCCTCTGGAGCATCACGAAATGGGTCATCAGCACCGGCATCACCACAATGGGGTACTCGGAGCCCTGGGCCTTGTGGATGGTGGTGGCATAGGCGTGCACCAGCTCGTCCAGCTCCGTGGCGTCATACACGATTCTCCGGTTGTCGAAATTCACCGTAAGCGTCCTGTCCCCCATGTCCACGGCCTCAATCATGCCGATGTCCCCATTGAAGACTTCCTTGTCGTAATTATTCTTCATCTGCATGACCTTGTCGTTCACCCGGTATACGAAGCCGCTCCTGCGCAGCCCCTCGCCCTCCGGGTTCAGCGCTTCCTGCAGCGCCAGGTTCAGATTGGTGGCCCCCACCACGCCCTTCTGCATGGGGGTGAGCACCTGTATGTCGGCAGGCTGTTTTCCGTAATAGCGGGGCAGCTTCTCCTTCACCAGCTTCACGATCTCCGCCGCGGCCTCCTCCGGCTCCTCCCTCTGGACGAAGAAGAAGTCCGTGCCTTTTCCGTTGGAGATGTCCGGCATCTGTCCCCCGTTGATCCTGTGGGCGTTCATGACGATCCGGCTCTCCTGTGCCTGCCGGAAAATCCGGGTCAACCGGATGACGGGGAAGCTCCCGGAGTCGATGATATCCCGGAGCACGTTCCCCGCGCCTACGGAGGGGAGCTGGTCGATGTCCCCTACCAGAATCAGCCGCATGCCCGCCGGAATGGCTTTCAGCAGGGAGTTCATCAGGATGATGTCAATCATGGAGCATTCGTCCACAATCAGCACGTCCCCCTCCAGGGGATTCTCCTCGTCCTTCTGGTAGCCATCCGGCGGCTTGCATTCCAGGAGCCTGTGGATGGTCTTCGCCTCCAGGCCTGTGGCCTCCGTCATCCGCTTCGCCGCCCTGCCGGTGGGAGCCGCCAACAGAACCTTAAGCCCGTAGGCCCGGTAGGCCGCGATGATGCCCTGGGTGGTGGTAGTTTTGCCGGTGCCCGGGCCTCCCGTCAGCACCATGACCTTGGCCATGGCGGCCCGCCTGATGGCATCGGCCTGAATCTCGTCATATTCCATGCCCAGTGCCTTCCCGATTCTGGCCACGTCCACAGAGAGGTTTGCATTTCCGGTATCCCTCCGGGCCCTGGAAAGCTGCGCCCACAGTCTGTCCTGAGCCGGTTCCGCCGCCAGGCGCTTCAGTTTGTTTGCCGTTCCCGTCTCCGCATAATAAAAGGGCGGCAGGTAGACCGCATCTTCCTCCCGTATCAGATCCTTGTCCCGCAGCATCTGGTCCATGGTCATGATTACGCAGTTGTCCTCTGCCTCCAGCAAGGAGGAGGCCTTTTCTATGAGCTGCTCTTTACGGGCGTACACATGCCCCTCGTCAGCCAGCTCGCTCAGCGTGTACATAATGCCGCTCCGCAGGCGTACATAGGTTTCCTTCCCGAAGCCCAGCTTTCCGGCGATGCCGTCCGCTGTACGGAAGCCGATGCCCCAGATGTCGTCAGCCAGCCGGAAGGGGTTCTCCTTCATCCTGGCGATGCTCTCATTCCCGTACTGCCTGTATATCCTGGCGGCAAAGGCCGTGCTCACGCCATGCTCCTGCAAAAAGAGCATGACATTCTTCACTTCCTTCTGCCGCTCCCAGCTCTCCGCTATCATCCGGATGCGCTTGTGCCCGATGCCTGGTATCTCTATCAGGAGCTGGATGTCGTCCTCTATGACCGCGAAGGTATCCGTGCCGAACCGCTGGACGATTTTCTTCGCGTACTTCGGCCCCACGCCCTTTATCAGGCCGCTGCCCAGATATTTCTCCATGCCGTAGACGGTGGCGGGGAGCGTCTCTTCCCACTTTGCGGCCATGAACTGACGGCCGTACCTGGCGTCCACCTTCCATTCCCCCTCCACCAGGAGCACGGAGCCCACGTTCGCGTCCAGAAGGTTTCCCACCACGGTGACCAGGTCGTCATAGCCCTTTACATTGACTTTCAGGACGGAATAGCCGTTTTCCGGATTCTGGTATGTAATTCGCTCCACGACACATCGAATCGTCATCGCCCATTCCGCTCCTTTCCGCGAGAACGCCCTCCAGCATCAATCAGGAGAATGAAAACATTTTATCATATCAGTCTGCATCTGCCAACCATGGAATTATGGAATGGAAGCTGGAATTGAAAGAATTGGGGAATTGAAGGCTTTGAACAGCGGGTGGGGATGGCTGGTCGAATCAAAAAAAGACAAAGATGCCTTCTTTCCAGAAAAACATCTTTGTCCGTTCCACATTTCCATGACGCATTTGGGGCAGAGGTCTGTCAAGACTTTTTCTCTACGGAATGCCTTTCTTCCATAGAATGCCTCGCTTCCATGGAATGCCCCTCTTCCATGGAATGCCCCTCTTCCATTGCCCCCTCCTTTATGCCAAGGATTTCCCGGAAACGGGGCTCGCAGAGTCCCAGGAAGTCCTTTATGGGGATGTCCACTGGCTCGTCCAGAGAGCAGTCCGAAAGCTCCTCCGCATACCGTTCGTATTCCTTGTCCATATGATATCTGTCCCGCAGCAGCCCTGATATCTCTATCCCTGACAGGATATCGTCCTCCACCGCCCGCCGCATCAGGCCGTATGTAATCATATCCGTGGATAGGCTCAGCACCAGGAGCTCGCACCACATGCCCGTAGCCTGAATCTCCTGAAGCCTGACCTCATAGCCCTGGCATCTCACCTTTGCTTTCTGCAGGCTCATCAGGTAGTCCACCTTTCTGCCTGAATCCCTGCTGGAGATGTCGGCGTGCCTGACCGGAAGCGAGCGGATCAGCGCGGCCCTCTCGCTCTCCCGCCGCTGAGCGTCCTGCATTTGCTGATAGGTCTTCCGGGAGTTCTCCACGCACTCGTCCAGCATCTCCGACAGGTCGATGCACAGCCGCGCCTGCATCTGGTTGAAAAGCTCCTCCAGGGCCTCCGGCAGCCTGCGCTCCCTGGGCATCCTCATATAATGCCTCCTGATAAAGTCCTCCTCATGGTCCAGCACATAGTCGCTGCCCTCATGGTAATCGCATGCCAGTTCCTGGATTACATATATCATGTAGTTGTACTGGTTCCTGACATCGCGCCCCTTCCCCCGGATGATGCCCTTGTACCTGTAATAATCCAGAATCCCTATGAAATCCTCCCAGATGACTCTCCTTCCGTTGATTACGATCCAGTCCCTCATAGATACCCCCTTCGCTCTCGGCAATCATCATTTCCGCGTATGTCCCTGCCGGCAATGAGGCCCCTCTCCATCACTGCTTCCGCTTTCGTCTCATATCGTCTGCTTTATCTTCGCGTATATCTCCAGCCCCTTCTTCCTTCCGAACCGCTTGATCGTGTCCAGATACAGCACCCTGCGGTCATGGCCCCTCTGCTGCTCCACGATGCTGACAATCTGCCCCAGCAAGTCCCGGTAGGCCGTATCCGCAAAACAGCCCTCCAGCGTCTGCCGCATCTCAAGGCGCTCCCCATACAGCCTGTACTGCGCCTCCAGGTTCACCTCCTGCAGCTTCTCCTGAATCAGCCTCCTCCTTGGGCTGTCCTCATCGGAGGCGCTGATGCACTGCTCGATATTGGGCTGCAGGATGATCCGCCTGGACGGCTTCATGCATTTCGCCCAGTAATCCTGCACGGCGGAATATCCCTTGTCATTGCTCACGATGGCCACCGTGCCCTGATATCCCGCGCCGAACAGCGCCCCAATCCTGGACGCGATATAGAAGTCCAGCGCGTTCTTTCCTGTCCTCTGCAGGCGGCAGATATCCAGCACGCTGCCCGCTTCGATGACCTGCTGCAGCTTTCCCTTCTCCACCTTCAGACAGGAATTGCTGTAGAAGACGGTCACACAGTCATCCGGGGACAGATACTCGGCTCCCTGCAGCCCCTTGCTACAGGTATTCTCGAAATCTATCATAAAATGAAACATATCCGTCCCCGCACCACGCCATTTTCCTCCACAGATATTCACGGCCGTAGGCAAACATGCGCCTCCACCCGGGGGGCTGCCTCTCCCCTGTCCCTTCCCGCATCCCGCTGGACATGATCAGCAGCTCCTCCATATGCACCTGGAGAAGCTTCGCCAGCATGAACAGATGATCCACCGACGGCAGAATCTGTCCATGTATCCAGCGGTATATGGGCTGCGGGCAGGACAGGTGGAGAAGACGCTGGATGTCCTTCACCGAGTATCCCCTCTGCCTTATCAGCTCCTCCAGATGCCTGCCCGTCCTCTGTAAATCAATGTGCGGATATGCGCCTTCCGACAATATGCTCTTCCTCCATCCCATCCCGTCTCCTTTCCGGCCTGTTCCCGCTCCTTCTGCCCGCCTTCTTGAATCCATCATAGCATCAAATCACGTTTTCGTCATTGGACGGATAGTCCAAAATGATTTACAGTCAATTTTTCCACGAAAAAA
>OFHB01001967.1_pt1 | contig 11254 bp, 8 predicted proteins | sample 1521881 | NCBI WGS metagenome assembly OFHB01 (sample SAMEA3504090, study PRJEB24116) | mouse gut metagenome | biome: mouse gut; feature: mouse-associated habitat; material: faeces | place: Denmark | collected 2011
CTCCTCGGCGTTGCAGCCCCGGCTCAGGCCGTTGATGGGGGCGTTGAGTCCCCGGAGGATGGGGCCGCAGGCCTCGTAGCTGCCCAGCCGCTGGGCGATCTTGCAGCCGATGCTGCCCGCTTTAATGTTGGGGAAGATGAAGGTGTTGGCGCAGCCCGCCACCTTGCTGCCGGGGAACTTCAGCTGGCCCACGGTGGGGGAGGCGGCGGGAGGATTCCCGTCGCCTGCGCGCTAACGGCCTTCATCAAGATAGAGCGTCACCCGGTTCTGAATCAACTGGACGGCCTCGTCCAGGGTTTTGTCCCCGGCGAAATAGGCCTCGGCTACCTCATATGCGATATTATAGATGTTTTCATCGTACAAATTGATCCGTTCCGTTCGATTGAGCAGATCCTCGAAACGGCCGACCTCCTCCCGCGTTGCGTTTCGGAGCCTTACGGCGGGAAGTCCGTATAGCTGCAAGAAATCAGCGGAATGCTTCCCACGGAGGGATGCCTGTACAACTAGGTCATAGTCGGAGCGGTTGATGGGAATGCATGCAAAACTGTCCGCATATCTCTCCATATCGGCAAAATCCGTGTATCTTGGCAGAAGCGCGCTTCGCAGGAATTCCCACGCGGCTTCCTTATACTGGCAGGCAGAGGACATAGCCAGCGGCTTGCCGTCCAGTTCATAGTAGCTGCCTGAACTGCCATCCTCTGTCGGGGCCCCTAAGAAAACGACTTTTCCGCCGTATCCTAAATAAGCATCCATCCATTGAACATGTGACGGGTTTGAGATGCTCGACGGATATTGCATCAGCAGACCGCCGCGAATCTTATCCGCAGTTTCCTCTCTCTCGGCATCCAATGCCGCCGTATCCGACGCCTCTATACTTTTGGCGGGGAAATTGCGGACAAATTCCAGCGCCGATTTGAATTTATCGCTGGTAAAGCTGCATGCTCCAGTGTTCCAGTCCACATAGCTCTCAATGCTGGCGGAAAACGTTGTGTAAAATATAAAATCCCTGCCTATCCCACCGGGAAACATAATAGCTTCCTCTGGCATGGCGTGGAATATTTCCAGCATCTCTGCCAAGGTCCAGCATTCCCGGCTGCCGGCCAGACTCTCCGCAATAGACGTCGTCCGGATCGCTACCTTATTGAAAACGGCGTATAGGCCGCCGTCTACTTCGGCGGCCCGCAATGGAGCCTCCAGAATTCCCTCCCGGCCCAGATCCGGGTCGTTTTCAATATAGGGCCACAGATCCTCCAGATATCCTTTGCGGGCGAGGCTCTGATAGGGAAGCTTGCTGGCGGTATCTTCGCTGTTATTGTATGGCAGATCGTCACCCAGATGGATGATGTCAGGCATCTGACCGGCCATTATCTCCGTCAGCAGGCGGTCCCGGCCCTGCCGGCCGTTTTCATTGAAGTATTCCTTTACCTCCACCTTGATATCCTGATGGGCGGTGTTAAATCTTTTCGCCTCCATCCGGGCCTCGTTGGCGGCTTTCTCATTCAAGACCGCATAGGTCAGGCGGATGATGCCATCCTCGGGGACGTTGTTCCTGCTCCCGCAGGCGGTCAGGAAAAGGGAAAAGGCCATCAGCAGAGCCAGGAACAGGGATGCGATTCGTTTTGTCGTTTTCATTTGCTTGCTCTCCTTTTCCAAATAAATTTTTATCCAACGGCCCGGAGGCCGGCGAATACGCCCTTTTTCGCTTTTTCGCGGCTGTTGATGTCAGTATAGCACAGCCTGGCAGGCCTGTACATATTGTTCTGTGCAATTTTAAAATTGCACAGTGATCATCCTGAATTATAGCGCGGTTTTTGCCAAAAGCAAGGAAACCATGGGTTTCCCCCTCCGGTTTCATTACACCATCCCTTTCCAGGCAAGCCTATGGATGGCTTCTCTTTTCCGCCTTCCTGAGAAACCCTCCCTGAGAAATTTTTCCAAACGCGTGACAATCCCCGCTGATTGTGGTATAATACTATGTATTTTCATATCCGCGAAGGGAGGACGCGCTATGCAGGAACAGGGACGGCCCTTAATCGATCATATTCTGACGCTTCTGGACAGCCTGCGGGCCAGCGGCCTGACGCTCGGCCAGCTGGGAGAGGCGGGGCCTGCGGAGGCATTCTCCGGCCTGGACGGACAGTCCCTGCGGACGGCCTGTGAGATCATAAATTTCATGGACGAAATGCCCGGCGGCTTCCTGATCTACCGCGCGGACGGCGAAGAGGAGATCCTGTACGCCAACCGGGGCCTGCTGCGCATCCTCCAGTGCGCCGACATGGCGGAGTTCCGGGAAATGACGGGGGGTTCCTTCCGGGGCCTGGTCTTTCCGGAGGACCTGGAGGCGGTGGAGAAGAGCATCCTGCACCAGGTTGCCGCCAGCCGGCACGACCTGGACTATGTGGAGTACCGCGTCGTCCGGAGGGACGGGGCCGTCCGCTGGATCGAGGATTACGGGCACTATGTGTATACCGAGTCCGTGGGGGGCGTGTTCTACGTATTCCTGGCGGACGCCACGGAGAAGAAGGAGAAGCTGCTCACCGAGCGGGCCCTGCTGGTCCACGAGAAGGAGCGGAACCAGCGGGAGCTGAAGGCCCTGATGGAGGCCTACGGCCGGGAGCGGTCCAAAATCGACCAGGAGCACCTGCGGCAGCTGGAGGTCATCGAGGGGCTGGGGATCAACTACGAGTCCATTTTCTACGTGGATCTGGACAAGGACGCCGTCCTGCCCTACCGCCTCAGCCACCGGAGCGACGCCATCTTCGGCGCCCGGCTCCAGGTCCGGCCCTACGCCGCCAGCATGGCGGCCTATATCGACCAGTGGGTCTGTCCCGAGGACCGGGAGGCGGTGATCCGGGCCTCCGCCCCGGATACGATCCGCGCCCGGCTGGCGGGCAGCTCCAGCTGCTATGTCAACTACCGCACCGTCGGCAGCAAGACCCAGTATCTGCAGATGCGCTTCGTAGCCGTGGGGCAGACGGAGCGGGTGGCCCAGCTGGTTATGGGGTGCCGCCGGGTGGACGACGAGATCCGCCGGGAAATGGAGCAGAAGCAGCTGCTGGAGGAGGCATTGAACAACGCCCAGCTGTCCATTACCGCCAAGAATACCTTCCTGTCCAACATGTCCCACGACATGCGCACCCCCCTCAACGCCATTTTCGGCTTCACCGCCCTGGCCAAGAGCAGCCTGCCGGACGTCCGGGCGGCCCGGGGGTACCTGGAGCGCATCGAATCCAGCAGCCGCCAACTGCTGGACATGATCGACAAGGTCCTGCAGCTGTCCTGGATGGACTCCAACGAGGCCCAGGCGGAGGAGTCCGACTGCAGCCTGCGGGAGATTCTGGAGGAGGTCCGGGACTTCCTCCTGCCCCAGGCGGCGGAGAAGGACATCGCCTTCACCCTGGACTGCTCCCAGGTGCGCCACGACGCCGTCCGCGGCGACCGGGAGAAGCTGGGCCAGCTGGTGATGTATCTGGCCAACAACGCCGTGACCTACACCCCCGCCGGCGGCAGCGTCTCGATTACCGCCATGGAGACGGAGGAGCTGCTGCACTCCTTCGCGGTCTACAAGATCGAGGTGCGGGACACGGGCGTGGGCATCAGCGAGTCGTTCCTGAAGCAGATTTTCGAGCCCTTTACCCGGGAGCGGAACACCACCCTCAGCGGCGTCCACGGCGTGGGCCTGGGCCTCACCATCGCCAAGAACATCACGGAGCTGCTGGGCGGCGCCATCGAGGTGCAAAGCGCCGTGGATAAGGGCAGCGCCTTCACCGTGACCCTCCGCCTCCGGTTCCGGCCCCAGGGGACGCCGGAGCCCGGCGCGGCCGCGCCTCCGCCGGAGCGGTCCGGCTGCCGGCGGATTTTGCTGGTGGAGGACAATGAGATCAATCTGGAGATCGAGACGGAGATTCTCACCGGCCTGGGCTTCTCGGTGGAGACGGCGGTCAACGGGGCCGTTGCGGTGGAAATGGTTCGGGACGCGGCCCCGGGGGCCTACGATCTGATTCTGATGGACATCCAAATGCCGGTGCTGGACGGCTGGCAGGCGACCCGGGCCATCCGGGCCCTGCCGGACAAGGCCCTGGCGAATATTCCCATCGTCGCCCTGTCGGCCAACGTGTTCGACAGCGACATACGGAAGTCCCGGGAGGCCGGCATGGACGGCCATCTGGCCAAGCCCATCGACGTGCCGCTGCTGCTGGAAACCATCGGCCGGATCATGCTGGGCCCAGACCGCTGAGGCGGCCCGGAGGGAATCCGGAAAATTTCCCCGTTGACAAAGGCCGCGTCCGGTGCTATATTACTAAGAAATCAGCGATGACGGAGAAGCCGCCGGATGCGCCGCCCAGAGAGGGGATCGTTTTGCTGCGAGATCCCTGCGGAAGCCGCCGGCAAGGGCCACCACTCCCGAGCCGCCCGGGACGACCGGGACGTTCGCCGCCCGTTACAGCGGTCACGAGCGACGGCGCGCAGCGCGCCGTAAGCAGGGTGGAACCGTGGAGTTTTGCACTTCACCCCTGACATCAAGCAGGGGTGAAGTTTTTTTGCCCCCATTTCGGAAAGGAGCTCTTTCACATGAGCGAGGAAAACCTGTATACCTTTGAGAACGAAACCTACCGCAAGACCTATTGGCACACCTGCTCCCACGTCCTGGCCCAGGCCATGAAGCGCCTGCACCCGGAGGTAAAGCTGGCCATCGGCCCCTCCATCGACAACGGCTTCTACTACGACTTCGACACCCCCCAGCCCTTCACCGAGGCCCAGATGGAGGAGCTGGAGGCGGAGATGCGGAAAATCTGCAAGGAGAAGCTGAAGCTGGAGCGCTTCGAGCTGCCCCGCCAGGAGGCCATCGCCTACATGGAGGAGAAGGGCGAGCCCTACAAGGTGGAGCTCATCAACGACCTGCCCGAGGACGCGGTGATCTCCTTCTACAAGCAGGGGGACTTCACCGACCTGTGCGCCGGGCCCCACCTGGACTCCACCGGGCGGATCAAGGGCAACGCCATCAAGCTCACCGCCTGCAACGCCGCCTACTGGCGGGGGGACTCCAGCCGCCAGACCCTCCAGCGGATCTACGGCGTGGCCTTCCCCAAGAAGGAGGAGCTGGAGGAGTACCTGGCCCGGATTGAGGAGGCCAAGAAGCGGGACCACCGGAAGCTGGGCAAGGAGCTGGGCCTCTTTATGATGAGCGAGGAGGGCCCGGGCTTCCCCTTCTTCCTGCCCAAGGGTATGGTGCTGAAGAACACCCTTCTGGACTACTGGCGGGAGTGTCACAAGCGGTACGGCTACGTGGAGATCGCCACCCCCGTCATCCTCAACCAGCACCTGTGGCACCAGTCCGGCCACTGGGACCACTACAAGGACAACATGTACACCACCGTCATCGACGGGGAGGACTACGCCGTCAAGCCCATGAACTGCCCCGGCGGCATGCTGGTGTATAAGAACGAGCCCCACTCCTACCGCGACCTGCCTATCCGGGCGGCGGAGCTGGGCCTGGTCCACCGCCACGAAATGAGCGGGGCCCTCCACGGCCTGTTCCGGGTGCGGTGCTTTACCCAGGACGACGCACACATCTTCATGACGCCGGAGCAGATGAAGGACGAGATCAAGAATGTGGTGCGGCTCTTTGACGAGATGTACTCCACCTTCGGCCTCACCTATCAGATCGAGCTCAGCACTATGCCCGAGGACCACATGGGCGACGAGGAGGTCTGGCGCTTCGCCGAGGACACCCTCCAGGCCGCCATCACCGAGCTGGGCAAGGACTTCCAGCTCAACCCCGGAGACGGCGCGTTCTATGGGCCCAAGCTGGACTTCCACCTGTCCGACAGCCTGGGCCGGACCTGGCAGTGCGGCACCATCCAGCTGGATATGCAGATGCCCGAGCGGTTCGAGCTGGAGTACGTGGGCGAGGACGGCGAGAAGCACAGGCCCATCATGATCCACCGGGCCCTGCTGGGGTCCATCGAGCGGTTTATCGGCGTGATTACGGAGCACTTTGCGGGCGCGTTCCCCACCTGGCTGAGCCCGGTGCAGGTGAAGCTGCTGCCCGTCACCGACCGGGCGGCGGAGTATGCCAAGGACATCGCCGCCAAGCTGGACGCCCAGGGCTTCCGGGTGGAGGTGGACGGCCGCAACGAGAAGATCGGCAAGAAGATCCGGGAGGCCCAGCTGGAGAAGATCCCCTATATGCTGGTGGTGGGCGACCGGGACATGGAGGCGGGCACCGTCTCCGTCCGGCACCGTGCCGAGGGCGACCTGGGGGCTATGAGCCTGGAGGCGTTTTCCGCCATGCTGCGGCAGGTGGTGGATGCCAAGGAGCGGAAATAGGAATATGAGCATAGGCCAGCCGGATGTCCGGCTGGCCTATGCGTGGTAAGAAAATGACACCAATCCGCAGCACCCCTTACAGTGCAGCACATCCCTTGGAGAGGGGCTTTAATTGCTATTACTTTATTATCCAAGAGAAAATCAGCTTGCAAAACTTTAAATGCGCCCTATATTTTTTGCAAATTCACTCTTGACATTTCTAAGGGGGTGTGGTATAATAATAAAAGAATGTTCGCCGGTGTGGTGGAACTGGTAGACACAAGGGACTTAAAATCCCTCGGCAGCGATGCTGTGCCGGTTCGAGCCCGGCCACCGGCACCATTGAGGTTCAAACGTTATTTGTTATTTAAAATATCGCGGCGTAGAGCAGTTGGCAGCTCGTCGGGCTCATAACCCGGAGGTCGCAGGTTCAAGTCCTGCCGCCGCAACCAATATCACCTAAGACGGATTTCAATGTGCTTTCCATGTTGAAATCCGTCTTGGTTTCTTTCTGGAGAACATCGATCCGTTCGATCAGCAGATGAACCGCCTTTTCGTCCGCGCTGGCCTTGAGTGCATCCAGCCACGCCTTTATCTGGTCAACGGTAAAGTCTACCGGCGGCGTGGTTGCCTGGAGCTGCTTGATCTCTGCTTTAATGGTCTGCATTTGCTCCCCGATGTCGGCTACCACGGCAGCTGGCAAGGCCCCGGTAGACAGGTTTTTCATGAGGGCGTCATACTCCCCCTGCTTCTCGCTGATCCGACGCTGAAGCGCACGATTGAAGTCGGCCACACGGTCCTGCTCCCCGGCCTGATACTTCCGCAGAGCGGCGGCGATCTTGTCCTGATTCTCCGGAGAGAGTAGCTTGTGGAGATACTCTACCGCCGCATCGTCAACCTCGTCCATGTGGACAACATGAGCGCCGCACTTCTGGGAGCAGTAATAGCGGTAGTATACGTGCCCTTTCCTGGTGGTTCTCATGCCATGCATTTTGGCTCCGCACTCGCAGTATACAAGGCCGCTGCACAGGTACCCGGCCTTTTTCCCTGTCTGTTTCCGTTCGGTCATAATCCTCTGCACCTCCATAAACTGCGCCCTGCTGATGATTTGCGGCAGGGCGTTTTCTATTCTGATCGCGTTTGGTTTATTGCGCCGGTCCTCCCGGCGTTCTTCTTCCTGCGGAGAAAAGGTGTATACCCCGGTGTATTTCTCATTCCGGAGCATTTCATAGATCTGGGTGTACTTGATAGGCTTCCCGCGTTTTCCTGTGATCCCGGCATCGGCAAGCTCCTGGATGATGGCGGTAAATCCCTCACGGTTGGCAGCGGCATCGAATATCTTCCGTACATATCCCGCCTCCAGCTCATTTACCACATACCGTTTGTTGACCACATCATAACCAAATGGGGCACACCCCCCATTGTGGAGGCCCTTCAGCGCCGTCTCCCGCTGGCCCTTCCGGACCTCGGAGGATAAATTGTCAATGTAATATTCCGACAACGACCACATGAGCGTCCGCATGATCTTCGCCTCGGCGCTGGTGCCGAAGTCCTGCGCCACGGCCACCAGCTCCACGCGCTTGTCCTTCAGCCGCTTCTCCAGGTTGACGTGTTCCCCCAGGTTTCGGGCAACCCGGTCGTATTTGTGGATCAGGATGGTGCTGAAGGTGCCCCGGTCCACGTCCCGGAGCATCTTCTGATAGGCTTTCCGGCTGGCCGTCTTGGAGCCCTTGCCGCTGATCGCCTCGTCAGCGTATACCTCCAGCACGGTCAGGCCCTTGCTTTTGGCGTACTCCATGCAGGCCCGGACCTGGGCATCTATACTGGCCTCGTCCTGCTTTTCTGAGCTGTACCGGGCGTATATTACCGCTGCGCCCATAATTACCTCCTTCCTGCCCTGTTCCCATTTGTGGGTACAGGGCTTTTGCTCAATTTTGAGCGTTGGAAATCTCCAATACTTCCAACGATGATTAGAAGTACAGGTTGAATCTGGCGTTACCCGGCGGGGTGGCGTTTCACCACCTTTGCTGGAAACTTCCGGCAGGGGCCCGTGTTTCACAGACCTCCTCCCCGCCATTTTAAGCATCCTCTGTGGGCTTTTCCTTGCTGGGGGTGGTTGTTCCCTCAGACTGTGGAGCAGGGCCACCAGAGCGGCGGTAGCGGGGTAAGATGTCCTCTGCGTAGTCTGCGACCTTTTCGCGTCCATCTTCCGTCATTTGATTCAGAGCATTGCTTATACGTTCACGATTTGATTCAAGTCTAAATTTTGGAATAGAATCACTTTCAAAAAGAATTTTCCAGAACCCTTTTTTAGTTTCATCTGAACTAATGTTATATAGCTCATACTGATCAATAGAAAGCAGTTCTGCGAGTTTCGCTTCTTGTTCCTGACTTAGAGGCTCTTGGGCCACAAATTCAACTTTCAATTTTCTCATTTGGTCGCCTATTCCAACGAGATCAAAAAGGTGGATTCTCAAAGCTTTGGAAATGCGCGTAAGTTGTTCAAGGCGAGGCTGACGCTTACCTGCCTCATATTGATGGATAGAAATAGCAGCAACACCGCTTTTTTCGGCAAGCTGTGCCTGTGTTAATCCAGCCTTTTTACGAGCAGATCGTATACATTCTCCAATTGACATATGCATCACTCCCATATGTAGAATACCACATCAAAAAAAATTATTCAAGGAATAATCAAAAAAATGTTGAAATTATTCGACGAATGCATTATAATTTATTCATCGAATGAGTAGGTGAACACATGACCATCAACACAACCAAAATTGAGACGATGCTGGCGGAGCGGGGCCTAACCAAAGCGGCCTATGCAGGAAGCTGCGGGATTTCCCGGCAGAACATCAGCACCATCATCCGGCGAGGCACCTGTGAGCCAAAAACGGCTGGGAAGCTGGCGGCAGGCTTGGGGGTCCCAGTGGCGGAGATCATCGAAGAAAGGAGCTAGACCATGCAGGAGAGCATTTGCAGGATCCCCGTTACTGCAACCTTCAGCATCATCAACGGGAAGGCCGTCATGGTGGCGGCGGAGTATGCGGACATCCCAGCGGAGGAAATTGCCAGATTTCTGGTGGAGCGCTGCGGGATCGACGCTATTTGTGGGGAGGCGAGAGATTGAGCGATTATAGAAACCTCCCGGAGCTGCTGAAGCGGCAGGGCCTTTTCTGCTGCTGGCGGTATGAGCAGCGGCAGGACAAGCCCACAAAGGTTCCTTACAACCCCCGCAATGGGAACCGGGCAAAGAGTACCGACCCCGGCAGCTTCTCAGCCTTTTCCGCCGCGCTGCTGGCCCTGGGAAAGAGCATAGAAGCCAGACAGCCATATAGCGGGATCGGTGTGGGTCTGTTCGGCAATCTGGGCGCCATCGACATCGACCATTGCATATCAGATTCCGGGGAGCTGTCGGACATGGCGGCGGACATCGTGACGGCCATGAACGCTTACGTAGAGTATTCCCCCAGCGGGAAGGGCCTGCGGGTACTGTTCACCGTCCCGGATGATTTCCAGTACGATAAGGCCAAGTACCGCATCAATAACCAGCAGCTTGGCCTGGAGGTCTACATAGCCGGGGCGACCAGTAAGTACGTTACCGTCACCGGCAACACCCTGACCCCGGGCAGGGATCTGGAGGAGCGCGGGGAGCCGCTGCGGACGGTCTTGGAGGAGTACATGCGCAGACCGGAACGGCAGATACCCCAGCAGGTACCCAGGGAACCGACGGAGTTGGACGACCTCCAGCTGATCGAGAAGGCCAAGCGGAGCAAGGGTGGCCCTAAGTTTACCGCCCTTTGGAGCGGGGATGCCTCCAGCTATAAGTCCCGTTCCGAGGCTGACCAGGCACTGTGCAACATCCTGGCATTCTGGACGAACCGCAATCCTGCCCGGATGGACAGGCTCTTCCGGCAGTCTGGCCTCATGCGGGAAAAGTGGGACCGGCGGCAATCCGGCAGTACCTACGGGGCGCTTACTATCCAGAACGCCATTTCTGATGCCAGGAGCGGATATGATCCCAGGGATTTTTCCCGGCGCAGGATGGAGAGAGACGCACCCGTAAAGGACGCTGAGCCAGTCAGGCCCCCGGATTACTCCGATGCTGGGAACGCGGTCATTTTCGCCCGGGTATACAAGGACGATCTAATCTTTGTGGATGCCCTGGGATGGCTCTGGTGGAACGGCCGGAAGTGGGAGCGGGACGATCACAAGGCCACCGCCTGGGCTCTGAAGCTGTCCGCAAGGATGCTGGAGGAGGCCCAGAAGGAGACGCGGGACGCGCTCCACCAGCAAGCGGAGGCAAAGGCCAGGTATGCCGCCAGCGGCGATACTGCGGATGGTGAAGCCGTCAAAACGGCGGATGAAGCTGTCAGCAGGGCAAAGTCGTATTTAGCCCATGCCAAGACCAGCCGGAATGCCATCCGGATCAAAAACATGATGGAACTGTCCAAGCCCTCTCTGGTCATCAAGGCCGACCGGCTGGACGCGAACCCCTTCGATCTGAACACCCCCGCCGGGATCGTCAATCTGACAACCGGCGAGCTGCGGCCCCATGACCGGGGAGCCTATTGCAGCCAGATCACCCAGGCCGCGCCCGACAGCAAGGGGCGGGATATGTGGGAGACATTCCTTGATACCGTCACCTGCAATGATGGAGGCCTAAAGGGATTCCTGCAAATGGTGACCGGTATGGCTTTCATCGGCAGCATCTATCAGGAGGGCATCGTCATTGCCTACGGCGGCGGCAGAAACGGCAAATCCACCACCTTTAACGCTATTGGCGATTCCCTGGGCGATTATACCGGGGCCATCGATATCAAGGTCATTACGACCGACCGGGCGAACAAGGGCGCGGCCCTGGCTACGCTGCGAGGCAAGCGGCTGGTCTGTCAACGCCAGTGCTAAAATGTAAGAAAACGCCGAGGAAAAAATGTAGAATTGT
>OFHB01001970.1_pt1 | contig 11245 bp, 14 predicted proteins | sample 1521881 | NCBI WGS metagenome assembly OFHB01 (sample SAMEA3504090, study PRJEB24116) | mouse gut metagenome | biome: mouse gut; feature: mouse-associated habitat; material: faeces | place: Denmark | collected 2011
ATGTGCGGCATCCCTGGCCGTGTAGATCGTTCCGGTCAGGTATACATAGTCGCCGGCACGAAGGGAAACGGCTGTTTCGCCTGTCAGCGGCACCGTAATATGTCTGTCCATTCCAAAGCCTCCATAACTTGTCTCGTCCCAAATAACGGTTTCTACAGAATTCTTACTGCGTGCCGGTTCACATGGCAGCACATGTTGACTGCTACCGGCAGGCCCGCAATATGCGTGGGATAGGTATTGATGTTGACTGCCAGCGCCGTAACCGTACCTCCCAATCCCCCGGGACCGATTCCGGAACGGTTAATCTGCTCCAATATTTCCTTTTCAAGTTCACATACATATGCAATTTCAGAGCGTTTGTTTACAGGGCGCGTAAGTGCTTCCTTGGCCATCAGCGCACATTTTTCAAAAGTACCGCCGATTCCCACTCCCACCACCAACGGGGGACAGGCGTTTGGCCCTGCCTCCTTCACTGCCGTCACCACGGCATTTTTGACTCCCTCAATTCCGTCTGCCGGCTTAAGCATGAAAACTCTGCTCATATTCTCACTTCCGAAGCCCTTAGGCGCCACCGTTATCTTAACGTTCTCCCCCGGCACTATGGAATAGTGTATTACCGCAGGTGTGTTGTCCCTGGTATTTTCCCTGTAAATCGGGTCTTTCACTACGGATTTTCTCAGAAAACCCTCCTGATATCCCTGACGGACGCCTTCTTGGACGGCATCCTCCAGGCTTCCATCCACAAAATGTACATCCTGCCCGATTTCCATAAATACAACCGCCATTCCGGTATCCTGACATATGGGAATCATATCCTCCCCGGCTATCCCAGCATTCTCCTGCAGCTGTTTCAGTATCTGTTTCCCAAGCGGAGACGCTTCCACGTCCACAGCCTTATCCATTGCCTCCGCCATATCTGCTGACAGGAAATGATTTGCCTCAATGCACATTTCCTTCACCGATTCAGTAACCTTGCCGACACTCAAACTTCTCATTTTTACTCCTCTTTATCCCGTAATCTCTCTCTTTACAGCTTCCAGCTCTTCCTGGGTGCATTTTCCCGGAATCCAGTTAATCTTCTGCCCGTCATTGTGATACCTTGGAATCATGTGAAGATGAAAATGCGGCACCGTCTGTCCTGCTGCTTCCCCATTATTCTGCACCAGATTCATGCCGTCACAGTGAAGCTTCTGCGTCATTTTTACTGCCATCCGCTTGGCCAGAACCAATACCCCGGAAGCCGTCTCTTCCGAAATCTCAAAAATATCGGCTGCATGCTCCTTGGGCAGAATCAGGGCGTGCCCTTTCGTCGCAGGACCCAGGTCCAGAATAACGCGAAACTGGTCGTCCTCATACAAAGTCCTGGACGGAATCTCTCCGTTCGCAATCTTGCAGAAAATACAATCTTCTTTCTTCAACCTTCCTACCTCCAAATCTCCCGAATTAATGTTCCTCAAAAACAAAGACCTGATCCAGCATCCTTAAAACGCCGAAATCTCCCTTTGCTTTCATAACCCCCGACATAAATGCTCTCTGGAAAGTCATCCTGCCGTTAACGATATCTTCCATTGCCGATTTTTCAAGCTGCATTTCCGCTTCCGGCTTTTCCGCTGTACCGTAACCGCACTCCAGCCGTGCGCCGTTTATGGACAATATCAGCTTTTTCTTCTTCTCGCCAATGCCTATGGCATATTCGGCACGGAATCCCGCCTTAGGCCTGAACGCCTTCTTCAGTGCCGCAAGATACTCTTCTTCGTTTTCCTGCTCCTCTTCCGTGAGCATATCACGGAAGAGACTGGTCAGTTCCTGGATGTCCTGCTTCTGCCTCTGTACATAGCTGTCATCCGATACATACTGAGACAGCTGTTCCGTTTCCTGCGGTGTCAGATTCGTGCTTTTCGGTACCGCGATCTTCTGCTTCACCGCCTGATTGCTGGCCGGGAAACAGGCAATGTGCTGATTGATGGAGCGATACATATTCTCGGCTTTCTTTTCTATGATTCGGATATACTGTTCATTCATTTCCAGCATAACCGTATTTTCTATATAGCCGCAGATACCGCTGCAGGGCAGTCCTCCAAGGATTTCCCATGCTGTGGACAGATTCAGTTTTGCCTCCCGCTCCCCATATGTGGTGGACATAACCACCGGGCACATATAAATTCCGGCTATTTTCTCCTTATCCCCAAACAGCCAGCATGCATCCAGAAACTGCTGCATATATCCGCCGATGCCATACCACTCCACTGTAGTCGCAAGTATAACCCCATCCGCATCCTTCAGCGTCTGAGGCAGTGTTGCAATTGTATTCTTGCTTTCATATAAATTATATCTTGTGACATTGACCCTGAGTTCTTCCAGAATCTCCTGCATTTTATTGATGACAAACAGGGTGGGGTCATCAATAATCCCTCTTCCTCCATAATAAATGTTAATATTCAAGTCAACACCTCACCAATTCTTTTCTGTTTTCACGCACGCACATCTACCTTACCACCAATGGTTGCAGGCTTATGAAAATTCTTTCCTCTGTCTGCTGTTCTGTAAAAAGCACATGACGGCTGCAGCCAGGAAGCCTGTCAGCAAACCTCCCACATGGGCAGCATTGTCAATATTCTGCCCGGTAAATCCGCTGTAAAGAGAGTACAAAATCATAAGCAGTACCCTGGCAGGCGTCACATTCTCCATCTTCCTGCCCGAAAACAGCACCATGGCAAGCAGAACGCCGTCCAGGCCGAATATGGCCCCACTGGCCCCCACCGAAACAGCAATATCATTATTCACCACTTTCACCAACAGCGAAAGCAAGTTTCCTCCAATCCCTGAAACCAGGTACAGCAGTGCGTATCTGACATGTCCCACCTCTTTTTCAATCATGGAACCCAGAAAAAATAAAATCAGCATATTGTTAAAAAGATGGCTCAACCCGCTATGGAGAAACATTGCCCATAAAATCCGGCCATACTCTTTGTTTATCAGTATGAAAAAAACATCCAGACTCCCCCTCCTGTACAATAGTTCTCCCGTAAAACTGCACAGAATATATACCAATGCATTTATCGTCACCAGTACCGTGCTTACTATGGGCTGATCCTTACAAGTTTTCAACGGCTCCCATCCTCCTGCCCTGCTTTCAGTATCAGCCCAATTCTATCATATATCTGCTCTTTTTTCAATCAAAACACAACTCAGCGAAAAATGAAAGCTACCTTCCCGCATTTTATTTCGTCTCCCTCCTCCAGCTTTTTCTTTTCATACGGCTGCATTCTCACACCGTTCTTAAAAGTACCGTTTGTAGAATTCAAATCTTCCAGATAAAACCTGCCGTCTGCATTTGTTATACGGGCATGAATCCTGCTGACAGAGTTGTCTTCCAACACCAGATCCACTTCCCCTTTTTTCTTTCCGATGGACAATGCTGTCTTTTCAAGGCCTGCCAGCAGCCTGCCTTCCGGTGTAAGCAGTCTGTGCGCCCTTTCTTCCAGTTCCGGCCGTTCCTCAATGTAAACCGTCTGTCCATATGCACTTTTCTCGTAGGTTGTTTCCTCTGCCACGGCATAGCCTGCCATTGCCTGGTGTATATTTCTCCTGTACGCCTCCCGCTCTTTCCTGTTCTGATTCCGCTTCCTTTCCAGTATATTGAAGATACCCTTCCTTCCCTCTCTGGACGTTTTTTGTGTTTCCTCTGTTTCATTCGTCTCAGAACCGTTTATGGCTGCGGCCGTCTCACCCGTCTCACCGTCTTCTACCACCTTTTCTTCCAATACGGTACACACCAGCTCCGGCATCTTCACCTCCTCCAGACACCCGACATCCTCAAAAATCTGTGACTGCAGATAAACCTCCCCATTGCGTTCCAGCCGCTCATACATACGATATACGCAATCCACCAATACCTCATCGTCATAGTCAATATGTTCTACCCAGAACTCCATCAGTTTCATGAAGCTGGAGTCTCCTTCATAATACGGAATATACAGGAATGAGAACACATTGTTTTCCAAATCCTGAAAGATCTGTTCAGGAAACCATAAAATATTATTCATGTCCAGAAGAAAACGTCCCAGTTCCTGCTGCAGCTGCTTTAAACTCCATATGAAATCTCTTACCCACTCCCTCGAAATGCTTCTGTTTCCATACAGAAGAGCCAGATTCTGTTTAGACGAGATATTATAATAAAGATAGGCAATTCCGTTGATATAACGTAAGCTGCAGGGCAGCAGCCCCTTAATCTGACATCTTCCCAGAATACAGTATTGGTATTTCCTTTCTTCCGGTATTTTATCCAGCTTTATTCGTTCATAATTGCTGTTTAAGCTTCGCACAAACTCAATGTTCAGCATCCATATCTCCTCATCTTTCTACAGCCTTTTGAAACTTATGGCACATCCTGATAAATGTCACCGCTGCCAGACGATTGTATCCATACTCCGCCTGCACGCCCCATGTATTTCCCGATTTCCAGTAGTTCAACCCTGCAAAGGGAAATGAAAGATATCCTTCCCCCTTCACGAAAAAACGGTTCTTCTCCAATGATGCATTCAATGTCCGGAACCTCCATACCACATATTTATCCCGGTAAATCTCAGACATCCGTTTCTGCACTTTGTTCTCCAGTTCCGCCGTATCTGCTGCTTCGGCAAGGCTTCCCCATAAAGCAGCCGCCCCCAAATCCTGTTCCAGCAGACACCGATTATACTGAAACAGCATCATATAAACCACAAAAAGAATCGAACCCATCACAATCGGAATGATCAGCGCGGCTTCCACCGTCATGTAAGCACTTACTCTTTTCATCTTGCCTCCTCCCATCCGTTATATTATCAACCACGCAGCTGTCAGAAACGGCAGAAACGGTATTCTTGTATTTTTGCCGGCTTTCCGCAATACCAGAAGCACCAGAGATACGGCTGCCGCCAAAACCAGGCTGATTCCCAATATCAGAAGCCCCTCACCGGCATCTGACAAGATTCCCAAAAACAGCATCACGATTCCGTCGCAATAACCGGCTTTCCTGGTAACAAAAGCCGTAATCAGAAGAAAAATTCCCGGCAATAATCCTTTCAGCATATCCATGTATGCTCCCTGTCGGCACACAATTGCCGTTACCGCCAGCAATCCCCCCGGTACAAGCATCCATACCGGTACATTACATTTTCTCAAATCCATGATACTGATGCACAAAAGCCAGACCGTCGTCAGAAGCATAATCCACATGAATACCACCTCTCCTTTCTTTCATTCCCCGCATCGGCTGCATGGCCTGTAGCCCTCTTCCAGGGCATGTTCCAGGGCCATTTCACGCACGGTTCTCTTTAATCCGGAGCATTCCCTTCTATAGTGATAATGCTTTCCTTCCTCAGTAATGTAATACATGATTGGCGGGCTTCCTTTTACGCAAATGGAACAGGGATAATATTTCCCGCCGTTCTGATTCCTTTCCCAGCTGACCGCGGAAACAGGGATCGGCCTCTCTGAAAGCGTCAGGTAAGTGCAGCTTCTTATCGGATGGTATACCGTTCCCGTCTCAGTGACATAGACTATCTTCCCTTTTTCCGTGCCATCCGCCGTTTCGTCGCCCGGCAGCCGATACCCGTTCCAAATATGCGAATAATATCGATTGGCCATCCTGAAGGAGCCAAATCCCATAAGGCTGCTCCAGGACGACACTGCATACGTGGCCACAATACTGATTTCATCTTCGGGTCCGAATATTCTGCTCTCCCAGAATTGAAGTCCCTCCGCACCGTTCGTAATCGGCGAACGGTCCAGATACTCCTTTCCCGCGGAGCGAATCATCTCCCGTTTCACAAATGTAGAAGAAAGCGCCACTCCTGCCAGCTCCTTCCACCAGCCATCCTCCTGCTCCCCGTTCTGCGGCTGTTCACCGCTGTCGGCCGCATACCCGTATACGGAAAGCCTGCTTCCAATCTGCCACAAAGACAATTGCAGATTGCCGTGCAGCCGAATCATCTCTATGGCACAGCCCAGATTCAGAAAAAAGAAGAGAAACAGCGGCAGTACAATAGAAGCTTCAACCGTCATTCCGGCATGGAGAGGTTTGAAAAAGAAGGTAAACAGTGATATCCCCTTTATGGGATGAAATAAGACGAAAGGCCTGCCTTGGCAGCCTTCCCTGGAAGACTTCGGATTCCGGGCCGAATCCGAAAAATTGTTTTGACAGGTCGGAGAAGGTTTCTTTTTCCTCAGTTTGTTTAAGATTGCACCATCCCATAAAGAAGACATCACTGTTCACCTCGCTTTTTCCTCAATGATAACTTTTCTGCCTGATTATCTCATATTGAAAGCCATATCTGCTTCCCACCCTGATATACGCCTCCACGGCATCATAACAGCCGTCCAGCCTGAATGCCGCATTTCCGGGTGTCTTCCGTATATCTGCCTCCACCATGTTCATGGCCCGGGCCGTAAGCGTGTCCGTGTCCGTAAGCATCATAAAGATCCTCAGGTAATCCTTGTAAGCCAGTCCGCCGCCATCCTGCGTCTGATCCTTCAAATCCCCTTCCAGTGCCGCAGAAAGGCTGTAATGCCAGCTTCTGTCATCCTTTATCAGCGGAACCTTTCCCCCTGCCAGCAGGGATTTGATATCATATATACTCTCCGCATATGCCCAGGCCAGTAAAATTGCCCCCTCTACAATGGGAATCAGTTGGGGCTGCAAGATCATTACACAGGCTATTTGCGCCGCCACCTTTATCTCTCCCCGTTTTGTATCATTGGACAGCAGGTACATGGCATTTGCAGCTTCCCTGAGCGCACACAGCCGGTTTGCCACACTCCGCAGATTTTCCATGTCGCTGTCTTTTCCGGCAATCAAATATTCAACCTGATAACGCAGGGCATCCTCCTCGTATTCCGTCCCGTACCTTCCCATATATTGCAGCAAATATTCCTGAAAGATAAATTTCTCCACAAGTTCTTCCGCATCGGTCCCAGTCCCTGATTCCATATTTCCCCTGTTTACCTGGCCCCGCTGCATTCTGCCCATAATCAGATTTTCCGTATATATGGCATTTTGAGACAGTTCCGCCTCCTTTTCGGTAACCAGCTTCAGTATCCCCTGTTTCTTCTTATTTTCAAGCTCCCGGGTAGGATTATCAATTTCGATATCCTCAAATTCTTCAATCTGCGCATCATATTCCTGTTTCTGTTCCTCTTCCTTCCCCTCCTCAAGCCCGTTTACCTCTATGGTCTCCATCCATCCCTGAACATCTTCCAATATATTCAGTCCCACGTCTGCCTTGATTGCCTCCACAGCACAACGGCGGAATACCGCCCCCCGTTCATCTGTCAGGATGGATATCTTCTGCAGTTGGGCCTGCTCCAGCCCAAGTCCCAGATAATCCCTGTAAAGATAATCCGACAGAAAAACATCCTCATAATTTAAATTCTTCTTCAAATACTTCTGAAGATGCTCCTCCGTGTTTACCTTACTGCACAGGGCGGTACCATAGGAGGCGTCAATAGCAAACAGATTATACTGCCGCATCAGTTCACGGTGATATTCCGCCATGATGCTCTGTAAACCGATATCCGTCACAATTTCCGCTTCCAGCCTGGCACCGTTTCTGCGCGCTCCGTCTATCAGGGCCAGGAACAGGGAGAGAATAACCATCAGGCACAGCGCAAGGTACACTGTCAGATATGCATTATATGATTGTACCGTATCATCCCGGCCGTACCTTTTATAAAACAAATTTTCCCTGTCTTTCATTTTACCCCCACCTGCCTCAGAGCGAACGTATTCCGCCGGCATCCAAGGCAGACACTCAATCAATGGTTTCTCCTGTCCTTACACTTTGTTTGACTGTGTTGTGATTTTCTTGAAGATCGTGTTGGCAACCTGGGTAATCTGACTTTTAAAAAGAATCACCAGACTTACAAGAACTACAATGATCAGAATGATTTCCACAGTCCCCATCCCCTCTTCTTCCGTAAAGAACTCTCTCATGCCTTTCAGACAATCCATAATTCCCTCTCTTTCCGCTGCGTGTGCAGCAATCCATTTTAAGCAAAGTGCCGGTAAATATTGATGCCAAAACCCTCCGTATATCTGCCTGTCCAATGTCGCCCCACATCCGTGGGGATTCTCGGTGTCTCTTTTAATCGCCAGGTGTATGTCTAAATGTCGCCCCACATCCGTGGGGATTCTACATGGCGAAAGCCTACATATTCGACATGGCCGGTATCATGATAATTGCCATGACAACCGCCAGCATCAGAACCATCGGCACAAGAAGCTTCGTCCCCGCCTCCTCCCCCAGCTTTTTACTCTGCTGCAGCCGCTCAGCCGCGGATTTATCCGCCTCTTCACGCAGCCGCTCCAAAAGTGTGCTGTTTCCCCGCTTCAGATTCTGTGTCAGCAGAGCGCTCAGCCTGATGTACTCCTGCAGCCCTGTCCGTCTTCCGAAATGCTCATATGACAGGCCCTCGGAGACGCCGGAATGCAGTTCACGGCATGTATACAATATTTCTTCATAAGCCGGCGACCTTTTGTTTCCATTCCGGCACTTTGCTTCATAATCACCGGCAAGCTTCTGAAAAGTCCCTCTGACCGTCATGCCGGCTCCCACATATAATACCAGTTTATGTACAATTTCAGCATATTCCCTGTGCAGAATCTTCTGTCGCTTCTCCAGCTGTCCATGCAGGTCCCTGTCTAATAAGAAAAATATCATGACCGCTGCCGCCACTGCCGCTGCCCATAAAAGCAGGCTCTTATCCTCCACCGCCTGTCTCCATATGATGTCTTCTCCCCGCCACTGCGCGGGCAGCGTCCATTCCGCAAGGCTCACACTTTCCCCCTGAGATTTCTTCAGCATTTCTTCCAGCTCCCGGTAAGCCAGTTCATCTTCCGTCAATTCGGGCGGCATCAGTCTCACCGTCAGTTTCTGCACACGCTCTCGCCCTCCATAGCTCACATGGGCAGTCAAAGTTACTTCCGCTGCCTCTTCCACCGAAAACACCTGGCCCTCACTGCTTAAAAGCCCCGGATTATCGCTTTCCCAATTCACAGAAACCGGAAAACCGTCATACGTTTCCTCCAAAACCAAATCGGATGTCACATTGTCCAGGCTGTCGTTTTTACCTGCCATATATTGGGGAAGCTTCTCCAGAAATTCGTCCACAAGGGCATCGGCCTCCTCCCCTGTCAGCAACAGCGCCTCCACCTCTATCTTAAAATCCATCTGTTTCTCCCCGTACCCTGCCGTGAGGTTGATTTCCCTGTTCCCCTCCTCATATCCGCTTCTTGTTATGGACCTGTCTTCGCCCAGAATAATTCCGCTTTCCGCATTGAATCTGGCCGCTGCGCCCAACAGCGCTCCCGCAAATATCACCGCTAGTCCCACTGCCCCCTTTTTCACATAATAATCCGTCTTCACATACTCGGCCGGTTCCCCGGGATGCAGCTGGCGTAAATCCTTTTCCACCTGGGGCGATGAGAAACGCCCGGGAAAGCATCGGCATATCCTCTTGTAAAGATACATTGCCATTTTATAAAAAGGTTTCAGCAACGCAGCCGTTTCCGCCCCTGCATCTTCCTTTCCTGCCAGACACAGAAGCAGGACAAAGCATATCACTGTCATTAATGTAATCCAGTACAGTTTTTCCACCTCCCCTACGCCATTTCCGCCGTAATTCCCTTCATAATCAATTCTCCCAGCAGATAGGCTCCCAGATATACCCCCAGGCATCCTGTCATAATGGCTGCCCCTGCCAGGTTGTGATACAGCGAGTCAAAATACCCTCTGTTCCCAATGTCAATGTAAAGCAATATTCCAAAGGGCATTGCCTTCATGATCATAAGCTCCATCTTTTTACCCCCCAGAAGTATCTGTATCTCCTGTTTCAATTCGATCTGCCTTCCTATCTGATAGGCAGAACTCCTGATAACCTCCGCCATATTGCCGCCGTTTCTCTTTACAAGTGCAAATATCTGCGCAAACTGTGCAATTTCCTCGCAGCAGCTCCTCACTGCCAGGTCCTCCAGCAGTTCCTCCAGGGCAATGTTTATTTTCAGCCCTCTCTTAATATAATTGAGTTCCCCGCAGATCAGAGCATCCTCCCCATACATCAGAGCCATATCCTGTCTGCATTCCATAAACGCGTTTTCAACGGAATAACCTGCCTGCAGCAGCGTGGCAACCGACAATATACACTCCCGGAACTGCCCGGACAGTTCTTCCCGCACTGTCTCTGCCTTTCTGTGCCCTATTCGAATAAACGCCAAAATCCCTATTGCGGAAAGCGGAATGACCGCCAGAAAGCTCCTGTAGAAAAAATAGGCAAGAACTGCGCTGATTCCCCCGCAGCACAATATGGCTCCCGCTTTTTCTCCTCCCTTCCAGCAATACCTATGATAGTCCCGCCGTTTTAAGCTTGTGTCCATGTATCAGTTCTCCTTTCTTCTGCAATGAGCCGATCACATTTCCCTCCCCGTCCTCCCCCGTCTCCTCCATGGCCTCCAGCACCTGGGGGTCGTTCACCACCAGTCCGCTGCGGGTCAGCTCCTTGTCCACCCTCTTCCGCAGCTCCTCGTCGCTGATGGACCGGCTGCCTCGGATGACCGCCTCCCGGGCGGGGAGGTAGAGCACGCCGTCCCACTACACAGGCAGGCCGTAGAGGGCCTGTCCCTTCTCCTCCAGGGTGAAGAGGTAGAGTAGCATTTGCAGCCCCAGGCCGTTCCACACCTCGGTGAGGTCGAAGGACTTCCGCCCCGTCTTATAGTCCACCACCCGCACATAGCGCTTCCCCTCGTGGAGCCACTGGTCCACCCGGTCCACATACCCGGTCAGGCGCAGGCGCACCCCCTGCTCCACCTCCACCGGGGGCAGGTCCTTGCCCGGGCCGAAGCCCAGCTCAAAGGCGGCGGGGGTGAAGTCGGAGGCGGCCAGCTCCGCGCACACGCTCTGGGCCACCGCCACCGCCGCCCCCTTCATCCGCTGGAAGAGAACGCGAAACCGGGCGGGCTCCCCCTCCAGGCCGGACAGCACCTCCCGCTCATAGCGCTCCGCCGCCGCCTGGGACAGCCGCTCCACCGCCCGCACGTCGTCCAGCGGCGCGCCCTCCTTGATGGTGTCCATGAGCTGCTTGTAAGTGGCTTTGGGCAGGCGCTCGCGCATGGTGGACTCGTTGAACACAAGGGAGCCGTAGATCTCGGGAACGTTCGTCATGGGAATCTCCTTTTCTGTAGGCGGTGCTCAGAGCGAATACAGGTGAAACG
>OFHB01001972.1_pt1 | contig 11239 bp, 9 predicted proteins | sample 1521881 | NCBI WGS metagenome assembly OFHB01 (sample SAMEA3504090, study PRJEB24116) | mouse gut metagenome | biome: mouse gut; feature: mouse-associated habitat; material: faeces | place: Denmark | collected 2011
ATATAAAAAATCTCTTATCCTAGCACATCAGAGAGTGGACATACTCAGTAATATAGATTCCATAGTAAGGCTTATGGGGATAGGCATTCAATTAGTAATGCTGTTGATATTAAAAAATTATTATTACTATATTTTAGTTATGCCACTACTAACATTAGCTGATAATATTTCAGTAGAGTATATCTCAAAAAAATTGTTTCCCCAATATTTTTGTAAGGGAGAACTATCCCAGGAAATTAAACAGGATATTTGGAAAAGAATAAAGGGATTGATGATACAAAAAGTATGTGTCAAAAGCAGAAATTCTATGGATAATATAATAATCTCTACTTTTTTGGGATTATTAATGGTGACTGCTTATGGAAATTATTACTGTATAATGGGGGGAATTACGTCTATATTGGGATGTTTCACCAACGCAATCAGAGCTGGTGTTGGACAAAGTATTGTGATAAACAGTGCAGAAGAAAATCACCAAAATATGTTGCGCTTTAATTTTATGTATATGTGGATGTCAGGAGTTATTGTCACAATTTTAATATGTATTTATCAGCCACTTATTGCTTTATGGGTGGGAGAATCAAATCTTCTGCCATTCTACGTTACATGTGCTATCTGCGTTTATTTTTATTCTTTGTGTATGGGCGACGTTTTAAGTTTATATTCTTCGGGCGCAGGATTATGGTGGGAAGGTCGATATAGAGGATTTGTAGAAGCAATTATGAATATTTTTTTGAATATTTTTTTAGGTAAGCTTTGGGGTGTATTTGGAGTCGTTCTTGCAACAATTATTTCCATAATTATAGTAAATTTTTTATATGGTTCAACTATTGTGTATAGATTTTATTTTAAAAATAAAAAGATTTTTCTTTTTTACGGAAAACATTTATTGTATGGTATCGTAGCTTTAATATCATCTATTATTTCATATAGTATTTGTAATAAGGTAACAGTTGGGAATTTTTGGGGAATTTGTATTCGTTGCATTATAAGTTTCGTTATTTCCAACAGTGTATTTTGGTTTTTATTAAGAAAGCAAAAAGAATATTATGATTCGATGACATTCGTTCAAAATTTTCTGAAAGATAAAATAAAAAAATAAAAAATTATATTTCATTTGGGAGAATTTAACATGAGTTTTATGATGGCATTTGGCTTAGCAAGTATTATGCTTTGCATCGGTATGATTTTAAGGGCAAAAATATCTCTTTTTAAAAATATGTTAGTGCCTGCAAGCGTAATAGGAGGAATTACGGGTTTTGTTTTTATGAATATCTTATCAGCATTGGATTTTGATATTGGTACAGATGTGGAAATGTTTACTACTATAGTGAATAATTTATTTACTGTATCATTTATATCCATTAGTTTGACAAGTGCGCCCTCTGAAAACGGGAATAGTGCTAAGAGTGTGATAAAAGGTGCTGTGGGACTTGGATTGGTGTGGTGTCTATTATATGCTGTTACACCAGTAGTTGCATTAATAATTGTTTATTTATTTGGAAATCACGCAGGTATAGATCCTATTTATGGGATGCTGGTACAATTTGCTTTTTGTCAAGGTCCTGGACAAGCAGCAGGATACGGTGCTATTTTTGAACAATATGGTTGGGAAAATGCAGCCATGATTGCAATAGCATTTTCAGCCATTGGGTTTATAGTGGCTTTTTTAGTCGGTATTCCGGCAGCAAAAATAGGAATAAAAAAAGGGATTGCAAAAAATTGTGGAAAAATAAACGCTACAATATTAAAAGGCTATTTTTCAAAAAACGAACAGACAGAGTATATGGTCAAGGATACTACATGTAATAGCAATATTGAAACGTTAGCATTTCATTTTGCATTGATTGGCGTATGTTATGTTTTAGCAGTTGGTATTTCAAAAATATTAGCATACCTTCCAGGATTTTTGGGAACTTCAATGGAGAGTATGATGTTTATGAATGGGATGTATGCTGCTTACATAGTGAAATGGCTCATAAACAAACTACACCTGGATTTTCTGCAAGAGAACACGTTGCAAAGTAAAATTACAGGATGGACGGCCGATTATCTGGTAGTATGTGCTTTTATGGCAGTTTCTATAGGTATAATTAAAGACTGGATATGGACAATTATAATTGTTTCACTTTTTATTACTATTGTTACATTTTTTGTCTGCTTTTATTTTGGGCAAAGATTTGGTGGGGCAAATGATTTTGAACGTACACTTGGACTGTATGGTACATGTACAGGCACTGTTCCCAGCGGCATTGCATTGATCCGAATCGTTGATCCAGGCTTCAGAACAACAACGAGTGTAGAACTTGGTGCTTGCAATCTTGTCATGCTGGCAAGTACTCCTGTATACATAATTATATTGGGTGTGGCATCGGGAAGTATGGAGATGATGTCGGCAGTAGCAGGATTATGTATTTGTATAGTTGTATATCTCCTAATTTTAAAATTTACAAAAGTATGGGGAAAAAAAACATATAGTTGGAAATAAATTGTATGTGAATCAGAAAGGGACAATATGGAACAGATTTATTTTAATGGGAAAATTATTACAATGAATGCGGCAAATGAACATGAAGAAAAACTAAATGAACCAGAAGCGGTATTGGTTAAAGATGGCATGATATCACAAATAGGAAAACTGGCTGATATTGAAGGACTAGCTGGAAAAGATGCAACAAAGATGGATTTAGATGGAAAATGTCTGATGCCTGGATTTATAGATTCGCATAGTCATATTGTAATGACAGGAAAGATGTCTGTATGTGCAGATTTGTCAACATGTGAATCATTTGATGACATTGTAAGTATTTTGGAAAAATATATCTTTGAAAACAATTTAGATGAACAAGATGCCGTAATTGGATTTGGGTATGATCACAATTTCCTAAAGGAGTATGCGCAACCAGATAAACATGTACTTGATAGAGTAAGTAGTGCTATTCCAATTTTTATTTTACACATTTCTGGTCATCTTGGTTGTGTTAACTCAGCTGCTTTAAAATTAGCGGATATAAATGAGTACTCTAAAAATCCTGATGGTGGAATTATAGGAAGAATTGCTGGCAGCAATGAACCCAGTGGATATCTCGAAGAGGCAGGAATGAATAAGGTACAATCTGTTCTTATGCCAAGATTGAAAATTGATATGACTGATATTATGCAAAAAATGCAGGATATCTATATCGAAAATGGAATTACGACTGTACAGGATGGTGCAACAACAGACAATGATTTTGATATACTTCTGAAAATGAGTGAATCGGACTGTCTCAAATTAGATGTTGTATCGTATCTTTTAATGCCGGCAATGGGTACTGAACTGATGAAAAAGTACGGAAATGTATATCGAGATTATAAAAAACATTTAAAGATTGGAGGATATAAGTTAGTACTTGATGGATCTCCCCAGGGTCGTTCAGCATGGTTATCTAAACCCTATATGGGTGATGACAAGTATTATTGCGGGTATCCTTGGATGTCAGATGAACTGGTTTACAATTATATCAAAAAGGCACTGAAAGAAGACAAACAGATTTTGGCACATTGTAATGGGGATGCAGCAAGTGAACAGTTTATCAATGCATATGAGATGGCCTTACGGGAAACAAAAAATAAAAATGATTTAAGACCTGTCATGATACATTGTCAAACAGTCAGAAATGACCAGCTAGACAGAATGGCAAAATTAAATATGATTGCCTCAATTTTTGTTGGACATGTCTGGTATTGGGGTGATGTACACATGAAAAACCTAGGCAAAGAGAGAGGAAATCATATCAGCCCAGCAAAAGATGCACTTGACAGGGGAATGGTTATTAATTTTCATCAGGATACACCAGTGACAAAACCTAATATGATGCATTCTGTATGGTGTGCAGTAAATCGCACAAGTAGAAATGGAAATTTGATTGGAGAAGAACAAGCAATCAGTGTTTATGATGCTTTAAAGGCAATAACGATTAATGCAGCATATGAATATTTTGAAGAATCATCTAAAGGAAGTATTGCTATAGGCAAAAAAGCAGATTTTGTAATTTTAGATAAATCACCTTTAGACGTTGATAAGATAGAGATTAAAAATATAAAAGTCCTTGAAACAATAAAGGAAGGTGAAGTTTTAACTATAGGAAAAATTTTACATTAACTATAAAATATTAAGGAGCATATATGATTTTATTTAGTTTTATTATTCCAGTATATAATGTAGAAAAATATTTGAGTGCATGTCTTGATTCGGTAATTAATCAAACATATACAAATTGGGAAGCCATCCTAATTGATGACGGATCAAACGATAATTCTGCTACCATTTGTGATAAATATTCAGCTATAGAAGAACGAATAAAAGTATTTCATAGAAAAAATGTAGGCTCTTTAATGGCGAGAAGATTTGGGATATCTCAAGCTCAGGGACAATATTTTTTATTCATTGACTCAGATGATTTAATCAATAGTAAATTACTAGAAAAGGTTAATGAAATTATTAAGGCAACTAAAAGCGATATGATAATTTACCAGTTTCAGCATTTTGGTAAATATGTTAATAAAAAGCCAATGGTGTTCAAGAATGGAACAATAATCGGAGAAGGCGGTTCTAGCAAAGCACATATATGGAAAAAAATTATTTCCGGAAACCAATTAAATAATTTATGTGTGAAAGCTGTTAACAGGTCCATTGTTGATTTTGATACAGATTATCAGCAATATACTTTTATGAAATCAAGTACAGATTTAATGCAAAGCATGGCATTGCTTGACAATGCAACCAAAATATATTTTTCTGATGAAATATTATATTATTATAGATATAATGATAGTGGTATTTCATCTATGAAAACAAAAGTAACAGATATTAAAAGCTTAAAAGCGCACATGAAAACAAGAAAGTTAATACTGGAGCAAAAATTATATTATCTTACCAAAAATAATTATGATACAATAGAAAACTTACGATTGTTATATAAATATAATTTTATCACTAAAATGCAGCAGATTGCTGAATGGCTATCAAATGTAAATGATATAGATAAAAAATTTTATATTATAAAATTTGCACTGAATGGTCAAGCGCCTGATGACGAAAAAAAGTATCTTAATCCAGAAATGTTTAATGGCTTACACAAAAAAATCTATAGACAATATATATCAAACAGCAGAAGAATATATAAAACTCTGATTATTTATTCATATTATCTAAAAATAATTTCAGGGATAAGTTTGCTGTATGGGAAACTAGGCATTATAAGAAAGATTTTATAAAAAGCTTATTAATCCATATGGAATTATCTATAAATAATGATGTCTATGGCTATCTACTTATCATAGTATAGCCATAGGCATACACCATTCGCAGTTCTCCATCATGTTAAAGAATATGGAAAGCGACCATTACAAGAATGAATATGGTTATATAATAGTTGGTTTCTCAGATTACTTGATAGTAAAAATTCATATCATCTTCATATTTTTAGTTGAGACGAATAATCATTAATAATTGCGTTCTAAGAGTATTGGTACTATAATAGTAAAACCTAATGTAAACATATTAGCAGCAATATATCTTAAACTTACTGCAATGGGAGTTGCTACCATAAGTGTTAACCATATTCCCAGCTGTGGAGTAAATAAAAAAGTGCTTTTAATTCCATAATGCTTTGCCACAAACCATGCAGAAACTAAAAATATCCAAAAGAACCAGGCATTGCTTATAAAATGTCTTGGATTTACAAAATGCTTAAACGAAAAGCCAAACCATTCATTAAAATAATCTTTCTCATCGATAGTATCAAGTCCACTTGGCCATATAAAATTTTGAACATATGCATCACCTGTTGCTACATCAATATCCCAAAATCCCAGTGTAGCCATCAGATAAGATTTTATAAAAATTGTAGGATTTTGTTTTAGTAACTGAAACCATAATTTTAGAAATTCATCTATATGTTCAGAAAAGTACTGTTCATTAAAATTTTCATTCCATTTCAAATTGTCTGCCAAACATGGTGTGTAGTGTTCCTTAATACTTTCATATGATATAAAATTATTAATTTGGTTCTTTTGTTCCTCTGTAATATTCCCTTCATAAACAACAACTGCACCAATCTGTTGCAATGGAATCCCAAAATTTTCTACCAAATTTGTCTGTTCTACACCTACTATGTTATAAATGGGACCTTGAACAAACATAATAACCGCAATACTAATAATGGATGCCCCTATCACATATCTTGTTTTTATTTCAGTACGAATTTTTCTAATTAAGAGAATTATTAAAAAAAGCGTATTAATAATAATAACATAAATACCATTATTTCTCGTAAATGCTACTAAAAAGCAGCCAATTTCATATCCTATTACTGATTTATATTGTATGTTCTCATTTTTTATTTCAAAATATAAATCAACGATAAACATCATCCAGAAGAATATTGCCATACAAAAAGGTGTATCTTTCCATATTGAAATTGCATATAATGGAATCAACGGAAAAAACACAAGAAAAATTGCATTAGCAATTCGAATTGATCTGCTGATATTGTAACGTAACATCCATGAAATAAAATATATAAATTCACATTCTATAATCAACATTTGTACAGCACAAAACAATCCAATCGACCAAGTTAAATTTTTTCCTGCTAAATCACCTAAATGTATAAAAAAACTAATCAATGTATTATAAAGTAACGGATGGCGATTGCTTAATTTATCTGTTATTACAAATGAAATACTTCCAAATGTATCTGCATATATTCCACCTGGATAATATGACAGATAATAGGGAATCCATGTTATGAAAATGATTATTGCCCAAAATCCAAGAATTCTTTTTCTATCCTTGTCTTCTACATGTGTGACTACAGAGTGTTTACCTATAAATTTCTTTATGGGTTCATCAATAACACAAATAATAACATAAAAAAATATATACAATATAATTCCTAAAATTATAGCAGATACTCCAAATGAATCCATATAATTTACATCTACCATTTTCTGTAGACCTTTAAAATTAACTCTAGTCATACATACTGTTTGAACTGATAACAATAAAGATAAAATCACCCTATATATATATTTTCTCTTTTATTTTTCTTTGCCAACAGCCTATGATTCATAATAGTGCTCCCTAATTTTTACGTCCATTTATCACAATCTTAAACAGTTTCTAAATTGTAAATACATTAACCAAGTTATTTAATCAATCAACAATATATTTCTTATTTTCAACAATTCATTATTCCTCAACTACATTTTCCATTAAGATATCAACAAATTGAATGGCTCCTTTATGATTTAGATGATCAACGTCTAAAAACAAATCATATGCCGCCTGCGGAGCAAGAAGTTCATCCGCAATATAGTCCCTTATTGCCTTCATCTGCGACAGGGCATATTTTGTAATTTTTACGTTATACTGTTTTCTCATGATTATCTAAGCCCATCCATAAGACAGTCAAAAGCTTCTTCATAAGGGAGTGATTCTCCCCTTTTTGCCTGCTCCAATCCGGCCCGCATCATTTCATCAAACTCTGCATCGGTCATCGTATCATGGGTTTTGATTTCTGAAGGCAGCTCAACTGAAAAAGGAATCCCCCTTTTCATAATCACCTGCCTGTATGTCATATTAATAAAAGCCGATGTGGATACACCGAGTTTATCCAGTATATCTTACGCCTGTTTCTTGACATCAGGTTCCACTCTGACATTTACGTTTGCGCTTCGTGTCGCCATGTTGCCGCCTCCTTTTCACGATGGTGAAATTCTCTGTCATTATTGTACTCTCTCCCCGCCCTCCTGTCAACAGCAAAATGCCCCCTGCGGCCGGTTTTTTTCCGGCCCGCGCGGCCGGACCATCTTCGTTGACAGCGGAGGAAAAATCAGGTATACTGTTTATAAATCATCAACGGAGGCACCACAATGGACCACAACCAGACCATCGGCGCAAAGATCAAGACCCTGCGCACGGACAAGCACTATACCTTGAAGACCCTCAGCGACAAGACGGGCCTCTCCGTGGGCTTCCTCTCCCAGGCGGAGCGGGGGCTCAGCTCCATCGCCGTCGACTCCCTGGCCAAGGTGGCCGCCTGCCTGGACGTGCCCCTGGCCACCTTCTTCTCCGACCAGGCGGAGGACCTCTCAGACCCGGCGGTCCACGGCTTCAGCGCCCATCGGACCGTGGTGGGGCCCCAGATCATCGAGAGCGTGCTGAGCAGTCAGATCGGCGCTTTCAACTTCCTCCCCAAGCATGTCCTCCTCCTGCCCTACACCGACCTGCAGAGGCCGGAGATGTGCGTCCACTCCGGGGAGGAGTTTGTCTATGTGCTCACCGGGGTGGTGACCCTCTGGCTGGAGGACCGGCAGTACGCCCTCTACCCCGGCGACAGCATCCAGATCCACTCCAACCAGCCCCACAACTGGGCCAACCACACCAACAAGACCGCCGAGCTCCTCAGCATCAACTACCCCAACCCCCTCCTGGAGGACGGGGAGGCGGACTGTGGGGGCGCTGGTCCGAAATCTTGAAATTTTGTTCATGTCTGTGAAGCTTTGTCCCCAGGAAGCGAAAAAAGCCCCGGCGCACTCCATCAGGGGCGCGCCGGGGCTTTTTTCGTTTTCTCCAGGTCACCGGGCAGGGACCGCCTTGCGGCACCAGGAGCGGATGTACCACACCGCCGCGCCGCTGACCTCAATGGAGCAGCCCGCCCCGCCGCAGGCGCAGGAAATGCCGCCTCTGGCGGCGATGTCCTTCAGCTCGGAGAGCACCTCATACATGACGGCGCTATCCACGAAAGCGTCTCCATCGGACTGCTTCCTTTTCTGCACAGTGATTTCCAGTTCCTTCAGCGCCCTTTGGACCTGATAGATATCACCTATATAGCAGCACAGCTGCCGGGTCTCCGGGCAGGCCAGTCCCACGCCTCCGCCGCGCAGCATCCGCTCCGCCGGAATCTCCGCCCGGTGCTCGCCGCCGCATACGCCGCAGGGCACCGTCACCCGGTAATGGTCCGCCAGGGGCTCCGCCGTCAGCTCGCTGCGGCCGCAGTCGCAGACCAGGGCAATGGCCGCGGCGCACAGAGCGAAGCGGGACCGTTCGCCATAAACGGGCTTCCCGCAGGAAGGGCAAAGATAGCCGAAGGCTCTGATCGGTTCAGACATAAGCAAATCCTTTCTCCGCGTCATCCGGCGCGGGCGGACAGGCGCCGCTGTTCATGAGTATCCCGGCTATTGTATCATATCCGGCGGACGGGGGCAAGATTTTCCGGCGGTTTTTCTCTCAATGTTTTCCTGCCGGGGACATCTCCAAAAACTTTTATGGATTCCCGGATAAAAATCTGTCCGCCCCTATGGAAAGTCTGCGGAAAAAGGTATATACTAAAATGGAATTGCCAAAAGAAGGAGAACTCTCATGACGCGACAAATGCTCATGGACAATGTGTATCTCACCTGTGTTCCCTCGGAGAAGTTCAAGACCAGCTTTCTCAGCGCCCAGATGGCCGCGCCGCTGGAGCAGGAGACCGCCGGATACAACGCCCTGTTGGTCAACGTGCTCAGCCGGGGGAGCGTCCGGTTTTCTGACATTTCCGCCATTGGCCGGGAGCTGGACATGCTCTACGGCGCGCGGCTGGACCCCACTGTGCGGAAGATCGGGGAGAACCAACTGCTGGGCTTCGTGGCCAGCGGGGTGGACGACCGGTTTCTGCCCAAGGGGGAGAAGCTGCTGGAAAAGCTGACAGACCTGCTGGGTGAGTTCTGGTGCAGCCCGGCCACCAGGGGCGGGAGACTGCTGGAGGAGTACGTGGAGAGCGAACGGAAAAATCTGGCGGATCTGATTCGCAGCGACGTCAACGACAAGCGCGCCTATGCCGCCCGACGGCTGTTGGAAGAGATGTGTGCTGGGGAGCGCTACGGCGTCCGGCGGCTGGGCAGGCCGGAGAGCGTGGAAAAAATCCAGCCGCGGCGGCTGAACAGCCACTACCGGGAGATGCTCTCCCGGGGACGGCTGGAGCTGTTCTATTGCGGCTCCGCCCGGCCGGAGCGGGTACGGGGAGCATTTCTCCGGGCCTTTGCGCCGCTGCCCCGGCAGGGGGGCGGCATCGAGCCGGCGCCCACCGTCCGCCGCCCCGCCAGAGAGCAGCCCCGGGTGGTGACGGAGGAGATGGGCGTGAGCCAAAGCCTCCTGTGCATCGGCTGCCGCACTTCCAGCGGGGACCGGGCCGCCACCATGCTGATGAACGCCATGTTGGGCGGAGCCACTACCTCCAAGCTCTTCGTCAACGTGCGGGAAAAGCTGTCTCTGTGCTACTACGCCGGCAGCACCTATCACCGGCTGAAGGGACTGATCACCATATCTTCCGGCATCGAGCCGGAGAACTACGCCCGGGCGGTGGAGGAAATCACAGGACAGCTGGAAACGCTGCAAAGGGGCGAGTGGGAGGATTGGGAGCTGGAGGGGGCGAGGCAGTCCCTGCTCAGCAGCCTGCGCTCCGTGGAGGACTCCATCAGCGCCATGGAGGATTTCACCGTGGGACAGGCTGTGTCCAACGGCGAAGAAACCGTCCCGGGCCTCATCGCTGCCATTGACGCCGTCACCCCCCTGCGGGTCCGGGAGGCCGCAGAGGCGGTGAAGGCGGATACCATATATTTCCTGAAGGGAAGGGAGGAACGGGCGTGAAGGAGATGGAATACCCCCGGCTGGGGGAAAAGCTGTTCCGGAAGAGGCTGTCCAACGGTCTGGAGGTGGTGACGGTCAGCAAGCCTTACCATGCCAAAAGCTATGCCTTTTTCGCCACGCGGTATGGCGGCATGGACCTTCGCTTCCGGCTGGACGGACGCTGGCAGGACACCCCCGCCGGTATCGCCCACTACCTGGAACACAAGATGTTCGACATGGAGACGGGCAGCGTGATGCAGGAGTTCGCCCGGAACGGCGCGTCAGACAACGCCTTTACCAGCAACGCCATGACCGCCTACTACTTCACCTCCACGGTGAACTTTTATGAGAACCTCCGCACCCTGCTCCGCTTCGTCTCCACACCCTATTTCACTCAGGAGAGCGTGGAGAAGGAGCGGGGGATCATCGCCCAGGAAATCCAGGAGACGGAGGACGAGCCGGACTGGCGGGTGTACACCAATCTGATGGGGTGTCTGTACAAGGACAGCCCCGCCCGGATCCCGGTGGCGGGCTCGGCGGACAGCATCCAGCTCATCAGCCCCCAGACCCTCTATGACTGCCATA
>OFHB01001973.1_pt1 | contig 11238 bp, 11 predicted proteins | sample 1521881 | NCBI WGS metagenome assembly OFHB01 (sample SAMEA3504090, study PRJEB24116) | mouse gut metagenome | biome: mouse gut; feature: mouse-associated habitat; material: faeces | place: Denmark | collected 2011
CCGGATCCGCGTCCTCCCATGAGGGGGACGCCCCGCAGCCGACTATCCCGATCTCAGCCTCCAGCCAGAGATCCACCCCCTCCGGCAGGTAGTTGACGCACATCAGCGGAAGACCGATGCCCAGATTCACAAAATCTCCGTCCTTAAAAAACTTCGCACAGCGGGATGCAATCAGTGCGCGTCCTGTCAGTTCTGCCATTACTTCTTTCCTCCTTCCGCTTTTTCCCTCGCACGCTTCCACATCGGACAGACAGGCTTCTTTTCGCCGGTCCTGACATATACCATGTCAATAACGGGAGCCGCCACGTCAATCTCATCCGGTCCAAGCTCCCCGACCTCCACCAGCTCCTCCACCTCGGCAATCACCGTGTCCGCCGCGAATGCCATATAGCTGTTGGTCGCCCTGCCCGTCAGGCGGAACGCGATATTGCCAGCCGTATCTGCCTTCCACGCCTTGATCAGGGCGACATCCGCGCGCAGAGGCAGCTCCAGCAGATACTCCTTCCCGTTGATCGTCAGCTTCTGTTTGCCCTTCTCAACATCCGTTCCGACGCCTGTCGGCGTCAGGCAGCCTCCCAGCCCCGCGCCTCCGCAGCGGATGCGCTCGGCAAAAGTTCCCTGCGGAATGAATTCGACGTCGAGCGTCCCCGCAAACATCTGGTCGCGCGCAACCGGATTCAGCCCGATATGCGTGGTGGCAAGGCTTTTCACACGATTTACATTGATAAGTCTGCCGACGCCCTGATCGGGCATCCCGCCCGAAACGGCGATCGCGTGAATATCCTTCACCCCTTTTTCCAGTATTCCCGTTATAATCTCCTCCGCCGAGAGCTCACCGTGCCAGTCGCCAAACATAATCGTCTGACCATCCTCAAACTTTGCGAGGACCTCCTCCATCGTCACAACTTTTGATCTCACGCTCTTACCCACCTTTCCTGCTGATTACTTTCCCTGAAAATCCGCTTTCCGCTTCTCCATAAATGCTTTTACGCCCTCCTTAAAATCCAGGGAAGCGGCGCACTCGCGCTGTGTCGGGATCTCACATTCAGCGAGATATGCGGCATAATCCTTAAAGGACGACTCATAAATCTGCCTCTTGATATTCTTATAAGAGAGCAGCGGTCCCGCCGCCAGCTTCGCGGCAAACTTCATCGTTGCCTCCCCGAGCTCCTCTTTCGGAACCACCTGATACACGAGTCCCGCCTCTTTCGCCTCCTGCGCGGACAGCGGACGCCCTGTCGCACAAAGCTCCATCGCGCGCTGCGCCCCGATGCTCTTCGCGAGAAGATAGGTTCCGCCCGTGTCCGGCACCAGACCCAGATTCACAAACGCCATGATAAACTTTGCGTTCTCCGCACAGATTATAAAATCCGCCGACAAAGCAAGACTCATCCCGGCTCCCGCCGCAGCCCCGCTGACCGACGCAATGACAAGCCTGTCCATCTTTTTCAGGCCGTCCGTCACCGCGCCCACCTTGCCGATAAGGCCGTCCATGTTGACATCCCCGCCGTCCTGGATCAGTTTATAAAAATAGCCGATATCTCCACCGGCCGAGAATGCCTTCTCCACACCTCTGATCACCACAACCCTGACATTTTCATCCTTCCCGCACGCATCCACAACATACATCAGCTCGTCCGCCATCTGCTCGTCGATGGCGTTGAGATTCTTCATGTAATTCATGGTGATGATGCCGACGCCGTTTTCCACGGAATACTGGATTTTTTTTAGTTCCATACCCTTCTCCTTTCAGATGCCTCTCCGTCAAAAGTCTCTCTGTCCCCCGTTACCGGCATCTTTTCCAAAACCCGCCGGTAAAAGCAGACCGCACAAAAATCAGCGGAACTGTTTTCAGAATTATCCGGTCCCGATTCTATAATTGCAGTACATTATATTGCAATTCCGATTTTTGTATAATTATATCATGGATTTTCAAAAAAAGAAATGATAATTTGTCTGATCTGACAGAAAAGAAGCTATATTTTTCATGACCCCCGGTTAAAGCGATGTATCACAGAGATCCGCGGTATGAAAATGCTGTACGGGATCACAGGCCGGCCGCCGGCCGCACCCGCTGTAATCAGCGGGATTTTCTGCTCAGCAGCTCATCAGACACCTGTTCCAGTTCTTCGTGCCTGTGGTAATAGCCGGCAAGGGCGTTCTTCTTATCCGATGCTCCCGAATGGCCGCTAAAAGCCAGCTTGAGCAGCATTGGCGTCAGCACGGCACAACCCACCACCATAATCACAATCGGCGTCATCATGGCCTGACTAAGGGCTCCCACGGACAGTCCCCGGTTCGCCACAATCAAAGCCACCTCGCCACGGCAGGCCATTCCGGTTCCCACCTGAATGCACTCCGCCCTGTTAAATCCGCACATCCCGGCACCCAGACCGCAGCCGGCGACTTTCGACAAAATAGCAGTCGCAAGAAGAAGCAGGGAAAAAGCCACCAGCCCTCCGCTGAGCCCGGGCAGCTCCACTTTGATCCCGATCCCGGCAAAAAATACCGGCGTCAGAAGCAGATAGCTCAGAGGTTCAAATTTAGAGCGTATGTAATCTGCTTTCGAGGTGCAGGCCACAACCAGTCCCGCCACAAAAGCACCAATAATATCCGCCACGCCAAAAAATTCTTCCGCACAATAGGCCAGAAGCAGACAGGTCACAAAGGCGAATACCGGGTATCTCCGGAGATTTTTCTGGTGCGCGCGGGCAATGATCAGTCGAAAGAACCGGATACCCCCTGCAGCCGTGATAACGGCAAAAATAAAAAACAGCGCAATTTTCAGCAGCACCGGCAGCAGGCCCGCCATGCTGGCAACTACCGTCAGAGCCACAAGACCCAGCACGTCGTCAATCAGGGCGGCCGCCAGAATCGTGCTTCCCACCCTGGTATCCAGGTGTCCCAGTTCTTTGAGCGTCTCAACGGTGATGCTGACTGAGGTGGCGGTCAGCACCGTCCCCAGAAAAATATTCTCCAGAAGTGTGTTTCCCGGAAGCCATCCGGCCTTTCCGGCCAGCCAGCCAAATCCCGTCCCCATCGCCATAGGCACCACCACGCCGCACAGAGCCACCAGAAAAGCCGCTTTTCCGGCATTCTTCAGCTCCCGCAGATCGGTTCCCATCCCCGCGGTAAAAAGAATTACAATCACCCCCAGTTCGCTCATCCTGGAAAGGAATTCCGTTTCCGAGAGAATATTGAACATGGCGGGCCCGAGCACAAGGCCGGCCAGCAGCGCACCCACCACCCGCGGCATCTGGAATTTTCCCGTGAAGATCCCAAGCAGTTTTGTGCTTAAAAGAATCAGTGCCAGATCCAGTAAATAATGATAAGACATCCGACGTTTCCTCCTCATATATTTTTTTCTAAACTATCACGCCGTCTGCGGATTGGCAAGAAGCGATTTACACAAAAAAATACCAGGAATCCCGATAATTTTAGGATCCCCGGTCATTTTCTGCCTATTTTATGAATACGTTTACCGCCTGCGTATCCCCCTGTGCATAAAATACTGAAACACCTCTCACCTCCCCTGATAATTTATGTATTTATAATACCCGGCCATCCCGGCCGCAGTCCCCACAACCGCCGCGGTGGCCATATGCATCAGAATCTGCTTTCCTGCAAAGGCAAATCCCCAGTTCAGCGCCAGATAGTACGGCATCGACATCATGAAATGAGAAATTGTCCAGGTGATCTGAATTCCCTGCATGGGCATCATCAGCCTGAACGCAGTTATCCACGCATACGGCACAAAAAACAACACCAGAGAGATCACAACCGCTGCAAAAGAACTGCGGCTTACGGCAGATACCGCCAGCGTAATCGCCGTTAACAGCAGGACTCCCGCGAGTCCCAGAAAAAACTGGTATATAAAAAAACCTGAAACTGTCCCGGGGCAGTATCCCATGGAAGGAACACCCAGCAATCTGGCCGAGGCATCCAGTCCCTGTAATCCGTATACCTCCAGATAAATTCCCCACACAAACAGCGTTATCACGCAGTATACCAGCACCGTGAAGGAAAAAGCCGCCGCGATCTTCATCCGGACTGCCCCTTTCTTTCCCTCTTTCGTCGTCAGCACAAGATCCGTGGTGCGGAGCGTATATTCCTCCGCGAAAACCGGTGCGACCGCCACCATAAATATCAGCAGAAGCCCGATTATCACAATAATCCCGTATATCTCACGCAGGTCACGCCAGCCATCCACATAATCAAACCAGATGTCCCCTGTAAGCATAGGCGCCACATAATTTTCCCAGTCCTCCCCGCTGTAAAAGGATATTGCATCCTGATTTTCCCAGCCCTTTTCATTGAAGTCTGTCATCTCCTCCGTGATAAACTTATTGCAGAAGTTCCCGACAGCACCGTTTTCCTGCGACCAGTAGCAGAATCCGAAATCACGGTAAATCTGACGTACTTTCTCTTCCGTCAGCGGCCCCGCATACTCCTTCGTCAGCTTCTGGTCCATCATGAGTGCCTCTTTTCCCTCGAAATACTCCCCGTCGATTGTCACGCGGTATGTACTGACCTGCGACATCAGCCGCAGGTACAGTAATGCGGGCAGCAGAATCAGCCCCAGCCAGACAATTTTTCCGGATGCAATTTTACGCATTTCCTCTTTCCAGATCCTGTACATATTCCGACGCCTCCTCAAAATAGTATAGATAAACATCCTCCAGTCCCGGCTCCACGGGCAGTGCGCCCTCACAGGGGCATTCATTGGCTATCAGGCGCAGATGCACACTCCCGGCCTCATTGCGCAGGCCGCTGACCGCAAACTTTTTATTCAGCCGCTGCGCCTCCTCCGGTTCCGCCACATACTCCCACACCCTGCCCCTCACACTTTCCGTGACCTCCCCGCAGGTTCCCTGCCCCACGATCCTTCCCTGTTTCATCAGCAGTATCTGATCTGCGATAAAGTCCACATCTGAGACAATATGCGTTGATAAAATAATGATCCGGCCCTTCGAGAATGTGCTGATCATATTGCGGAAACGGATGCGCTCTTTCGGGTCAAGCCCGGCAGTCGGTTCATCCAGAACCAGGATCTCCGGATCATTGAGCAGCGCCTGTGCAATGCCAAGGCGGCGGATCATACCTCCGGAAAAGGTCTTTATCTTTGATTTCTGCTCCCCCTCAAGCCCGGTAAAACGCAGCATCTCCTGTACCTTATCGTGCACGAGATCTTTTGGAACCGCCTTACAGGCCGCCAGATATTCCAGATACCGCTTTGCGGTAAAGTCCGGATAATATCCGAAATCCTGCGGAAGGTAGCCGAGCATACAGCGGTATTCCCCGTCAAGCCGCCCGATCTCCATCCCGTTGCAGAAGATCTCCCCTGAAGTCGGTCTGAGCACACCGCAGAGCATGCGCAGCAGCGTGGTCTTTCCGGAGCCGTTTGCGCCGAGAAATCCGTACACGCCCTCTTTCAGGGACAGGGATACCTCATCCACCGCGATTTTATTTTTAAACTGTTTTGTCACCCTGTCCAGTCTCAGTTCAGGCATACATGTTCTCCTCTCTCAATTTTTCCGGGAATCCGGTATAGTTCCACACCGAGCACCAGAATTCCCGCCACTGACAGCGCCGCCCACACAGGCACATAATCCGGCTGATATGCCTTTTCCAAAAACGCCGGAAACAGTGCCAGCAGCCCGCAGATGACTCCTGCCGCAGTCTGTCCGAAGCCGGAAAACAGGTTCCGGAAGGCCGTCAGCATATACAGATACAGCACATCCGACCAGAGAAACGGCACAAGCATATACAGAAAATAGACTCCGGTCCCGGACACGCTGCATCCGCCTCCCACCCCCGTCAGAATCGCCAGCACGCCGGAATCCACCACTCCCGCCTCCAGCATCAGTATGCAGATCATCTGCTTCAGATTCAGATACAGCGTCTGTTCCAGCTCCGCCATATGCCATGAAAACAGCCTGGCCACACCGCTGAGACAGATATTTCCGGCAAACACGATAAACACCGACGAAGCCGCAATATTCACGCTGTCTGTCCCCGCCATCCGGCTGCCCCACACCGCCACAAGCAGCGCCGCAAACAATACGCCGCCCTGCAGCGCCCAGTGCCAGGGCGACTGGAAACGCAGCTCATTCCACACATTTTCCGCGAATGACGGATAGCGGCGGAACCGCTTTTCCTCCACCTGAAGCCGGATCTCTCTCATGCACGCCGCTTTTCTTCTCTCATCCACCGGAAATCTCCACTTCATCTTACTGTCCATAAAAAACCTCCCTTCCCGCTTTCCGGTCACCGGAATTCTTTTCCGTCTTCCACAGCGCTCCCGCTTCTCTGGCAACTCCTGCATCCGGGCATTCATTCTCTGGTTTTCTGCCCGCAAAAGCGCAGTTTTCCCTCCTCATCAGAATCCCTCCTCTTCCAGCCATTTTTTAAGCTTTGTAAGTCCCTGACGTATTCTGGATTTTACCGCCGGCCCCGATGCCCCCGTCATCCGCGCGATCTCCCGGTTCTTATATCCATAAAAATGGTGCAGCAGAACCGCTTCCCTCTGCGCTTCCGGCAGCCTTCCCAGCATCTCCGCCAGCAGCAGGTGATCCTCCAGCCGTCCGTACTCCCCCTGACAGCACGCAGATACTTCCGCACAGTCTGCCGCCTCCCTCTCCGGCTGCTCCCAGCCATCAAAAGTCGCGGCTATGCGGGTCCCCGCTGTCCTTCCGGCATAATTGCGGCAGAGATTCATGGCGATTGTCAGAAGATACCCTTTTAAATTCCGGTACCGGTAACTCTCCACATAGCGGATGAACTTAAAAAATGTCTCCTGCGCCAGATCATATGCATCCTCCCTGTTTCCGGTCTGATATGCGCAGAAATAATAAATGTCATCATAATATTTCCCGGCAATCTCATTCAGATATTCTTTCTGCCCGTTCTGAATCCGCCGGATCAGCTCTCTGTCCTCCAACGCAGGCCTCCTTTCCGCTGTATCAGCGCCTTCAATATATATAACCTCCCGGAACGGAAAAAAGATTCTCCCGGAACGGAATTTTTTCATTACCTGCCCTCAGGGCTTTCTGTTTTACAGGAAAGCAGTCCCTTTAATGTTTTACAGCGACAGGTTCTCCCCTGTGAAACAAAAAAACATGCAGCGCAGGCCTTAGCCTGTACTGCATGTTTCTATAGTCCGTTCTGTCGCTTTCCGCCACAGTCTTATTTATTTGCCTGCTCCGCCTTAAGCGCTGCCGTCAGCGCCGGTACAATCTTATTCAGATCGCCCACAAGACCATAATCCGCCACATCGAAAATCGGTGCGTCTTCATCCTTGTTGATCGCGACGATCAGGTCCGCCTCTTCCATTCCGGCAACATGCTGGATTGCACCTGAGATACCGATCGCAAAATAGATCTGTGGGCGGACGGTTTTACCGGTCTGTCCAACCTGAAGATCCACCGGCTGCCAGCCGTTCTCGACCACGGCACGGGAACAGCTCACGGTTCCGCCCAGCACTTCCGCGAGATCCTCAAGGATCTTAAAGTTCTCTTTGGAGCCGACGCCACGTCCGCCGGATACGAGAATTTTTGCGTCCATAATGTTGGCGGTATTCTTTACAGCCTTCACAATATTGAGAATCTCAACATATTTCTCATTCGGCGTAAAGCCCGGGTTGAACTCTTCCACGTTTGCCTTTGCGCCCTTAACCGGCTCGATTTTCTGCATAACGCCCGGACGGACGGTTGCCATCTGCGGACGGTTATCCGGGCAGGCAATCGTTGCGATCGTATTGCCGCCGAATGCCGGACGGGTCATAAGCAGCTGGTTATGCTTCTGCTCGCTCTCTTTTCCGGGCTGCGCCACCAGCGGGAAATCACCGATCTCAAGCAGCGTACAGTCTGCCGTAAGACCTGTCTTCACGCGCGCGGATACTCTCGGGCCAAGGTCACGTCCGATAGCAGTCGCACCGACTAACACGATTTCCGGTTTGTATTTGTTGATGACAGAAGCCAGCGCATGTGTGTACGGCTCTGTCCTGTACTCCTTTAACTCGGGATCGTCCACAACGATCACCTTGTCTGCGCCGTAGACAGCCAGCTCATCCGCAAGGCCTTTTACATCCGAACCGACCAGAACTGCCGTAACCTCAGTGCCCAGATCTTTCGCCAGATCTTTTCCTTTTCCAAGTAACTCAAACGCAACACCGTCTAACTTGTTATCCACCTGCTGCGCATAGACAAATACTCCTTTAAATTCTTCTAAGCCCATTTTATTCACCACTTTTCCTTCTTTTTTTAGATAACGTGTTTCTCTTTGAATTTGCCCATTAAATAAGCAACTGCTTCTTCAGTGTCAAGAACAACCTTCTCGCCAGCGCCCTTGCGCACCTTGTCGGAAGCTTTTGCGATCTTGGTCGGCGAACCTTTCAGACCAAGGTCTGAGTCATCCACATCCTTTAAATCTGCGCGGCCCCAGACAGTAACCTCTTTGTCATATGCGTCAAAGATACCGCCCGGCGTCATATAGCGCGGCACGTTCAGCTCGGAAAGAGCGGTGATCAGGCACGGCATCTTTGCTTTCAGCTCATGATATCTGTCCTCATACTGACGCTGTACGATCACATAGTCGCCGTCGATCTTAATATCCTGCGCGTAGGAAATCACCGGAAGGTCAAGATGCTCTGCAATCTGCGGTCCAACCTGTGCGGTATCGCCGTCGATTGCCTGACGCCCCGTGATAATCAGATCATACTCAAGGTTGCGGATCGCGCCTGCGACCGTGGTGGACGTCGCCCATGTATCCGCACCGCCCAGCACCCGGTCCGTCACAAGGATTCCCCTGTCCGCGCCCATCGCCAGAGCCTCGCGGAGAACCTCATCTGCTTTCGGAAGTCCCATGGTAACCACAGTGACTTCTGCCCCATACTGCTCTTTTAACCGAAGTGCTGCCTCCAGTCCCGCCTTGTCGTCGGGGTTCATGATTGTGAGCATTGCACCTCTGTCTAATGTACCGTCCGGGTTGAATTTCACGCCGCCTTTTGTATCCGGTACCTGTTTAATACATACAACTATCTTCACGGTATTGTCACTCCTTATTTTTAATCTATAATTTGAAAATCTGTGGTTTATTTCAGTAATGCACCGGAGATTACCATGCGCTGAACCTCGCTGGTTCCCTCGTAGATCTCGGTAATCTTTGCGTCGCGCATCATGCGCTCCACATCGTACTCACGGATATATCCGTATCCGCCGAAGAGCTGAACCACTTCCGTTGTAACCGCCATCGCCGTCTCCGCAGCAAATAATTTAGCCTTTGCAGCCTCCACGGAGTATACTTTCTGCGTCGCTTTTGCCATGGCTGCCTTGTAGACGAGAAGCTGCGCAGCCTCGATTCTTGCAGCCATGTCTGCAAGTTTGAACTGCGTATTCTGCTGCTGTGCGATGGAGCGCCCGAACTGCTTTCTCTCCTTGGTGTATGCAACCGCGCGGTCGAGAGCGCCCTCCGCGATGCCGAGTGCCTGCGCCGCGATACCGATACGTCCGCCGTCAAGTGTATGCATTGCGATCGGGAAGCCTTTTCCTTCCGGCCCTAACAGATTCTCCTTCGGAATTCTGCAGTCCTCGAAAATCAGCTCATATGTGGAGGAACCGCGGATACCCATCTTCTTCTCTTTTGTGCCGAATGAGAAGCCCGGAGCGCTCTTATCCACGATAAACGCCGAGAAGTTCTTTTTCTTTCTTCCCCTCTTGTCGGTCACAACGCTTGTGATTGCAATCACAATATAGACATCCGCGACCTTGCCGTTTGTGATAAAGCACTTGGAACCGTTTAACACCCACTCGTCCCCGTCCAGGACAGCTTTCGTCTGCGCGCCCTGCGCGTCCGTACCTGCGCCCGGCTCTGTCAGTGCAAACGCACCGAGCTTCTCACCCGTCGCAAGCGGCTTCACATATTTCTGTTTCTGCTCTTCTGTTCCGTAGGTCAGAATCGGATCGATGCACAGGGACGTATGTGCGGACACGACAACACTCGTGGTGGCGCATACCTTGGCCAGCTCTTCCACGCACATTACATATGTAAGCGGATCGCAGCCCTGTCCGCCGTACTCCTTCGGAACCGGGATTCCCAGAAAACCGTATTTCTGCATTTTCTTCACGGTCTCCATCGGAAACTCTTCGGTCTCGTCAACCTCCTGCGCGAGCGGTTTTACTTCTGTTTCAGCAAATTCCCGAAACAGGGAACGCGCCATTTCATGCTTTTTATCTAAAGAGAAATCCATGATCTTTTACTCCTTCTTTCTTTTTCCATAATTATCAGACAATCATGGAATTCCGGAACACACACCCTTTCTGCAAAGGCATACACCCCGCGTTTCCATGACTGTCTGAATCTGACATTTTTACCTGGCAGATAATTGCTTTCCGGCGGGTGGTATTTACCCGACAGGCGGCTTACCTGCTATAGTCGTAAAATCCTTTTCCTGTCTTCTGTCCTAATTTGCCTGCGCGCACCATTTTCTTCAGTAACGGATGCGGACGGTATTTCGGATCGCCCGTCTCGTCGTAGAGCACATTCATAATCGCAAGACAGATGTCAAGACCTACAAGATCGCCGAGCGCCAGCGGGCCCATCGGATGATTCGCGCCGAGCTTCATGGCCGTGTCGATGCCCTCCACGGAAGCCACGCCGTCCGCGTAGATGCCAACCGCCTCATTGATCATCGGGATGAGGATCCTGTTCACGACAAATCCTGCCGCCTCGTTTACCTCTACCGGAGTCTTGCCGATCGCTTTGGAGATCTCAACAACCTTATCCTTCATCTCATCCGGAGTATTCTCACCCTTGATGACCTCAATCAGCTTCATAACCGGAGCCGGATTGAAGAAGTGCATGCCGATCACCGGACGGTCAAGACCTGCGCCGATCTCTGTGATGGACAGGGAAGAGGTGTTGGTCGCAAACATACAGGTGGACGGAACGATCTCCTGCAGCTCTTTGAATGTCTGCTTCTTAACGTCCATCACCTCGAGCGCCGCCTCAACGATCAGATCCGCGTCGGTGCAGATATCTTTCACGCCGGTTGTAATCTTTGCGAGAACTTTGTCCGCGTCTTCCTGCGCCATTTTGCCCTTTGCGACTCTCTTCTCGAATCCTTTTGCGATTTTGTTTTTGCCGTTTGCCGCGAACTCCTCATTGATGTCGCATAAGTACACTTCATATCCTTCTGTCTGTGCAAATGCCTGTGCGATTCCGGCACCCATGGTTCCTGCC
>OFHB01001974.1_pt1 | contig 11233 bp, 8 predicted proteins | sample 1521881 | NCBI WGS metagenome assembly OFHB01 (sample SAMEA3504090, study PRJEB24116) | mouse gut metagenome | biome: mouse gut; feature: mouse-associated habitat; material: faeces | place: Denmark | collected 2011
GGGGGGGAGCTTGTCTTAAAGGAGCGCATTTTTTCAAGCCGCTTTAAAGTGGTGGAGGAGCTTGTCAGAATGGGTGCGGACATTGCGGTTTTGGATGATGAGAGCGTGCGGGTAAGAGGCGTGGAAAAATTGGAGGGAAGGACCGTGATTGCACGGGAGCTTCGCGGCGGCGCCGCACTTGTGATTGCAGGACTTGCCGCAAAAGGAATTACGACAGTGGCGGACATCCGCTATATCAGAAGAGGCTATCAGGATATTGTAGGGGATTTGAAGGGGCTTGGAGCGAGGATAAGCTATGTTGATTAACAGAAAGAAGGAGAAAAAGAGCGGCGGCATTACAAATATTCCGGATACGGGAAAAAAGATCCGCATCATTATTGTATTGTGCGTGATCAATGTACTGCTGCTGCTTTCCTATTTTCTACTGGCGCATTTTGCGGTAAAAAATGTCATTGTGGATGGAAATAAGCATTATACCGCAAAAGAAATTCAATCGATGATTATGACAGGTTACCTTGGCGACAATTCATTGTACCTGTCATTAAAATACAAGAATAAGGAAGTGCAGGGGATTCCCTTTGTGGAGACAATGGACGTGGTTGTCCAATCCAACGACACGATTAAAATCACGGTCTATGAAAAAGCGCTTGCCGGATATGTGGAATATCTTGGAAGATACTTGTATTTTGACAATGAGGGCGTGGTCGTGGAGGTCGCAAAAGTAACGACAAAGGGAATTCCGCAGGTGACCGGATTAAAGTTTGATCATGTCATTCTTTATGACAAGCTTCCGGTGGAAAATAATGAGATTTTTCAAAATATTCTGACGATTACAAAACTTTTAAATAAGTATGACGTGATCTGCGATAAAATCCAGTTTGACGCAAACTATCATGTCACACTGGGGTATGGCGGCGTGAAGGTCAACATCGGGGCGCTTGAAAACCTTGATGAAAAGATTATGCAATTGCCGAGAATCCTGCCTTCGCTTGAGGGAGAGAAGGGTGTGCTGGATTTACAGAATTATTCGTCGGATAAAAAAACGACTTCCTTTGAGCGGGAGAAATAAAATCAGGCAAAAATCAATAAATGTGAAAAAATAGGTTGATAAATTGCGAAAAAAATTATATGATAAGTTAGATGGAATTTTTTTAGTGGACAGGACAAATTATGAAGGAGGAAGGAAACTTGCTCGAGATTAGATCAAACGAAACGGATGCGGCAGCAAGAATTATTGTAGTAGGGGTAGGCGGAGCAGGAAATAATGCCGTAAACCGAATGATAGATGAAAAAATTACTGGTGTTGAATTTGTAGGACTCAATACAGATAAACAGGCTTTGCAGCTTTGTAGGGCACCAAAGCTTTTACAGATAGGAGAGAAACTGACAAAAGGACTTGGCGCGGGAGCAAAACCTGAAGTAGGAGAAAAAGCAGCCGAGGAAAGCTCAGAAGATATCAAAGAAGAGCTTAAAGGCGCAGATATGGTATTTGTTACATGTGGCATGGGCGGTGGTACTGGTACTGGTGCGGCCCCTATTGTGGCAGCAATTGCAAAGGATATGGGGATTTTGACCGTTGGTGTTGTCACGAAGCCTTTTAAGTTTGAGGCGCGCACACGTATGACAAATGCGCTGTTGGGAATAGAAAAGTTAAAGGAGCATGTTGATACGTTGATTGTCATTCCGAATGACAAACTGCTTGAGATTGTAGATAGACGGACAACCATGCCAGATGCTTTGAAAAAAGCAGATGAAGTACTTCAGCAGTCTGTTCAGGGTATTACAGATTTAATTAACGTACCTTCTGTTATTAATCTTGATTTTGCGGATGTACAAACTGTTATGAAGGACAAGGGTATAGCACATATTGGTATTGGTTATGGAAAGGGTGAAGACAAAGCCGCTGACGCGATAAAAATGGCTGTTGAATCGCCGCTTTTGGAGACAACCTTAAGTGGTGCAACAGATGTTATTCTTAATATTTCTGGTGATATTTCTATTTTTGATGCAAGTGAGGCAGCAAATTATGTGCAGGAACTTGCGGGGGAAGATATTAATGTTATCTTTGGCGCAATGTACAATGAGGATATGTCTGATTCCTGTACAGTTACGGTCATTGCGACAGGGATTGTTGAGGGTGTCACGAATCCTCGCGGTATGAACAATATCAATAATATGGGAAGGATTAACAGTAATTTTTCGGTGAAACCAACGAGTATGCCACAGGCACCTGTTAGACCAAGGCCGCAGCCTCCTGCTGGTTTAAATGTAATACAACCAAATGCACAGCCACCAAGCGGGCAGGTCAAGCCGCTTCCGGGAATTACGCCTCCAACTGATTTAAGAAGTAATGTGAAGGAACAAACTTTAAATATACCTAATTTCTTAAAGAGGTAGTGAAAAGATAAGGAAAAAGATACATAATAGTGAGTGGTCGTTAATAATAAAAATTAAGTCGAAAAATATAGGTGGTTTCGTCCCATGCTTTGACAAAAAAGCATGGGATTTTTTTGGTATAATGCACACAGGCGCACAGAGGAAGAAGCTGCAAAGCAGCGTGCGCCTGGCGCGGCGGACAGAAGGGAACTGTCCGAAAAAGAGACACAGGCGCAAAAAAATGTGTCCAAATGACAAACACAGGAACGTCCGAAATGGAGGTGATACGAATTTATGAGGTATACATTGATATATATTTTATTGAAAATGTGAGTATGGATGCACAGTTGCTGTTGTTGACGCTGTTGTTGTTGAAGGAAAAGATAATTCCATGGAGGTTGATTCTGGCATCACTGATTGGTGGTGTGGGCTCTGTTTTGATTTTCTTGTCAGGGATTCACTTTGGGGTCGGATATATCTTTGTGGTAATTTTGCTAGATGCATTTATTTTGTTTCTCTGTATGAAGAATGCATGGAAGCGAAAAGCATTGTTTCAAAGGCTTATTATGGGGATTATCTATCTGCATGGAATGGCGTTTGCATACACAAGATTTATGGAGTGTGCAGATAGACTTGATGGCAGAGGCACAGCGCGTATTTTGGCAGCGGCTTTGGTCTTGGGGATTGTGATTTTCATACTTATTTACCGTAGATTTATGGAACGTGGGCGGATATACAGGGTTGTTTTGACGCAGGAGGATGAAAATGTTGAGTTTAGAGCACTGTTTGACACAGGAAATTTGTTGACGGATCCTATATCAGGGAAACCGGTATCTGTGATTGAAGAGACAGAACGGATGAAACAATGGCTAGAAAAATATCCGCAGAAATATAAAGTGATTCCTTATCAGAGTATTGGAAATGAGCATGGTATTCTGGAGGGAATGACAGTGGATGAGCTGATGATACAAAAAGAAGAAGAACAGGTGGTGAAAAAAGAAACAGTTATCGCTCTCTATAAGGGAAAACTTTCAAAAAATGGAGCCTTTCAAATGATATTAAACCATAACCTTATATAAAGTAAAGAATGAAAGCGGGGCTTAACATGATTTTAAAACTATATTTACCAGGCAAAATGCGGCTGTCTTTGAGCAAAATCAATCCAAAAGGAGCCGCAGGAAACGAAATACATTATATAGGGGGGTCTGAAGTTCTGCCGCCTCCACTTGAAGGAGAAGAGGAAAATAATGCGATTAATGGACTTGAGACAGAATATGCAAATGAAGCGAGGGCACTTTTGATAGAGCATAACTTAAGACTTGTTGTGTATATTGCCAAGAAATTTGATAATACCGGAGTTGGTGTTGAGGATTTGATTTCGATTGGTACAATAGGGCTGATAAAGGCAATAAATACATTTAACAGAAGTAAAAATATAAAGCTTGCAACCTATGCATCAAGATGTATTGAAAATGAAATTTTGATGTATTTGAGAAGAAATAATAAGACAAAACTGGAAGTTTCTATTGATGAACCATTAAATGTGGATTGGGATGGAAATGAATTGCTGTTGTCTGATATTCTTGGTACAGATGAAGATGTGATTTATAAAGATCTTGAAAATGAAGTGGAGAGAAGCCAGTTAAAGAGGGCAATTTCAAAACTAGGAGAACGTGAGCGAACGATTATAATGTTGCGATTTGGACTTAATAATCCCGACGACATGGAAATGACACAAAAAGAAGTAGCGGATTATTTGGGAATATCACAATCTTATATTTCAAGGCTGGAAAAGAAAATTATGAAGCGGTTAAAAAAAGAGATGGTTAGTTAAAACAAAAAAACTTCGTTTTTTGTTTCAATGGATTCTATAATCGCAATTTCCTATTATATAAAAAGATGTATTTACACCTCTTTATACATATGTCCAATCAAATATTTGTTATTTAGAAGGGCATAGATCTATTAGGAGGATATCAATATGGCAATTGGCAAAGTTGAAATATGTGGTGTAAATACGTCGAAGCTTCCAGTACTCAAAAATGAAGAAAAGCAGGAGCTTTTTGACCGGATAGAACAGGGTGATATGGAGGCAAGGGAGGAATATATCCGTGGAAATTTAAGATTGGTATTAAGTGTCATTAAAAGATTTTCACAGTCAAATGAGAATGTTGATGATTTGTTTCAAATAGGGTGTATTGGTTTGATCAAAGCAATTGACAACTTTGATTCAAGTCTTGATGTTAAATTTTCGACCTATGCGGTTCCAATGATTATAGGTGAAATCAGACGGTTTCTACGAGATTCGAGCAATCCGATTCGTGTGAGTCGATCGTTAAAAGATACTGCCTACAAAGCGATTTATGCGAAGGAAAATCTTACCAAAAAAAATCTGAGGGAACCGACAATTATGGAAATATCTGAAGAAATTGGAATTCCCAAAGAAGATATTGTGTATGCCTTAGACGCAATACAAAATCCAATGAGCTTATATGAACCAGTATATACAGAAGGCGGAGATACACTGTATGTTATGGATCAGATTAGCGACAAAAAGTGCAAAGAAGAAAACTGGGTTGAAAATATTTCCTTAAGTGAGGCAATGAAACGGCTTGATGAGCGAGAGAATGAGATTATAAATCTTCGTTTTTTTGAGGGGAAGACGCAAATGGAGGTTGCAGAGTATATTGGAATTTCTCAGGCACAAGTATCGCGGCTGGAAAAAAATGCTTTGCGCACGATGAAGAAATATTTGGCGTTCTAATGACAAAAAATTTGAAAATTTTTAAGTGACAGATAATATAAACTATTGACTTAATCGTAGAAACAATTTAAAATAAACATTAAGTAGTTAATAGAATATTAGTGAAAGGATGTTACTTATGAATTATCAAAACAAAATGGGTCGCAGATTTAGCGTTAAGTGGCTGGTACTGTTGATCGCATCATTTCCAATGTTAATTGCGTGTATTGTTGTTGTTACCATTTCTACGTTAACATTGAGACAAGGTATGGAATCAGAAACATTTAAAACGTTGAAGGCATTGGCAACAGGAACAGAGATTGCTTTAAATGGAGCTTCTAGTGGTGAATACTCCATGCAGGGTGAAGAGTTGTATAAGGGTGATGTAAATCTTTCTGTGGAAATGGGAGATCTTGTTGATCGGTACGCCGCTCAGAATAATGCTGATTTAACTTTATTTTTTGGCGATATCAGACGTGCGACAACGATCAAAAATGCAGAAGGACAAAGAATTGTTGGGACTGCAGCAGATGCTAAAGTTGTTGAAGAGGTGCTAAATGCCGGAAAGGAATATTCCAGAAATGATTTTGTGATTGATGGAAATCTTTATTATGGGTATTACATACCTGTAAGGGACAATTCAAACAAGATTGTTGGGATGATCTGTGCAACAAAAGAAAGAGAGACAATCAGGGATTACATTTCAAAGAGACAAAGTTTTATTGTTGGAATGGCAATTTTTATCTATATTATTTGTATCACAATTGCAACGATTGTTACAAAGAAGAGAATTCAGTATCCTTTGGCGAATCTGTCAGAAGTTGCCAGAAAAATGTCAAGAGGTGACATTAAACTTCATGTGGAAAGAACTTCCAATGATGAGTTTGGTGATTTGACAGAAGATTTTGCACGTATGATTGATAATATTGGAGAGCAGGTTCGTATTACAGAACAGGTGGCTGAAGGTGATTTGACAGCAACCTGCAAGAAGGCCAGTGAAGATGATGCACTTGGTACGGCAATTATTAAAATGCTTCAAGATAATAATAGAAACCTGTCTACAATACGAGATGCAGCTGCAAGAATGACTTCTGGAGCGAATGAAGTGGCAAGCGCCAGCAACTCTCTTGCACAAGGTACTACACAGCAGGCAAGTGCAATTGAAGAGATCACAGCATCAATTGAAGAAATTGCAAATGGTGCAAAAGTGAATGCTGGGGACGCAAACAAAGCAAACGAACTTGTTCAGAATACAAAAGATGGAGCAATTCGCGGAAATGCACAGATGAAACAGATGATTTCAGCAATGCAGGATATCAATGAATCATCTGAAAACATTTCAAAGATTATGAAGGTAATTGATGATATTGCATTCCAGACAAATATACTTGCATTGAATGCTTCTGTTGAGGCCGCTAGAGCTGGAATTCATGGTAAAGGATTTGCGGTAGTTGCAGACGAAGTTAGAAGTCTGGCAAGCAAATCTGCAGAAGCTGCAAAAGATTCTGCTGAGATGATAGAAGATTCTATCAAGAAGGTTGAGATTGGTTCTAAACTTGCAGTTGAGACAGCAGCAGCTCTTGAAGAGATTTTAGGTTCCGTTGAAAATATTGCTACAATTGTAAGTAATATTGCCGAAGCTTCTGAGAATCAGGCAAGTTCAGTAGGACAGGTTAATGCAGGTATCACACAGATTGCAGACGTAGTACAGACAAACTCAGCAACATCTGAGGAGTGTGCGGCTGCAAGTGCAGAGCTTTCCAGTCTTGCAGGACAGCTTCAGCATGCAGTAAGCAAGTATAAGCTTCTTACTGGCAGGGGCAGAAAGACTGACTTTGATGATGAAATGATGGTATCTAGCAGCAATGATAACTTTGTTGACAATGAGAGTATTATTTCACTTGATTCCGACTTTGGAAAATATTAAAAGTTTATAGCATGTTATTTTCTACCCCGGTAATAAAAGATGCCGGGGTAGTGTTTGTGTTGCACTAGGAGAAAAGATGGAAATATATGCGACTAGAATTGATGAGACAAAAGAAGAGGAATTAGAAAGACTGTGCGACCTAATTGACCGAAAACGGTACGATAAAGTTTCTGCAACGAGGCATAAAGCGGCGCGAAAAAGAAGCATCTGTGTAGGACTTTTGCTCAGATATTCTTTTTTGAAAGCAGGTAATTGTGAAGAGGAATGGATGCAAGTAGAAATAAAACAGGGAGAATATGGGAAGCCATTTCTTACAAATTATCCAGATTTTCAATATTCTTTGTCACATTCTGGGGAATGGGCAGTATGTGCAACAGACACCAAACCAGTAGGGATTGATATTCAGGAAATGAAGCACTGGAATCTCAACCTGGCAAAAAGGTTTTATCACGAAAAAGAATACGGCAGACTTCTTAATCAGGAAAAATTTAGCACAAAGAATCAGACAAAAGCATTTTATAGTATGTGGACTGCAAAGGAAAGTGCAGTCAAACGAAGTGGCAGGGGAATCGGGGCTGGAATCAGTCAGTATATAACAGCAGAGGATTATAATAGTATCTATGATGCGGAGAAGAAACAGACAGTTCATATAAAAGTATATGATGATTTTGAGGGATATATTGTTTGTGCGTGCAGTGACGCAGGGATTTTTCCCAATGAATTAAAAGTGATTGATTTTTCAGTGCTTTGTAAAAATTGAATGGAGGAAAACAGATGCTGAAAGAAAATGGAAAAAATACTGTTAAAAAAGGTGAAGTAATATTTGCAGAAGGGGATACGCTCAACCAGATTGGCATTGTACTTGCGGGTAAGGTATTGATGCAGGGGCAGTATGTGAAAATGATAAAAGCCCAAGGAAGCTATCTGGCATTGAATTTATTGGACAGTTCAACATATAATGCGACTTTTACAGCGCTTGAAGATTCTGTGATTTATGCAATACCAGCCCAAGGAGAGCTGACAATTCGGAATGTAATTGCTAAAAATGCGGATTATCGGGCAATTATGATTTCTTCGCAATTTAAGATGGCGGTGGATCTTTATAGAATTAAGTCAAGTCTGAGTGAACGAGCACAAAGAATGTATTCATTTGCACAGAGAAGTTATGAGGAGTACAAAGGAATATGCAAGGAACATGCAGTTCCTGTTATTGGTATTGAGGAATTTGAGGAGCTTCAGCCATATGAAGAGACAGAGCACGTGAATGAGTATCGAATGGGATATTATGAAGAGGGTGCCAAGATTCCTCTGAGTGAAAACAAAATGTATTTTTCTTATAGTGAAGAGATGGTAAGCTTTCAGGTAAATGAGATTATTGAGCTTGTAACCTCCTTATTTGACGGATGTGCTGCAATATCAGAATATATCAGAAATCTGGCAGAAGTGATGTGTTTGAGAGCAAGAAATAATCTGTATGATTATACCTGTGTAAAGGGTCAGGAAATCAAGGAAAAAGGCGATATTCCAAATGAATTGCATATGTTGTTGAGTGGAATTATTGATGAAATGAGTTTCCAGTATAAAGAATTGAAGAATCAAATGGTAAGTCTGCCAGATTTTGATGTGGAGAAACTCAAACATAAGATGGAACAGCTTTCTTCTGGAACAGCACCAGTAGTGGAACAGAAATCCCAGGAAGAGAGAGAAGAAGAACTCAAAAGCGATGTGGCATCTTTGAAAGGGTCTATGGATCAGGTTTTGAAATTTGCAGCATTCAGCGACGAGGACAGCGAAGCACTTAAGAAAAATGTGGATCATTTAGTAGAAGTACCAGATAGGATGTCTGTGGAAGATGATGTCAAAAAAGCGAAAAAGACTATCACACCATTGGTATTTAAACTTTATTTGGCATGTTACCGCAAGATAAGGGAAGGGATCGTACATCCGCCAAAAGCAGTAGAGCTTTTTATGAACTTTGGAATGCTTGATGAACGGCTGCTTGATGAAGAACATTTGATGTTTTTGTGTGGGATTGAACCTGAAAAAAATGAAGGACCTTGCAAAGTTATTACAATGACAGAGTGGCTTGATCTGATTCAGGAAGGAAAACGCGAGCCATCAAAAAGTGAGTTTGACGAGGATTATGTGGAGAATCTTCGTTCGCTCAAAAAGCAAGGTGAGATTACAGAAAAAGAGCAAAAGGAACTTCTTCAAAATATGGACAGACGCGTTGAGTATGAAGTGATGAATATGCTTATGAGCAATTCGCGTACTGTTTATGGGCAGCCGACCTCCTATATGCCGATTTTGTATAAAGAGGCAATATTTGGATATCTTGATAAGATTTTGGTGACTAAGAAGAAGATTAATGAGAGTGTGCAGCGTCTCTTAAAGATAGATTATTCTGTATTTTACAGAGAGGTTATCTACTCCAATAATGATCTCAAGATTATTAATGAGACTGTTATGAAAAATGTATACCCAGATGTGATACTGTTTCCGTTGTTTGGAACAAATGCATCGATGTGGCAGGAGATTGGCGGAAGAAATAAAGGAACGCCAGGGCGCTTCTGTTTCCCGGTTATGACAAGTTCCAATATAGATGATTTGATGGTAAAGATGTTTGGGCGGTTCCGTTGGGAGCTTTGCCGTTGTATCCAAGGTATGGCATGGAATGATGTAAAAGTCAAATCACTTACTTCTGAATATATGGATTATATCCAATTCTACCGCAAGAATAGGGATTTATCGGATGAAGCACGTGATAAAGTGAAGCTGCAGATTCAAAAAGCAAGAAATAATTCAAGAGAAACGTTTTTGATTGACTATGAATCATGGGTCAAAAATGAATCAAATGGTTCCATGAAAATGAACAAGGTGGCAAGAGAACTGCTGGCAACCTATTGCCCATTTGAAAAATCAATTCGTATAAAGCTGAATGCACAAAGACCTTATGAGGTTGCACAGGCTAGGAGTTTTAGAAATGCGCAGAAGAAAAAACAGGAATTTGAAGTGAAGATTAAAGCGCTGCAGAAAGCAACTCCAGAAGTACCAGCAGAGATGATGAATACGTATCGGTTTTATGCTGAAATGTAGTTAAATAAATAAGTTGGGACGGAAACGCCCCAACTTATTTATTTATTTCATCAGCATCAAAATTGTCTGCTTCTTCTGTCGAAGGTTCTTCAGGAGCAGGAAGGTGCAGAACTACTGTTTCGATACGATTTTTTTCGACTTTTTTGGCAGTTAAGGTAATGCCGTCCTTGGTGACAACAGATTCGCCCTCTTTTGGAAAGCGGTCTAGCAGTTCAATCATAATCCCGCCAATAGAATCATAATCTTCGGAGTCAAGTTTTGTCTCAAGCGCATCATTGATATCATCTAGTTTCATCCGTCCGCTGACTTTGTATTCGTTTTCACCGATTTTTTTCAAGAGCTCGGCTTCATCTGCGTCGAATTCATCGCGAATTTCTCCCACAAGCTCCTCCAAAAGATCCTCTACAGTAATCATACCAACTGTAGCCCCGTACTCATTTAAGACAAATGCGACATTGGAGGTAATCAAACGCATTTCTATAAGAAGATCCGCGGTTTTTTTGTACTCATAGGTATAATAGCCTTCACGCATAATATCACGTATTTTAAAATGTTGGGTATCATTTATTAAGAGAAAATCTTTGACAATAACAATCCCAATAATATTGTCTATTTCATTTTCATAAACAGGAATTCGCGTATACATAGATTCCCGAAAGATTGCTAACAGTTCCTTGTAAGTAGCATTTACATCCACAGTTGTCATATCAATGCGCGGAATCATAATATCTTTTGCCACAGAATCGCCAAATTCAAACACATTATATATGAGTTTCTTTTCTTCTTGCTCAATGACACCGTCTTCATGGCTGACATCCACATAAGTTTTGAGCTCATTTTCTGTCATAATGGCGCGGCATGAAGAATCAATGTGCAGAATACCAAGAAACAGCCCCGATATCTTATCAATAATAAATATAATGGGGGTAAGTAACTGCATCAATAAATAGATAACCCTTGAATATGCCAGAGACAGTTTTTCATTGTTGCACATAGCCCAGGTTTTGGGAACAATCTCACCAAAAACCAGAACAAACATCGTAAGAATTCCGGTACCAATACCAACAGCAGCATTTCCCCAGACGCGAATA